>Ga0081540_1000522_pt1 | contig 37453 bp, 32 predicted proteins | sample TabmetS2T1R1_FD_71024 | JGI IMG/M metagenome (GOLD analysis project Ga0081540, IMG submission 71024) | Tabebuia heterophylla rhizosphere microbial communities from the University of Puerto Rico - S2T1R1 | ecosystem: Host-associated > Plants > Roots > Rhizosphere ...
GATCAAGGCCATGGAGCCAGACCGGCACGCCCCCGTACCAGGCACGCAAACCAGGCCAGACCATCAGATAACCCAACAAACCAGGTACCGAAACAGCAAAAGCTTGACGGGCCGCTTCATATGAGGATCTTCGGGTGCCCCTTGACGGTGGAGGGGCACCCCGGGACACTGAGCGGGCCATCCCCGGACCTGAGCCCCGCCAGGGCTCTTGAACCATCCGCGGGCGCCAAGTGCCAGTGGTAATTTGGTTTCAGGTCGTTAGTCCCTTGCTTGCTGTGCCATTCGCCCCTTGGTGCGGACAGGGCGGCGGCGCACGGTCCGCACCAAGGCTGAGTGGCGGTTCTTGGCGCTGTCCGCCGAGGAGGGATATGCGTGATGAAGGTCTGTATCGTGGGAGCCTCGGGCAAGCTCGGCCAGTACATGGTGCAGCACGCGCTTGACCGGGACTATGAAATGGTCGGCGTGTGCCGCGAGCAGAGCGTGGCGAAACTCGATGCGTTTAAGGGGCGCATGACTGTCATTCCCGGGGCGACCGATGACCGTGAGGTCATCAAGAAGGCGGTGGCGGGATGTGATGGGGTCCTAACCGTGCTGGTCCCCCGGGGAATGCACGGGTACTCGACGGGCACGGCTCAGGCGGTGCTCGATCTCGCGCCACCAGGCGCGCGCCTGGTGTTCTCCTGCGGGTGGCACATCACCCGGGATGGTCAAGACGTCTACTCGCGAAGGCTCAAGTGGAAGGTGCGTGTTCTCGGGGGGTTCGGCAAGCTCGCCCGGGCGGTAGACCTCGATGACCAGGTAGAAGCGTGCCGACGCGTGTTCGCCAGCGACACGCGGTGGACCGTGGTGCGCGGCAGCGAGCTTGAAGAAGGCGAGAGCCAGGGCCTGCCGGTGTGGAGTCGGCATGTGGGTGACCCGATCTTGGCGAGTAACCTCACGCGCCGGGTGGACTTCGCCCTGTTTATGGTGGCGGCCCTGGAGGACGACCAGTTGATACACGAGGCGCCAGCGATCGTCGGCTGCAAGACACCTTCCGCGCTTGCGCACGCCGCAGATGTCAGGTCGTAGGCTAGCCACTGACGGGTGTCGTTGGCCGCTAGGCGCGATGGCTTCCCGCGGCGCCTATGACGCAATGACCGCAAGGTTGGCGATTTCTCGCCGGAGGCGACTGCACGTCGCGTCCCGTGCTTCGTGACGTGCGAGCCGTTTTGATGTGTGCGTCCTGCGGAAGTGGCCCGGCGTGCGCCGGGCGGGCCTTCCGAGGCAGAGCCCGGCGCTGACGCCGGGCCAGCGGCGCCGCGAGGCGCCGCCTTGCTCCTCAAGACGCTCGGTATTTCGGCAACCGACTCGGCCCGGTACGCCTGGGAACCCGTCGCCCCCGGCGACCCGGACCACATAGACCACGCCCGGCGGCTCCTGCACGCCGTTGCTGACCGCGCCCGCTGGCAAGCGGCACTCACTGAGGCCAGACAACGCGCGGCGGCGAGCGGTGCCAGCTCGCTAGCTGGGAGGGCTGCTTTATGGCGAACCAGCGTGATGAGCTGCTTACGGTTTCTCAGGTGCTCGCTGTGCTCGGCGACGTGCCGCGGCGTACCTTCTACCGCTGGCGGGAAACGGGTAAGGCCCCTGAAGCGGTCCGTCTGCCTAACGGCGAGCTGCGCATCTGGCGTAGCGATCTGAACGCCTGGCTTGACCGGCTCCGTGAGGACCGGGCCGCATGAGGTCGTATGACGTGAAGTTCTGGGCGATCCGGCCCGGCAAGGCGAAGACCAGGCGCACGTACGAGGTCCGGTGGAAGATCGGGCACGTCCCTCACTCCCGCACGCTCGGCAACAGGGCACAGGCGGAGAACTTCCTGTCCGATCTACGGCAGGCAGCCAGGAAGGGTTTGGTCTTCGACAGCGCTTCCGGCCTGCCCGATTCACTTATCGTGGCCAGGCGGGAGCGATCCTGGTTCGAGTTTTGCCTGGCCTACGTGGACATGAAATGGCCATCTGCCGCGCCCAAGACCAGGGACGGCATTACCGATGCGCTGGCGGCGGTGATCCCGGCCGTGGTCGGCGAGCAGCTGCCGGACGGGCTGGACATGGGTACATTGCGTTCCGCGTTGCGGCATTTCGCGCTGCTGCCCAGCTCGCGGAGCCTGCCGCGCCCTCCGGTAGAGGCCTCGGCATTGCGGTGGCTGGAAAAGGCGTCGCTTCCGGTCAGCGAGATTGGTAAGCCGCAGCATGCCCGCGCTGCTCTTGACGCCATTTCGCTTCGGCGGGACGGCAGCGCAGCGAGCGCCACCACGATCGCGCGTAAGCGGTCGGTCTTCGCCAACGTTATCCGTTACGCAATCGAGTTGGGAGAGCTGCCGTCCAGCCCGCTGGACCGGCTGAGCTGGAAGCCTCCGAAGGTCTCCGAGATAGTTGACCGGCGCGTCGTGGTCAATCCGCGCCAGGCTCGCGAGCTGCTGACAGCGGTTACCTACGTCGGGCAGAACAGGCGCGGCCCGTATGCTCGCGGCCAGCGGCTGATGGCGTTCTATGCCTGCATGTACTTTGCCGCGCTGCGGCCCGGTGAGGCTGTCGCGCTGCGGATTCAGGACTGTTACCTGCCCGGCAGTGGATGGGGGCGCATGACGCTAGAGAAATCCCGGCCCGAGGTCAACCGGCGGTGGACTGACACCGCGTCGGCTCATGATGAGCGCGGGCTCAAGCATCGGCCGCTGACCGAGACCCGGCGCGTGCCCATCCCGGCCGAGCTGGTGATCATCTTGCGTCAGCACATCGACACCTTCGGCGTCGCGGCGGACGGCCGGATCTTCAGCAGTGACCGCGGCGGCGCGGTCGCTTCCACCGCGATCAGTGACGTGTGGGCTGAGGCCCGTACTCTTGCCCTGACGCCTGCCCAGGTGGCCTCGCCTCTGGCCCGGCGGCCCTACGATCTCCGGCACGCTGCCGTTTCGCTGTGGCTGAGCGGCGGGGTTCCTCCGGCCCGGGTGGCTGAACGCGCTGGGCATAGTGTCGAGGTCTTGCTCCGGGTCTATGCCAAGTGCCTGGACGACGGCGACCAGGCCGCCAACGCGCGCATCGACGCCGCTTTGAGGGATGCCTGATGCTGGCTGCTGACGGGCCGGATGAGACGCGCGACCAGGCCCTTTTCCTGTCCGGTTCGGCGGGATCGATCCCGCGTATATCCCACGGCAAGCAGCATCAGGCTGCCTCTGCTGGCATCTGGCTGCCTGGCCCGGATATGCGTCAGGGACGCCGTAGCGTCCCTGAGCTGGTGTTCTGTGTGGTGGCAGGTGTTGGGTTCGAACCAACGTAGGCTGAGCCGACGGTTTTACAGACCGCTCCCTTTGGCCACTCGGGCAACCTGCCGTATGCCGCAGCGCTGGCGGCATCGCAAGGATAGCCGAAGACGCGACCGCGCGGTAAGCGGGATACGGGTTAGCGGCTGACCACAGGACATGGTGCGTTCGGCGTGACGGTCTGCGCTTGTCGCGTCTAGCCTTGGAGCCGTGGCATCACAAGAATCTTCCTTTGACATCGTGTCCAAGCTCGACCGCCAGGAGGTTGATAACGCGGTCAACCAGGCGGCCAAGGAGATAGGCACCCGGTTCGACTTCCGCGGCGTCGGCGCCTCGATCACCTGGTCCGGCGAGCATGCCGTCGACATCCGCGCCAACAGCGAGGAACGCGCCAAGGCGGTCCTGGACGTCTTCAAGGACAAGCTGGTCAAGCGCGGCGTCTCGCTCAAGACCCTGGACACAGGCGACCCGAAGCTTTCCGGCAAGGAGTACCGGATGGGCGTGGCCCTCAAGGAGGGCATCACCCAGGATAACGCCAAGAAGATCTCCAAGATCATCAGGGATGAGGGGCCGAAGGGAGTCCGGGCCCAGGTCCAGGGCGAGGAACTCCGCGTCTCGGCCAAGAAGAAGGACGACCTGCAGGCGGTCATCGCGCTGCTGAAGGGCAAGGAGTTCGACTTTGCCCTGCAGTTCGTCAACTACAGGTGATCAGCTACTCCGGATCCGTAGCCGCCGTCGTGCGGTAAGCCCGGGTCGCGGGGTTAGCGGCGGTAGCCGGCTAGGGCCTCCAGGCGGCGGATGCGCTCGCCTGCGGGTGGGTGGGCGCGGAAGAGGCGGGCGAGGCCCTCGGGGCGGAACGGGCTGGCGATCATCAGGTGGCCAACCGAGATCCGCCGTCCGTCGGGCGCGAGCGCCAGTTCCGCCGTGCCGGCGTCGATCTTGCGCAGGGCGCCGGCCAGGGCCACCGGATCGCCGGACAGCAGCGCCCCGGCCGCGTCCGCCCGGTACTCGCGCTCCTGGCTCACCGCCAGCCGGACGATGACGGCGGCGACCGGCCCGAACAGCAGGAGCAGCGCCTGCTCGAGCGCACCGAGTCCCAGACCCGAGCCGACCGGCTTAGCCGAGGCAGCCGAGCCGGCGGGACCGGGCCGGGGCCGCCGGGGCCGCCGGGCCAGCCGGCCGAGGCCGGCCGGGAACGTGATGCCGGTGGCCAGGCCCGCGGACAGTGAGGAGCCCAGGAGATCATGGCCGGACACGTGCGCGATCTCGTGCCCGAGCACGCCGCGCAGTTCGGCCTCGTCCAGCACGCGGAGCAGGCCCTCGGTGCAGCAGATCGCGGCGGAGCGCGGGCCGCGGCCGACGGCGAAGGAGTTCGGCTGCTCGGCGGGCGACAGGTACAGCCGCGGCACCGGCAGCCGCCCGTCCTTGCTCAGCTCGCGCACCAGCCGGTAGAGCTCGGGGTGCTCCACCTCGCTGACCGGGCGGGCCAGCATGGCGGACAGGGCCATCCGGTCGCAGCAGGCGATGACGGCGACGACGAGCACCGCCGCGAGCACGATCGCGACGACGGCGCCGCCCCCGCCGGCCGCGGCCACCCCGAGCAGGGCGCAGCCCGCGACCAGCAGCGCCACGGATGTCACCGGCCCGGCGGCAGCGCCGGCCAGTTCGGCTGCCCGCAGTGCATAACCGCGCACAGCCACCCACCTCCTGATGCCACCCTCGGATCCCGGTAGTGGCATGATGACAAGATTCCCGCGGGCGTGGGACACACGTCCCTGGCCGGCGGGACCAGGGGACGGGCATGCTACGCGGAACAGCGGAGTACACGCTCGCTCCTGGCGGCGGAGTTCTTACCGGAATCTGTCACAAACTACATCGGGTGACGCAGGAGTCATGCAGACCGGGAATATCAAGGGAAGCATCGACGCTCCTGCGTCTAATTCAGCGTAATATTTGTACCGTCCTAACTCATGCCCCCGGCCGTGGGGTGGTGCCAGGGAGAGCGCCCGGGCCGCGGCGTGCGGAGGAGGTCTTCCAACTGTGACCAAGCAGGTCCAGCAGCTCGATCACGTCATCATCAGGTTCGCCGGCGACTCTGGTGACGGCATGCAGCTCGCGGGAGACAGGTTCACCCAGGAGACCGCGGTCTTCGGCAACGACCTGTCCACCCAGCCGAATTTCCCGGCGGAAATCCGGGCCCCGGCGGGCACTCTCGCCGGCGTCTCGAGCTTCCAGCTGCATTTCGCCGACCACGACATCCTCACGCCGGGCGACGCGCCGGACGTCCTGATCGCGATGAACCCCGCCGCGCTGAAGGCCAACATCAAGGACCTGCCCCGGGGCGGCGACCTGATCGTCAACACCGACGAGTTCACCAAGCGGAACCTGACCAAGGTCGGCTACGACGGCAGCCCGCTCGAAGACGACTCGCTTGAGCAATATCACTTGTACGCGGTGCCGATCACGTCGATGACCGTGAAGGCACTGGAAGACTTCGACATCACCAGGAAGGACGCCGAGCGGGCGAAGAACATGTTCGCGCTGGGCCTGCTCTCCTGGATCTACGACCGGCCCGCGGACGGCACCCTGTCCTTCCTCAAGGCCAAGTTCGCCAGCAAGCCGGAGATCATGGCGGCGAACGTGGCCGCGTTCCAGGCCGGCTGGAACTACGGCGAGACCACCGAGGCCTTCTCGGTCCGGTACGAGGTCAAGGCGGCCCCGCTCACGCCGGGCACCTACCGGAACATCAGCGGCAACACCGCGCTGGCCTACGGCCTGGTGGCCGCGTCCCAGCTGGCCGGGCTGCCGCTGTTCCTCGGCTCCTACCCGATCACCCCGGCCTCGGACATCCTGCACGAGCTGGCCAGGCACAAGCGGTTCGGCGTCCGCACCTTCCAGGCCGAGGACGAGATCGCGGCCGTCGGCGCGGCGCTGGGCGCCTCGTTCGGCGGCTCGCTGGCCGTGACGTCCACGTCCGGACCCGGCATGCTGCTCAAGGCCGAGACCATCGGCCTGGCCGTATCGGTCGAGCTGCCGCTGATCATCTGCGACATCCAGCGGGCCGGCCCGTCCACCGGCATGCCGACCAAGACCGAGCAGGCCGACCTGCTGCAGGCGATGTTCGGCCGGAACGGGGAGTCGCCCGTCCCGATCGTCGCGCCCGCCAGCCCGGCGGACTGCTTCAACGCGGCGATCGAGGCGGCCAGGATCGCGGTCAAGTACCGCACCCCGGTGTTCCTGCTCTCCGACGGCTACCTCGCCAACGGCTCCGAGCCGTGGCGCATCCCGGACACCGCCGGCCTGCCCGACCTGAGCCAGGAGTTCGCCTTCGCGCAGCCGGCCGACCTGGGCGAGAACGGGTTCGAGCCGTTCCGGCGGGACCCGGTGACGCTGGCCCGGCCGTGGGCCATCCCGGGTACCCCGGGGCTGGAGCACCGGATCGGCGGCATCGAGAAGGCCGACGTCACCGGGGACATCTCCTACGACCCGGACAACCACGACCGGATGGTCCGGCTGCGCCAGGCCAAGATCGACGGGATCGCGGCCGACGTGCCCCCGGTCGAGGTGGACGACCCGGGCGGCAACGCCCGCGTGCTCGTGCTCGGCTGGGGATCGACGTACGGCTCGATCGGCGCCGCGGTACGCCGGGCCAGGAACGCCGGGCACAGCGTCGCCCAGGCGCACCTGCGGCACCTCAACCCGTTCCCGCCGAACCTGGGGGACGTGCTCCGCCACTACGACAAGGTGCTGCTGCCCGAGATCAACCTCGGTCAGCTCGCGCTGCTGCTGCGCGGCCGGTTCCTGGTCGACGTGATCTCCTACAACCAGGTCCGCGGCCTGCCCTTCCGGGCGGCCGAGCTGGCTGGTGTCATCGAGGATGTGATCGAGCATGCCTGAGGCGAACGGCAACGGCCAGCCGGGCGAGGGGCACCGGCTTCGCTCGCTGACGCTGGTCCCGCGAGCTGCCGCCCGTTCGGCTACTAAGGACTTCAAGTCGGACCAGGAGGTTCGCTGGTGCCCCGGCTGCGGTGACTACGCCATCCTGGCCGCCTTCCAGGCGTTCCTGCCCGAGCTCGAGGTGCCGCGGGAGAACGTCGTGGTCATCTCCGGGATCGGCTGCTCCTCCCGGCTGCCCTACTACGTGAACAGCTACGGGATGCACTCCATCCACGGCCGGGCGCCCGCGATCGCCACCGGGCTCGCGGCCTCCCGCCCCGACCTGTCGGTCTGGGTCATCACCGGTGACGGTGATGCCCTGTCCATTGGCGGCAACCACCTGATCCACGCGCTGCGGCGCAACGTCAACATCAAGATCCTGCTGTTCAACAACAGGATCTACGGGCTGACCAAGGGCCAGTACTCGCCCACCTCGGAGCGGGGCAAGGTGACCAAGTCGACCCCGTTCGGCTCGCTGGACCACCCGTTCAACCCGGCGTCGCTGGCGCTCGGCGCCGACGCCAGCTTCGTGGCCAGGACGATCGACTCCGACCGCAGGCACCTGACCTCGGTGCTGCGGGCCGCGGCCGACCACCAGGGCGCCGCGTTCATCGAGATCTACCAGAACTGCCCCATCTTCAACGACGACGCGTTCGCCCCGCTCAAGGAGGCCAGCGCGACGGATCAGCGGCTGATCAAGCTCGAGCACGGGGAGCCTGTCCGGTTCGCGGGCGGCACCCGCGGGCTGCGCTTCGGCCCGCACGGCGATCTGGAGGCGGTCGAGGTGACCGCGGCCGATGAGGACACGCTGATCGCCCACGACGCGCACCGCGCCGACCCGTCCTACGCGTTCGCGCTATCACGCCTGGACACGTCGGACTTCCGGCACACCCCGGTCGGGGTCTTCCGGCAGGTGGAGCAGGCCAGCTACGACGAGCTGATGGCGGAGCAGATCGACGCGGCCCGGAGCCGGGGCGGTCCCGGTGACCTCGCCGCCCTGCTGGCCGGCAGCGACACCTGGGAAGTCAGCTGACGCCCAGCCGCTGACGGACGATCTGCCGGGCCAGCTCGAGCACGCCCGGATCGTCGTGCTCGGCGAAGTTGGTATCGGTGGCCAGCATGATGCCGTTCAGCTCGAAGGCCAGCCGGCCCGGGTCCTCGCCGGGCGGTAGCTCGTGCCGGGCCAGCGCGGTGACCGCGAAACCGTGGATCAGCTCGCCGAACCGGGCCTGGAGTGAGGCGATCAGGTCCCTGACCGGGCCCGGGCGGCCGTCCATCGCCAGGGCCGCGCTGGCCATGAAGCAGCCGCCCGGGATGGCGTGCCGCTCCAGATGCGCGATGAACGCCTCGCAGACCGCGGCTAGCTGGCCCAGGCCCGCGGGAGCGGCCAGGGCCGGCTGCACGACCTCTTCGTCGAAGATCCTGGCCGCCTCGGTCACGGTGGCCAGCTGAAGCTCCTGTCTGGAGCCCGGCGGCACACGCCGGCCAAGCTCGCTCCGGCCGAGGGCCGCGGCGAGGGTACTGGCGGAGAGCCCGTCCGGTCCGTCCTCGGCAGCCAGCGAAGCGGCGGCGCGCAGGATCGCTTCGCGGCTCCGCTCATACGGCCATGCTTCGCTCATCGCCCTGGCAACCTAGCACGGACCGTCGCCGGCCTGACCGCGCCGTCACAGGGACGGCCGCCCATGATGGCACCAGCTGCGACGACCGGTCAGACGCGGGTGTCGCCCGGCGCTCCCTTCCTACTGCATGAATGCCGCTCTCATGTCGTTCCAGCTGCATGAACGGGGCATTCATGTTGTTTGACCTTGACTGCCCGGGCGTACGGTCCGGCGGCCAGGGGCGGGCGGGACTGCGGATCACATCAACCCCGCACGTTCGGCCGAATACACTGCCAGGGAATTCGGACGGCAGCGCGAACCACGGGCACTCCGGGGCAGCCGGGCACCCAGCGGGCGGGCACCCAGGGCACGCCCGGCTCATCAGGTACCGGCACCGGGGCCGGATCGCCGCATGTGTCATAGGGGTAGACGACGGAAGATCGAGTGCCAGTCTCCGGAGTACCGGCTGGATCCGGGTCCGCGACTAGCGCGGCGACCGACGCCGCGGGGCTCGCGGAACCAGCCGCGGGCGCCCGCGACCGGGCTGCGCCGCCGGGACGAACGGACCGGCCGGGCCGTCCGGTGCCCGGCGCGTCCTGGATCGGCCGGGCGGGCGGCGCGCGGCGGTCCGGCCGGGCTGCCGTGGTCGTGCTGGCGGCTGCCGTGCTGTTCGTGTGCTACTGGCGTCAGTCGCTGACCCAGCCGGTGAGTTCGGACGGGGCGGCGAACGCGCTGCAGGCGTGGGACATGCTGCACGGCAACCTGCTACTGCACGGCTGGCTGCTCTCGGACGTCTCGTTCTACACCACCGAACTGCCGCAGTACATGCTGATCGAGGCGGTACGAGGGCTCGGCCCCGGGGTGATCCACCTCGCCGCGGCCATGACCTACACGCTGCTGGTGCTGCTGGCGGGCCTGCTCGCCAAGGGGGACGCGGAAGGCCGGGAAGGGCTGGCCCGCTTCGGCCTCGCCGCTGGGATCGTGCTGGCGCCGCAGCTCAGCTCCACGTCGACGCTACTCCAGGCGCCCGATCACACCGGCACGGCGGTGGCGCTGCTGGTGGTCTGGCTGGTGATCGACCGGGTCCGCTCGCATTGGCTGGTGCCGGTGGCGGTGTGCGTCATGCTGGCCTGGATCATGGCGGCCGACCCCATCGTGCTGGTCACGGGCATCGCGCCAATCGCCGTGGCGGCTGGCGCGCGGGCGGCCAGGGCGCTAGCGAAACGGGCCGAGCCGGACTGGCACGAGCTGTCGCTGGCCGCGGCGGCGATACTGGCGGCCGTGCTCGGAGCGGCGGCGCCGGTGATCATCCGGGCGGCCGGCGGCTACACGGCGGCTCCGGTTCCGACCCGGCTCTCGGCCATCGGCCACCTGCCGGGGGCGGCCCGGGTGGCGCTCCACGCCGTGCTCAGGATCTTCGGAGCCAACGTCACGGGCACGCATACCGCGCCCGAGATGGCCTTCGCGCTGCTGCATCTGGCCGGGGTCGTCCTGGCGGGGTGGGCCGTGGTCCTGGCGGCACTGCGGTTCTTCCGGTCCCGCGACCTGCTCGTCCCGGCGTTCGCGGTGGCGGTCGCGGTGAACCTGGCTGCGTTCGTGCTCACCGCGCAGACCCTCGGCGCGACCAGGGAGATCGCCGCGGTGCTGCCCCTCGGCGCGGTGCTGGCCGGGCGGCTGCTGACCCCGCGCCTGCCGCTGCGGCCGCTCGTCGCGGTGGTCGCGGCGGGCTACCTGGCGGCGCTCGGGTACGGCGCGGCCCAGTCGGCCGCGCCCGCGATGAACGGGCAGCTGGCGACCTGGCTGGCCGCCCACGGGTATCACCACGGGCTGGCCGGCTACTGGCAGGCCGGCAGCACTACGCTCGACACCGGCGCCCGGGTCATCGTCAGCTCGGCCGGGCACGGCCCCGGCGGCCGGGTGGTCCGGGGGGACTGGGAGACCGACACGCTGCAGTACGACCCGTCCCGGCAGTACGCCGACTTCGTGGTCGTCAAGGACTCCGGGACGTACTCCACCCGGTGGCTGCGGGCCGCCGCCGAACGTACCTTCGGCCCGCCCCGGCAGACCTACGCCGTGGGGCCCTACACGATCATGACCTGGCACGCCAACCTGCTCACGCGGCTAGGCCGGCACCGCGGCTGACGGTCAGCCGGTCCGCTTCTCCACGAAGTCGCACAGGGCCAGGAAGGCGGCCCGGGCGGGGCCGTCCGGCAGCGCGCTGATCCCGACCCTGGCCTCGTGCAGCCAGTTCAGCACGTCGGCCCGGGACTCCTTCATGGCGTGATGACCGCGCAGCAGGGTGAGCGCCTCGGCCAGCAGCGCCTCGTCGGTCAGGTCGGCCTCGTCCAGCAGCCAGCGCAGCCGCACATCCGCCGGAGACGGATCGGCAGGCAGAGCGGCCGGGGACTGGCCCGCAGCGCGCAGCGCGTAGAGCACCGGCAGCGTCCGCACGCCCTGGCGCAGGTCGGTGCCTGGCGTCTTGCCCGACTGCGAGGAGTCGCTCGCGATGTCGATCACGTCGTCGGACAGCTGCCAGGCCACGCCGATCTGCTCGCAGGCCGCGGCGATCTGGTCGGCGACCTCGGCCGGGGCGCCGGAGAACAGCGCGCCGAACCGGCCGGCCGTGGCGATCAGCGATCCCGTCTTCTCCGTGATCACGTACATGTAGAAGTCGAGGGGATCCTGGCCAGGCCGCGGCCCGACGGTCTCGGTCATCTGCCCGGTGACCAGCCGGCTGAACGTCTCGGCCTGGATCCGGACCGCGTCCGGGCCCAGCCGGGCCAGGATCTGGGAAGCCTGCGCGAACAGGAAATCCCCGGTGAGGATGGCGACCGAGTTGCTCCACCGTGAGTTGACCGACGGGCGGCCGCGGCGCACCAGGGCCTCGTCCATGACGTCGTCGTGGAACAGCGTGGCCAGGTGGGTCAGCTCGATCGCGACCGCCGCCTCGATGACCCGCGGGTCCTTCGGGTCGCCGAACTGCGCCGCCAGCAGCACGAGCATGGCCCGGAACCGCTTGCCGCCGGCCGCGATGGAATGCCGGGATACCTCGGTCAGCAGTTCGTCGTCGGGGTGCGCCGTCGCGGCCAGCGACTCCTCGACCCGGCCGAGGTAGTCGCGCACCTCCGCCTCGAGGGCGGAGTCCGGGAAGTCAACGGGAACTGCGCTGATCAATTGCTCTCCACGTCATCGGCACGCGCGAACACCTCGAATTTTCGAGTATGCCTGCTCCGCGCTGTACAACCAAGGGGGGACGACCCCCCTTGAACCCCCCGCAGACCCGCTGGGGTACAGACCGTAGTGTCACGCGCCCGGGAGGCCTTCGGCCCCCGCGGGGCGCGTGACTAGCCGACGAACAGCTGATTCGCGGCATGGCTGGCCAGGCTCAGGACGGGCTGCGGCACGATGCCGAGCACCAGGGTCGCGATCACGCCGAGCCCCACCGCGGTGCCGGTGAACGCGCTCGGCACCACGACCTCAGGCCCGTCGGGGATCGGGTCGCTGAAGAACATCAGCACGATCACGCGGACGTAGAAGAACGCCGCGATCGCGCTGCTCAGCACGCCGACGATCACCAGCGCCGTCTCGCCGGAGGCGATCGCCGCCTGAAACACGGCGAACTTTCCGGTAAAGCCGCTGGTCAGCGGGATGCCGGCGAACGCGAGCAGGAACAGCGCGAAGATGCCGGCCACCACCGGCGACCGGCGGCCCAGGCCCGCCCACCGCGACAGGTGCCCGGCCTCGCCGCCCGCGTCGCGGACCAGGGTGATCACCGCGAACGCGCCCACCGTGGTGAACCCGTATGCGACCAGGTAGAACAAGGTGCTCGACAGCCCGGCGCGGCTGACCGCCATGACCCCGGTCAGGACGAACCCGGCGTGCGCGATCGAGGAGTAGGCGAGCAGTCGCTTGACGTCGGTCTGGGTGATGGCGATGACGGCGCCGACCACCATGGTGAGGACGGCGACCACCCAGAACGCCGGGCGCCAGTCCCAGGTCAGCCTGCCGAACGCCACGTAGAAGACGCGCAGCAGCGCGCCGAAGGCGGACACCACCACACAGGACCCCATCAGCGCGGTGATCGGGGTCGGCGCGCCCTGGTAGACGTCGGGCTTCCAGCCGTGGAAGGGCACCGCGCCGATCTTGAACAGCAGCCCGACGCCGGTCAGCGCGATGCCGGTGAACAGCAGCGTCGCGTTGGAGGTGTTGCTGGTCGCGGCGGAGGCGATCGCGGAGAGCCGGACCGAGCCGGAGAAGCCGTACAGCATCGCGATGCCGAACAGGAACAATGCCGAGGAGAACGCGCCGAGCAGGAAGTACTTCACGGCCGCCTCGTGCGACAGGAGGCGGCGGCGCCGGGCCAGCCCGCACAGCAGGTACAGCGGCAGCGACAGCACCTCGAGCGCGACGAACATGGTCAGCAGGTCGTTCGAGGCCGGGAAGAGCATCATGCCGCCGACCGCGAACAGCGTCAGCGGGAAGATCTCGGTGTGCATGATCCCGGCGGCCAGGCCCTCGCGCTCCTCCTGGCTGCCCGGCGTCGCGGCCGCCACGGCGGCGAACGGGCTGTTGCTGGTGTCCCCGATGAGCAGCACGCTCACCAGCGCCAGGATCACGATGGTGCCCTGGATGAACAGGGTGGGCCGGTCGACCGCGACCGCGCCCTGGGCGGCTATGTGTCCCGGGCTGCCGGCGACGTACAGGCTGTGCGTCGCGGCCACCACGATGGTGAGAATGAACGCGGCCAGCAGGGACCCCAGCGTCAGGACCAGCTGCACGGCGCGGCGGGACGAGCGCGGTGCGAACGCCTCGACCAGGACGCCGGCCACCGCCGCGCCGAAGACGACCAGCATCGGCGCGAGCTGGCTGTACTCGATGCTCGGCGCGCCGATCGTGGCCGAATCGGCCAGGACACCGGTCACGGTGAGGTTCCCTTCTGCACGGCGGTGAGCGTGTTACTCGCCGGGTGGGCGGGCTTGGGATCGGTGGTGTGCACCTGCGTCATCGTCACCCGGACCGCGGGGTTGATGATGTCGAGCACCGGCTGGGGATAGACGCCGGCCCCGATGAGCAGCGCGACCAGCGGCGCGACCGCGAGCAGTTCCCGCGGCCGCAGGTCCGGCATGCCCCTCACCTCGTCCCGCACCGGCCCGTTCATCGCCCGCTGGTACATCCACAGGACGTAGATCGCGGCCAGGATGATGCCCGCGGTGGCGAATACGGCGGCCACCTTGTACCGGGAGAAGGTCCCGATCAGCACCAGGAACTCGCTGACGAAGGTGGACAGGCCGGGCAGCGAGAGCATGGCCAGGCCGGAGACCAGGAACAGCCCGGCCAGCACCGGCGCCACGCTCTGCACGCCGCCGAAGTCGGCGATCCGGTCGGTGCCCCGCCGGGCGATGAGGAACCCGGCCAGGATGAACAGCGCGCCGGTGGCGAACCCGTGGTTGACCATGTAGAAGGTCGCGCCGGACACGCCCTGGCTGGTCATCGCGAACACGCCGAGCGCGATGAAGCCGAAGTGCGAGACCGAGGTGTAGGCGATCAGCCGCTTCATGGACTGCTGGCCGATCGCCACGATGGCCCCGTACAAGATCCCGATCACCGACAGCGTGATGACCAGCGGCGTGAAGTACTTGGCGCCGCTGGGGAACAGCTCGAAGCAGTACCGCAGCATGCCGAACGTGCCCACCTTGTCCAGCACGCCGACCAGCAGCACGGCGGCCCCGGGCGGCGCGGCCGCGGCGGCGTCGGGCAGCCAGGTGTGGAACGGCCATAGCGGCGCCTTGATCGCAAAGGCGATGAAGAACCCGAGGAACAGCCACTTCTGCACCGTCGGGCTCAGCGCCACGTGTATCAGCTCGCTGAACAGGAAGGTGCCGTGGTGCCCGGTCGCGCCGCTGCGGGCCGAGTACACGTACAGCGCGATGACCGCGACCAGCATGAGCAGCCCGCCGAACAGGCTGTAGAGCAGGAACTTGACCGCCGCGTACTGCCGCCGGCCGACCCCGTAGCTGCCGATCATGAAGTACATCGGGATCAGCATGGCCTCGAAGAACACGTAGAACAGGAAGACGTCGGTGGCCGCGAAGACGCCGATCATCATCGTCTCGAGCACCATCATCAGCGAGAAGTACGTCTTCACGCTGTGCCTACCTGACTCGGCGTCGTTCCAGGAGGCCAGGATCACCACCGGCATCAGCACCGCGGTCATGCCGAGCAGCACCAGGGCGATGCCGTCCACGCCGAGCGCGTAGTGCACGCCGAACGCCGGGATCCACGAGTAGACCTCGGTGAACTGGTAGTTCGGCCCGCCGACCTGGAACTTGACCGCGATGATGATCACCACGACGAGCGTCAGCAGGGAGAAGGCGAGTGCGACCTGCTTGGCCAGCAGGTCCCGCGCCGACCGGTCCGCCTCGGCGCTGTCCGCGGGCAGGCCTGGGATCAGGGCGATGACGAGGCCGCCGAGCAGCGGCACCGCGCCCGCCACGGTGAGCCAGGGAAAGCCGTTCATCAGACCCTCACCACCAGCAGCAGGGCGACCAGCACAGCGGCGCCGAAGAACATGGATAGGGCGTACGAGCGGACGAAGCCGGTCTGCAGCTTGCGCAGCCGGCCGGAGGACCCGCCGACCGCGGCGGCCAGCGTGTTGACCAGGCCGTCCACGCCCCGGTTGTCGAAGAACACCGAGAGCCTGGTCAGCCACTGGCCGGGCCGCATCAGGACCGATTCGTTGAACGCGTCGCCGTAGAGGTCCTTCCGGGCGGCGACGGTGAGCAGGCTGCCCCGGGGCGCTTCCGACGACACCGGGACCCGCCCGTAGATCAGCCAGGCCAGGCCCACGCCCGCCAGGGCGAATACCAGGGCCACGATGCCCGATGTGGTGAATATGCCCTCCGAGGTCGGCGGTTGCCCGACAACAGGGGCGAGGAAATCCTGCAGCCGGTCGTTGATGATGAGAAACGCGCCGGCGCCGACCGAGCCGATCGCGAGGATGATCATCGGCCAGGTCATCACCGAGGGCGACTCGTGCGGGTGCGCCTCGGACTCCCAGCGCCGCCTGCCGTACCAGGTCATGAACATCATCCGGGTCATGTAGAACGCGGTGATGCCCGCGCCGATCAGGGCCAGGGTGCCGAGGACCTTGCCGGCCGAGCCGTGCTCGCTGAAGTCCGCCCCGATGATGGGGTCCTTGGTGAAGAACCCGGAGAACGGCGGGATGCCGATGATGGCCAGATAGGCCAGGCCGAACGTGACGTACGTGACCGGCATGACCCGGGCCAGCCCGCCGAACCGGCGCATGTTCACCTCGTCGTCCATGCCGTGCATCACCGAGCCCGCGCCGAGGAACAGCCCGGCCTTGAAGAACCCGTGAGCGAGCAGCAGCGCGATGGCGAACACGTACCCGGCCGGGCCGAGGCCGGCGCCGAGCGTCATGTAGCCGATCTGGCTCATAGTCGACCCGGCCAGCGACTTCTTGATGTCGTCCTTGGCGCACGCGATGATGCCGCCGAACAGCAGCGTGACCGTGCCGACCAGGACCACCGCCAGCCGGGCGTCGGGCGAGACTGCGAGGATCGGGTTGGACCGGACCAGCAGGTACACCCCGGCCGTGACCATGGTGGCCGCGTGGATCAGCGCCGACACCGGGGTGGGGCCTTCCATCGCGTCGAGCAGCCAGGACTGCAGCGGCACCTGGGCGGACTTCCCGGCCGCGCCGAGCAGGAGCAGCAGCCCGAGCGCGGTGGCCACGCCGTTCCCGGCGGAGCCCACCGTGTTGAACACCCCGCTGAACGACACCGTGCCGAACTCGGTGAACATCAGGAAGATGGCCACGGTGAGCCCGGCGTCGCCGACCCGGTTGACGACGAACGCCTTCTTGGCCGCGACCGCGGCCGAGTTCTTGTACTGCCAGAACCCGATCAGCAGGTAGGACGCCAGGCCGACGCCCTCCCACCCGACGTAGAGCACCAGGTAGTTGTCGCCGAGCACGAGCAGCAGCATGGCCGCGAGGAACAGGTTCATGTAGCCGAAGAACCGGCGCCGCTCCCGGTCGTGGCTCATATAGCCGACCGAGTAGATGATGATCAGCGACCCGACCCCGGTGATCAGCAGCACGAAGCAGATCGACAACTGGTCCACCAGCAGGTTCAGGTTCACCTGGAGGCGGCCCACCGCAATCCAGGAGTACAGGTGCTGGTCCTGGCTGCGATGACTGGCGCCGAGCAGGGTGAAGAACGCGACCAGGCCGTAGACGAACGCCGCCAGCGGCATGGCCACGCCGAGCAGGTGGCCCCAGCGGTTGGTGCGGCGGCCGCCCAGCAGCAGCACCACGGCGCCGAACAGCGGGAAGGCGAGCAGCAGCCACGACAGCTTCAGCGCGCCGGTAGCCGCGACGGTGTGCAACGTCGTCATCCCCTCAGTACTTCAGCAGGTTGGCGTCATCCACCGACGCGGACCTGCGCGCCCGGAAGATCGCCATCAGGATCGCGAGGCCGACGACGACCTCCGCGGCCGCCACCACCATCACGAAGAACGCGATGACCTGCCCGTCCAGGTTCCCGTGCATCCGGGCGAACGCGACGAACGCGAGGTTGCACGCGTTCAGCATCAGCTCGATGCACATGAACACGACGATGGCGTTGCGCCGCACGAGCACGCCGACGCCGCCGATCACGAACAAGATCACGGAAAGGGCCACGTAGTGAATCGGGCTCACGACTCAACCTCCGTAGCGGCCGGCGCAGCCAGTTCGGGCCGAACGGGCGGGGTTTCCTCGTTCGGGTCACGAGGCGCGAGCGTCGGGCTGACCGAAAGCTCCGAGGTGCTACCGTCCGGCAGCAGCGCGGGCCGGTCCGCGGCGTCGTGCAGTGCGTAGACGCCGGGCGACGGGTCGGGCGCCAGCTGGCCGCTGGCCAGCCGCCGGGCGGCCAGGTCACGCTGGGTTGGCTTCGGCGTGGTGCGCTCGCGGTGCGCCAGCACCATCGCGCCGACCGCCGCGGTGATCAGCAGCGCGCCGGTGACCTCGAACGGGAACACGTACGTGGTGAAGATCAGCCTGGCCAGCCCGGTCAGGTTGTCCACGTTGTTCGCCGCGGTGGTCCTCGCGGCCGGCCCGATGGCCGCGTGCCCGATGCCAAGGATCAAGATCACGAACAGGCCGATCGCGGCCAGCCCGGCGGCCGCCCGCTGGCCCTTGATCGTCTCCACGACCGAGTCCGACGAGCTGATGCCGATCAGCATGATGACGAACAGGAACAGCATCAGCACCGCGCCGGTGTACACGATGATCTGCACGAAGGCCAGGAACGGCGCGCCCTGCATGGCGTACATGGTGGCCAGGCAGAGCATCACCACGGCGAGCATGATCGCACAGTGCACCGCCCGCCGGACCAGGATCATGGCTAGCGCGGCGCCGACCGAGATGACGGCGAGGATCCAGAAGACGGTCTCGACCGCGATCGAGTCGGCGTTGGTGCCGGACGGGGCGGCCGCGAGGACGTGGCTCATTCCTCCTCGACCTCCCCCGCATCGCGCACTTCCGGCGGCGCCCAGGCCAGCGAGGCGTCCGGGGACTGGGCGGGCACCGGCGGGCCTGACGGGCCGCCGGGACCGGACATGCCGGGCGCGCGGGGACCGACGGTCAGCCCCGCCGCGCCGAGCCGGTAGTAGTCCTTCTCGTCGTCGCCGAGCCGCATCGGATGCGGCGGCGCCTCCATGTCCGGCTGCAGCGGCACGAGCAGCTGCTCCTTGGTCCAGATCAGGTGTTCCCTGTTGTCATCGGCGATCTCGTACTCGTTGGTCATGGTCAGCGCGCGGGTCGGGCAGGCCTCGATGCACAGGCCGCACAGGATGCAGCGCAGGTAGTTGATCTGGTACACCGCCCCGTACCGCTCACCGGGCGAGTACCGCTCGTCCGCCGTGTTGTCCCGGCCCTCCACGTAGATGGCATCCGCCGGGCAGGCCCACGCGCACAGCTCGCAGCCGATGCACTTCTCCAGCCCGTCCGGCCACCGGTTGAGCTGGTGGTGACCGTGGAACCGCGGCGCGGTCGGCCGCCGCTCCTCCGGATAGTAGACCGTCTCGGGCTTCCGGAACATCTCCTGGAAGGTGACGCCGAACCCCTTGATCGGGTTGAGGAAATCAAGCACCTGTGACCTCCCTGCTGGAGGTGGGGGTATCGATACCGACACCGTGGTAGTGCGGCAGGTCGAGCGGCGGCACCGGGAAACCAGTAGCGGGATCGGTGGTGCCGGCCTCGGCTATGTCGGCCTCCTCCGCGGCCGCGAAGCGCGCGGCCCGCTGTTGTGCCGCGCTGTCCCACATCGTGATCAGGGCCAGGATGAGCACGATGACCAGCCCGAAGACCACGTACGGAGCGGTGGAGTGACTGTCGAGCCGCCAGGCGCGCACCGTGGCGACCAGCAGGATCCAGACGATGGAGACCGGGATGAGGAACTTCCACCCGATCGCCATCAGCTGGTCGTACCTGACCCGCGGCAACGTGCCGCGCAGCCAGATGTAGCAGAACAGGAAGATGAACAGCTTGATCAGGAACCACAGCACCGGCCACCAGCCGGCGTTGGCACCCGACCACAGGGACAGCGGCCACGGCGCCCGCCAGCCGCCGAGGAACAGCGTGGTGGCCAGCGCGGACACCGTGATCATGTTGACGTACTCGGCCAGGTAGAACATGGCGAACTTCATCGACGAGTACTCGGTGTGGTAGCCGGCCACCAGCTCGCCCTCGCCCTCGGGCAGGTCGAACGGCAGCCGGTTGGTCTCGCCGACCATGGTGACCAGGTAGATGATGAACGACGGCGCCAGCACCCACACGTACCAGCCGTGTATCTGGGCGGTGACGATCCCGGTGGTGGACAGCGACCCGGCGTCGAGGAACACGGCCACGAAGGCCAGCCCCATCGCGATCTCGTAGCTGATCACCTGGGCCGCCGAGCGCAGCGTGCCGAGCAGCGAATACGGCGACCCCGAGGCCCAGCCGGCCAGCACGATGCCGTACACGCCGATGGAGCTCATGGCCAGTACCAGCAGCACCGCCACCGGCAGGTCGGCGAGCTGCAGCGGGGTGCGGTGGTGGAAGATCGAGACCACCGGGCCCACCGGGATGATGGAGAAGGCGACGAAGGCGGGCGCCGCCGACAGTATCGGCGCCACCACGAAGATCAGCTTGTCCGCGGTGCGCGGGATGATGTCTTCCTTGAGCGGCAGCTTGAGCGCGTCGGCGATCGGCTGCAGCAGGCCGAACGGCCCGGCCCGGTTCGGGCCCGGCCGGTTCTGCATCCGGCCGATGACCCGGCGCTCCGCCCAGATCATGAACATCGTCGTGAGCAGCAGGAAGACGAAGACGACGACGACCTTGAGCAGCACCAGCCACCAGGTGAGCGGGTAGAAGCTGGCGAGCGTCGGGTTGGGCGCGGGCGCCGCCAGCATGTGCGGCAGCGTCCCCTCAAGCCTCATTCCGGCCTCCTCAGGGTGACCATGGCGCCGTGCCCCGCGCCCAGCCGGGCGCGGATGGTGGGTCCGGCCTGGACCGCGGGCCCTGTGTCACCGGGCCGCGGGGTGTAACCGGGATACGGGGCGATCTCGGCGGCGTGCCCGGCGCCGTTCCCGGGCAGGCCGGCCGCCGGGAGCCAGACCACGTGATCGGCCATCGGCACCACCTCGACGGGCACCGTGACCGACCCCCGGTCGGTGGCCACCGTCACCTTATCGCCGTCGGCCGCCCCGGCTTCGGCCGCGGTCGCCGCCGACATCCGGGCCACGACCGGGCGGGCCGTGCCGGCCAGGGCCGGCTCGCCGTCCTGCATCCGGCCGCTGTCCAGCAGCTGGTGCCAGGTCGCGAGCTTGACGCCCAGCACGCCGGTCCCGTCCGTCTCGTGGGTAACGAGCACCCCGGGATCGGCGCCCGCGCCGGTGACCTCAGGCGGCTGCGGCCGCTCCCCGCGCCAGCTGCCGAGCGCGGCGAGTTCGGCTCGCGCGGCCTCCGCGTCGGGCAGGCCGAGGTGCACGTCCATCCGGTCGGCGATCGCGCCGAGCACGTACAGGTCGGTGCGCACCTCGGGAACCCGCAGCGCGGCCCCGAACGAGCCCCCGCGTCCCTCCCAGTTCACGAACGTACCGGCCTTCTCCGCCACGGCCGCGACCGGGAACACCACGTCGGCGCGGTCGGTGACCGCGCTCGCCCGCAGCTCGAGGCTGACCACGAAGGGGGCCATCTCGATCGCGGCCAGCGCGGCCTGCGGGTCCGGCAGGTCGGCCGGGTCGACGCCCGCCACCACCAGGGCGCCGAGCTCGCCGTCGGCCGCGGCGGCCAGGATGGCCGTGGTATCGCGCCCCGGGTCGGCGGGCAGCGAGCCCTTACCCCAGGCGCGGGCCACCTCGGCTCGCGCCGCCGGGTCAGCTACCGGACGGCCGATGGGCAGCAGCCCGGGCAGCGCCCCGGCCTCGACGGCCCCTCGCTCGCCCGCACGGCGGGGCACCCAGGCCAGCCGCGCCCCCGACGCGACCGCGAGCGTGGCCGCGGCCGCCAGCGCCCCCGGCACCTCGGCTAGCCGCTCGCCGACCAGGATCACCGCGCCCGGCTCGCCGAGCGCCTGCCCGGCACGCCGCCACAGCTCCGCCACCTCGTCCGGCCCGGGGCCATCAGGACCGGGAGCGCCGCGATCGACGGCCCGCCGACCCGGCGCACTGCCGGACGCGAGCGCCGTCAGCGCCCGGGCCTCGTCGCCGGGCAGTGTGTCGAGCAGCTCGCCGGACAGCTTGACCAGGCCGGGACTGGCCAGCGCCGCGACCGAGAACACCCGCAGGCCACGGCGCCTGACCGCCTTGCGCAGCCGGAGGAAGACGATGGGCGACTCGTCCTCCGGCTCGAAGCCTGCCAGCAGCACGGCCGGGGCCTGCTCCAGGTCGGCGTAGCTGACGCCGATGTCGCGCCCGGCCACGCACGCGGCCAGGAACTGCTCCTCGTCGGCGGAGTGCGGGCGGGCCCGCATGTCGATGTCGTTGGTGTCCGCGGCCATCCGGGCGAACTTCGCGTAGGCGTAGGCGTCCTCGAGGGTCAGCCGCCCGCCGGTCAGCACGCCCACGCCGCGCGCGGGCTGAGCCGCGGGATCCGCGTCGCGCGCCGCGAGCAGGCCGTCCGCGGCCACCGCCAGCGCGTGCGGCCAGGACGCCGGGACGAGCACCCCGTTCTCGTCCCTGACCAGCGGCGTGGTCAGCCGGTCCGGCTGGGTCGCGTAGGTGAACGCCCACCGGCCCTTGTCGCAGTTCCACTCCTCGTTGACGGCCGGCTCCTCGCCGGCCAGCCGCCGCATCACCCGGCCGCGCCTGACGTCGGTGCGCTGCCGGCAGCCGGCCGCGCAGTGCTCGCACACGCTGGCCACCGACATCAGGTCGAACGGCCGGGACCGGAACCGGTACGCGGCGCCGGTCAGCGCGCCGACCGGGCACACCTGCACGGTGTTGCCGGAGAAGTAGGAGTTGAACGGCTCGCCCTCGGCGGTGCCGATGAACTGGCTGGGGCCGCGGTCGATGAAGTCGATGAACGGATCCCCGGCGATCTCCTCGGAGGTCCGCACGCACCGGGTGCAGGAGATGCAGCGCTCGCGGTCGAGCAGCACCTGGGTGGAGATCGCCACCGGCTTGTCGAAGGTCCGCTTGTCCTCGGCGAACCTGGTCTCGCCCTGGCCGCTGGACATGGCCTGGTTCTGCAGCGGGCACTCGCCGCCCTTGTCGCACATCGGGCAGTCGAGCGGATGGTTGATGAGCAGCAGCTCCATCACGCCCCGCTGCGCCTTCTCGGCGACCGCGGAGGTGAGCTGGGTGTGCACCACCATGCCCTCGGTGCACGCGGTGGTGCACGAGGCGAGCGGCTTGCGCTGGCCCTCCACGTCGACCAGGCACTGGCGGCAGGCGCCGATCGGGTCGAGCAGCGGGTGGTCACAGAACCGCGGGATCTGGATGCCGAGCAGCTCGGCGGCCCGGATCACCAGGGTGCCCTTGGGCACCCGGATCTCGAAGCCGTCGATGGTGACGGTCACCGTGCCCTGCGTCGTCTCGACGGTCATCTAGTTGCCCCCGAACAAGGTGGACGCCGCCGGGTCGAACGGGCAGCCGCCTTCCTTCTGGTGCTGCATGAACTCGTCCCTGAAGTACTGGATGCCCGACATGATCGGGCTGACCGCGCCGTCGCCCAGGGCGCAGAACGCGCGGCCGAGGATGTTGTCGCAGATGTCCAGGAGCTTTTCCAGGTCTTCCTCGGTGCCCTGGCCGTGTTCGAGCCGTTCCAGCACCCGGACCATCCAGAACGTGCCCTCGCGGCACGGCGTGCACTTGCCGCACGACTCGTGCTCGTAGAACTCGGTCCAGCGCAGCACCGCGCGGACCACGCAGGTGGTCTCGTCGAAGATCTGCAGCGCGCGGGTGCCGAGCATGGACCCGGCGGCGGCGACCGACTCGAAGTCGAGCGGCACGTCGAGGTGCTGGTCGGTCAGCAGCGGGGTCGAGGAGCCGCCCGGAGTCCAGAACTTCAGCCGGTGCCCGGCCCGGACCCCGCCGCCCAGGTCGAGCAGTTCGCGCAGCGTGATGCCGAGCGGCGCCTCGTACTGGCCCGGCGTGGTGACGTGCCCGGACAGCGAGAAGATGCCGTACCCCTTGGACTTCTCGGTGCCCAGGCCGGCGAACCAGTCCGCGCCGTTGGCCACGATCGACGGGACGCTGGCGATCGACTCCACGTTGTTGATCACCGTCGGGCAGGCGTACAGGCCCGCCACGGCCGGGAACGGCGGCCGCAGCCGGGGCAGGCCGCGGAACCCCTCGAGCGAGGTGAGCAGCGCCGACTCCTCGCCGCAGATGTAGGCCCCGGCCCCGGCGTGCACGACGACGTCCAGGTCGAAGCCCTTACCGAGAATGTTCTCGCCCAGGTAGCCGGCCGCGTACGCTTCCTCGACCGCGTGCCGCAGCCGCCGCACGACGTGCAGCACCTCGCCGCGGACGTAGATGAACGCGTGCTTGGCCCGGATCGCGTACGCCGTGATGGCCACGCCCTCGATGAGCACGTGCGGGTCCGCCATCATCAGCGGGACGTCCTTGCAGGTGCCGGGCTCGGACTCGTCCGCGTTGACCACCAGGTAGTGCGGCTTGCCGTCGCCCTGCGGCAGGAAGCTCCACTTCACCCCGGTCGGGAAGCCGGCCCCGCCGCGGCCGCGCAGGTTCGCGTTCTTCAGCGCGCTGATGAGGTCGTCGGGGTCCGTGGCCAGCGCCTTCGGCAGCGCCTGCCAGCCGCCGGCGCGCTTGTAACCCTCCAGGGTGAAGGAGTCCGGCTGGTCCCAGCTCGCGGTAAGGACCGGGGTGAGCGTGTCGGTCACGACGACTCCTTGGCTGGCTGCGATCCTCCGGGCCGGGGCGACGCCGAGTCGGCCGGCGAGGGCCCGGATGTCGACGGCCCGGAACCCGCCCGGCGGCCTTCCCCGTGCGGGTGCGGCAGCCGGCCGGCGCCGGCCGCCTGTCCGCCGTTGCCCGATCGGGCCCCGGCGGGCTCCGGCGCCCGCCAGCCGTGCTCCTCGGCCAGCTTGAGGCCGACCAGGCTGGCCGGGCCGGCCGACGGGCCGTCGGTGGCCTGGTCGTCGTTGAAGCCGGCCAGGATCCGGGACGCCTCGCGCCAGGTGCACAGCCGTCCCGGGCCCCGGGTGGGCCGGACCGGGGTTCCCGCGCGCAGGTCGTCGACCAGCTGACGGGCCGAGTCCGGTGTCTGGTTGTCGAAGAACTCCCAGTTCACCATCACGACCGGCGCGTAGTCGCAGGCGGCGTTGCACTCTACGTGCTCGAGCAGGACCTTGCCGTCCGGCGTGGTCTCGTCGTTGCCCACGCCGAGGTGCTCGCGAAGCTCGGCGAAGATCTGGTCGCCGCCCATGATCGCGCACAGCGTGTTGGTGCACACGCCCACGTTGTACTCGCCGGCCGGGTGGCGCTTGTACATGGTGTAGAAGCTCACCACCGCGGTGACTTCGGCCTCGGCCAGCCCGAACTTCGCGGCGCAGTACGCGATGCCGTCGGCCGAGACGTACCCCTCCTCCGACTGGACCAGGTGGAGCAGCGGAAGCAGCGCCGACCTCGGCCGCGGGTACCTGGCGATGATCTGCGCCGCGTCGGCGTCCAGGCGCGCCAGCACTTCGTCGCTGAACGGCATTACCTGTCCACGCCTCCCATCACCGGATCGATGCTCGCGATCGCCGGGATCAGGTCGGCCACCTGGCCGCCCTCGCACACCGCGGCGACTATCTGCAGGTGGTTGAACGACGGATCACGCAGGTGCACCCGGTACGGCCGGGTCCCGCCGTCGCTCACCACGTGCGCGCCCAGTTCGCCGCGGGGGGACTCGATCGCGGCGTAAGCCTGGCCGACCGGCACCCGGAAACCCTCGGTGACCAGCTTGAAGTGGTGGATGAGCGCCTCCATGGACTGGCCCATGATGTGCTTGATGTGCTCGGGCGAGGGGCCCAGGCCGTCCGGGCCGAGCGACAGCCGGGCCGGCCAGCCGATCTTAGCGTCCTTGATCATGACCGGGTCCTGGTCCGGGCCGGGCGACCCGCGCTCGGCTAGCCGGTCGACGCACTGCCGGGTGATCCGCAGCGACTGCGTCATCTCGTCCATCCTGATCAGGTACCGGCCGTAGGCGTCGCAGGTGTCGACCACGGGCACGTCGAAGTCGTAGGTCTCGTAGCCGCAGTACGGCTGGGACTTGCGCAGGTCCCAGGGCAGCCCGGTCGACCTCAGTATCGGACCGGTCACGCCGAGGGCCATGCAGCCCGCCAGGTCCAGGTAGGCGATGCCCTTGTTACGGCCGATGAAGATCGGATTGGCGTCGATCAGCGTGCGCAGGTCCTGCACCAGCCGAGGTGCGGTGTCCAGGAAGGCGCGGATCGCCTCCAGCGCTCCGGGCGGCAGGTCCTGCGACACCCCGCCGGGCCTGATGAAGGCATGGTTCATCCGCAGGCCGGTGATCAGTTCCAGCAGGTCGAGGCCGCGTTCCCGCAGCCGCGCGCCCTGCGTGTAGATCGTGGTCGCGCCCAGCTCCAACCCCATCGGGGCGATCCCGCCCAGGTGGGAGGTGATCCGGTTGAGCTCCATCAGCAGGACCCTGATGATCTGGGCCCGCTCGGGGATCTTGTCCTCGATGCCGAGCAGGCGCTCCACCGCGAAGCAGTACGCGGCCTCGTTGAAGATCGGCATCAGGTAGTCCGCCCTGGTGCAGAACGTGACGCCCTGCGTCCAGGTGCGGTACTCCATGTTCTTCTCGATGCCGGTGTGCAGGTAGCCGATGGCCGGTCGCACCTCGACGACGGTCTCGCCCTCCAGCGTCAGGACCAGGCGGAGCACGCCGTGCGTGGACGGGTGCTGCGGGCCCATGTTGATGACGATCCGCTCGCCGGCCTCGAAGTCCTCCGACTGGATGGCGGCGGAGACGACCTCGTCCCAGTCCTCGCCGGAAACCGTGTAGACGCGGCCCTCGGCGGCTTCGGCGTCGCCCGCTCCGGCCGCCGCGTGCGGCGTCTGCGTCATGAGTAGTTCCTCCGCTCGTCCGGAGCCGGGATCTTCGCTCCGCGGTACTCGACCGGGATCCCGCCGAGCGGATAGTCCTTGCGCTGCGGGTGGCCCTTCCAGTCGTCCGGCATCTGGATCCTGGTCAGCCCCGGGTGGCCGTCGAAGATGATGCCGAACAGGTCCCAGGTCTCCCGCTCGTGCCAGTTGTTGGCGGGGTACACGCCGACCAGCGAGGGGATGTGCCGGTCGGCGTCCGGCGTGGTCACCTCGAGCCGGACCCGGCGGTTGTGCGTGATGGAGAGCAAATGGTAGACCGCGTGCAGCTCACGGCCGGTGTCCTCCGGGTAGTGCACCCCGGATACCCCGGTGCACAGCTCGAAGCGGAGCGCGGGGTCGTCGCGGAACTTCGCGGCCACCTCGGGCAGCCGCTCCCGGCGCACGTAGAAGGTCAGCTCACCGCGGTCCGCGACCACGCGCTCGATCGCGTCGGAGAAGCCGATCCCGGCCGACTCGAGCACGCGGTCCAGCGCGTCGGCGACGTCGTCGAAGTAGGAGCCGTACGGGCGCGGGCTGGCCAGGACCGGGGCCCGGTGCACCCGGAGCAGGCCGTAACCCGAGGTGTCCGGGGTGTCCTGCACGCCGAACATGCCGGTGCGGACGACCGGCTCGGCCAGCCGCTCCTCGCCCAGCCGGGCCGGGAGGTTCTCGTCTTCCTCCGCCGCGGGGGGCGTCGTCCCCCCCGGAGCTGGCCGAGCTGGGGCCGCCGGGGGCACGGGTCCCTGCGGGGCCTGCGCGCCCTGTGTCTCCTCGGGCCCTGCCTTATGCGTCTCGTCCGGACCGCTCACAGCTGTGACCCCTCGGGGGAGGTCAGGTGCAGCGGGGCCAGGCCGAGCCGGGCGTTCTCCAGCTCGGTTATCTCGCGGTCCCGGTTCTTGCCGAGCTTCATATTCATGATCTTGTCGTGCAGCTTGACGATGGAGTCGAGCAGCATCTCCGGCCGCGGCGGGCAGCCGGGCAGGTAGATGTCCACCGGCACGATGTGGTCCACGCCCTGCACGATCGCGTAGTTGTTGAACATCCCGCCGCTGGACGCGCAGACCCCCATCGAGATCACCCACTTGGGGTCGGACATCTGGTCGTAGATCTGCCGGAGCACCGGGGCCATCTTCTGGCTGACCCGGCCGGCCACGATCATCAGGTCGGCCTGCCGCGGGGTGTTCGAGGCCCGCTCCATGCCGAACCTGGCCAGGTCGTGCTTTGGCCCGCCGGTCTGGAATAGCTCGATGGCGCAGCAGGCCAGGCCGAAGGTGGCCGGCCAGACCGAACGCGCCCGCGCCCAGCCCGCCAGCTTCTCCACCGAGGTCAGCAGCACCCCGCTGGGCAGCTTTTCTTCAACACCCATGGCTAATCCCATTCCAGGCCGCCGCGCCGCCAGACGTAGGCGTACGCGACCAGCACAGTGAAAACGAAGGTGACCATCTCGATCAGGCCGAAGGCGCCGAGCTTGTTGAAGGCGACCGCCCAGGGATACAGGAAGATGATCTCGATGTCGAACACGATGAACAACATCGCGGTCAGGTAGTACTTGACCGGGACCTTGCCCCCTAGCGGCGGCGTGGGCGTCGGCTCGATGCCGCACTCGTAGCTCTCCAGCTTGGCCCGGTTCCACCGCTTGGGCCCGGCGATGGCGCCGAACGTGACGGAGAAGATGGCAAAACCGGCGGCCAGCACGGCCAGCACGAAGATCGGAAGATACAGCCTCATCGTGGTTTCCTCCCTCCACAGGCCGGATGCCAACTGCCTATCCTAGGGATCACCTGCATGGCCCCTCACTCAGGGTTAGGCGCGAGCCTGGACAGGCCGTTGACCAGCCGGTCTGATGCGTCGCCCCGCGGATCGGTCAGGTTGGCCAGCAGCTTGAGGGCGAACCGCATCAGGGCCGGACGGCCCATGCTGTGCTTGGTCGCGATGCGCATCAGCGTCGGCTTGCCGATCAGCTTGACGAAGGTGCGGCCGAGCGCATAGTAGCCGCCGTAGGCCTGGTTGAGCGCGTGCGGGTAGCCGGCCAGCACCCGTTCCGTCTCCACCCGGCGCGACCGGGCCAGCGCCTGCACGATCGTACGGGCCAGGATCTCGCCCGACTCCATCGCGTACGCGATGCCCTCGCCGTTGAACGGGTTCACCATCCCGCCGGCGTCGCCGACCAGCAGCAGGCCCTGGTAATAGTGCGGGGTGCGGTTGAAGCCCATCGGCAGGGCCGCGCCGCGGATCGGCTGGGTCCGGTTCTCCTCGGTGAAGCCCCACTCGGCCGGCATGCCCTTGAGCCACTTGCGCAGCAGGGCGTGGTAGTCCGTGTGGCCGAAGGCGGCACTGGTGTTCAGCAGGCCCAGCCCGACGTTGGAGGTGCCGTCGCCCATGCCGAAGATCCAGCCGTAGCCGGGCAGCAGCCGGTCGCCGTCCCACAGGTCGAGCCAGGACTCCAGGTAGTCGTCGTCGTGCCGGTGGGTCCGGTAGTACGTCCTGACCGCCACGCCGAGCGGCCGGTCGTCACGTTTGCGCAGGCCCATAGCCACGGACAGGCGCGAGGAGTTGCCGTCCGCCGCGACCACGACCCGGGCCCGGTAGGTGCGGTCCTCCCCGCCGTCCGTGTCCTTGGCCGCGACACCGGTCAACCGCCCGGTGCGCTCGTCGCGGACCGGGCCGGTCACCGTGACGCCCTCGAGCAGCCGCGCGCCGGCCTGCTGGGCCCGGCGGGCCAGCGTCTCGTCCAGGTCGAGCCGGGTGCGGACCAGGCCGTAGCCGGGATAGCTGGCTAGTTCGGGCCAGGGCAGCTCCAGCCGCTTGCCCGCGCCGATGACCCGCAGGCCCTTGTTGCGCACCCAGCCGTCCTGCTCGCTGACGCTGATACCCATGCCGACCAGGGTCTTGACCGCGCGCGGGGTCAGCCCGTCGCCGCACACCTTCTCTCGCGGGAACCTCGACTTATCGAGCAGCAGCACGTCCAGCCCGGATTGTGCCAGGTAGAAGGCGGTGGTGGCGCCGGCAGGACCGGCGCCCACGACGATGACGTCGGCTTCGGCGTCGGGCTGCTTTTTCGGGGCGGGGGGAGCGTGCTCGGTCACTTGATCAGATCCTGGTGTTCTTGTGAACCGCTTCACAAATTCTTTGCCATTAGTTTAGACCTAGCCGGTCCTGGCTTGGTGCGGGGGCAGCGTTCACCCGGCCGCCGACCGCCGGGGCAGCGTGCCCCGGGGCCAGTGTTCGGGGGTCAGTGCCCCCGGTCAGGCGCGCCGGGCGACGTGCACGGCCACCGCGCCCAGGCTCAGGTTTCGCCATCGCACCGCCGACCAGCCGGCCGTCTTGATCAGGCCGGCCAGCTCGCGCTGGGCCGGCCAGTCCACGATCGACTCGGCCAGGTATTCGTAGGCTTCCGGGTTACGGGCCGCCCGCCGGGCCATCGCGGGCAGGACATGGAGCAGGTAACGCCGGTAAAGCATATCGGCCGGGGCGATCGTGATCGCGCTGAACTCGCATACCACCAGTCGCCCGCCCGGCCTGGTCACCCGGTGCATCTCGGCCAGGCCCGCGACCGGGTCGGCCACGTTCCGCAGCCCGAACGAGATCGTCACCGCGTCGAAGGCCCCGTCGCGGAACGGCAGCCGCAGCGCGTCCCCGGCCACCAAGCTCAGTCGGCCTGGCGCGCCCGCGCCCTGGCTGCCGTCCAGCCTGGATTTGCCCGCCTGGAGCATGCCCAGCGAGAAGTCGCAGGCCACGCAGTTTGCGCCGGTGGCGGTGAAGGTCAGCGAGGAGGTCCCGGTGCCGGCGGCCAGGTCGAGCACCCGCTCCCCCGGGCGGGCCCCGGTGATCCGCGCCACGGCCCGCCGCCAGAACCGGACCTGGCCCATGGAGAGCAGGTCGTTCAGCAGGTCGTAACGCCCGGCGATGGCGTCGAACATCGCCGCCACATCACCAGGTCGCTTGTCCAGTTCGGCACGGGCCATGCCCCTCACCCTACGGCCGGCCGCCCTCCGCCGCCCGCAAGCCCACTCCGCGGCCCGCACGCCCGCCGCGCACCCAGCCCACCAGGCAACACCAGCACCAGCCCGCTCATCCGCCTCGCGCCGGATTCAATGAGAGTCACTCTCTACTGGATAGAAGCGGTAGAGAGTGACTTTCTACCGGATAGCGTCGGCCATGTTAGAGGAGGCGGGGGCGCTGCCAGGGCTGGCCGAGGACGTGCTGGGCCAGGAAGGCGAAGACGGTCTCGTACCAGATCCGCGCGTGGCCGGGGGTCAGGATCCAGTGGTTCTCGTCCGGGAAGTAGAGGAACTTGGTCTCGGCGCCGTGGCAGTACAGGTCCGACCACAGCCGCAGCGCCTCGCCGACCGGCACGCGGTAGTCCTTGTTCCCGTGGATGACCAGCATCGGCGTGCGGATCTGGGCGACGTGGCGGTGCGGTGAGTTCTTCTCGTACATCTCGGGGTCGGTCAGCGGGTCGCCGAAGTGCCGCCGCCAGAACATCGGGTGGTCGGTGGTGCCGAACATCTGGTCCAGCGCCCACAGCCCGGCGTGGCTCACGATCGCCTTGAAGCGATCGGTGTGGCCGGCCATCCAGTTCGCCATGTAGCCGCCGTAGGAGCCGCCCATCATGGCGACGCGGTCCGCGTCGAGGTCCGGGCGGGCCAGCGCGGCGTCGGTGACCGCCATGATGTCGGCGTACGGCCGGGCGCCCCACTCGCGATGCGCGCGGGCGATGAAGCCGAGCCCGTAACCAGTGGACAACGCCGGGTCCGGCAGCAGCACAGCGTAGCCGCGGGCGGCCATCAGCCACGGATTCCACCGCCACGACCAGGTGTTCCAGCTGCTCATCGGGCCGCCGTGCACCCAGAGCAGGAGGGGTGCGGGCCGGTCCGCCGCGGCGCTGCCACCGTTGCCCGCGGCGGGCAGCACGAGCCAGGCCCGGACCGGCTGGCCGTCCTCCGCGGTGGCGGTGACCTCCTCGAGCCGGCCCGGCAGCGTGACCGGGACACCGGGGCAGTCGAGCGCGCCGGGTTCGGCCCCGGTGGTCAGATCGATGCGCACCGGGGTGGGCGGCGAGTCCACGGCGGCCCGCAGCGCGTACAGGTACCGGCCGTCCGGGTCGGGGTTCAGGTCGGTGTACGCGCCGTCGTCGGCGGTCACCCGGGTGACCTCGCCGCTGCCGACCTCGACCCGGAACACCGGGCACCGGCCGCCATCGTCGGCGGTGAGGTACAGCGCGCTCGAATCGGGCGCCCAGGCCAGCGCGTTCGGCCAGCGGTCCCAGCCGGCCAGCAGATCACGGCCGGGCCCGGACGCGCCGGCCGCGTCCGCGGCGTCGGCCCCGGCGTCGAGCAGGACCACGGTGAGGTCGACCGGCCGGCGGCCGGTGGCGTGCCGCTCCCGCAGGCAGGCGATGTACCGCCCGTCGGGCGAGACGCGCGGGTTCTCGAAGTCGTACCCGGGTCCCGACAGCAGCACCCGGCGCTTGCCGCTGGCCACGTCGATTGCGACCAGCTCGCAGCGCGACTCGCCGGCTGGCTCCCACTGCCACCACCCCGTGATCACCGAGGTCCCGTCCGGCGTCAGCTCGAACGGCTCGCCGTCCAGCGCCCGCCCCGGCTCGGGCGTCAGGTCGCGAAGGCGGGCGGGATTCGCCGCCCGTTCGGCCCCTTCGACGGCGGTGTCGTCGGCCAGCGCCGGCTCCTTGTCCCCGCCGGCCCACCCGATCTCCGTTTCCTGCACCTGGTCGGGATCGACGGCGAACAGCCGCGGCTGGTCGGGCCCCAGGTCGTGATCCCAGAACCGGACCGGCGCGGACTCGTGCAGGATGGCGGTGATCCCGGCGTCCTTGCGCTCCTGGCGCAGCCGTGTGTCGTCCGCGACGCTGTCGCCGTTGCCCGCGGCGGGCAGCACGGGCGCGCCGACCACGATCGCGCCGGCGTCCCTGGCCACCTCGGCCGCGGTGACGCCGCCGGGCAGCGCGGCCACCACCCGGGCCTCGCCGCCGGCCGCGGGCAGCAGCCAGAGCGCGGCGACGTCGCCAGCGTCCGGGTCCTTCTTCACGGCCGGGTCGGCACGCAAGGAGGTGAACAGCAGCGATCCGTCCGGCAGGAAGCGGGGGCTGCCCTCGCCCTCGGCGGACCTGGTCAGCCGGCGGGCCGGCCCGCCGGCGGCATCGATCCTCCAGATGCTGGTCAGGTACTTCTTCTTGTCCGCGCTCAGGGTCTGCACCGCCGCGGCCAGCCAGGACCCGTCCGGGGCCAGCCGCAGCGCCGTCACCCGCGGCAGCGCCACGAAGTCGCCCAGCTCGTGAAAGGGGGTTTCGCCAGCGCTCACAATCGCTCCCCGGTCAGGTCGATAAGCCGCAATTCGGACCATACCCCGCTATTTCCCGGCGATTCCTGGCCGCGCGGGCAGGGCTGTATCTCCGGCCCTGTACCAGCGGAACCGGCGGTCAGCCAGCCTCGGTGATCATAGCGGCGCCCACCGTGGCGTTGGTGCCCTCATCGATCAGGATGAGGCCGCCGGTGGTGCGGTTCCTGGTGTAGGGGTCGCAGAAGACGGGCTGGGTGAGGCGCAGCCTGACCCGGCCGATCTCGTTCAGCCCGAGCTGGGTGGCGGCCTCGTCGCGGTGCAGCGTGTTCACGTCGATGCGGTAGTGCAGGTCGGTGACGATCGCCTTCACCGTGCGCGAGGTGTGCTTGACGACCAGCCGGCTGCGCCGCGCCAGCGCCGTCTCCGACGACATCCAGCAGACCATCGCCTCGATGTCCTGGGCGGCGGCGGGCCGGTTGTTCGGCCGGCAGATCATGTCGCCGCGGGAGATGTCCACGTCGTCGTCGAGCAGCAGCGTCACCGACATCGGCGCGAACGCCTCGGCGATCTCCGTCCCGGCCGCCTCGATCCGGCGCACCCGGGTAGAGAATCCCGACGGCAGGTGCAGCACCTCGTCGCCCGGCTTGAGCACGCCGCCGGCCACCTGGCCGGCGTACCCGCGGTAGTCGTGCAGGGCCGCGTCGGTGGCGGCGTGCGGCCGGATGACGTACTGCACCGGGAACCTGACGTCGATCAGGTTGCGGTCCGACGCGATGTGCACGTGCTCCAGGTGGTGCAGCAGCGAGGGCCCGTCGTACCACGGCATGTTGGCCGAACGGTCCACCACGTTGTCACCGTGCAGCGCGGAGATCGGGATGAAGGTCAGGTCGCCGATGTCCAGCCGGGTCGCGAAGGCGGAGAACTCCTCGCAGATCTTCTCGAACACGTCGGCGGAGTAATCGACCAGGTCCATCTTGTTCACCGCGAGCACCATGTGCGGCACCCGGAGCAGCGTGGTGAGGAACGCGTGCCGCCGGGACTGCTCGGTCAGCCCGTTGCGGGCGTCCACCAGCACCACCGCGAGGTCGGCCGTGGAGGCCCCGGTGACCATGTTGCGGGTGTACTGGATGTGGCCGGGGGTGTCGGCGATGATGAACTTCCGCCGCGGCGTCGCGAAGTACCGGTAGGCGACGTCGATGGTGATGCCCTGCTCCCGCTCGGCCCGCAGCCCGTCGGTGAGCAGGGCCAGGTTGGTGTAGTCCTCGCCCCGGTCCCGGCTGGTCCGCTCGACCGCCTCGAGCTGGTCGGCGAAGATCGACTTGGAGTCGTACAGCAGCCGGCCGATCAGCGTCGACTTGCCGTCGTCGACCGAGCCGGCCGTGGCGAACCGCAGAATATCCATCAGAAGTATCCCTCGCGCTTGCGGTCTTCCATCGCCGCCTCGCTGGTCCGGTCGTCGGCCCGGGTCTGGCCGCGTTCGGTGATCCTGGTCGCCGCCACCTCGGTGATCACCTCGGCCACCGTCCCGGCCGTCGAGGAGACCGCCCCGGTGCAGGTCATGTCGCCGACCGTCCGGTACCGGACGGTCGCGGCAAATAGCGGCTCGTCCTCGCCCCGGGTCACGTAGGGGTTGTCGGCCAGCAGCAGCCCGTCGCGCTCGAATACCTGGCGCTCGTGGGCGTAGTAGATAGACGGGATGTCCAGCTTCTCCCGCTCGATGTAGGCCCAGACGTCGAGCTCGGTCCAGTTGGACAGCGGGAACACCCGGATGTGCTCGCCGCGGCGCAGCCGGGTGTTGTACAGGTTCCACAGCTCCGGCCGCTGGTTCTTGGGATCCCACTGGCCGAACTCGTCGCGGAACGAGAACACCCGCTCCTTCGCCCTGGCCTTCTCCTCGTCCCGGCGCGCGCCGCCGAACAGCGCGTCGAACCTGTGCTCCTCGACCGCGTCGAGCAGGGTCACGGTCTGCAGCCGGTTCCGGCTGGCGTGCCTGCCGGTCTCCTCGGTGACCCGGCCGGCGTCGATGGACTCCTGCACGGACGCCACGACCAGCCGGACGCCGAGCTCGGCGACCCGCCGGTCGCGGAACTCCAGCACCTCGGGGAAGTTGTGCCCGGTGTCCACGTGCATCACGGGGAACGGGATGCGGGCCGGCCAGAACGCCTTCTCGGCCAGCGCCAGCATGACGATCGAGTCCTTGCCGCCGGAGAACAGCAGGGCGGGCCGCTCGAACTCGGCCGCGACCTCGCGCATGATGTGGATGGCCTCGGCCTCGAGCACGTCGAGCTGGGACATCTGGTAATCAGGACGCATGGGTGACTTCCCTGATCGCTCGCAGCAGGATGCCCGCCACCGCGGGCCGGCACACCAGGATATCCGGCATCAGCAGGTCGGGCTGGTTGTAGGCGAGGGCCGACCCGTCGATGCGGGACGCGTGCAGGCCGGCCGCGCGGGCGACCGCGACCGGCGCGGCGGTGTCCCATTCGTAGAACCCGCCGCCGTGCACGTACGCATCGACCTCGCCGCAGATCACGGCCGCCACCTTTGCTCCGGCTGACCCCAGGGGAACCAATTCAGCAGTAATAAGACCGGAAATATTCCGAACGAAGCCGGGTGGCCTGCTCCGGCTCACCACGATGCGGATCTTCGCGGGCGCTTCCTCGTCCGGGAGCGGAGGCGGAGGCTCGGCCGTGGACAGGACCGTGCCCTGGGCGGGCAGCGCGACCGCACCGGCGGTGAGCTCGCCGCTGCCGTCGCCGGCCCGTTCCCACAGGGCCACGTGGACGGCCCAGTCGGTGCGGCCCGGCTCGCCGAACTCCCTGGTGCCGTCCAGCGGGTCGACGATCCAGACCCGGCGGGCGCCGAGCCGCGCGGGGTTGTCGGCGCCCTCCTCGGAGAGCACCACGTCGCCCGGCCGCTGGCCGGCCAGCGCGGCGGCGAGGAATTCGTGCGACAGCCGGTCGCCGGCCTTGCGCAGCACGTCCGGGCCGCCACCCTGGGCGCGCAGTTCGAGCAGCCGCTGGCCCGCCTGGCCGGCCAGGTCGCGGGCGAGCACGTGATCGTCGCCGGTCATCCGGGCAGCTCCTCGTGGTAGGTGTTCTGCGCGGCGTCCAGGCTATCTTCGATCAGCGCCTCGGTGGCGTCGGCGGCACGGTCGATGAAGAAGGGCAGGTCCTTGCGCTCGGCCGCGGAAAAGTCGCGCAGCACGTAGACGGCCGGGTCCATCCGGCCCGGCGGCCTGCCGATACCGAACCTAACCCGGTAGTAGTCCGGCGTGCCGAGCGCCTGGGTAATCGAGCGCAGCCCGTTGTGGCCTCCCGCACCGCCGCCGAGCTTGAGCCGCAGCGTGCCGAACGGGATGTCCAGCTCGTCGTGGATGACCACGAGCCGGTCCGGCGGGACCTTGTAGAACGCGGTCAGCGCGGCGACCGGCTTCCCGGACAGGTTCATGTAGGAGCGCGGCCGGGCCAGCGTGACCGGGACCTCGGCCAGCCGTCCCTCGGCGACGTCGCTGCCCGACCGGTGCGCCCTGAACCGTGCGCCCGCCCGTTCGGCCAGCAGCGCCGTCACCATCTGCCCGACGTTGTGCCTGTTGCCCGCGTACTCCGGCCCGGGGTTGCCGAGCCCGGCGACGATCCAGCGTTCTGCGGTCAGCCGGCCGACTCCTCTTCGCCGCCGCCGCGGCTCTCGTCCGCCGCGCTGTCGACCGACTCGGGCACCTCGGCCTCGCCCTCGCCCTCCTCGGCCTCGGGCTCCTCAGCCGCCTGCTGCGCGATGACGTGCAGGACCAAGGTGTCCGGCTCGACCTGCAAGGTGACGCCCGGGGGCAGCTTGAGGTCGCTGGCGTGAACGGCGTCGCCGATGTCCATGCCCTCGACGTCCACGTCGATGCCCTGCGGGATGTTGGTGGCGTCGGCCTCGACCGGGATCTGCACCAGCTGCTGGTTGAGCAAGCTGTCGCCGGGGGCGATCTCGCCGGTCACCCGGATCGGCACCTCGACGGTGACCTTCTCGCCGCTGCGGACCAGGATCAGGTCGACGTGCTCGAGGAAGCCGCGAACCGGGTCCCGCTGCACTGCCTTGGGCAGGGCGAGGTTGCTGCCGCTCTTCAGGCCCTCCAGGCGCAGCAGCACGTTCGGCGTCTTCAGCGCGAGCATCAGGGCGTGCCCGGGCAGGGTCAGGTGGCGGGTGTCGGTCCCGTGACCGTAGAGCACGGCTGGCACCTTGCCCTCGCGGCGGCTGCGGCGCGCAGCGCCCTTGCCGAACTCGGTGCGAGCCTCGGCGGCGATCTTGACCTCGGGCACGGTGCTGTCTCCTCGTCTGAACGTGCGATGCGGGTACGAAGTGTAGCCGACAAACGCGGCGAGCGCGGACCGGGAACACACGTCACACACGTCACCTACCCGTGCCGTTATCCGGTCCGGCTCGGGGTGGCACCGGCGCGGCAGGACTCACGAGCTTCGTGAGCGACAACTGGAATCATCGATTTCAAGCTGGTTAATGAGCCAATACGCTAGCGCCGGTACTGGATCCAGACCGTGACTACCACATTCAGATCGCACTGACGCTCCGAGCTTGTGGCTGATTTCGAGGGTCCTTGATATCGGCGGGGGGGGGGGGAGTGGGCTCCCCCCCCGGCCCGGGTCGCGCGGGGGGCGCCCCCCCGCGGCTCTGTCTTCCTTTTTTTTTCTTTCTCCTCCTCTTTTTTTTTTTCTCTCTCCCT
>Ga0081540_1000523_pt1 | contig 37428 bp, 30 predicted proteins | sample TabmetS2T1R1_FD_71024 | JGI IMG/M metagenome (GOLD analysis project Ga0081540, IMG submission 71024) | Tabebuia heterophylla rhizosphere microbial communities from the University of Puerto Rico - S2T1R1 | ecosystem: Host-associated > Plants > Roots > Rhizosphere ...
GCTGCTCCAGCTGGTCCTTCATCAGCGCGATGAGCGGCGAGATGACCAGGGTCAGCCCCTTCAGCATCACCGCCGGCAGCTGGTAGCAGAGGCTCTTCCCGGCCCCGGTGGGCATCACGACCACCACATTCCGGCCGGCGAGGACGGAATCCACCACCTCGGCCTGGCCCGGCCGGAAGGCGGTGAGACCGAAGGATTGCTCGAGCTCCAGGCTTGCGTCGTGGTGGAACCGGAGCGGCTCCGTCATGCTCCGCATCTTCACCGTTTGCCTCCAGCCGTCAACGTCTCTCCGGAGCCCGCGGGAAGCGCATGGAGCAGCCCCGCCCGGGCCAGCGAGACGTACCGCCCCGCTCCGACGACCAGGTGATCGAGGACGCGGAGGTGGAAAATTCTCGCGCCGGCCTGCAGCTCGCGGGTGAGGGCGAGGTCCGAGTCGGAGGGGGAGGGGTCTCCGGACGGGTGGTTGTGGGCGAAGATGACCGCCGTCGCCCGGGCGCCGAGGGCCGCCCGGAAGACCTCGCGCGGATCCACCGTGCAGGCGTCCGTCGTTCCCTGGGCCACCCGGGAGTCCGCCAGCAGCACGTTCCGGGTGTTGAAGGACAGGACGTGGAAGACCTCGTGCCGGAGCAGCGCCAGCTGCGGGGCGAGGTAGCGGTACACCTCCCCGGCAGTTCGCAGCTTCGGCCGGTCGTCCGGGGCGAGGTGCGCTCGCCGGGCGAGCTCCAGCGCCGCCAGCACCTGCGCCGCGCGCTCGCGGCCGAGGCCCGCCGCGCTGCACAGCTCCGCGGGCTCCATGCTCGCCAGCGCCCGCAAACCACCCGCCGCTGCGAGCAAGGCCTCGCCGAGCCCTCGGACCGTCCGGCTCCGGCCACCGAAGAGCAGACCCAGGAGCTCCGCGTCCTCCAGCCCGTTCGGCGACTCGAGGAGCCGCTCGCGCAGGAGATGAAGTCGTCCATCCTCGGTCTCGGAAAGCCCCCGCTCCACGTCCCTGGGTGGCGGAGCAAGCCACGTGCCCGGGTCGCCCGGAACGCAGGTTCAGCGCCCGTCCGCGGCGCCGGCCGGCCGACGTCCTAGAACTTGGACATCGCGAACAGCGCCTTCATCTTCTCGTTGGTGTCGCGGAGCCGCGCGGAGAGCGTGCGCACCAGCGCCCAGAGCACCGAGTACGCCAGCTCCTTGTCGGTGAAGAGCAGCTGGTCCAGCGGATCCCGTCCGATCCGGAGCAGGACCGCCTCACCCTCGTGCGCGAGAGCGTCCGCCGAGCGCGCGCTCTCCTCCACCACCGCCATCTCACCGAAGGCCGCCCCCGGGTCGAGGATGGCCAGCGCCTCCTCACCCATCCCGGGCAGCTGGCGGGAGATCCGCACCCGCCCCTCGACGATGACGTACATCGACGCGCCCGCCTCGCCCTCACGGAAGACGTACTTCCCGCGCGGGACCCGCTCCGTCTCGCACACCTCGGCGAGCTTCTTGAGCTGGGCCTGGCTCAGACCCTCGAACAGCGCCACCCGCGAGAGCAGGTCGAGATTCATGGCATTCGTGCCACCCTCGTAGCACTCTTTCCGCCATGGCCGACACCGTGCATGCCGTCACCATCATTGGCTCGGGCCCCGCGGGCTACACCGCCGCCATCTACGCGGCGCGGGCGAACCTCAAGCCGGTGCTCTACGCCGGAGGCCCCGCCCTCGACGAGCCTGCCCGGGTGCCGGGCGGCCAGCTCATGATCACCACCGATGTCGAGAACTACCCGGGGTTCCCCGAGGCCATCACCGGCCCGGAGCTCATGGAGCGGTTCAAGGCCCAGGCGGAGCGGTTCGGGACCGTCATCCACATGGAGAACGTGATGAAGGTGGACTTCTCGTCCCGCCCCTTCACGCTCGAGGACGAGAGCGGCCGCACGGTGAAGACCCAGACGGTGATCATCGCCACCGGCGCCTCGGCCAAGTGGCTGAACGTCGCCGGCGAGGCCGACTACACCAACCGCGGCGTCTCGGCCTGCGCCACCTGCGACGGCGCGTTTTTCAAGGGCGAGGACGTCTTCGTCGTCGGCGGCGGGGACACCGCGATGGAGGAGGCGAGCTACCTCGCGAAGATCGTCAAGCACGTCACCGTGCTCCACCGGCGGGACGCGTTCCGGGCCTCGAAGATCATGCAGCACCGGGTGCTGAACAACCCGAAGATCTCGGTCGTGTGGAACACGGTGGTGGAGGAGGTCCTCGGGGACGGCAAGCGGATGAGCGGAGCCCGGGTCCGGAACGTCAAGACCGGCGAGGTCATGACCCTGAGCGCCGGCGGCCTCTTCGTCGCCATCGGACACAAGCCGAACAGCCAGCTCTTCGACGACTGGCTCGAGACCTACGAGACCGGGTACTTGAAGACCGTGCCCGGCAGCACCCGCACCAGCGTGGATGGCGTCTTCGCCTGTGGCGACGTGCAGGACGCGGTCTATCGCCAGGCGGTCACCGCGGCCGGAACCGGATGCATGGCGGCGATCGAGGCCGAGCGCTTCCTCGTGGAGCACGGGGGGTGAGCGCGCCCCGGAAGCCGGCGACGCTCGCCATCCACGCCGGGAGTCGCCTCCCGGAGAGCAGCGCAGTTCCCATCACGCCCGCCATCCACACCGCGGCGGTGAGCTGGTTCGACTCCTCGGATGACCTCGACGCCGCGCTCGACGGGAAGGACTTCGTCTACACCCGCATCCGGGGCGAGAACCCCGTTCTCCTCGAGGAGGCGGTCGCGGCGCTCGAGAACGCCGAGGCCTCGGCGGTCTTCGGCAGCGGGATGGCGGCGCTCCGGGCGGTCTTCGACGCCCAGGGCCTGGCGCCCGGGGATCGGGTCGTCCTGCCGGTCGACGGCTACGGCGCCACCCGCGCCCTCTTCAAGCGGCTCGCGGACCAGCAGAGGGTCGAGCTGCATCCACTGAAGCTGAGCGACCACTCGGCGGTGGAGCGGATCGCGGCCATTCGCCCGAGGCTGGTCCTCGCCGAGAGCATGACCAATCCCCTGCTCGCGGTGCCCGACCTCCCGGCGCTCGCCCGCGCGGCGCACGCGACCGGGGCGGCGTTCGTGGTGGACGGCACGTTCACCTCGCCGGTGCTGCAGCAGACGCTGGCCCAGGGCGCCGACTACGCGCTCCACTCCACGACGAAGTGGATCAACGGCCACTCCGACGCGACCGGTGGCGTGGTCTCTGGCAGCCATGCCCGCATCGACCCGCTGCGCGGGGCACGGGTCCTCGAGGGCGCGCTGCTCGGCCCGTTCGAGGCCTGGCTCACCCTGCGTGGCATCCGGACGCTGCCGGTCCGCATGGCGGCGCACTCGGCGCACGCGCTCCACGTGGCCCGCAGGCTGCGCGAGGACGGGCGCATCGCCCGCGTGCTGTACCCCGGGCTGCCGGACCACCCGGACCACGCCATCGCCCGGACGCTCCTCTCCGGCGGCTTCGGCGGGATGGTGGCCTTCGAGATCGCCGGCGCCGGTCGCCGCGAGGCCTTCCGCTTCCTCGAGTCGGTGCGCCTCTGCCGCCCCGCGCCCTCGCTCGGCGACGTCACGACGCTGGTGATGCACGCGGCCAGCGCCAGCGCCAGGCGGCTCACCCCCGAGGAGCGGGCGATGGCGGGCATCGGCGAGAACCTCATCCGCGTCTCGGTGGGCCTCGAGGACCCGGACGACATCGCCGAGGACCTCCTCCAGGCGCTGCAGGCAGTGGGGCGGCCATGAAGATGGTGGACGTCGGAGGGAAGGAGCGGACCGAGCGGGTGGCCGTCGCCACCGCGCGCCTCCGGATGCAGCCGGAGACGGTCGCCCGCATCCGCGAGGGGCGGGTGGAGAAGGGTGACGTGCTGGCCGCCGCCCGGCTCGCGGGGGTCATGGCCACCAAGCGGACCCCGGACCTGATTCCCCTCTGCCACCCCATCGCCCTCACCGGGGTCACGGTGGAGGTCACCCTCGACGACGAGGGGGCGCGCGTCCGCGCCGAGGTGAAGACGCTCGATCGGACCGGAGTGGAGATGGAGGCGCTCACCGCCGCCGCGACCGCCGCGCTGACCATCTACGACATGGTGAAGAGCGTCGACCGGGGAATGGTGGTCGAGGCGCTGCAGCTGGAGCACAAGGCGGGCGGCCGCACCGGGACCTGGGACCGCAGTCCCTGAGGATGTCCATCGCCCCGGCGGAGCTCGTGCTCGACGTCGCGCTCGGCGCCGGAATCGGCGTGCTGAGCGGCATCGTCGGCATCGGCGGGGGGCTGTTCATCATCCCGCTGCTCGGCATCTTCTTCGGCCTCAGCCAGCAGCGCGCGCAGGGCACGTCGCTGGTGATGGTCGTTCCCAACGTGCTCCTCGGGCTCTGGCGCTACACGCGCTACCGTGGCTTCGACGCGCGCGGGGCCTGGCTCCTCGCGCTGCTCGCGCCGTTCTCCACCTACGTGGGGGCGCGCCTGGCGACCGCGGCTCCCTCCCGGGCGCTGCGAGTGGGCTTCGCCGCGTTCCTCCTCACGCTTGCGCTGTTCTACGGCCTCCGGAGCCGCGCGGCGGAGATCCGCATCGACCCCGACGCGCGCATCCCGCCACGGTTCGCCGTCGTGCTCGGCCTGGTGGGCGGCTTCGTCTCGGGCGTCTTCGGCGTCGGCGGCTCGCTGCTCACCGTGCCGATCATGACCACCCTCCACGCGATGGGGCAGGCGACGGCGCAGGGGATGGGCCTGGCCCTGGTCGCGCCGGGGACGGTGGTCAACCTCGTGGTCTACGGCCGGGCGGGGAACGTGGACTGGATCCGCGGCATCGCCCTGGCCGCCGGCGGGGTGGCGACCATGCCGCTGGGAGTGGCCATCGCCCACCGCCTTCCCGAGCGCGCGCTCCGGGGGATCTTCGCCGTCGTGTCGCTGATCAGCGCGGTCGGGCTGTTCCTCCACCGCTGAGCTCGTCATCGTTCGGGACCCGGCCCTCGCTCATCGCCGGAGGCGGCTCCAGGCGTGGCGCAAGCGGCCGCCAGTCTCCCTGCAGCACGAAGCCGGCCCACGCCTCCGGGGCCGAGAAGCGACGCTCTCGCCGCAACGCGAGCTGCGCGCCGCGCAGCGCCTCGGCCGGCGACCGTCCCTCGCCGAGCAGCAGCGCGTAGAAGCGGGACATCAGCGCGGCGGTCGGGGCGTCGGGCACGCTCCACAGGCTGCCCACCACCCGCTTCGCCCCGGCGTCCATGAAGGCGCGGGTCAGGCCGACCAGGCCCTCGCCGCGGACCTCCTTGCCCAGTGCCGTGCGGCAGGCGGAGAGCACCACCAGATCCGCCGAGAGCCGCATGCTGGAGACGTCGGCGAGCGAGAGAAAACCAGGCCTCGGCGTCCCTGCCGCGTCCCGGTCGGAGAGGACGATGCCCGACAGCTCCGGCCGCTTGACGTCGAGCAGCGCATGGGTCGCGAAGTGCACGATGCTGGCCCCGGCGACCTCGGGGCCCATCGCCGTCGCCCGGCTCGCGTCGGGACCGACCGCCCGCACCACCCGGTCCGCAGGCAGGCGCGCGGCGATCGCGCTGGCCTCGCGACGCGCCCCGGGAAGCGGCTCGAGCGCCCGGAGCCCGGTGTCCTCCATCGAGCGCATCAGCTGGGACACCCCGGGCTGTCGCGTGAGCACCGGGTCGGCGAGGATCGCCAGCTCGGGTCCAGCGGTGGGCCCGGGCCGGGCTCCCCCGAGCGCAGGGAGCACCGAGGCGGACGGGGAGCTCACCACCGTGTGACGTTGGATCAGCGCCGTCGATCGTCCGGGCACCGGCAGCGCGGCGAAGGGGATCTGCTGGAGCGGCCCGTCCGCCACCACCACCAGGGTGCGAGCGCGGAGGGCGTCGGCGACCGGGCCGAGCACCATCCGCGACAGCGCGCGGGCCAGTCTGACTCCATCGTCCACCGCGCCGGGACTGCTCCACCGGCGATGGAGGGCGGCCACCGCCTGCTCGATGGCGTACCGTCCGGGGAGCGTCGCGGAGCGCAGCCCGGACCGGGAGACGACCCAGACGAAGCTCTGGCGCTCCCCCACCAGGTACTCGACGAGGGCGGTCGAGTCGTCGAGGACCTCCGTCCTGATCTCCTCGACCGAGAGTGGCCGCGCCGGGGCGAGCGACGCGTATCGAGCGCTGCTGGCCCGCATCCTCTCTTGCAGCGCCTCCCGCTCGAAGCGCAGCGCTTCCAGCTCCCGCTCGACGGCGTCGGCCTCCTCGGCCCGGTGCGCCCGGCCCAGCACCTCGACCAGCGCGTGGCGGGCGCGGCCGGTCCGCTGCTCGAGGCTCCGTTCCTCGGCCCGCAGGGCGGGGTCCACGTCGCGCTCGATGTCGACCCGCGCCGCGGCGAGGACCTCGAGCAGCGCCCGCGCCCGGGCGCTCTCGCTCGCCTCGAGGGCCGCGGCGTCCCACCCCGCCCGTGGCTCCCGCGCGTGCAGCGCCATCAGCACTCCGGCCAGCAGCTCGTAGCGGCCGTGCACCACGGAGGCGTAGGCCGCCCGCGCGCTCGGGCCGGTGATGGAGCCTCGCAGCTCCTCGGTGAGCTCGAGCGCCTCGAGCGCGTGACGGCGCGCCTCGAGGAGGTGTCCGGTGAGCATCTCCGCCCGGGCGAGCTCGGTGAGACAGATCGCCTCCTGGACGCGATCGCCGATGGCGTGCAACGCCTCGCGCCCCGCGGTGAGCGGCGCGACGGCCTCGGCGGGGCGTCCGCTCTCCAGCAGCGTCCGGGCGAGGTTCACCCGGAGCTGCACGGCCGACCGCCGGTCTCCACTGGCCTCGACCCGGGTCAGCGACTCCTGGAAGAGCTCGCGGGCCTGGTCCGGTTTTCCCGTCTTGAGGCGAAGCAGGCCCAGGTGATTGAAGGTGAAGGCGACGAACCGCGCATCGCCCGTCTGCTCGAAGAGGGGCAGCGCTCGCTCGAAGGCGCGCCACGAGTCGCCCGCGCGCCCGAGGTGCTCGAGGGCGATTCCCAGGGCGTACTCGCAGTGGCCCTGCTCGTTGGCATTGCCCAGCACGCGGAAGGTGTCCCGCGCCTCGGCGAGGTCGGCCATCGCGCGCTCCGATTCGCCGAGCTGCTCCAGGTCCATCGCCCGGTTCTTGAGCAAGAGCGCGATCAGCTCGGCGTCGCCGTCCTCGCGCGCCAGAGGCAGCGCCTCGCTGTAGCGGTCCACCGCCGCCGAGAGGTCGCCCAGGTTTCCCAGCGCCACGGCGAGCAGGTTCAGGAGCACCGCCTCGGCGACCGGGAGCGGGGCGACGCTGCGGCGAAGGTCGAGGGCCTGCTCGATGAGGGTGACCGCATCACGGGGCGCGCCGAGCTCGGTGGTGACCAGCCCGAGCACTCCCTGGGCATCCGCCTCGCGCGGGCGATCGCCCAGCGCAGCCCAGCCCCGGACCGCCTCCTCCAGCGTGGCCCGGGCCTCGGGGAGCCGCCCCATCGGCTCGAGCAGCTCGCCCTTGCGGGTCAGCGTCTCGACGCGCTGGGGCTCGTCGCCCGCGCGGGCGAAGAGCGCCACGCCACGGTCGTACGCCTCGAGGGCCCGGACGTAACGGCTGGCATCCTGCGCGGCGAGGGCCTCGTCGCCCTCGGCACGGAGCCGCTGTGCCTCGATCCGAAGCGCGTCGGCAGGCGAGGCCGTCCCCACCGGGCCGAGCGTGAGGCGGATGGATCCGCCGCGGGCCTGCGGCGAGCGGAGCCAGATCTCCACCCGCTGCGTGCCGGGATGCTCGACGACTGCGGTCAGGGAGAGTGGATCCGTCCGCCGGAGCACGTTCTCCACCTCGCCGACGGTCTCGCCCTCCGGTCCCCTGACGCGAAGCCCGAGGTCGAGGTGGCCGTGCTCGAGGCGCAGGTGCAGCGCCGTCCCCGCGGCGGCCTCGACCAGGAACGTCCGGACCTCGCCGGGACGCACGACGTCGTCGGCGGTCTGTCCGGAGCCGAGGGCGCGGGCCGACGCGGCGAGCCCCACGAGCAGCACGCAGAGGAGGACGCCCTGCGCGAGCGCGCGCCCTCGACCCTGCCGACCTCGCCCGCCCACCGGAACCTCCTCCGACGGCGCTCCTTTCCCACAGTCGGGGCCGGGTGGCGATCGGGGGTGGCTTCGATGGCTCACGATGGCATCTGCGGCACCGTCGCGCCTGTTCAGCGCGCTGTCGCCGCGCCTCCGGCGTCGAGGGGCAGCCAGTCGCCCTCGAGCACGAAACCCGCCCAGGCATGCGGTGCCGAGGTCCGGCGCTCCTGTCGCATCGCCCGCTGGGCATGGCGCAGCGCCTCGGCCGGAGAACGCCGTCCTTCCAGGAGCTCCCGGTAGAAGCGCGACATCAGCGAGGCGGTCGCGGTGTCCGAGACCTTCCACAGGCTGGCCAGCACCCGCGGCGCCCCGGCGTTCATGAAGCCTCTGGTCAAGCCGACCAGCCCCTCGCCGCGGACATCCTTGCCCAGCCCGGTGCGGCAGGCGGAGAGCACCACCAGCCCCGCCGAGAGCCGCATCGACGAGACGTCGGCCAGGGAGAGAAATCCGTTGTGAGGTCGTCCTGCGGCGTCGCGCTCGGAGACGACGATGCCGGACAGCTCCGGGCGGCGCACGTCCAGCAGCGCGTGGGTGGCGAAGTGGACGATGCGTGCCCGGGCGACGTCCGGACCGAGCGCCGTCTCCCGGCTCGCGTCCGCTCCGACCGCGGTCAGCACTTGCTCCGGCGGCAGGTACGAGGCGATCTGCCGCGCCTCCCGGCGGGAACCGGGCAGTGGCTCGAGGCGCTGCAGCCCCGCGTCCTCGAGGGCACGCACCAGGCTCGCCAGCTCCGGGCCGGTGGAGCCGACCTCGAGGGCACGACCTTCCACCACCGGGTCGGCGAGGATGGCCAGCGTGAGGCCGTCCCGGCGGGGCGCCTCTCGTCCGGAGCGGAGCGCGGCCAGGACCGAGGCCGACGGTGAGCTGACGAGCGTGAAGCGGTCGAGGATGGCTCCGCCACCACCCGGCGCCGGGAGCGCGGCGAAGGGAAGCTGCTGCAGTGGACCGTCGGCCACCACCAGGAGCGTGCTTCCCTCGAGCCCGCGGGCGACGGGGCCGAGGACCATCCTGGACAGCGCCGCGGAAGCGGCGGCCGCGTCGTCGGGCGCGCCGGGGTCGCTCCAGCGGCGGATGACGGCGGTGACTGCGCGCCTGAGCGTGTCCCGTCCGGGGAGCACCGCCGCGTCGACCCGGGCCCGGGACACCGCAAAGACGAAGCTTCGCTTCTCTCCGACGAGGTACTCCAGCAGGGTCGTGGAGTCGTCGAGCACCTTCTCCCGGATCTCCGAGAGCGACAGCGGAGCGGCAGGGACGAGCGCGGCGTACCGGGCGCTGCTGGCGCGCATCTTCTGCTGCAGCGACTCGCGCTCGCCCCGCAGCGCTTCCAGCTCACGCTCGACCTGGTCCGCCTCCTCCTGCTTGTGCTCGCGCCCGAGGATCGACCGGAGCGTCCGCCGCGTCCGCTCGGCGCGCTCATCGAGGCGCTTCCCTTCGGCGAGGAGCGACGGATCCACGCCCGACTGCACGTCCACCCGGGCGGCGCTCAGCACCTCGAGCAACGTCCGCGCTCGCGCCGACTCGCTAACCTCGAGCGCGGCGGCGTCCCAGCCTTTCCCGGGCTCCCGGGCATGCAGTGCCACCAGCACGGCGGCGAGCAGCTCGTACCGGGGATGCCCGACGGCGATCCATGCCGAACGCTCGGAGGAGCCCTGGATCGCGCCTCGTGTCGCCTCGGTGATCCGGATCGCGAATCGGGCATGCTCCAGCGCTTCGGGCAGGAGGCCGCGATCGAGCTCCACCACTGCGAGATGGTACGTGCAGAGACCCTCGATGATCCGATCTCCGAGTCGATGGAGCTCGGCGCAGGTCCGGAGCAAGCTCGCCCGCGCCTCGTCCGCCCGCCCGGTCGCGGCGAGGACGCGGGCCTGGTGGACCCGGACGGCGGCGGCCAGGCGGCGGTCTCCGCCCCCCTCGATGCGGCGCAGCGACTGATCGAACAGGGGCGCTGCTTCTCCCGGACGCCCCTGCTCGAGGCGGACCTGGCCCATGAAGCTGAGGATCAGCCCAGCGAACCGCTCGGACCCGGCCTTCTCCAGCAGGGGGAGCGCCCGCTGGAACGACTTCCACGCCTCGTCGAATTGACGCTGGTTGTAGTGAGCAGTGCCGATCGAGAACTCCGCGAGGCCTTCTTCACGGGAGCGCCCGAGCGAACGGAACCGTGCCCGGGCATCGCGGAGATCCTGGAGTCCGCGGTCGAACTCGCCGAGGGTCAGGTACTGGTTGGCCCGATTCTTCAGCGCCACCCCGTAGGCGACCTCGTCTCCGGCCTGCTTCGCGAACTCGAGTGCCTCGGTGTACCGGGCGATCGCTCCTGGGACGTCGCCGAGGTCCTGCTGGGCGATGGCCATCCCGTTGACGATCCGCCCCTCGGAGTAAGGGTTGGCGGGACGAAGCGTCCGGCGAATCGCGAGCGCCTGGGCGTAGAGCTCCAGCGCCGTTCGCGCCTCGCCCTGGTTGACGTGCACGAATGCCAGCTCGTCGAGGCAGCGGCTCTCGCCCTCACGGTCGCCGGACCGTCGCCACAGGGAAAGGGCGCGCTCCAGCGCCCGCTGCGAGTCCTGGAGGCGGTTCGTATCGCCGAGCATCGAGCCCATCGCCTGGAGCGTCAGGGCCTGCTCGAAATCGTCGCCCAGAGCTTCGAAGGCTCTGGCGGACTGCTCGTACTGCTCGAACATCCGGGGATGGTTCGCCGCGTCCCCGCTGTCCGAGAGCCGGTTGGCCTCGTATCTGAGCCGCTCGGCCTGGACTCTCCGACGGTCGAGCTCGGTCGCGGGATGGGGTGGGTCGACGCGGATCCGGAACCACGTCACCAGCGACCGAGGGTTTCCGAGCCGCACCTCGACTCGCTGGGCTCCCGAGCGGGAAAGGATGACCGTCAAGGTGAGCGGGTCGGGAGCGTTCAGCTCGGCGGCCTCCCCGAGCTTCTCTCCGTCGGGACCTTTCACCGCGATCTGGAGCTCCAGCCGCAGGTGGTCCGCCCGGAGATGCAGGGCAGAGCCCTCGTCGGCGTCGACGAGGAAGACGCGCACCTCACCCGGTCCGACCTCTGCCTCGGTGGCTACCCCCGGGACGAGCCGCTCGTCGCCCGGGGCCGCGCCGGCCGCGAACATCGAGAGAAGGACCAGGCCGCCCCAGCGCCGTGTGTCTCTCCCTCGACCCATGGCCTCACCGCACGACCCTGAACCGGTGGCCCGGCAGCTGGACCCGCCGGCCGCCGCCGGTCTCGCCCTCGAGCGCGAGCGCGTACGTGCCGGGGGGCAGGATGCTCCCGTCCACCGCGAGCACCACCGCGTCGCGCGAGCTGGGCGGGAAGAGCCCGTCGAGGACGGCGCCCCCACCCTCCCTCGAGAGCTTGATCTGATAACGGACGAAGCGCGGAGGCGACTCGCGCTCGACCGACAGGACGACCGGTCCGTCCTCTCGCACCTCGAGGGTGGGCAGGTCGGAGCCGCGGGTCGCGACCAGCGTCAGCACCGGGACGGGACCCGGCGGCGTCGGCGCACGGGGCGCCACCGGCGCGGGTGGCTCCTGTGGATGCTGCGCGAGCTCCCGGGCGCGGGCCTCGGCCGCCGAGCGCGCGGCGCGTTCCGTCTCGATCGCTTGCTCGAGGCGGCGCCGGTCCGTGACTCCCCACCCCAACGCGAGCAGCGCAGCCACGGAGGCGGCGAGCGCCCATCCGGTCGCGACGGACCATCGGCCTTGCTTCTGCTGCGGCGGTGCCGTGACCGGCGCCTGGCCCAGCGTGCGCAGGCCCGCGGCCAGGCCCTGAGCGGCCTCGACCCGGTCCAGGCAGTCCGGGCAGTCCACGAGATGCGCCTCGAACTCGGCGCGCTCGGTCGCCCCGAGCCGGCCCGTCGCGTACGCCTCGACGAGGTCGCTCTCCTCGATGCTTCGATGGTCCATGTCCCCTGCGCTCAAAGGTGCCGCGACCGCGCAGATTGTCGCGCCACCCAGAGCTCCTGGAAGCGTTTCCTTGCCCGGTGGAGCACCCGGTTGAACTGCAGGCTGGTCAGGCCATGGTCGGCCTGGATGCGCTCCTTGCTCTCCTGTCCGAGGTAGTACCGACGCAGCAGGTCACGGTCGCGCTCCACGGGGAGCTCGTCCAGCACCTGGCGTACCAGCTCGACCTCTTCCGCCTGGCTGATGCGCTCGACCGGATCCGGAGTCTGGTCCTCGAGGCGGGCCAGACGCAGGGTGCTGTCCGCCACGACCTTGCGTGCGCGCTGGTAGTGACGGGTGGCCAGATTCCGGGCCAGCGAGGCGACGAAGGCAGGGAGCTGCTCCGGCGAGCGCACCTCACCGGCCCGGACGCGTTCCAGCAGGACCCGGAGCGTCTCCTGATGCAGGTCATCCCCGACCGCGGCGTCAGGGGCGACGCTGCGGAGGATGACGCGGATGCCCCGGCTGAACCGCTCGACGAGCTCGCGCTCGGCGGCGGTCTCACCGGCCCGGATGCGTCGCACCAGTGATTCCAATGCTTCGGTCAGAGCGACGCGATTCTCTCAGATCCCACCGAAAGCCCCGGGGTGACGTTCCGCGAGCGTTCGAAACTCGGGAGACCGGGGACTGGCCCACGGTCGCATCGACGCAACTCGGTGACAGCTCAACGCGACGGGCTCTGCGCGAGCGTGGCCTCGTCGCACCCGGGCCCCATGTCGGCGCTGGGGTCCGCGATGTGGAGAGTCACCTGACCCTGTGACTCGGCCAGGTCGCGGGCCATCTCCGCCGTTGCCTTCGGCGGATGTGCCGCGTGTGCGTTGAGGTGGCGGAAGGCGCCGTAGGCAAGAACGGCGATGAGGAGGCACAGCACCAGGTCGAACAGAGGGTGCTCGCGGATGAGGTGGTTCATGGACGACGAGCTCCGCAGCGAGGGTCCACTCCCAGGTGCGGGCACGGGTCGATCCATCGCACCGCGCACCGCTCGTCGTCCGATGAGACAGCGCGCGCGCTGCCTGCACTCTCTCCGGTGGGCCCAGGGAACGCATTCCCGGGCTGCCGGGGGTTTCGGACATGGATCGTCGAATCGTGCTGACCTTCACCGCCCTCGTGGCGCTGGTCGGATGCGGTGGAAGCCCGCAGTCGACAGGAAGCGCCGCGACGGACTCGCAGGCCGAAGTCCGCGACCCCGCAGCTGGGTCCACCACCACCCGGTCCTTCGAACAATCACGCCTCTACTCCGTGAATCGCTCCGGGTTCGGGCTCACCCTGAATGCGAGCGGCGGCCCGCTGAACGATCCGAGCAACCCTTTTTTTCAATCACTGGGGACGAACGGCCGTTCCTGCCACACGTGTCACGAGCCGGAGACCGGGATGACCCTCACTCCTGAGCGGATCCGACTCCGCTTCCTGGCGAGTCGCGGGACGGAGCCGCTCTTCCGCCCGAACGATGGGTCAGTCTCACCCAACGCCGACGTCTCGACCGTCCGTGCCCGGGAGCAGGCCTACGCGCTGCTCCTGGACCGCGGCCTGATCCGGGTGGGCATCGGCATGCCCCAGGCGGGCGCCGAGTTCGAGCTCGTCCAGGTCGAGGACCCGTACGGCTACGCCAGCGCCAGGGAGCTGTCGCTGTTCCGTCGTCCGCTGGTGAGCGCAAATCTGAGGTTCCTGAGCACCGTGATGTGGGACGGGCGCGAGACCTTCAAGGACTCGACCGCCCCCACCGGGTTCGCCAGCATTCACTTCGACCTCGCGGACCAGTCGAACAGCGCAACCACCACCCACGCGCAGGGTCAGCCGGTCAGCCAGGACCAGCGGGAGAGCATCGTCGCCTTCGAGATGCAGCTCTTCACTGCCCAGCAGATGGACTTCCGCGCCGGGGTGCTCACCCGCGGGGGGGCGCGCGGAGGGCCCGAGGCGCTCATCGACCAGGAGTACTACTTCGGCATCAACGACCCGCTGGGCGCGGACCCCGTCGGCTTCAACCCGGTGTCCATGACCTCGTTCGACGGGTGGGTGGACGGGGACGGAGATGCGGACAGGCGCGGCCACTCGAGGCAGGAGGCGGCGCGGGCGGCGATCGTCCGGGGCCAGGCGCTCTTCAACAGCAACCCCATCGCCATCACCGGGGTGAGCGGGCTGAACGACGACCTGAACGTCGCGTCGATCCCCGGAACGTGCACCACCTGCCACGACGCGCCGAACGCCGGGAACCACTCGGTGCCGGCCCCGCTCCGGATCGGGACCGCCGAGGTGGACCCGCTGGGCGGCCTCGACGTCAGCGGTCTCCCCGTCTACACGCTCCGCAACCTCGCCACCGGCCAGACGGTCCGGGTCACGGACCCCGGCCGGGCGCTGATCACCGGCAAGTGGAAGGACATCGCCCGCTTCAAGGGTCCGACTCTCCGCGGCCTGGCGAGCCGGGCGCCGTACTTCCACAACGGCTCGGCCCGGACCATTGCCGACGTGGTGAACTTCTACGACCAGCGCTTCGCCCTCCAGCTGACCGACCAGCAGAAGTCCGATCTGGAAGCGTTCCTCGCGGCGCTCTAGCTCCCCCCCGAACCAGGGGGACGCCGATGTGGCGGCGGCCGGGCGCCGCTCGATGAGGCTCAGAGCGCGAGGGCCGCGGCGAGGCTGGCCGCCTTGTGGTCCGCGGTCCAGGGCGGTCCGAGCGGTCGCCCGACCTGCGTGAGGAAGGCGGGGACGGCGTCCTTCGGGAGCCCGAGCGCGACGGCGGCTTTCCGCACGAGATCGGGCGCCTGGATCTGGATCACCTCGAGACCGAGCTCCTCGCTGGTGGCCCGGAGGACGGCACGGAACAGGGCGCCCTCGGCGGCGTGGATCAGCGTGTGGCTCTGGAGGATCTCCACGAGAGAGCGCGTCGGTCCTTGGCGGGCAGTGATGATCGCGCTTCCCACGACGTGGTGACCGGCGGCCCGGAGGTCGGCGATCGCGGCACCGAGCGCCTCCCGCGCCTTCGAGCGTGCCTCGTCCTCGGCGATCCGGAGCAGCGCCCGGGCATCCTCGAGCGGTAGGTCGCGCGCGGCGTGGTAGACGTGCGGCGACGCCTCCGGCCGGTGGGTGGCAGAGATGGGCAGCATGCCCACGCGACGCCGATCGAGGACGCTCAGCGTCGAGCCGGAGCGCGCGACCGCGACCATCGCCGCCCAGCCGGTGTGTACCGAGAACCCGAGCGCCACGGCGCGCGGGGATGGTCCAGCCGACGCCACGAGGAGAGGATAGCCCCGCCGAGCGACGGCGACCTTGGGACGCTACGCGGATTCCGTGAACACGACGCTTTTCCGGCCAGTCGGCGTTCGAGAGCTTCAGCTCAGTGCGACTTGCTGGCGAACCAGATCTCGCTCTGGGCGGTGACGCGCAGCGTGCGTCCTTCCCCGACGACGATCTTCGCGTACTCCCCGGGAAGGATCCGGGTGGCCGGCTCCTGCGACGGCCGGTCGACGCGGACCGCGATCCCGGCCGGCGGGATCTCCACCTCGCTCGCCGGCTGCACGCGGATGACCTGCGCGAAGCCCGTCCCGGCGTGGACGAAGTAGAGGCGCTCCGGCGTCCCCATCGCCCGGTAGGCCAGCCCTCGGGCCATCACCGGCGCGATCTTGTCCTCCCGCACGATCTCCACCTTGACCCCGTCGCTCATCTTCCGTCCGTCGGGGCTCTCTGCACCGAAGCGCCACAGCGCGCCGGTGAGCTGCTGCCCCGGACGGGTGGTCGCCGGGACGTCGACCGCGAGGCGGTACTCGGCGTCGTCGAAGTTCCGGGTCTCCGGCAGGTCCTGGTGCTGCGTGACCTTGACCCGCGCGAGGCGCAGCGTGTCGCCCGGACCCGCCGGGCCGATGATGAGGAAGGTGGCCTGGCCACTTCCGAAGAGCATCGGGCCCTGGCGCGCCTTCGCCGCCTCCGGCGACATCGCCAGGGAGAGCACCAGCGCCAGCACCGCGCTCACGGCAGCACCTCCCGGACCGCGGCCTGGCACATCGAGGCGAGCACCAGCGCGTGGGTGATCTCCCCGGAGGCCACGCGGGCGCGGAGCGAGGCCGCCGGGACCAGCTCCACCCGGATGTCCTCGCCGGCGTCCAGCCGCAAGTCCGACGCTTTCCGGCAATCGTGGGCGAGGAAGGTGTGCAGGCGGTTCACCAGGAACGCGGGATTGGGGTGGCAGGTGCCGAGCGCCGTCCAGCGGGCGGCCACGAAGCCGGTCTCCTCCACGAGCTCGCGCGCCGCTGCCATCTCCGCCGTCTCACCGGGATCGACCATGCCGCCGGGAAACTCCAGCGTGTCGCCGTGGATTCCCGCCCGGAACTGCCGGACCAGCACCGCCTGTCCGTCGGCGGTGAGGGCCAGGACGTTCACCCAGTCCGGCGCCTCGACGATGACCCGGGTGTGCGCCCGCCCGTGCGGGTCGGCGAGCTGGTCCTCGCGGATCCGGAGGATGGTGAGGTCTCGCTCGTCGCCGCGGCGGAGCGTCCGCCACCCGGTGCTCAATTCAGGAACTCCAGACGGTGGCGAAGGGCCTGCGCGGTCAGCTCGAGCTGCGCCTGGTCCGGCGCGTCCGGGGAGAGCTCGAGGCAGCGCTCCACGTCGTTCAGCGCCGCGCGGTAGGCGCCCAGCGCGGAGAGGATGGTGGCGCGGGCCCGCAGCTCCCCCGGGTGATCGGGATGCAGCTGCAAGAGGAGGTCGACGGCCCGCGCCGCGCGCTCTCCCTGGGTCCGCTCGAGCCAGGACCGCTTCACGTTGTTGAGCATGCGCCAGACGATGACCTTCGCCGGCGCGGGCGAGAGCAGCCGCGGCTGGAAGCGCACCTGCGGCGCGACCTTCGCCAGCAGGTCCTGGCATCCGGCCTCGGTGAGGATCTTCCCGCCCTGGAACGGATCGACCACCAACTTCCCGTCCTCCGAGGGGCAGGCCACCAGGAAGTGGCCGGGAAACGAGACGCCGAAGAGCGGCACTCCGGCACGCCGCGCGACCTCGAGATAGACGACCGCGAGCGTGATCGGTAGCCCCTTCTTCCGGACCAGGACCCGGTCGAGGAAGCTGTTCTCCGGCGCGTCGTAGGTGTCGGTGTCTCCCCAGAAGCCTTCCTCGTCGGCCAGGACGCGCCGCAGCGCCTGCGCCCGGCCGAGCGCGTCGAGGCGTTCGGGCTCGAGCGCCCGCACCCTGGCCCCGAGCGCATCGAGCGTGTGCAGCACCCGCCCGAGGTCGAGCGCCTCGTCCTCGAGCGCGGCCACCGCGCAGGCGGCCAGGTCGAGTCGCGGCGGCTCCGAGCCCAGCCCCTCGGCGAGGAGCGCGCGTGCGCGAGTGCTGTGCAGAGCGAGGGCGCGCATCAGGGAACCAGTCGTGCCCGGTGCTCGGCGCGGAGGGCCACCTGCGCGGCGACCAGGCCGCTGAGGAGCCCGTCCTCGAACTCGAACGTGGGGTGGACCTTCAGCTCGGGGAAATCGTGCGGGTTGAGCACGTCCTCCGGGCCGATGTTGGGGACGGCTTCGCGGGCGAGCCGCAGGACCTTGGCCCGCTGCTGCGAGATCATCTGCTCCAGCAGCGCCTCGGCTGCCCGGAAGAAGTCGTCCACGACGGGATGTCATGCCCCCCCGCCACCCCCCCGGTCAAATGTGGGCTCCCTGGAGCCTCCCGGGCACACTCGCCCTCCCTGAGGCAGGGCGAGGTAGTGTCCCCGGGCATGGCATCGCCACATCGACTCGAGACCGAGGAAGCAATCCGTGATCTGGTGAAGCGCATCCGCCGGGTCGCGGTGCTGGGCATCAAGACCGAGGAGCACTCGGACCAGCCGGCCTTCTACGTGCCCGAGTACCTTCACTCGGTGGGCATCGAGGTCATCCCGGTGCCGGTCTACTACCCCGAGGTGAAGGAGATCCTCGGACAGAAGGTCTACCGGAAGCTGGTGGACGTGCCCGGCGAGCTCGATCTGGTCGACGTCTTCCGGAAGTCGAAGGACGTCGAGGCGCATCTCGAGGACATCCTGGCGAAGAAGCCGAAGGCGGTCTGGCTGCAGGCGGGGATCCGCAACGACGCGGTGGCGGACCGGCTCGCGGCGGCAGGGATCGACGTCGTTCAGGACCGCTGTCTGATGGTGGACCACCGCCGCTACGCCTGACGCGGCGCGCGGGAAGCAGGCAGGCGCAGGACCGGGCGGTGGAAATTGGCCGGGAGGACATGGTTCCCCCCATGCGGGGTGCCGATCCTGCCGGCATGGCCACCAACGATCCCAAGAGCCGCCTCGCTGAAGGAAACGTCAACAGCCCCCCGTACAGCGCGCCGAACGGCGTGACCGAGCAACGCGGGAACCTCGGCGGGACGGCGGCTCCCGGAACCGACGTCCGGTCCGATCTCCGGCGGCCGGAGGAGTCGCCCGGCGAGAGGATCGGTCGCTTCTTCCGGAAGGCGATGGACCGCCTCTCGGGCCACGACGAGGACGAGTGGCGCCGCGGGAACGAGCGCAACGAGCGCGACCGCGACACCCAGGCGCGCTACCAGACCGGTGACCCGAGCTGGCAGTACGGGCGCTCGGCGCTGCGCGAGCGCGACGAGAACGACTGGAGCGATCTCGGCCGCTCGCGCGACGACCGGAACGTGAGTGACCGCGGCGGGTCGAGCAGCGACACCGGCGGGAGCCACGAGCGACTCCAGGGCCGCGGGAACGTCGGACAGGGTCAGACCGGGACCGGCCGCTCGTCCTGGCAGCAGAGCCAGGACCGGCAGCTCGGGCGACAGTCGCAGGGGGCGTACCCGCACGGGCCCTCGTTCGAGAATCGGAACCAGCGCGTGGCGGGCCGGGCACCCGGCGAGGGTCTCGGCGAGCGCGGGCAGCCGGGCATCCAGCGCGTCTTCGAGGGCGACCTGGGCCGCGAGGAGTTGAACCGGGGCGACTGGAACCGCGGCGAGTCGAGCCGGACCGACTGGAACCGCGGCGACTGGAACCCCCGGGACCGGGATCGCGCCGAGCAGTCGCGCGACGAGGGCGACCGGGATCCCTGGAGTGACCGGAGCGCGCAGAGCGGGGCGTCCGGGATGTCCCGGGGATACGAAGGCTCCGGAGCGTCGTTCGGGTTCTGGCGCGACGATTCCCGGAGCCGCGATCGGGGAGAGATCGCACGCGACCGTGACTGGGGGCAGGGACGCCGCTTCTGGCAGCGCGAGCCCCTCGCAGCGCGCGACGTGATGACGCGGAATCCGAAGACGGTCACCCGCCAGTCGTCGATCCGCGATGCGGCGACCATCATGCGGGACGAGAACTGCGGCGTGGTGCCGGTGGTCGATGGCGCCGGCCGCCTCGAGGGGATTCTCACCGACCGCGACATCGCGGTGCGCGGGGTGTCGCACGAGAACTTCATCCAGCTCCGGGTCGAGCAGGTCATGACCGACGACGTCTCGGCGGTGACCGAGGACGAGCCGCTCACCTCGGTGCTGGATCTCATGGGCCGCAAGCAGATTCGCCGGGTCCCGGTGGTGGATCGCGACGACCGGCTCCTGGGCATCATCAGCATGGCGGACATCGCCAATCGCGCGGACTACGACGAGGACCTCCAGGACGCCTTCGAGCGCATCTCCTCGCGGCGCTCGTTCTGGAGCCTGTTCAGCTGAGGCGGTCGGCGGGTCGGTTCGAGGGCGAACGCGCGGGGGCGGTCGACGCCGCTCCCGCGCGGGCCTCATCCGGTCCCGTGGGTGAACAAAGGACGCGGACGGGCCCTGTGGTGCAGCGGAAGTGATCGCTGCGCCGCGGGGCGTTCTGCTTCACTGGCCCCGGTGCGATTCGTCCGGCGGTCGACCTGGATGGTGTGTGGCGGCGTGCTGCTGGCCTGTGCCGGAGCGCCGGTGCAGCCGCGTCCCGACGACGACCCGGTGGTGGCCCAGGCGCGGCAGGCGCTCGAGACGCAGCACCCCGCGGGCGGGCGACTCGCGGCCGTGGCCTTCCCGGCCGGGACCTCGCGGCGTGGACGGATCGACGTGCTACTGGCGGCGCTCGGAGATCCTTCCACGCGCCTGCTGACCCCCGAGGCCTGGGCCGCCTTCCTCCCCGAGGTCTCCGGCGGGCCGACGGTCGGCGTCGGTCTCCGCGAGCTGCTCGATCTCGACATCGGCCACGACGGGCGGCTGGTGGTGGTGACGACGGTGCCCGGCGGACCGGCGGCGCGGGCTGGCCTCTCTCCCGGCGACGTGCTGGTCCGCGTCGACGAGCATCCGGTGAGCGAGCTCGGCGAGGCGATGGCGCGGCTCCGCGGGCCCGAGGGAGCGGAGGTGCGCCTCACCCTGGCCCGCGGCGGCCAGGAGCAAACCGTGACCTTGCGGCGGGAGGCCCTGCCAGCGGACGCTTCCCACGTCCGCGCGGGCGGGCTCGCGGGCGGCGCGCTGCACCTGGCGCTCGATGGCTTCTTCACGGACACGCCGGTCGCGGTGGCCCACGCGCTGGAAGGAGTGGGGGAGCGTCCCGTGGTGCTCGACCTCCGCAACAATCCCGGCGGCGCGGTCGAGGCGGCGCTGGCGGTGGCGGGGCTCTTCCTCGGTGAGCGCGAGGTGGCCCGTGCCGTGGGCCGGCTCGACACGCCCGTGCTGATGAGCTCCGGCCCCGCCGTGGTGCGGGGGAGGGTGGTGGTGCTGGTGAACCGGGGAACGGCGAGCGCGGCGGAGCTGCTCGCGGCGGCCCTCCACGACGTCGGTGGAGCGCGGCTCGTCGGAGAGCCCACCGCCGGCAAGGCGCTGGCCCACGTGCCGGCGAAGCTCGACGACGGTTCGGTGCTGCTCATCAGCAGCGGCCGGCTCCTTCGGATGGACGGTGGAGAGATCCTCGGACGCGGGCTCACCCCCGACCTCGCGGTGGCCTGGCCTCCCTCGGTGCATCCGCCGCTCTCCGTCCCGGGGCAGCCGGGAAGCGACGTGCAGCTCGCTGCGGCGCTCGAGTCGCTCCGGGCCCGCTGAGCCGCGCTCCCCGGGGACGCGGGGGGCGTGTGCCTGCCCACATTGCCGGAGGCGGTTGCCTTGCCCCGGAACCCCCATCGACATATGAACACCCATAGATATGGAGTCCCTCTCCCAGTCCTTTCGCGCCCTGGGTGACCCGACCCGCCTGCGCATCCTCCGGCTGGTCGCGGCCGCGCCGCTGAACGTCTCCGAGCTGGTCTCGGTGGTGGGGGTCGCCCAGTCCTCGGTGAGCCACCACCTGGGCAAGCTCCGCCAGCTGGGGCTGGTTCGCGAGGAGCGGGCGGCGGGCTTCACCTACTACTCGCTCGCGGTCGACGCGGCCGATGTCCAGGCGCCGCTCATCAAGATGGCCTGCGAGGCCGAGGACCGCACCGGGGACCTGGCGCGCCTCAAGGACCTGCTCCGCCAGCGCGAGGACCGGCAGCTGCTCAACGAGCGGCTCCTCGAGCCCGGCCAGTCCTGGTTCCTCTGGGCCGGTGCGCTGGCCTCGCTGCTCCCGCCTCTCGACGTGGCCGACTTCGGCTGCGGGACCGGAGTGCTCAGCGTCTCCATCGCCCGGTGGGCCCGCTCGGTGGTCGCCATCGATCAGAACAAGGCGGCGCTCTCCCAGGCCCGCGCCCGGGCGAAGCGGGAGGGGCTCAAGAACGTCACCTTCCTCCGCGAGGACCTGCACCACCTCTCGCTCCCCACGGGGAAGACCGGGCTGGTGGTGCTCTCCCAGAGCCTGCACCACGTCGAGGAGCCGGAGGCGGTGCTCGGCGAGGCCGCCCGCATCCTCTCCCCGGGTGGCAAGGTGGTGGTGCTGGAGCTGATGCAGCACCAGGAGGCCTGGGTGCGCGAGCGGCTCGGGCACCGGCACCTCGGCTTCGACCCCGAGGAGCTCGAGTCCACGCTGCGCGGAGCGGGCTTCGGGTCCCTCACCCGCGAGGTTCATCCTCGACAGGCGACCTCGCCATTCCGGGTCTTCCTCCTGACGGGGGAGAAGCGATGAGCGCCTCCAGCGACCAGCGCATCCAGCGACTCGAGGAGACGCTCGCCGAGCGCATCCTCGTCCTCGACGGGGCGATGGGGACGCTCATCCAGGCGAGGAATCTCAAGGCGGCGGACTTCGGCGGCCCGGAGCTGGAGGGCTGCAACGAGAACCTCGTCCTGACCCGCCCGGAGCTCATCCGCGACATCCACCGCGCCTACTTCGAGGCCGGCGCGGATGTGACCGAGACCGACACTTTCGGCGGCACGCCGCTGGTCCTCGGCGAGTACGGGCTCGAGGACCAGGCGCTCCGGATCAATGCCCGGGCAGCGGAGCTGGCGCGCGAGGCGGCGGATGCGGCCGAGGCCGCCGACGGCCGCATGCGCTGGGTGGCCGGCTCCATCGGGCCGACGACCAAGGCGATCAGCGTCACCGGCGGCATCGACTTCGACGCGCTGACCGCAACCTTCGCGGTGCAGGCCGAGGGCCTCGTGGTGGGTGGGGCGGACTACCTGCTCATCGAGACCTCGCAGGACACGCGCAACATCAAGGCAGCCCTGCTCGGCTGCGAGCGCGCCTTCGCCCGCGTCGGGCGGCGGGTCCCCATCGCCATCTCCGGCACGATCGAGCCGATGGGCACGATGCTCGCCGGCCAGTCGGTGGAGGCCCTGGCGACCTCCGTCGAGCACGTGGACCTCCTGTACCTCGGCCTCAACTGCGCGACCGGCCCCGAGTTCATGACCGACCACATCCGGTCGCTCGCGCAGATCACGGCCTTTCCGGTCGGATGCGTGCCCAACGCCGGGCTCCCCGACGAGAACGGCCGCTACCTCGAGACGCCGGCGATGATCTCCCGCTCACTGGGCCGCTTCGCCGAGGAGGGCTGGCTCAACGTGGTCGGCGGCTGCTGCGGGACGACCCCCGAGCACGTCCGGGCCATTGCCGACGCGGTGAAGGGCCTGGCGCCGCGAAAGGCGCAGCCCCGCTCCGCCTCCCGGCTCTCCGGCGTGGACTACCTCGAGGTGGGGGACGACGTCCGCCCGGTCATCGTCGGCGAGCGCACCAACGTCATCGGCAGCCGCAAGTTCAAGGACCTGATCGTCTCCGAGCAGTGGGAGGACGCCTCGGAGATCGCCCGGGCGCAGGTGAAGCGCGGCGCCCAGGTCATCGACGTCTGCCTCGCCAACCCGGACCGCGAAGAGCTCCGCGACATGGAGCGGTTCCTGGGCGCGGTCATCAAGAAGGTGCGCGTCCCCCTGATGATCGACTCCACCGACGACAAGGTGGTGGAGCGCGCGCTCACCTACTGCCAGGGCAAGGCGATCATCAACTCCATCAACCTCGAGGACGGCGAGGAGCGCTTCCACAAGGTCGTGCCGCTCGCCCGGCGGTTCGGCGCCGCGCTCATCGTCGGCTGCATCGACGAGACGGGCATGGCGGTGAACCGCGGGCGCAAGCTCGAGGTGGCGGAGCGCAGCCACGAGCTGCTCACCCGGAAGTACGGCGTTCCGGAGGAGGACCTCTACTTCGATCCGCTGGTCTTCCCCTGCGCCTCGGGCGACCAGCAGTACGTGGGGAGCGCGGTGGAGACCATCGAGGGAGTGCGCGCCATCAAGCAGCGCTTCCCGCGCAGCAAGACCGTGCTCGGCATCTCCAACGTGTCCTTCGGCCTGCCGACGGCCGGACGCGAGGTGCTGAACTCGGTCTTCCTCTACCACTGCACTCAGGCCGGCCTGGACATGGCCCTGGTCAACTCCGAGAAGCTCGAGCGCTACCCCTCGCTGCCCGAGGAGGAGCGGCGGCTCTCCGAGGACCTCCTCTTCAATCGAGGCGGCGACCCCATCACTCCCTTCGCCGCGCACTTCCGCGAGCGAAAGGCCGCGCCGGCCCGGGCCACCGAGAGCCTCCCGCTCGAGGAGCGTCTGCAGCGCTACGTCATCGAGGGCAGCCGCGACGGGCTCCTCCCCGACCTGGCCGAGGCGCTGAAGAGCCGGAAGCCGCTGGAGATCATCAACGGCCCCCTGATGGCGGGGATGGACGAGGTGGGTCGGCTCTTCGGGAAGAACGAGCTCATCGTCGCCGAGGTGCTGCAGAGCGCCGAGGTGATGAAGGCGGCAGTGAGCTACCTCGAGCCCCACATGGACAAGGCCTCCAGCGCGACCCGCGGCAAGGTGGTCCTGGCCACGGTGAAGGGCGACGTCCACGACATCGGCAAGAACCTGGTGGAGATCATCTTCGCCAACAACGGCTTCCAGGTGGTCAACCTCGGAATCAAGGTCCCGCCCGAGCAGCTGGTGGCGGCGGTGCGGGAGCACCGCCCGGACATCCTCGGGCTGTCGGGCCTGCTGGTGAAGAGCGCGCACCAGATGGTCTCGACCGCCGAGGACCTCTCCCGCGCCGGGGTGAAGGTCCCGGTCCTGGTCGGCGGCGCGGCGCTCTCCCGCAACTTCGTCGACCGCTCCATCGCTCCCGCCTACGCCGGCACCGTGGCCTACGCCCAGGACGCGATGAGCGGCCTCGACCTCGCCAAGCAGATCGTGGAGCCGGGCGGCCTCGACAAGCTGGGCGACGAGCTGCGCGTTCGGCGGGAGAAGCTGGCCCAGGAGACCGCCAACCGACCCGCGCCGGTGCCGGCCCCGCCGGCGACCCGCTCGCGCGAGGTGCGGATCCTCGAGACGGTGCCTGCGCCGCCGGACTGGGAGCGCCACGTCCTCGGCACCACGCCGCTGGATCAGATCTGGAAGTTCGTGAACCCGGTGATGCTCTACGGGCGGCACTTCGGGGTGAAGGGCTCGGCGGCCCGGGCGCTGGACACTCCGACCGAGGCGAAGCTCGCCGACACCGAGGACGGGCGGAAGGCCCTGGAGCTCAAGGCGACGCTGGACTCCCTCAAGGAGGAGCTCAAGACCGCGGGGATGGAGGCGAAGGCGGTCTTCCGCTTCTACCGCGCAGGATCCGAGGGGAACCGGATCGTCCTCTTCGACGGCACGAGCGGCGCGGCGGTCACCTCGTTCGAGTTCCAGCGCCAGGCCCGTCCGGGCGGCATCTGCCTCGCCGACTTCGTCCGTCCGCTCGAGGGCGGGAAACCCACCGACAACCTCGCCCTCTTCGTCGTGACGGCGGGGAAGGGGATCCGCGCGATCTCCGAGCGGTACAAGAACACGGGCGACTTCGTGAAGATGCACGGAGCGCAGGCGCTGGCACTGGAGACGGCGGAGGCCTACGCCGAGCTGCTCCACTCGCGCATCCGGAGCATGTGGGGCACGCCCGACCGTCCGGACCTCACGATGCTGGAGCGCTTCCGCGCCGAGTACCCGGGAAAGCGCTACTCCTTCGGCTATCCGGCCTGTCCGCGGCTGGAGGACCAGGTCGAGCTCTTCGCCGCGCTCCGGCCCGAGGACATCGGGGTCACGCTCACCGAGGGCTGCATGATGGAGCCCGAGGCCTCGGTCTCGGCTCTGGTCTTCCACCACCCGGACGCGTTCTACTTCTCGGTGAACTAATGGCCGACGTCCGCGCCGCCCTCGCGCTGCTCCCGCGCGGGGCCATCACCGGCATCGGGAGCTTGCCGCATACCCAGATGGAGCTGGCGCTGCAGATGGCGCTGGCGGTGGACGTGCCGTACCTGCCCCAGCTGCCGACGGGGAACCCCTCCGAGCTGATGGTGCCCTCGGCGCTCGAGGGCCTGCCCGGGCTCGACGCCTCCGAGGACGGTGCGTGCACGGTGGAGCTCGGGGCGTGGGAGAGCGGCCGCGCCGAGCTGGACGCGCGCCTCGACGCGGCGCTCAGGACCGGGGATGCCTCGGCGTTCCTCCCCGGGGTCGGCTCGGTCCGGGCCCTCCGCCCGTTCCTCTGGGAGGTGCGGGAACGGAAGCTGGCCTTCGCCAAGGTGCAGATCGCCGGCCCGGCCACGGTGCGCTGGAGCTCGCGGCTGTCCGCCGGAGAGGCGCTGTCCGACCATCCCGGCCTCGATGCCCAGGTGTTCCGGCTGGTGCTGGTGAGGTCACTGGCCCTGGTCCAGGCGGTGCGCGCCACCGGGGCCACGGTGCTCTTCTACCTGGACGAGCCCGGCCTCTACGCGCTCGACACGAGCGACCCGGCGCACGTGGGGATGCTGCTGGAGCTGCGGCTCCTGGTCTCGGCGCTCCACCAGGCCGGGGCGATCGTCGGCCTGCACTGCTGCGGAAACACCCGCTGGGCCGCGCTGCTGGACCTCGGGATCGACCTGCTTTCCTTCGACGTGCGGCTGTCGCTGGACGCGGTGCTCGACGAGCCGCGGGCGGTGCGCCGCTTCCTCGATCAGGGCGGAGCGTTCTCGCTCGGGCTCGTGCCGACGGACCTGGGTCAGGAGGCGGATCCGCTGGAGCTGGCGCGGGCGGTGGAGACCTCGTTCGCGGCGGCGCTGCCGGACCGGCCGGAGGCCCTGCGTCAGTTCGTGACGACGCCCGCGTGCGGGCTCGCGATGCGGTCGGTGCTCGAGGCGGAGCGGATCTTCGAGCAGCTCAGGGCCGCCCGCTCAGGCCTGCTGCGCCGCTGAGCCGTCGCTCGTGGTGCAGCCGGTGGACAGCTCGCGCTCGGCCTGGGCCCAGTTCTCGGTGTCGCGGCCGAAGATGCAGCCGCTCTGCAACCAGATCTCGTAGGCCCGGCAGGCGATCTGATCGTGGGTGGGCATTGGCCTCGACGAGAAGGCGACCCGGTGCAGGCCCAGCTCGGCCTTGCGGGGGGCGGGAATCGCGGAGGCGCCCCGGGAGGGGCGGGGGGCGGGGGCGGGGCGGACCCGGGCACGGGGCTCGGCCGCCGGCTCGGTCTGGCGGTCGCCTTCGTGGGCGTCGGCGACGTTGGAGTTCCTCTTGGACGGCATCGGCAGTGTCATTCCCCTTTCAATCCATCTCTCCACCTTTCGGGGCGGGTGCGTCCAGTCACGCACCGTCAGTCAGCCTCGGCCCACGGGCGAAAACCCGGGCAATGTTGCGCAGAAGACGCGTGGCGTCGCCCTCGGGGCAGGGCCTCGACGCGAGGCGTCACGCCAACCGAACGCCCGTGTTGCCAGACCGTGCCTTTTTCGCTGGTACGGAACGGCGGGGTGACCTACGTCCCGAGGCACTCGAGACATGAGGAGGCGTGAACCGATGCGTCGTTTCGTCCTCGCCCTGGCGCTGGTCGCACTCGCGGGCTGTCAGCAGAGCAAGCCCGGACGGATCGGGGTCATCACCGCGCTCACCGGGAGCCAGCAGGCCTTCGGTCAGGCACACGACCGGGGCTACGACATCGCCCTCGAGGAGATCAACGCGGCGGGAGGCGTGCTCGGCAAGCCGCTGGAGATCGTGAAGTACGACGACCAGAGCAAGGCGGACATCGCGGCGCAGGGCGTGGCGAAGCTGGTGGACCAAGACAAGGTGAGCGCGCTCATCGGCTCGTACTCGTCGGAGAGCACCAAGGCCATCGTCCCGCTGGTCGCCCGGCGGGGCGTCCCGCTGCTGATGCCCACCGCCACCGCGGACAACGTGCTGGACAACACCCAGGGGTGGAGCTTCCGGCTCTGCTCGGGCGCGACCGACTACGCCAACGCGATGGTGGCCTTCTGGAAGGACGCCGGAACGCCGAAGAGCGTCGCGATCGTCTACGAGAACACCAACTTCGGTCAGGCCAACGGCGCGGCGATGAAGAAGGCAGCCACCGACGCCCACATCCCCATCGCCACCGAGGAGTCGTACACCGCGAAATCGCCGAGCTACACGGCGATGCTGGAGAAGGTGAAGGAGAGGAACCCCGACGCGATCTACTTCGCCAGCTACCTGCTGGACGCGACGAGCCTGATGCACCAGTCGCGGCAGGTGGAGCTCAATCCTCGCTTCTTCACCGCGGCCGGCACCGGCTTCAGCACCCCGGAGTTTCCCACCGCGGACAAGGGGGCGGGCAAGGACGCCGAGTACACGTTCAGCGTGACCCAGTGGATGCCCGAGTCGAAGTGGCCGGGCAGTGCCGAGTTCGCCAAGAAGTTCCAGGCGAAGTACGGCTCGGTGCCCGCGTACCACGCGGTGCAGGCCTACACGGCGCTGAAGGTGATGGCCGAGGCGGTGAAGAAGGCCGGGAAGTGGGACTCGACGGCGATCCGCGACGCGCTGAAGAACATCGACATTCCGGAGACCACCTTCGGTCCGGTGAAGTTCGATGCCCGGGGGCAGAACCTCCATCCGGTCCTGGTGACGCAGGTCCAGAAGGGGCAGTACCAGATCGTCCATCCGAAGAACGAGGCGACGGCGGACCCCATCCTCCCCACCCCGAAGTGGAGCGAGCGCTGACGTGCATTTCGTGCAGGCCTTCCTCAACGGCCTGCTGGTGGGGGGCGTCTACGCGCTGATCGCCAGCGGGATGGCGCTGATCTTCGGCGTCATGCGCCTGGTGAACTTCGCACACGGCGCGTTCCTGATGCTGGGGACGTACCTCAGCTACTACGGCTGGGTCCTGCTCGGGCTCAACCCGTACCTCTTCTTCCCGCTCTGGGGCGTGGTGCTGTTCCTCTTCGCGGTGGGTATCTACCGCGTGCTGGTGCGCCGGGTGATGGGGGCCAGCGACTTCCTCCAGATCCTCCTCACCGAGGGGATCAGCCTGGCCCTGATCGGACTGGCGCAGCTGGTCTTCGGCGCCGACTACCGGCAGATCAATCTCCCCATCGCGAACCGCATCACCGGCTTCGGCTCGCTGCACTTCAGCGTGGGGTACATCCTCTCCTTCGCGGTCTCCGTGCTGCTGGTCGTCGCGCTCACCCAGTTCCTCGGACGAACCGAGATGGGGCGGGCGATCCGGGCGGTGGCCCAGAACCGGAGCGTCGCCCCGCTGATGGGGATCCGGGTGGAGCGGGTGAGCGCCATCACGTTCGGGCTGGGCATCGCCTGCGCGGGCATCGCCGGGGCGTTGCTCCTGCCCATCTTCTGGACCAACCCGACGGTGGGCGCTCCCTACACGCTCAAGTCCTTCGTCATCGTGGTGCTCGGGGGCATGGGAAGCGTGCAGGGCGCGGCGCTGGGCGGGCTGCTCCTCGGGGTCGCCGAGCAGTTCACCGCGTACACCTGGGCCGACCGCTACACCGAGGTCGTGAACTTCGTCATCTTCCTCCTGGTGCTGCTCTTCCGGCCGCAGGGGCTCTTCGGGGGGAAGGCATGAAGCGTCTTCCGAAGTGGTGGCCGACGGCGCTGTTCTTCGCGGTGCTGCTCAGCATGCCGCTGTGGATCACCGACGGCTACGTGCTGCAGCTCATCTTCCGGGTGGTGATCTTCGCGGTGCTCGGGATGGCCTGGAACATCGTCGGCGGGTACGCCGGCCAGCTGAGCCTCGGGCACGTGGCGTACTTCGGCATCGGCGCCTACGCGATGACCCTCTCCACCGAGCGCATCGGGTGGAATCCCTGGCTGGGGGTGATCCTCGGCGCGATCCTCGCCGCCGTCGGTGCGCTGATCATCGGGAGCATCACCTTCCGGCTGAGGGGTCCGTACTTCGCGCTGTCCACCATCGCGGCGGCGGAGATCATCCGGGTGCTGGTGCAGAACCAGGACCAGCTCACCCACGGCGCGGTGGGGACCAACGCCCCGCTCCTGTTCCAGGCGCCGAACCTGGACCAGAAGTTCTTCTGGGGGGCCATCCCGCTCCTCGGCGCGGTGTTCGCCTTCTCGACGTGGATTCACAACTCGCGCTTCGGCTACCGGCTGCGGGCGATTCGCGAGAACGAGAACACCGCGATGGCGGTGGGCGTGAACCCCTCGCGAGAGAAGCTGCTCTCCCTTCTCCCCAGCGCCGTGTTCACCGCGCTCGCCGGGGCCATGTACGCGAGCTACTTCAGCTTCGTGGGCCCGGACACGGTGCTCTCCATCGAGATCTCCGTGCAGGCGGCCCTCATCGCGATGCTCGGTGGGGCGGCGACGGTGTGGGGACCGATCCTGGGGAGCATCGTCCTCACCCTCACCTCGGAGATCTTCAAGACCTACTTCGAGCACACCCACCTCGTGGTCTACGGCGCGCTCCTCATCGTGGTGGTCATCTTCCTCCCCGGTGGCGTGATCTCGCTCTTCGAGGGCCGGAAGCGGTTCCGGCGGGAAAGCGGGCCCATCGGCTCGGTGCAGGGCTAAGTGCTCCGACCGGGACATGCTGACCGCTGCGGCGGTCGATCCTCTCGCTGCGACGCGCAGCCTCGTCGCTGCGTCGCTCGACGTGCCTCGGGGCACGCCTCCGCTGCTCGCTCCTCGGGTGCGCCGTCTCGCTTCGGTCTCGGCCGCCTCGCTGTGTTCACCATGCCCCGGTCGGAGCACTAGCAATGCCGCGCATCCTCGAGTTCGAGAAGGTGAGCAAGCGGTTCGGAGGTCTGCTCGCGACCAACGACGTCAGCTTCCACGTCGACGAAGGGGAGATCGTCTTCCTCATCGGTCCCAACGGAGCGGGGAAGACCACGGTCTTCAACCTCATCACCGGCTTCGTGAAGCCCGATGCGGGGGCCATCCGCTTCTCCGGCCAGGACATCACCGGGGGCGAGCCCTACCAGGCGACGCGGCTGGGGATCGGGCGCACCTTCCAGGTCGTCCAGCCGCTGCCGGCGCTGACGGTGCGCGAGAACGTCATGCTCGGGACCTTCCTCCAGCACCCCCGGCGGAAGGACGCCGCGGACCGCGCGGACCAGGTGCTCGAGTTCATGGGGATGCGGCCGCGGGCGGACCAGCTGGCCAGCGGGCTTCCCCTGGCGCAGCGCAAGCTCCTTGAGGTCGCGCGGGCGATCGGCACCGGGGCGAGGCTCCTCCTCCTCGACGAGGTGATGGCCGGCCTGAACCCGAGGGAGGGCGAGGAGGTGGTGGGCCTCATCCGGCGCCTGCGCGAGTTCGGCATCACGAGCGTTGGCGGCGTGGAGCACATCATGCGGATCGTGATGTCGCTCGCCTCGCGGGTGGTGGTGCTGGACCAGGGGAAGAAGATCGCCGAGGGACCGCCGGCCGAGGTGGTGCACGACCCGAAGGTGGTGGAGGCCTACCTCGGCTCGAAGTTCATGGCGGGAACGAAGCAATGAGCGAGCCCCTGCTGAAGCTCGACAACGTGGTCGCCTTCTACGGCGACTTCCAGGCGCTGTTCGGGGTGAGCTTCGAGGTGCGGCCCAACGAGGTGCTCGCCCTGCTCGGTGGCAACGGCGCGGGGAAGACCACCTGCCTCCGGGTCATCTCCGGGCTGCTCCGGCCGCGCTCGGGCACGGTGCACTTCGAGGGGCAGGACATCACCCGGACGCCGCCCGACACCATCGTGGACCTGGGCATCGCTCACGTTCCCGAGGGACGGCAGCTGTTCCCGGAGATGTCGGTGGAGGAGAACCTCTACCTCGGCTCGCAGCTGCCGCGGGCGCGGGCGCACCGCGCGCAGAACCTCGAGAGGATGTACGCGCTGTTTCCTCGCCTCGGCGAGCGGAAGCGCCAGCTCGCGGGAACGCTCTCCGGCGGCGAGCAGCAGATGGTGGCCATCAGCCGGGCCCTGATGTCCGAGCCGAAGCTCCTGATGCTCGACGAGCCGTCGCTCGGGCTCTCGCCGAAGCTGACCGAGCAGACGCTGGCCGCGGTTCGGGAGATCGCCAAGAGCCTGACCGTGATGATCGTCGAGCAGAAGGTGATGGAGGGGCTGGAGATCTCCGACCGGGGCTACGTCATCGAGCACGGGAAGCTGGTGAAGGAGGGCGCGGCCGCCCAGCTCATCTCCGACCCGAGCATCCGGGAGGCTTACCTGGGGCTCTGAGTGAGGCTCACCGGTCCACAGATCTGGGAAGCGTCCCTGGGGCTCTGAATGGCACTCACCGGTCCACAGATCCGGGAAGCGTCTCCGGGGGGCTGAGGTGGCCGTGCCGATTCGCGCCCCGGCGAGATCGACGTCACGTTGGCGACGAGGGGGAGCGTGCCTCGTGGTCCCGCTGCTCCTCGCGCTCGCGGGCTGCTCCGGCCAGCCGTCTCGCCCGAGCGACCCCACGCCACTGCCGGCCGCGTCGACGCTCGACGCCAGCGCGCTGCCCGTCTCTGCACCGAGCGCCGCTGTTGGGGATACGAACGGCGGCTGTCTCAGCGACGCGGACTGTGGGCAGGGGAGGGTGTGCGGCCGATGCGTGCAGGGCCCCGGCGAGTGCATCGGTGGCTGCAGCTCGTCCGCGGACTGCCCGACCGGCACCACGTGCGTGCAGGTGCAATGCATCCGCTGCCCGTGTCCCGCCCAGTGCATGAAGCGCTGATCGCGACACGCGACCGTGGCCTCGCCGTCACTCGCGCAATCCCTGACATCTGTCTCACTGCTGCTGCTGTCTCCGCGCTGCGGACAGGGCGCGCCGAGGGGTCATCGAAGGTGCCTGACACCTTCAATGCGCGGACAGGACGCGCCCGAGGGGTCATCGAAGGTGCCTGACACCTTCAATGCGGGGACAGGACGCGCCCGGGGGGTCATCGAAGGTGCCTGACACCTTCAATGGACACCTTCAATGGGCCGGTGCCGAGGAAGTTCGGGCCGTGTTTTCGGCCCTTACCCTCCGGTGATCGCCGTAGCTAAATGTTCTACATTAAACTACATAGGGGTGGGTCATTCTTCCACTCCCTGAAAAACCCGTCCCCGGTGTGCGCTGCCATCCTGTAGCGTTCCGCCGCTTCGAGGGAGGGGACGATGGCTCGCCAACACGGCAGGTCCGTGCAGGTGCGATGCGTGCGCGTCGTCGCCCCTCTTTCGGTCTTCCCCACCGAGGTGCGCATGCGTCGTCGTTCTCCGGGCGTCCGCCTGACGGTCGCTCTGCTGTTGACGTCTCTCCCCGCGCTCGCGCGCGATCTGCCCAACTTCCACAAGGTCTACTCGGCCCCCGTTCGCCAGGGCGTGGGGCTCGAGAAGATCAACCAGCGCATGCCACGGACGAGCTCGGCGACGGCCTCGGAGCCGGCGTTCGCTCTGCCCACGGTTGTCCGCGCGCCCTACACCGCTCGCGGCCCATCTCCGGCAGCCCGCACTCCGGTCGAGGCGGCGCGGCTGCACGTCGGGGCGAATGCCGCGGCGTACTTCCTCGGCGCCTCCGACGTGGACGCGCTGGTCGTGAACCACGTGCACGACACCGGCCGGGGAGCCATCGTCGTGCAGTTCAGCTCGCGACCGGGAGGCATCGAGGTCTACGGCGAGCAGCTCGCGGTGGTCATGGACCGCAAGCTGCGGCTGGTCGGAATGACCGGCTTCGTGACGACGCCGGGCTCCGCCGAAGCGCTCTACTCCGCGCGCGGCGCCCCAAACCTCCGCGCCACCGTTCAATCCTTCCGGGTGGACCACACGGCCGCGGTGGCCGCCGCCTACGGCGATCTGACCGGCGTGCCGCTCAGCGCCTCGGCCTTCGCCGAGAGCGGCGTCGTCCGCGGTGAGTACCGCGGCGTCCAGATCCGCTCCGGCGTCTCCACGCCCTCGAAGCTGAGCTTCCCGGCGCGCGCCAAGCAGGTCCTCTTCCACTCTCCCGGACGGCTCGAGCCGGCCTACTACGTCGAGGTCGCCTCGCTCGACCCGGCGGTCCGTTCGCTCGACTACTACGGCTACGTGATCTCGGGTGTCGACGGGAAGGTGCTGGTCCGCAACAACCTCTCCCAGCGCGCCGGCCAGCCCTTCACCTACCGCGTGTGGGCGGACTCGGGCGGCATCCACCAGCCATACATCTCGCCGGTGGGCAACGGCGAGGCACCGGCACCGGGCAATGCGCCCTCGCCGCCGTACACCATTCCGGCGGCGGTGGCCCGCAACGACATCTCGATCGTCAGCGGCCCGATCAGCACCGGGGACCCCTGGCTGAAGGACAACGCGACCGAGACGGTGGGAAACAACGTCCACGCCTACGCAGACCTCGGCGGCAACGACGGATTGAACGTCGCGCCCGACGGGCCCGACTACACCGCGAACACCAGCAGTGCCCACGCCTTCCAGTACGCGTGGACCGACGCCGACGGCGCGAACACCTCGGTCGAGCAGAACAAGGCGGCCATCACCCAGCTCTTCTTCTTGGTGAACTGGCTCCACGACTGGTACTACGACAACGGGTTCGACGAGGCCGCGGGTAACGCGCAGGACGACAACTACGGCCGCGGGCCCGAGGGCGGTGACCTCGACGCCATCGTCGCCGAGACCAACGACTTCAGCGGCGTGGACAACGCCAACATGTGGACGCCGGCGGACGGCTCGCCGCCCCGCATGCAGATGTACGTCTTCGACGGGCCCTCGGACCTCACCACCCTCACCACCAACCCGGACGTCGGCCTGGGCACGCAGGACCAAGGCTTCTTCAAGCCCATGGCCCAGGGGCTCCGCAACTTCGACGTCACCGGCGAGGTGGTTCGGGCCGCCCCGGCGAACGGCTGCACCCCGCTGACCAACGCGGCTGCGGTCGCCGGGAAGATCGTCCTCATCGACCGCGGGGCCTGCACCTTCGACGTGAAGGCGGCCAACGGCATCGCCGCCGGTGCGATCGGGGTCCTCATCTGGAACGCCACCAACGGGGCGTTCGGCGGAGGTTTCGGCGCGGCGAGCCCCGACAACACCGTGGGCAACATCATCATCGACTTCACCCACGGCCAGGCCCTGGCGACCGCGGTCGGCGCCGGCACGGTCACCGCGCACATGAGCCGGGCGGCCAAGGACCTCGACGGCGCGCTCGACGAGGGCATCGTCGCGCACGAGTGGGGCCACTACATCCAGCACCGCCTCATCGCCAAGGGCGCGCAGGACGGCTCCCAGCAGGGCTCGGGCATGGGCGAGGGCTGGTCCGACTTCCACGCACTCCTCTTCGTGGTCCGCGAGGAAGACCAGCAGGTCGCGGGCAACGACAACTGGCAGGGGGCCTATGGGGCCGGCAACTACGCCTCGTTCACCTTCAACGACGACGAGCGCTGGTACGGCATCCGCCGCGCGACCTACTCGGTCGACCCGGCGAAGAACCACACGACCTTCCGCTACATCCACGACTCGGTCACGCAGGCCCAGGCCGGCTTCCCCTGGCTCGGCGGCGTCGGAGAGAACCCGGCCGAGGTGCACAACGTCGGCGAGATCTGGGCGGCCATGCTCTTCGACTGCTACGTCTCGATGCTCCGGAACCACCCCTTCGCCGAGGCGCAGAGCCTCATGAAGGACTACATCATCGCCTCGTACAAGGTGACTCCGGCGGCTCCGACCTTCGTCGAGGCTCGGGATGCGCTGCTCCAGGTGGTCGCGGCGAACAGCCTCGCGGACTACGACCGCTTCGGTGCTGCCTTTGCGGCTCGCGGCCTCGGCATCGGGGCAGTCGCTCCGGCGCGCGGCTCCACGACCATGGCCGGGCTCACCGAGAGCTTCGTGTGGGGGAACAACCTGAGCGTGGAGTCGGCGGTGATCGTCGACGGCACCGTGAACTGCGACGGTGACGGCGTTCTCGACCCGGGTGAGACCGGAGCGATCGCCGTGACGGTCCGGAACATCGGCAAGTCCACCCTGACCGGCACCACCGCGGCAGCCACCACCTCCACCACCGGGGCCACCTTCCCGGCCGGGGCGAGCGTCAACTTCCCGGACATCGCGCCGGGCGCCCTGTCCACGGTCCAGATCCCCATCGCCCTCGACGCGAGCGCCACCTCGGTCACCAGTGTCGCGGCCCAGGTGACCGTCACCGGGACCGGGCTCGATGGAAGCGTGACTGCCACGCGGAACGTCAACGCCGCCGGACTGGCCAACCTCGACGGCAACGCCACCGAGACCTCGGACGACTTCGAGCAGGTGTTCTCCGCGTGGAGCATCTTCGTCGCTCCGCACGAGCAGCAGCCGCCTCCGGGCATCGTGTGGGGACGGTTCGGCTCGGCGCTGGGCAATCCGACGACGGTCTTCCAGTCGGCGACCAACGTTCAGTCCGACGAGTCGATCGTCACCCCGCCCTTGAAGGTCGCCGCAACGGGCGACTTCACCCTCGCCTGGAAGAACGCCTACGCGAACTTCGCGGGGTCCGAGACCGGCAGCGGGGTGGTGGTCGAGATCTCCACCGACGACGGGGCGCACTGGGACGACATGACCACCGTCGCCGGAGTCACCATCACCAACGGCTACCCGGGGAACATCGACGACGCCGACCCGCTCCGTCCGACCAACGAGCACAACCCGCTCGCCGGTCGCCCGGGTTTCACCGGGGTCAGCGCCGGGCTGCAGAGCACCGGCGACTTCGACGACGTCACGGTCAACTTCCACGCGGCGCTCGCCGGAAAGACGGTGCTGGTGCGATTCCGGTACGGCTCGCTGTTCGACGAGTTCGACACCCTCTGGGTCTACGAGCTCGACGACTTCACCGTCACCGGCATCACCAACACTCCGTTCCTCAAGGATGCGCCCGACGGTCACGTCTGCGTCCCGATTCCCGACGCCGGCGCGGACCAGACGGTGAACGAGCAGGCCCAGGCCACGCTGCACGGCGCGGCTTCGGACCTGTCCGGCGCCATCACCTCGCACACCTGGAGCCAGGTGGCTGGCCCGGCCGTGACGCTGAGCGACCCGGCCAGCTTCACGCCGACCTTCACCGCTCCGCTGGTGGATGCAGACACGGCGCTGACCTTCCAGCTCTCGGCCACCGGGCAGAACGGGACGCGGACTGCGCTCACCCAAGTGACGGTCAAGGACGTCGGCCACGCGCCGGTGCCGGTCATCACCATCAGCGGGAGCAACGTGGTCAACACCGGCCAGACGGTCAGCCTCAGCGCGAGCCACTCCACGGACGCCGATGGAGGAAACCTGACCTACACCTGGAGCCAGTCGTCCGGTCCTGCGGGGACCTTCAGCTCGGCCACCGGGGAGTCGGTCACCTTCACCTCGCCGTCGACCGCCGGTGCGGTGACCATCAGCCTCAAGGCCGTGGACTCGACCGGGCTGTTCGGGACGACCACGTCGTCGCTGAGCGTGAACACGCCGCCGAAGACCGAGGACACCGGGTGTAGCAGCACCGGCTCGCCGACCTCTGCCCTCGGGCTGTTCGCGGGGATGGCCGCCATGCTGGCGATGCGCCGGCGGCGCGCCTAGCGAGGGCGTGATGCCCCGGTGGGCCCCGACGGGCCTGCCGGGGTTCGGTGCTAGCGGTCGGCGGACGAGGGCTTCTCGTTCGCCGGCCCCAGCGGAGGAACCTGGACCGGGGTCTGGCTCCGGTCCAGCGGCGGGACGGGTGCGGTGCGCTTGCTGTCGAGGGTGGGCGGCGGCTGGAGTGGCCGCGCCGGTCCCGACGGTCGCGGAGGCGCGTCGTTCTGCGGTGGCGCACGGACCCCCGCGGCGCCGGAAGCAGTCGTGTCGGCCGGGGAATCGATCGGAGGAGGCGGAGGCCGCGCGATCTCGCCCGCCGGAGGCGCGGACCGGGCGGCACCGGTCGATGCCGAAGCCGGGGCCGACGCTGCCGCGGCGTCGCGATCGGGCGACGTCGGCTCGCGCGCCGCGCACGCGGTCCACAGCGGGGTGATCAACAACAGGCCGGGCGTCCGTCTGGGCACGGGC
>Ga0081540_1000524_pt1 | contig 37413 bp, 33 predicted proteins | sample TabmetS2T1R1_FD_71024 | JGI IMG/M metagenome (GOLD analysis project Ga0081540, IMG submission 71024) | Tabebuia heterophylla rhizosphere microbial communities from the University of Puerto Rico - S2T1R1 | ecosystem: Host-associated > Plants > Roots > Rhizosphere ...
CATCAAGCAGCTCCAGCAGGATCCCTGGGAGACGCTCAGCGAGCGGCTTCCCGTCGGCAGCAAGGTCAACGGGAAGGTCACCAAGGTCACCGACTTCGGTGCCTTCGTGGAGATCGAGCCCGGAATCGAGGGCCTGGTCCACGTCTCCGAGCTGAAGGACGAGCGCGTGGAGAATCCCCGCGACGTGGTCAGCGAGGGGCAGGAAGTGGCGGTGAAGATCATCGACATCAACACGCCCGACCGGAAGGTGGCGCTGTCGATGAAGGCGCTGCTGCACGAGGGCGAGGACGACTACCGCGAGTACCTGCGCAAGCAGGCCGAGGGGTCGAAGGCGCGTCTCGGCGACGTGATGGCGTCGAAGCTCCGGCGCTGAGCCGCGGGCAAGCCTGATGGCCACGGGGCCGGGTTCTCGTTCGAGGGCCCGGCCCTTCGTGTGAGGCGGGTGAAGCCGCTCCGAGAGGACGCGGACCGGACGGAGCCCCGTCGGGCTGCCCGGATGGGTCGGCCTCCGCGACCCCGAGCGCCCTGGGGAGGCCCGAGCCGTGGCGCCCGATCAGCGAGGCGCCCGGTCTCCGAGCGCTGAAGGCCTCAACCCCCCTGCGACGGGCCTCCTGGGCGAGGGGGGCGAGGCCGGGCGACGTTATAGCCACAACTATCACTCAAAGTGAACATCGGCGACCATGGGTCGAAGGGTTAGCCGTGATGGACGACCACTCAGAGTCCCAGTCGTTGCTTTTGCCTCTCGTGGCGCGACCCCACGACCCGGAGGGACCCAGAACGACCTCTTGGGCGCGGAATCGCCTGACCACGGGGATCAGCCGGAGGTCTCGATCCCCCGAGCAAGGACCGGTCGAAGGGATCTCTGAGCGGGCCGCAGCGACTTCTCTGAAGCGAATTCTCTGAGACCTCGCCCGGGGGCGGGTCGGCGTCCGCGCAGTCCGTGCCCTTTCGGAGCAGTGGGAGCCCGCGCAGGCCGGTCAGGCGTGCTGCCGCGCGCGAACCACGGCCCTTCCGCGTCTCCCATGAGCATTGCCGCCACGTCCCGAGCACGACGCCGCGCTAGCGTGCTGCCGATGCGACGGCTCACCGGCGCGGCGCTCCTCTCGGCACTGGCCCTCGGTTGCGCTCCGGGAGTCCCGACGCTCCGCCCCGACGCGTGGTTCCCCCCGAGCGAATCCACCGCGAGCCGCCGCCCCCTGGACTGCTCGGACCTCCAGCCGCCCGCGCCGGCCGGAAGCGTCGGCGATCCTCTCGACCCGGGACGGGGACAGGCGCTCCAGCAGCCCAGCAACCTCGGCACCGGGCCCTTTCGTCTCGTCTGGAGCTCCACCGTCTCCGGGGCTCGCCTCGAATGGGTCGCGCCCGCGGTCCCGGAGGCGAAGAACCTCTGGCTCCTGCGCGTGGGTGACTCCGGTCGCTGCGTGGTCGGGACCTGGAATGCGCCGCAGCTTGGCTTCCAGGTGATCCGCCACGCGTTCTGGAACGAGGGAAAGCTCGAGATCGTCCTCCTCGGCCTCGGCCCCCCACCTCGCCACGGCTGGATGGTCCTCCTCACCGACGGCTCCGGCTTCTGGTCCGGCCTCGACAGCTCCGGCGGAAGGCCCGGGGCCCTGGTCGCCGAGCAGGCGGAGTTCAGGCAGGAAGCAGATCGGCTACGTCTCGTGGTGCTGGACGGAGGCCGAACCGCGGCCCTGGATTTCGACGGCCATCAGTTCGCCAGTCGCCCGTGAGGTCCTACCCTGACCGGGCCGCTGATCGGGTTGACCGGGGCGGCCCCCCGTGTCAATCCACTGTATTGCCTCGATCTGGAGTGATGCCCATGGCCCGTGACGTCGTCATCGTCGGTGCTGCCCGTACCCCCGTTGGGAGCTTCCTGGGGACCCTGTCCTCGCTCACTGCGCCGCAGCTCGGCGCCATTGCCATCAAGGCCGCCCTCGAGCGCGCGGGCGTCGACCCGGCGAAGGTCGAGGAGGTCTGGATGGGCAACGTCCTCCAGGCCGGTCAGGGACAGGCTCCGGGCCGCCAGGCCGCGATCGCCGCCGGCATCCCGGACACCGTTCCCGCCAACACCCTCAACAAGATGTGCGGCTCGGGGCTCAAGACTGTCATCTCCGCCGCGCAGGCCATCGCCCTCGGTGACGCCGAGGTCATCGTCGCCGGCGGCATGGAGTCGATGAGCAACGCCCCCTACCTCTCGCTCAACATGCGGCAGGGCGCGCGGATGGGGAACGTCGAGATGAAGGATCACATGATCCTCGACGGCCTCTGGGACGTGTACAACCAGATGCACATGGGCATGTGCGCCGAGGCGTGCGCCGCGGACTTCAAGATCAGCCGCGCCGCGCAGGACGAGTTCGCCCTCGAGTCCACCAACCGCGCCATCCGCGCCCAGAAGGAAGGCCTGTTCAAGGCGGAGATCGTCCCGGTCCCCGTTCCCCAGAAGAAGGGCGACGCCCTTCTCGTGGCCGACGACGAGGGCCCCAAGAACGCCAAGCCAGACAAGATCGCGACCCTCAAGCCGGTCTTCAAGAAGGACGGCACGGTCACTGCCGCCAACGCGTCGTCGATCAACGACGGCGCCGCGGCACTGGTGCTCATGTCCGCCGACCGCGCGAAGGCCGAGGGGAAGACCGTTCTCGGCCGCATCACCGGCTACGCCACCGCCGCCCGCAAGCCGGTGGAGTTCACCATCGCCCCGGCCGACGCGATCAAGAAGCTCTTCGAGCGGACGAAGATCACGGCGAACGACGTGGACCTCTGGGAGATCAACGAGGCCTTCGCCGTCGTCGCCATCGCCAACAACCAGATCCTCAAGCTCGACCCGGGCAAGGTGAACATCCGTGGCGGCGCGACCTCCCTCGGTCACCCCATCGGCGCTTCGGGCGCCCGGTTGCTGGTGACCCTGCTCCAGGCGTTGAAGGACACCGGGAAGAAGCGGGGCGTCGCCTCGCTCTGCATCGGTGGCGGCGAGGGCATCGCCCTGATGGTCGAGCGCTGATCCAGGAGGGGACATGAACAAGGTGGTGGCCAGCGCCGACGCCGCGGTCGCGGAGATCCCCGACGGCGCCACGGTGATGTCCGGTGGATTCGGTCTGTGCGGCAACCCCGAGAACCTCATCGCCGCGCTCGCGAAGAAGGGCGTGAAGAACCTCACGCTCATCTCCAACAACTGCGGCACCAACGATTACGGACTCGGCGTGCTCCTCAAGGCCCGCCAGGTCCGGAAGATGGTCGCCTCCTACGTGGGGGAGAACAAGGAGTTCGAGCGGCAGCTGCTCGCCGGGGAGATCGATGTCGAGCTCAACCCCCAGGGCACGCTCGCCGAGCGGATCCGCGCCGCCGGCTGCGGCATCGGCGGGTTCTTCACTCCCACCGGGGTGGGAACGAAGATCGCCGAGGGCAAGGAGACCCGGACCATCGAGGGCAAGGAGTACGTCTTCGAGAAGCCGCTCCACGCCGACTTCGCCATCATCCGCGCCTGGAAGGCGGACCGGTGGGGGAACTGCGTGTTCCGGGAGACCGCGCGCAACTTCTCACCGCTGATGGCCATGGCGGCGAAGACCACCATCGTCGAGTGCGAGCACCTGGTGGAGGTCGGCGAGATCGACCCCGACCAGATCCACACCCCGAGCATCTTCGTCCGCAAGGTGCTGAAGGGCCCCCGCTACGAGAAGTGGATCGAGAAGCGTACCGTGCGAAAGCGCGCCTGACCGGAGACCCAATCGACCATGGCTCTCACACGCGAACAGGTCGCTCACCGCATCGCCCAGGAGCTGCAGGACGGCTGGTACGTCAACCTGGGAATCGGTCTTCCCACCCTCGTCGCCAACTACATCCCGCCCGGGATGGACATCCTCCTCCACTCCGAGAACGGTCTGCTGGGCATCGGCCCCTGGCCCCTGGAAGGGGAGGAGGACCCGGACCTGATCAACGCCGGCAAGGAGACGGTCACCGCGGTCAAGGGGGCCTCGTTCTTCGACTCGGCCACCTCGTTCGGGATGATCCGCGGCGGGCACATCGACTTCGCCGTCCTCGGTGCAATGGAGGTCTCGGCCCAGGGCGACCTCGCCAACTGGATGATTCCCGGGAAGATGGTGAAGGGGATGGGCGGCGCGATGGACCTGGCGATCGGCGCCAAGCGCGTCTTCGTGGCCATGGAGCACGCCACCAAGGAGGGGAGGCCCAAGATCCTCGAGCGCTGCTCCCTACCGATCACCGGAAGGAAGTGCGTCCACCACATCGTGTCCGACCTCGCCTACATCGACGTCACTCCGGAGGGGTTGCTCCTCCGGGAGGTCGCCCCGGGCGTGACCCCCGAGCAGGTCCAGAAGGTCACCGAGCCGCGCCTCCGCATCTCGCCAGAGCTGCGGGAGATGCGCGTCTAGAGGGCTCCGCCGTCGTTTGGTACGCTTGGCTGGACGGAAGGCACGTCCAGCATGTCGAGCGAGAAGCCCAAGAGCGGACGCAGGTCGGACCGGCTCGAGCACGAGCTGCCGGTGGCTTACCGGACCGTCGACGGCTTCATCACCGACTGGGCCACCAACCTCTCCCGGGGGGGGATGTTCATCAACTCCCGGAACCCGCTGCCGGTGGGGACCACGGTCCGGATCATCCTGCAACTCCCGGGCGCACCGGTTCCCTTCGAGGTGCGCGGGCGGGTGACCCGGGTCCAGGAGTTCGACAACCCCACCAACCAGGTGCCGGGGATGGGGGTGGAGTTCGTGGACGTCACCGACGAGCTCCGCGACCGCATCGCCAAGTTCGTCGAGCAGCTCCGCCGCGAGCTCCCCGACACCGGTCGCGTCCCGGGACCCGTCCCCGGCGGCAAGCCGCCGAACTGAGCGCCTCCACGGTGCTCGTCCCCGCTCGCGCCCAGGTCCGAGGAGCGGCGTGGTGAGGCGGCGTCCCGACGCTCCCTCCGGCCGGCCTCGCCGGGGGGCGGCACGGCGTCCGAGGTCGGGAGGGACGAGCCCGGCCCGACCGGCACCCGCAATCGAGGGCCGGGCCGAGCAACCGGTCGAGGTGGAGGTGGAGCGCTTCTCCGCAGACGGTGAGGGCGTGGCGAGCTGGAACAGCCGGGCGCTGTTCGTCCCCGGTGTGCTTCCCGGCGAGCGGGTGCGGGTCGTCCCGGCCGTCGAGGGAAAGGTGCAGCGGGGGACGCTGCTCGACGTGCTCCGGCCGGCGCCCGAACGCATCGTCCCGGGGTGTCCGCTGGCCGGGACCTGCGGCGGCTGTGACTGGCTCCACCTCCGCCCGGACGCGCAGCGCCGTGAGCGCGAGCAAGCCGTCCGCGCCGCGCTGGAGCGGCTGGGCAGGGTCGACCTCGCCTCGGTGGAGTGGCTCCCGACGGTCTCCGCCGGCGATCTCGGAACGCGGCGGCGGGCGGATCTGCACTGGACGGGAACGGCCCTCGGCTACCGCCACCGGCGCAGCCACGACCTGGTGGTCGTCGAGCACTGCCCGGCGCTGGTCGGTCCGCTGGCGGATCTCCCCGGACGCCTCACCCCGCTGCTCATGCCTCTGGGACGGCGGCTGAGGGCGGTCCAGCTCCTGGCCGCGGGGGGCAAGATCGCGGCAGCCCTCGAGCTCGACGGGGCGCTCCGGCCGCGCGACCGGGAGGTGGGCCTCTCCCTGGTCCGGGTAGGACTCCGGGGCGTGGTGCTCGTCCCCGAGCGGGGCGCGAGCGAGGACCTCGGGCGACCGACCCTCCGCGAGCCGGCTCCCCTGCGCCACGAGGTCTCACTCCTGCTGCGGCCCGAGGCGTTCGCCCAGGCTCACGGGGAGGGCACGCCTCTCCTCGTGGAACGGGCGATTGACCTCCTCGCGCCGGAGCCCGAGCGCGCGGCGCTGGAGCTGTACGCCGGAAACGGCACCTTCACCTTCGCGCTGGCCGCGCAGTCGGCCTCGGTGCTGGCGGTGGAGGCGTCGGCGCTGTCGGTGCGGCTCGCGGTGACTGCCTCGACGGGGGCCGGGCTCGGCAACGTTCGCTTCATCCAGGGCGAGGCGGAGAAGGTCAGTCGCGGCCTGGTGAAGGAAGGACGCCGCTTCGAGCTCCTCCTGGCCGATCCGCCGCGGACCGGGGCTCCGGCCATCGGCGCGCTGGCGCGAGATCTCGGGGTGCGCCGGGTGGTCTACGTCGCCTGCGACGCCGGGGCGCTGGCCCGGGATTCTGCAGGGCTCATCGCGGCGGGGTTCCGGCTCACCAGGCTCCAGCTGGTCGACATGTTCCCCGGAACCCACCATACCGAGACGGTGGCCGCGTTCGCGTCAGGGCCAGAATAAGAAGAGCCAGTCGCGCGCCGTCTCCCAGAACCGGTCACCCAGGGACCGGGCCACGAGGCCGAACACAAGGGCCGAGCACCCGACCGCGACCGCGAACAGCCCGCTGGAGAAGGGCCACCCGATTGCCAGCGGCACCCCGGTGAGGACGGCACCGAATGCCGCGCCAAGGGCAAACCTGAGCCACAGCTCGAGGCGACCCGGCGCAATCTCCTTGTTCATCAGTGCCATGACCCTCGGTCCCTAACCGCCGGGCATCCGCCTCGCGCGCATGGGTTCATGAAGAAGTACGCATCGGAGGGGAACTGTGTTGCTCGACCCGGGCGCAGTTTAGCCGACGGTCTGATCCCTCGACGCAGGCCGCGCCCGAACCGTGGCCAGCACGAGCGTGCACAGGCTCGCGACCAGGAGAAAATTCCGCAGCACCAGCACCGCCGTCAGCGCCGTTGACAGCCCGGTCTGGTACCCGGGCGCGGGGTAGGTGATCCGGGTGAGGACCGCGGCCGCGAGGGGGAGCGCCCCGAGACGCCAGCGCTCCGGCTCCATCAGCAGCACGGCCACGGCGGTGATCCACAGCGCGTATTGCGGGCTGGCCACCGGACCGAGAGCGACCAGCGCGAGGAGTGGCAGGAGTGCCCGCTCGGCGAGCGCCCCCGGCCCGGGTGCATCCGGCGCTCGGAGGGAGAGGAGAACCGCGAGCCCCGTCCCCACGGCCCAGACCCCGACCGCGACCGGGAGCACCGCCGGCGCGAGCCCTCCCTGGACCTCGTAGGAAGCCGGGGCGTGGACCCACTGGACCCCGCTCCAGCTCCGGAACAGCCACAGGACCGACGCCCAGAGGGACTCGACCTGGAGCCCGCGGCCGGAGTGGAAGCCGACGGCGCGCTGCAGCGGCCAGACGTAGGCGAGCGCCGCGAGCGGAATGGTGGCGATGGACGCGCCGATCAGGAACCGCCTCAGCCCGCCGTTCCGGCGCGCCTCGGCCAGCGCCAGCGGCACCAGCACCACCGGGTAGACCTTCGTTCCGATGCCCGCGACCAGGGCGGCCCCGGCGCGCCCGGTCGCGCGACCAGCCAGCAGGACAACCGCGGCGAGGGTGAGGCCTGCGGGAAGGAGATCGAAGCGCTTGTAGAGCCAGAACGCCTGGAGCTGCGCGACGACCGCGTAGGCCAGGAACGGCGCATAGGCCCAGATGCCCCGCCGGGCCCGGGCGATCCAGAGGAGCGCCGCCCGGATGGCCACGTCGACCGCCAGGAGCTCGAGGCCGAACACCAGCTGGAACCCTCGCAGGGTGGAGGAGGCCAGGGCGGCGGGGGCGAAGAAGAGAAGGGCGTACGGTGGATATTCGAACGGGACCTCCGCGTACGGGGTCCGACCCGAGAGCCAGGAGCGGGCGGCTTCGAAGTACAGCGGCAGGTCACCGACGGCGTGCGCCCGCAGCGTGGGCAGGAGCGGTACCAGGCTCACGGCGAGGAGGGCGACCGGGAACCATCTGGCGCGGGCCGTCCCTCGCTCGGGCATCACGCGATGCTGTCCCGCTCGGCGCGGCCTCGCAAGCTGCTCAGTTGAGCTTCACGAAGCGCGCCCCGTCGAACTTGAGCACCGCCGTCGCCCCGCTGGGCGTCGGGACGTCGAGGAATAGAGTGGATCCCTGCTTCCGGAACTTCGCCTCGCGGGCGATGAGCTCGTGACCGTCCTTGCCCTCGAGCGGGATCCAGAGGCGCTCCCCGTTGGTGGCGAGCGCCACGTATCGGGTCGTGATGCCCGTCCGGTCAGGCACGCTCTCGAAGCGGAGCAGCGCCAGTGCCGTCGTCCCCGCGATGGCCCGGTCCGACACGGTCATCCCGGACCCGACCGGATACGTGCCGACCACGCACCAGCCGCCCTCGACTCGCCGGAGAGCCCAGAGCGCAGACGCGCCCGCGGAATCGACTCGGAGCGCCCAGTCGACTGGCTTCCCAGGCAGCTCGGAGGTCCAAGCGATCCGCGGCGTCGAGCCATCGATGACCATGGCCTCGAGGGAGCGGACTTCCGTACCGGGACGCGGAGGAACCTGCTGAGCGAGCCCGCTGGTCTCCGCCCCGATTCCGGTGCACGGCAACGGCGCCGGCGCCGTCGGCCTCACGGGGGGAGGTGCAGGAGCAGCCTGCGGGGCAGGAGCCGGCGATGGACCGCCGGTCGCACAGGCGACGAGGCACGGCAAGGCTGCGAACCATCCCCCCAGTGGTCGGCGCATCCGTGGAGCGTCCCCTGCGCCGCTTCCCCGGGCAAGCGTGATCGTCCGGGCTCAGGCTCAGAGGTCAGTCCACCGGCACGAAGCGGGCCCCGTCGAACTCGAGCGTCGCCCGAGACTTTCCCGTTCCCTGCACCTCGAGGAGGAGCTTCGTTCCGTGCGTCCGCAGCCTGGCCTCGCGAGCGACGAGCTGGTTCCCGCCTTGCCCCGCAAGCGCGAACCAGAGGCGCTGACCATCCGTTGCCAGGGCCACATAGCGCGTCGAGAGCTGGCTGACCTCGTCCGGCAGACTCTCGACCCTGAGGAGCGCAACTGCGACTCCGGTGCCGACCAAGGTCGGAGCCGGGAACGTCATCGGCGCCTTCACCGGGTCCGAGGAACCAAAGCTCCCCAGCACACACCAGCCGCCCACGACGCGCTGGAGCGCCCAGACCCCGTGCGCCTTCGCCGCCCCCGTTCGGAGGGCCCAATCCACCTCCTTCCCGTCGAGCTCGGATGTCCAGACGATCTCCACCGGGATGCCGGGAATCGAGGCGAGCTCGTCGAGGGACCGGACTCCGGTTCCGGGGGGAGGTTCCAGGGGGTGCCCGAGCTGACTGGAGCTCGTCCCGATCCCGACGCAGGGGAGCGGCGGCGCTCCATGCACCGGGGTAGAGACCATGGGTGGTGCCGCCTCGAGCGCAGGAGTGGGCGGGCGTTCAGCGCTCGCGCACGAGATGAGGGCCACGGACAACCATCCTTCGAGCGCCACGCGCATGCAGAGAGGCTGAGCCGTCCGGCCCGCACCGCGCAAGCCTGCCCAAGCAATCTCGCCTCAGCCGTTGCGGGCCCCGCACGAGCCGCTGTCCGAGGAGGCCTGACGCTTCAGCGAGGAAGATTCGCGCCATCTGAGCTATCTCCAGGGCTGATGGAGGCCCGCATCGTCGAGTTCGCCGAGGTCCTGCGCCAGAACGGCGTCCGCGTCGCCACGTCGGAGCTGCTCGACGCCAGCCGGGCGGCGACGCTGGTGGATCTCTCGGACCGCGAAGCGTTCCGCGCCGTCCTGCGCACCACGATGGTCAAGCGCTCCGCGGACCGCGCGCCGTTCGACCGGGCGTTCGACGTTTTCTTCTCCGGCGCGGTCTCGCTTCTCGAGGGCATCGAGCAGTCCGTCCTGGACGAGCTCGCGGCCACCGGTGCGCTCGAGGGCGACGAGCGCACGATGACCCTCGCTACCCTGAACCGACTCCTGGCCGAGATGTCCCCGCTCAGCCAGGCGGCCCTGCGCGGCGACCGGGCGCGGCTGGCGCAGCTGTTCCGGGGCGCCACGCTGCAGCTGGACTTCTCCCGGCTGCAGAGCCCGCTCCAGGCGGGGTTTTACTCGCGGCGGCTCCTCGCCGGTGCGGGTGGCGACGGGCTCCGCACCGACATCGGGGCCATCGAGGCCGAGCTCCAGCGTCGGGGCCTCTCCGCCGAGGGCTTCGAGTGGGTGAGCCGCCGCCTCAATGGCCTTCTCCGGAGCCTCGAGGCCGACGCCCGGCGCGAGGTGGAGCGACAGGCTCGGGCGCGCCTGCGGGGGACGTCCGGCGTGCTGGCCGAGCGCAGCTTCGCGAGCCTCAGCCACGCCGAGCTGACCCAGGTTCAGCACGCCGTCCGGCGCCTCGCCGAGCGGCTCAAGACGCGGCTGGTCCGCCGGGAGCGCAGCCGCCGGAAGGGGACCTTGAACGTCCGCCGCACGCTCCGGCGGAACATGTCCTGGGGCGGCATGCCCATGGTCCCGGTCTTCCGCGCGAGGCGCCCGCAGCGGCCCGAGGTGGTGGTGCTCTGCGACGTCTCCGAGTCGGTGCGGAACGTGAGCCGGCTGATGCTCCTCTTCACCCACACCCTGCAGTCTCTCTTCGCACGGGTGCGGAGCTTCGTCTTCGTCTCCGACCTGGGAGAGGTGACCGAGCTGTTCCGGACGCTGGAGCCCGAGCGGGCCCTCGACCTCGCGGTGACGGGGAAGGCGGTCTCGCTCCAGTCGAACTCCAACTACGGCAACGCCCTGGCGAGCTTCGTTCGCCGCGAGCTCCCGGGCATCACCCGGCGGACGACGGTGCTGATCATCGGCGATGGCCGCAACAACCAGAACCCGCCCAACGTCTGGGCGCTCCAGGAGATCAAGCGGAAGGCGCGGCGCCTGGTGTGGATCTGCCCCGAGGAGCGGCGGGCGTGGGGAGTGGGGGACAGCGAGATGGACCTCTACGCGCGGGTGTGCGACCAGGTGGTGGTCGTGCAATCCCTCTCCGATCTCGATCGGCTGGCCGACCAGCTCGTCCCGGCGGGGGCGCACTGATGGAGCGCTCTGGAGACGATGTCGCCGGCGGCGACGCACGCACGCTGTCCTTCGCCGCGTACCGCATCGACGAGGCGCTCCTCGACAAGCTGCTCCGTTACGAGCAGACGTTGCTCGACGAGCTGGCCCAGGGCTGGAGCCCCGCGGCGATGGCCTCCGCCCACCGGCTGGCGCTCGCCTCGTCCGGGCTCTCCCAGGATGTCGTGGAACGGGCGCTTGCAGTCCTCCGGCGATTCGCCGGGAACCGGGAGGTCGCGGCGCGGCTGCGAGCCCGCGCCGGCTCGCTCGACCCCGAGCGCGCCGACGATCTCCAGCAGCGCCTCACGGCTCTCGACCGGGAGCTCCGGGAGCGGGACGACCCGGACACCATCGCGCTTCTCCTGAAGCACGAGGACACGGTGCTCGACCTGCACCGCCGCCTCTCGAAGGTCCTGGGCCCCTGACGGCGGAACCGGCGGGTCGAGAGGTCCTCGCCGGCCCTCGCGCGCTCGCCGGATGCGGCACGGCCCGTCCCGTTTCCGGACGTCGGCGGCCCCGGACCGACCGTTCACCGCACGCCTGCACCGGCTCGCCCAGGCACGGCGGTTGCTCGAGATCCCTCCGGAGGATCCTCCCGATGCGCATGCACGACGTCGCCCAGGACCTTCGCCTCGCCTTCCGGGCGCTCGCGCGTTCCCCGGCCTTCACCGTCGCGGTGCTGGTGACCCTCGCCCTGGGCATCGGAGCCAGCACCGCCATCTTCAGCGTCATCTACGGGGTGCTCCTGCGGCCGCTGCCGTATCCGCAGGGAGATCGGCTGGTCCACCTCACCCAGCCGGCCCGACTCTCCGCGGTGAAGAACGTCGGCATCTCCCCGATCGAGCTCCGGGAGCTGCGCGCCCGTGCGACGACGGTGACCGACCTCGTCGAGTACCACTCCATGCCCTTCGTCATCCTCGGGGGCCAGGAGCCCGAGCGGGTGCAGACCGGCGTGGTCTCGGCCGCGTTCTTCCAGACGCTGGGCGTGCGCCCGCTGCTCGGGCGACTCTTCGCGGCGGGGGAGGATCTTCCCGGCGCTCCCGCAGTGCTCCTCCTCAGCTACAAGTACTGGCAGACCCACCACGGGGGCGACCCCGGCGTCATCGGCCGGTCCTTCACGATGAACGACCGGGTCCACACCGTGGTCGGAGTCCTCCCCAACATCCCGCAGTACCCGGCCGAGAACGACGTCTACATGCCGGTCGACTCGTGTCCGTTTCGTCGAGCCCCCACCTGGGACCAGGTCCGCAACGTCCGCGGCCTCACCGTCTTCGCTCACCTCGCTCCGGGCGTGGGCCTGGCCCGAGCGCGCGCGGAGCTGGCGTCGATCGGCTCCAGCTGGCAGCAGGAGCACCCGGCGGACTACCCGAAGGCGCAGGGGCTCGGCCTCGATGCTTTGCTGCTCCAGGAGGAGCTCACCGCCACGGCCCGTCCGATGCTCCTGCTCCTTCTCGCCGCGACCGGGTTCCTCCTGCTGATCGTCTGTTCCAACGTGGCCAACCTCACGCTGGCGCGGATCCAGCGCCGGGAGCGAGAGCTCGCGGTACGGACTGCCCTCGGCGCGTCGCGGGGACGGATGCTCGGGCACCTCCTCACCGAGAGCCTGACCCTCTCCGTGCTCGGAGGACTGCTCGGGCTGGCCCTGGCGGCAGCGGGCTTGCCGCTCCTGGTCGCCTTCGCAGCGAAGCTGAGCACTCGGGCGGTGGAGGTGCGGCTGGACTGGGTGGCGCTGGGCTTCAACGTCGCCGTCTCCATCGGGACCGGGGTGCTGGTGGGATCCCTCCCGTTCTTCCGTCGTGCGCGTGACCTCTCCGGGGAGCTCAAGGACGGCGGAGGCAGCGGCTCCCACCCATCGGGCCGCCGGGCCCGGAGCGCCCTCGTCGTCGCGCAGGTGGCGATCTCCAGCGCGCTGCTGATCGGCGCGGGACTCTTTCTCCGCAGCCTGCACGAGCTTTCGCAGGTCGACGTCGGGATCGACCTCCAGCACGTCCAGACCGCTCGCGTCGGTCTCGACTTCACCCGGTATGGGGACACCGACCAGGCGAAGACCCGGCAGCTGGTGGACCGCCTCGTCGAGCGGCTCGCCTCGGCCCCGGGGACCGTCTCCGTCGGCGTGGGCAACGCCGTTCCACTCCGCGGGTCCACTCCGTTCAGCGCCGCCTACATCGTCGACGGACAAGCGAATGACGACCGGCAGCCCGCGGGCCAGGCCACGTTCAACGCCGTGACCCCGGAGTACTTCCGCACCCTCGGCATCCCGGTGGTCAAGGGCCGCGTCTTCACCACCACCGACCGAGACAAGGATCATCCGGTCGTGGTGGTGAACCAGACGCTGGCCCGCCGTCGCTTCGCGACCGAGGATCCGGTGGGGCGGCGACTCTCGTTCGACGGTGGCAAGCAGTGGGCGACCGTCGTCGGTGTGGTGGGGGACACCAAGCAGCAGGACCTCACCACCCCGGTGATGGAGGAGGTGATCGGCGCCTTCGCCGAGACGGGCTTCAACGACCTCCGGGTGTTCGTCCGGAGCCATGCGCCGCCGAACGCCATCGCCCGGCTCATCCGGGATGCGGTGCGCGAGCTCGATGCCGAGCAGCCGATCACCGAGATGCGGCCGCTCGCCGAGCAGCGTGCACAGGCGCTCGCCCCGCACCGGCTGGTGGCCTCGCTGCTGGGACTGTTCGCCGCGCTCGCCCTGATCATCACTGCCTCGGGGCTCATCGGCGTCGTGGCCTACAGCGTGAGCCAGCGCACGCGGGAGATCGGCGTGCGGCTGGCGCTGGGCGCGGCACCTTCGACCGTGCTGCGGATGGTGCTCGGGCAGGGGATGGCGCTCGTCGTCGGAGGGCTGTGCCTGGGCCTGGCCACGGCGGTCGTCTTCGGTCGGCTTGGGCAGGGGCTGCTGTTCGGCGTCGCACCACTCGACCCGCTCACCTATGCGACGGTGCCGCTGGTTCTCCTGGCGATCAGCCTCGCTGCCTGTGCCCTCCCGGCGCGGCAGGCGACGCGGGTGGATCCGATGCTCGCCCTCCGCTCCGAGTGAGTGCGGACCGGAACCCGGTGAACGGTCGCCAGGGCCGGTGAACGGCAGCGCGGGGGCCACGGCTCCTCGGCGCCATCACGGCGTGCCAGACTCCAATGTCCAATGGGCTGGCTCGCCTACGTCGCTGCCTGGCTCCTCGCGGCGCTGTTCTGGACGCTCGTGAGCGCCTCGAGCTCCGGACGTTCTCCGCTGGAGACATTTCCCTACGGGCTCCTGATGATGGGCGCCGCCGGGACGATGGGGCTCGGAGTCTGGAAGCTCACCGGCCGGCTCGGAAGTGACCGTCTTCCCCGCTTCCTCGCGCTCCACGCCCTCGCGCTCGCGGTCTTCGCCACCATCTATGCGAGCGCCATGATCTGGCCGGACGTGCTTTCCGGACGGGCGGCGGAGGCGCTGGGCCAGCTTCGACGGGTGCTGCCGTGGAATCTGATGATGGGCAGCTGGCTCTACCTCGTCGTCGCCGCCTTCTCGTACGCCGTTCGTGCACAGCGAAGGGCGCGGGCCGGGGAGCTGGCCGCAGGCGAGGCCCGGCTCCTGGCGCAGCAGGCGCAGCTCGCAGCCCTGCGGGCGCGGCTCAATCCGCACTTCCTCTACAACGCCCTGCACTCGGTGGGTGCCCTGGTCGGCCGCGATCCGAGACGGGCGGACCAGGCGCTGGAGCGGCTCGGCGATCTCCTCCGCTACGTGCTCGACGCCGGAGACCAGGTGCCGTTTCGGCGAGAGTGGGCGTTCATTCAGGACTACCTCGCCTTCGAGCAGCTCCGGCTGGGGGAGCGCCTCCGCGTGGAGGCGGACGTCGAGCCGGAGGCGGGCGCGGTCCTGGCGCCGCCGCTCATCCTCCAGCCGCTGGTGGAGAACGCCGTTCGCCACGGGCTCGCCGACCGTCCCGAGGGAGGCCGGATCACGCTCGGCGCGCGCATCGAGGCCGGTCAGCTGGTGCTCACCGTCGACGATGACGGCACCGGCGCGCTGGTGGGGGAGGGGACCGGCATCGGCGTGAGCTCGGTGCGCGAGCGTCTTCGGGTTCTCTACGGCGATGCGGCGTCGGTGGAGGCCGGACCGCGCGACCGGGGCTTCGGGGTCACCCTGCGCCTCCCGGCCCACCGCAGCGACGAGGAGCTCGCGGCGTGAACGGGGCCGAACCGCTGCGGGCCCTGGTGGTCGAGGACGAGCCCCTGGCGCGGGCGCGGCTCCGCGAGCTTCTGGAACCCGTGACGTGGCTCCGCTGGATCGGAGAGGCGGCCACCGTGAGCTCGGCACACGAGATGCTCGCCCGGCTCCGCCCCGACCTCGTCTTCCTCGACGTGCAGCTCGCGGGCGGGTCCGGTCTCGACGTCCTGCGCGGAGCGAAGGATGCGATCGAGGTCATCTTCACCACTGCCTACGATCGCTACGCGGTCACGGCCTTCGAGCTGGGTGCGCTCGATTATCTCCTGAAGCCGTTCGGGGCCGAACGGTTCGCCCACGCGCTGGAACGGGCCAGACCCGTGCTCCTCTCCCGGCGCGGCTCGGCGGCAGAACGGGGTCGCGAGGTTCTCGGGACGGGCAGGCTCGAGCGCCTCTTCGTCCGCGACGGTGGTCGCATCGTCCCCCTACCGGTGGCGGACATCGAGCGGGTGCAGGCCTGCGACGACGTCGTGCTGGTGTACGCCGGCGGGCGGACCTATCGGCTGGCCGTGACCCTCGGCGAAGTGGAGGAGCGGCTGGACCCGCGGGTGTTCGTCCGCGTCCATCGGTCTCACCTGGTCAATCTCGATCAGGTCCTCTCCTTCGCTCCGACCGAGGACGCGCGACTCCTGGTGACGCTGCGGAGCGGGACGACGCTCTTCGCCAGCCGGCAACGCTCGCGCGACCTTCGCGGCCTCGGGCGCTGAGGGGGCCAGCCGCGCGCGTCGCTGCGGCGCGAGCGCCGTTCACCGTGCGGAACGACCGCTCGCCGACGTGGAACGACCGCTCCCCCGACGACGTGGACGGCCCCCAGCCCAGCTCGAACACTCGGCGCCATGTTCCGACACACGCCCGTTGCCGTGCTCCTGCTCGCACTCGGTTGTGCCGCCTCGGCGCCGCGCGCTCCTTCGAACGAGGAGCGCCTGGTGCAGCTTGTCGAGCAGATCCGCCAGGCCGATTACGCGGGCGATCGGCAAGCGCTCCGCGATCGACACGCCGCGCTCGCCTCGGCTCCGACCGGCAGCGCCCCGAAGGCGCTGGTGCTGTACTGGCGGGGTTTCGCGCTGTGGAGACGCACGATCAACGGCTTCAACGTCACGCCCCCTCCGGATGATCTCGCGGCCGACGCCGAGGCCGCCGGCGCCGAGTTCGAGGCCGCATTGAAGGAGGACCCGAAGCTCGTCGATGCCCAGGTCGGACTGATCGGGTGCCTCGGGATCAGGATGTACCTCCACGGGAAGCAGGATGATGAGACGCAGGCGCTGATCGCCCGGGCGAAGACGCTCTTTGCGGACGCTCGGGCCCTCGAGCCCGAGAACCCGCGACTGCTCTGGGTGACCGGCCCAGTCGAGTGGCGGACTCCAAAGGGGAGCCCCGAGGACGTGGTCGATTCGCACCAGGCCAAGGCCATGGCCACCTACCAGCGCGGGCTCCGGGCCTTTCCCGCTGCGAGCCGGCCCGGCCCGGAGCCGCTGCGGCCGACGTGGGGTGAGGCCGAGCTACACATGAGCCTCGCCTGGTCCTACCTCCATCGCCGCGAGCCGGACGCGTCCCAGGCCGAGATCCACGGCCGGAGAGCCCTCGAGCTGGTGCCCTCGTGGCACTACATGCGCGACGTTCTCATGCCGCAGATCGAGGCCGCGCGGCGTACAGCCACCCGGTAGCCGCGACCCCGGGTCGGGGCAGCCACCACCGATGGCACGGGGGCTGCTTCAGGCCCCGGCATGGAACTGTGGCTCACTCTCCGATTCCGCGGCTCCCCGCTCGGGCTCCGCGACCGTTTTCCTTCCGAGCTCGCCTTCGTCGGAAGACTGCTCCGTTCGCTGGACGGGCCCGAGGTTCCGCCCGCCGACCGCGTCTCGACTGCTCGAGTCCAGGTGAGCCCCGAGCAAGCCGAGGCGCTCCTCAGCTGGGGACGCCTGCGCAGCGTGGATGGTCGCACGCTCCTGGCCTCGGTCAGCGTCGAGGAGCGGTGGCGCGCGCAGGAGCTCGGCCCGGCAGGGACGGTGGAGCTCGTCCGGGCCGCGGCGATCGACCCTCCGGTGGTGCTCGCGCGCGGTGAGTCACACCGGGCGCGCTGGGCCTGCTCCTACTGTGACCGCCTGCGCTGGGAACAGGTGGGCCCGCTCGAGGTGGCACTGGACGAGCCGGCCGACGTCGAGCTGCTCCACCGCGCACGGCCCGAGGTCCTCCTCACCGCGGCCGGTGAGCTGCTCGCGTCCTCCCGACTGCGCGCCGTCTTCGAGGGACAGGGCCTTGCCACGCGCCCCGTCCTCGGCAGCCGCGCGTGGCTCCAGGTGGAGATCGAGGAGGTCGTGCCGCTCGCGCAGGCCTTCCCGCTGGAGTCGCACGGGCCGGCGTGCCGTGGCTGCGGGCGAGAGCCCTTCGTCCAGGCGGAGGGTCCGGTCGTCTCCAACGGCGTGCGCGTCCTGCGCTCGCGGCCGTGGACCCTCGCCGGCGCCCTCCCGCCCGGCGTGTCCCTCGCCTGGTCCGAGCAGCGCCTAGGATTTCGTGCGGCAGTTCACGAGGGCCCGGTGCATGCGATGGGGCTGCCGCTCGACCTCGACCTGCACCCCGGCCTCTTCGCCGCGCAGGGGATGCCGGTGATCCTGGCGAGCGCGCCGCTGGCGATCGCCCTCGAGGAGGCGCAGGCCGGCGGGCTCGAGGTGAGGCCCGTGAAGGGTCTCGCCCACGTCCAGCGCTCGCCTCATGCGGCCGCGTGAGCGCGGGTGTGACGGCCGGTGCGCACCTCGATGTGATCGCCGGTGCACAACCGGCGCCCGCGTGTGCACAGCCTACAGTGTGGGCGCGAGTTTCCAGCCCTGGCACGCGCGGTGCTCGTGATTTCCGGAGGCTGGCCGTGCACGCGTAGGCTTGGAGACCGCCTGTCCATGCCCCGAAAGACCCCTGTGGAGCCCGGTGAACGCGCGCGTGCCTCCACAGCGGAGACCGCGGTCCGGCCGGAGGAGCGGCACCGCGTCGCCCCGAGCCTGCTGGTGAGCTGTGCCGCGGGGGCGTGGGCGGTGCCCCTGGCGATGGGGAGGAGCTACGTCCTGGGGCGCGTCCCGGAGTGTGACGTGGTGCTCGATGATCCCTCGGTCAGCCGCAAGCACGCGCTGCTGACCGTCTCCGGCCGGATCACCGTCGAGGACCTGGGGAGCACCAACGGGACGGCGATCCAGGGACGGAGGCTCGGCCCCGGTGAGCGCGGCGTTCTGGCGCTGGGAACGGTGTTCGAGGTCGGCTCGGCGACCCTGGTGCTCCAGCGAACGCCGTCGCCGGGAGCGCGCGCGCACCGGACGCCGACGGAGACGCCGGGCACGGTGGTGCGAGATCCGGCGATGAAGCGGCTGTACGAGATGCTGGACGTCGTCGCGCCCACTGGCCTGAGCGTGCTCGTCCTCGGGGAGACCGGGGTGGGGAAGGAGGTCTTTGCCGAGGCCCTCCACCGGCGGAGCTCACGGGTGGGCGCGCCGTTCCTCAAGCTCAACTGCGCGGCGCTGCCCGAGTCGATCCTGGAAGCCGAGCTGTTCGGCTACGAGAAGGGCGCCTTCACCGGGGCCACCCAGACCAAGGTCGGGCTGTTCGAGGCGGCCGACGGCGGGACGCTCTTCCTGGACGAGGTGGGCGAGATGGCGCCCAGCACGCAGACGAAGGTGCTGCGCGCGCTGGAGAGCGGCGAGGTGATGCGGCTCGGCTCCTCCACCACCCGCAAGGTCGACGTGCGGTTCCTCTCGGCGGCAAATCGGGATCTCCGGAAGCTCGTCGCCGAGGGGCGCTTCCGGGCGGACCTCTTCTTCCGGCTGAACGGCATCACGATGACCTTGCCGCCGCTGCGGAAGCGTCCCGAGGACGTGCTGCCGCTGGCCGAGGTGTTCCTCGAGCGCGCGGCGCGCAAGCTGGGCAAGCCGCCGCCGCGGCTGGGAGCGGAGACACGGCGGGCGCTCGAGGCGCACCCCTGGCCCGGCAACGTGCGGGAGCTGCGCAACGTCATCGAGCGGGCGGTGGTGCTCTGCCGCGGCGAGGTGCTGGAGCCCGGAGATCTCTTGCTTCACGAGGGTGAGCTCGTGGCCCAGGCCGCCCCGGCGACGCCGACTCCCGTCCCGGTCTCGCGCGGCGACGAGCAGATGACGATGCGGCTTCCGGCGCGGCCGGGAGCACCCGAGCTGAAGGGGAAGCTTGAGGAGTTCGAGCGGGCACAGATTCTCGAGGCGCTGGCGAAGACGGGGAGCAACCAGACGCGGGCGGCGAAGCTGCTTGGCATCGCCCGGCGTACGCTGATCAAGAAGATGGTTCGCTACGGCATCGAGCGGCCACGCGCCGACTCGCGGACCGAGCCCGAGACCGACACGCGCCACTGAGCCGCGTGTCAGCCGCGCAGCTCGCGGCCGAAGGGCACCCGGCGATGGTGCTCGTCGCCGGCCCCGGAACGTACCGCGTGGTCGTGCCGCCGCCGGGAGAGCCGTGAGCCGTCGGCTCCGGCGGCCTCGCTAGCGCGCGCCCGCGCCCGGCACCTCCACGATCCGTCCGGTCTCCACCTGGTAGAGGTACGCGTGGACCGGGATCGAGCTGGGTACCAGCGGGTGGTTGCGGATCCGCTCCACGTCGCTTCGCACGCTCTCCGCCTGGTCCCGGATGGTGAGCCAGTCGATGTAGTCGCCCTGACGCGATCCCGGCCCGGTGCCGTGGTCGTGCCACCCGTCCGCGTCCACGGTCGCCGTCTCCAGGCTCTGGGCGAGCAGGCCGCGAATGACCTCGTCGGTGAACAGCTCCATTCCGCAGTTGGTGTGGTGGATGACGAACCACTCCTTCGTGCCCAGCAGCTTGTGGGAGATGACCAGCGAGCGGATGGCGTCGTCGCTGGCCCGCCCACCGGCGTTGCGAATCACGTGCGCGTCGCCCTCCTCGAGGCCGAGCGCCTTGGCGGGGTCGATGCGGGCGTCCATGCAGGTGAGCACCGCGAAGCGGCGGGCAGGGGGCAACGGGAGCTTGCCCCTGTCTCCGAAGGTGGCGGCGTAGCGGTCGTTGGCGGCGATGACCTGATCGAGAACGGCGGACATGGTGCAGCTCCTTGTGTGTGGGGACGAACGACGACGACAGGCAAAGGGGAGAGGCCGAGCGCGCACGTCGGGGGACGCGGGGCGCGCTTCGGGTTCCGGACGCGGAGGCTGGGAAAGCGAGTGGCTTAGCGTGCAGCCGCGCGGATCCGGCGCCCGAAGGCCCCGGTACAGCGACACACGCGACAGCGCAGCTCGCTCACGGGCAAGACACTAAGCGGGGCCCGTCCGCCCCGCAACCCGAAGCCGGCAACACTCCGGCGCCCGAGCGGCCATGCCCCATCGAAGGCGCGAGCCGCGCATCGGTTCGCTGGACCCTTGGGCGTCTTCCGCTCGCTCGGCACGACGCGAAGTACGCGCAACCAGCGACGACGAGGGGAATTTCGTGATTACTTGACTTGCACCAAATCGCTCGCCTAGATCCCGCCTCGAGATGCCTGGTCGACCCGCCGCAGCCGCCCCACGGACACGGAGGAAGCGCGCCTACCGCATGGGCTCCCGGGCCACCGCTGCCGCCGCGACCGCCGACCGCATTCGCGAGGCTGCGACGGCGCTTTTCGTCGAGTTGCCCTACGACAAGGTGAGCCTCGCCTCCGTTGCCCGACGTGCTCGGGTTTCTCTCCCCACCGTCGTCCGGAGGTACGGCTCCAAGGACGCGCTCTTCATGGAGTGCGCCCGTGCCGTCAGCGACCGTGAGCTGGAGGTACGTGCCACGGAACCGGGGGACGTCCGAGGCGCGGCCCGCATGCTGGCTGAGCGCTACGAACAGTTCATCCCTTTCTGGAAGCGCTATCTGGACCTGGAGGAGCGTTTCCCCGCCGTCGCTCGAGTCATCAACGAGGCGCGGCAAGGCCACCTCGCCTGGCTGGCAGGGGTCTTCGACCCTTTCCTGGCCCCGTACCCAGATCCGCTCCGGACTCGACAGCTCGCAACACTCTTCGGCGCGACGGAGATCTACGTGTGGTGGGCCTGGAGAACGCATCTGGGCCTCGACGCAGGGCAGGCCGAGCAGACGCTGGCCGAAAGTCTGGAGGCGCTCGTGCGCAACTGGAAGCAGCAATGAGCACGCCCAGGCGCTTTCTCTTCGCGATGTGGGACGGGGGCGGCAACGTCCCTCCGGCGTTCGGCCTCGTCCGGCGCCTGGTCGAGCGAGGCCATCGCGTCCGGATCCTGGGGGACCCGACGCTCGCCGACGACGCCCGCCTCGCCGGCGCCGACCACGTCTCCTGGAAGGCGGCGCCGCACCGCAAGAGCCGGAGTCCCGAGGACGATGTCTTCCGGGACTACGAGATCCGCAACCCCCTCAGGATGGTCCGCGAGTACCTCGACATGTTCGTTGGTCGACCCGCGCGTGCCTGGGTGGGTGAGACCCTCGCGGAGCTCGAATCCTGGCGCGCCGACGTCCTGGTCTCCGATCTCTACCTCCCGGCGACGCTGATCGCCGGTGAGGCGCTCGGGATTCCGAGGGCGGCCTACTGCCCGAACATCTGGATGCTGCCGACACCAGGCATCCCTCCGTTCGGGCTCGGCTGGACGCCGGCGCGCGGAACGCTCGGTCAGCTGCGAGATGTTCTGATGCGAACCCTCTCGAGAGCCGCGTTCGAGAGCGCCACGCCTTACTTCAACGAGGTCCGCCGTCAGTATGGCCTGCCCGCCATCCGCGACTTCCATCAGCAGGCACTCGCTGCCGACGAGATTCATGTCCTGACCAGCCCGTTCTTCGACTTCACCTCACCGGCGATTCCCTTCAACGTTCACTACTGCGGGCCCATCCTGGACGATCCATCCTGGTGCGAGCCCTGGCGGGGCCCGTGGGACGCGGGTGACGTCCGCCCGCTGGTCCTGGTCGCGTTCTCCTCCACCTACCAGAAGCAGGCCGCGATTCTCCGTCGGGTGGTGGAGGCGCTCTCTGGTCTGCCGGTCCGCGCGGTCGTCACCCTGGGCCCGGCGCTCGACCCTGGAGCGGTTCCTGGCTCGGCGAACGTGGTGGTGGTCCGCTCTGCTTCCCATCAGACGTTGCTGCGCGAGGCCTCCCTGCTCGTCACCCACTGTGGCCACGGCACGACGATGCGCGGGCTGGTGGCGGGCGTCCCGATGGTCTGCCTCCCGATGGGGCGGGATCAGAACGACACCGCCGCTCGAGTCGTCCATCGCGGTGCAGGCGAACGCCTCTCTCCACGCACCAGCGTCGCGAAGCTGAGACGCACGATCCAGCGCGTCCTGGAACGACCGTCCTACCGGGACGGCGCTCGGCGCCTGGGTGAGGCGATCAGCTCAGGCGAGGGATGCATCGACGTCGTCGAGTCCCTCGAGCGCCTCGCGAGCCGCGGCTTCTCGCGGCCCGCATCCCCTGAACACTCCAATCATGCAGCCTCGGTGAACGCACCTTCGACGATCTGAATCCAGCGCGGCTTCGCTGAAGCCATCCTCATCTCGACGGAGTTCATGCTCATGCCAAGGAGCCTCGCGCTTCGCATGGCAGTGGGATCGTGTTGTCTCTTGTTCGGCCTCGGAATCGTGGGCTGCACGGCGAAGTTCGTCCGGCCGACCACCGAACGCCGGATCGAGGTCACCCCGGAGCTCCTCGAGCGCGGGGCCTACCTGGTCAACGAGGTTTCCGCCTGTGGCCTCTGCCACACCCCACGGGTGGAATCGACCTGGCTCGGGGCCGAGCGCACCAGCGAATTTCTCGCGGGTGGAAGCGTCTTCGACATACCCGACGAGGGCTTTCGCGTGGTGGCGCCGAACATCACCCAGGACAGGGAAACCGGGATCGGCGCCTGGACGGACGACGAGATTCTCCGTGCGGTGCGGGACGGGGTGAGCCGCGACGGTCGGCTCCTGATGCCTCCCATGCCGTTCGCGAGCTGGAAGGTGATGGCCGACGAGGACGCGCGCGCCGTCGTGGTGTACCTGCGCACCGTGCCGCCCGTGAAGAACGCGGTGCGCCGCGAGGACAACCGGATTCCGTTCCTGCTCCGGCTGGGGACCGCCTTGGGACTCATCCACCATGAGCCCGCGACGGCCGTGAGGGCCCCCGAGCGCTCGGATCGGAAGGCCTACGGCGCCTATCTCAGCAAGCTCGGCCTGTGCTGGGAGTGTCACAGCCTCGACAGGACAGGTCCGTCCGAGGCCGAGGACGCCCTGATGGCGGGCTCGCGGAGAGCCCTCTTCGAGCCCGAGTACGGGAAGGTCTACGCACGGAATCTGACTCCCGATTGGGAAACCGGCCTGGGCAGGTACACGGCCGATCAGATCAAGCGAGCCCTCCGGACCGGGCGGCGCCTCGATGGCAGGCCGCTGAGCGCGCCCATGTCGCTGGTCATCCCGCACATCTCGGGCTGGAGCGAGGACGACCTTGATGCGCTCGCGACCTACCTGACCTCCTTGAAGCCCATCCGGCACCACGTGCCGGAACGCGAGCTGATCTACGCCCGCTGTGACGAACCACCCCGGCGAGCCCTGGATGCGCTGCCGAAGCAGCTGTCGCAGACCGGCCTCTACGAGGGCGCCGCAGGCGGCACGATCGCTCGCACGGCCGTGCCGTTCCGCCCGCTGTTCGAGCTCTGGACCGATGGGGCAACCAAGAAGAGATGGATCTTCCTTCCGCCTGGAACCCGGATCGACAGCAGCGACATGGATTCGTGGCGGTTTCCCGAGGGCACCAGGATCTGGAAGGAGTTCACCCGCGACGGGGTGCGGGTCGAGACCAGGTTCCTGCAGAAGATCGGTCCGCGCGACGAGGACTGGGCCGCGGTCGCTTACGTGTGGAATGAGGACGGGTCCGAAGCAACGGCCCGGCCGTCGGGTGTGCACGACGCCCGGGGGACGGAACATGACGTGCCCTCGGCCGCCGACTGCATCGCATGTCATGGCGGCCGCCGGAGCCGCGTGCTGGGGTTCTCGGCGATCCAGCTCGCCTACCACGCAGACGGCGAGAGCGTGGACCTCGCAAGCATCACCGAACGTGGCTGGCTCTCCTCGCCGCCACCCGCCTCGATCGAGATCCCCGGCTCTCCCGCCGAACGCTCGGCGCTGGGCTACCTCCACGCCAACTGCTCCCATTGCCACAATGCTGCGAGGCCCGGGCGGCGCCGCGGCTCGAGGTGCTTCGACCCGTACGGCTCGCTCGACCTCTCGCTCCCGGTGCACCGGTTGGCCTCGGTCTCCGAGACACCCGCCTACCAGTCGGCGATCGGGAACGTGATCCAGCCCGGGCAGCCAGGGTTGAGCCGACTCCTGGAGCTCGTCTCACGACGGGGTCCCGGACGCCAGATGCCGCCTCTGGGCACCACGAAGGTGGACGCGCGCGCCGTCTCCGGGCTGGGCAGATGGATCGAGGCGATGCCCGAGGTGAGCCGGTGAGGAGCAAGCTCGTCCCGGAGTCCCTGACCGAGCGCCTGGCCCTGTGGGCAGGGAAGGTTCCCGTTCCGATCGTCGACACGATCTTCCCGCTCCTGAAGGTCCGCTCGCTGATGGCGGCCGAGCGTCTGGGTATCTTCGAAGCGCTCCGGGACGCGCCGTTGTCGCCAGTCGCTCTCGCCGCTGCGCTCCACCTGGACGAAGCGAGCCTCTGCTTGCTGCTGCGTGTCCTCGTTGCCTCGGGCTACCTGGCCGAGCGAGCGGGGCAGTACCGGCTCACGCCCCTCGCTCGACGGACCTTGCTCCGTGGCAGCCCGCTCGAGTGTCGCAACTTTCTCCGCTTCACCTACACCCAGTGGCAGCTCGTGGAGCACCTCGAGCACCTGCTCCAGACCGGCCAGGGCCTCGACCTCCACCAGAGCATGCACGGCAGCCAGCAGTGGGAGGATTACCAGCGGGCCATGCTGGAGATCGCCCGGTCCCATGCGCCGATCCTGGCCCGCTCGGTCCCGGTGCGTCGCGGGGCGAGGCTGCTGGTCGACGTGGCGGGGTCACATGGATTGCTGGGCGCTGCCATCTGCCACCGGCATCCACCACTGCGCTCCCGCGTCCTGGAGCTGCCGGCGGCCCTGGACGCTGCCCATCGCCTCGCGGAGGAGGAGGGCATCGCGGATGTCGTGGAGCACGTCTCGGGGGATCTCAGGACGGGTCCGCTCGCCTCCGGGGCGGACGTCCTCCTGCTCGCGAACGTCGTCCATCACTTCACTCCGGAGCAGAATGTCGATCTGCTCCGCCGCGCCCATCACTCCCTGGCTCCTGGGGGAACGGTCGCCATCTGGGACATCGAGCGCCGCGCTGACGGAGCGGCGCCCGAGCTCGGACGGGACGCCATCGCGCTCTTCTTCCGGATCACCTCCGCTTCCAGGTGTTTCTCGGAGGGCGATCTCCGAGCGTGGCTCGAGGCCGCCGGATTCAGCAGGATTTGCTCGGTGCGCTCACGAGCCGCCCCGCTGCACCTGCTCGTCCATGCGGGGAAGCCCGGCGGTCAGAAGTAGTACCGGGCGTCGAAGTGAAGGCGCAGGTAGAAGACCCAAGACGTGCGGAGGTCGGGCGTCGGACCTGTCGCCGGCGGCAAACTGAGCGCGGAGGTGTAGCGGACCTGGTTGGGAAACTCGACGCCCCAGCCGAGGATCACCGCGAAGGTCAGCGCCGTCTGGGTGGCGAAGGTTCGAAGGGGTCGGTACTCGATGGTGGGAAAGTCGAGCGCCAGCGAGCGATAGGAAACGAAGGAGAGCCTCCCCCCACTCGGAACGGTCGCCTCCGGGGGAGCGATGGCCGCGTTCTCGATTCGATCTCCCAGGTACCCGAACAGCGTCACGCCCACCTCGCGCCCGAGGAGGGACTGGAACGCCCCGATCGGCGTGTTGAAGGCACGGTGCCAGGGCAGGAGTCCTCCGCTCGCGGCGACGATGCCCATGTTGGTCAGGGTCGAGGGGGAGGCCCAGACGAGGATCGGCGCGGCGAGGAGCAGGTCGAAGGGAACGAGGTAGAAGGGCATGCGGATCCGGAAGACGATTCCGCGTCGCGCCGGGACCAGGGGGAGCCTCGCCGCCTCGAACAGGCTGTCCGGCGAGGCGTCCTTCTGCGAGATCTCGAAGTGGTAGCCAATGCTGATGAAGGCCTGGCCTGCTCCGGTCGACCCCGTGAGCGCCTCGAGCCCGACGCCGAGCCGGAAGCTCAGCTCGCCGGAACCGTAAGGCCGAGGGGCGTTGGAGGTGGCCTGGAAACCGCCGAAGCCGAGATTGCCCGTCAGGTCTCCGCCAAATCCGATGAACGGGCCGATCTCCTGACGGAAGCGAGGGAGGTGGAAGTCGTTCTCGCCTCGCCCGGGGATGGGTGTCTCCTTGACGATGGGCACGAAGATGGGAAGGGTCTCGGCGGTGACCGTTCCCGAGGCCTGCTTGGTCGCGGTGCAGGAGTCGTACTGGGCAGCGGCAATGGCCGCGTCCGGCGAGATCTTTCCGGCGGTGACGGCCTCCGGGGTGCCCGAATGGACCGAGGCGGCCAGCTCGGAGAGGCTCAGGCCAACCATCTTCCCGGTGCGCATCAGGTCCTCGGGCCGCATGTGGGCATCACCGCCGAGCAGGAGGTGCTTCCCGTCCCAGGCCGAGGTGTCGAGACCGAACTCCGAGTAGTAGTCGTGTGTTCCCTTGCGTTCGGCGACGTTTCCCCAGCTCCCGGCGACGTGGCCCGCGGCAAAGCTGTCCTCGAGGAAATGAATGGCGAAGGCTTCGGTCGCCAGGATGCGCCGGGCGAGCTCCGGGCGTGCGGAGGCGTCCGCCGTCGGCCAGCCCTGCGCCAGCGCCATCGCTCCCAGGTGGTAGTAGATGTAGAGCGCGATCGCGCTGGGCTCCGCGTCCGGGGCGAAGATCCGCTGCAGGTACTCGCCCGGGTCGTCCGAGGCCCGGGTCATGAGGAAATGGCCGTTGTTGGCGCCGGCGCGGGAGGCGTACTCCGGATCCACGAACTGGAGCTTGAGATTCGAGTTCGCCCACTCGTTCAGGGTGGCGTCCCGATTCTTCGCCTTCTCCAGCCCCACCTTGGTCCCGGCCGCGACGGCCCCGACCTTGAGGATCCAGTCGCTGGTCAGGATCTTTTCGACGAACTGGTCCGGGGAGCAGGAGTGGTCACCGGCGATGGCCGGCCACGCGGCCAGGTCGATGCAGGTGGGATCGGAGCGTCCATCGCCGTCCACGGGCGCGGCGCAGTAGCGGGACTCACGACCGGTCCGTGCCGCGGCCCAGAGCTCGGCGAAGAGCGCCTGCTGGTCGGGCGGCAGGTTCTTCAGCGCCTCGGCCATGATGTCCCGGTGCTCTGGGTAGACGAACGCGCCCGCGCGACCGGGGAGCAGAAGGGTGACCAGGAGGGCGACGAGGCCCTGCGCCCACCATGACCGGCGCCCCTCGATGCCCCGGCGTCCGTGAGATCGCACGGCGAGTGGACACAGCACTGTCGACCGGGTGCTGGCAAGGCGAAGGTGTTGCCCCATCTCCGGCCCCCTGTGACCTGAGGCGTGCTGCGTTCTGCCCGGCCCGGAGGGCTCCGGCAATCCAGCTTTCAGGTCGGGGCATGTCCTGGGCGGGACGATGGCTCACTGACCACTGTACTGCCTGACGGTCTCCTCGGCGATCTGCTGGAGGACCTCGGCGGTCTTGCGGTCGAGCCCGGCCGTGTACGGATTGCCGACAGGCGACTTGCCGTAGACGGCCAGCAGGATGGTGCAGGCCGACAGGTAGGAACCGGCCAGGCTGGGATGGCGCTTGTCGGGGTTGTAGAGATCGATCCGCGGATCCTTGGCAATGGAGCGGGCGAAGGCGAGACCCGCCGGCACCACCAGCGCGCCGGTTTCCCGGCCGGCCTCCGTGTATTGCTGGGCAAGCAGGGCGGTCATCTCCGGGTGGTCGGCGTAGGCCCAGGTCATGAAGAGGATCGGCCTGGCACCATGCTTCACCACGGCCTGACTGTGCTTCCGGACGTGTTCGTGGAAGGCGCTCCGAAGCTGCGGATTGACGGGGCACTGGCTGCAGTCGGCCATGATGACCGCATCGAAGGGCGGTCCAACCGCGGAGGAGGACGTCAGGGCAATCGGCGCGAGGTACGCCTCCACGTCGTGATCGCCGAGACTTGCGCCGCCCCTCGTCCTCGATGTGCTCCGGTACTCTCCCTGTCGCTCTCCGGCGTCGAGGAGGCCGGCCACGATCCGGTGCACGCCATCGTTGAAGTAGAAGAAGCTGTTGCCGACGTAGAGGAGCGATCTGGGGGGCTGCGGGCCCTTCGGAGGCGGGCCGTTCTCAGCGATCGCGGACCCGCCGAGCAACAGCGCGAGCAGCCAGCGGCGAACTCCCCGCATCGTCACCTCTCCCGTCTCCGGGCATCAGGGGACGGCGCTGATGCGGTGGCGCGCGGACGAGGTCGAGGCCGTTCCTGGCGCGAAGTATAGCGCGCTCCGTCTGAGGTGCCCGTATCGAAGGGGTGGAAGGGCACCCAGGCGCTCGTCGACAGCCACAAATTCGGGAGCAAGGACGGGGCGTTGCTCAGTGCAGCAAGTCCGGCCGGTACTGCCAGGCGCAGGTGCAGACCGGAACACCGGCGTTGGACACGGACGCGCCCGAGCGGGAGCGGCGAGTCAGTCGGTCCGCTCGTCGCGGAAGAGGCTTCCGCTGCCATCGGCGCGCAGCCCGATGACGAAGCGCCCGCCCGACTTCGCGATCTCGCCCAGCGTCTGAAGCTCGCGGATGCGGAGCAGCTCGGGGTGGGCCTTGACCGCCTTGGCCTCCTCGACCTCGCCCTCCAGCTTCGCGCGCGCACGCTCCCGTTCCACGTCTGCGGCGAGCCGGGCCTGTTCCTTCTGGGCCTCGACGCGAGCCCGGGACATGGCGATCTCCCCCTCCGCCTGGATGCGCAGCGCGTCCGAGGCGCGGCGGGCCTCGATGAGCTTGGCCTCGCTGCGGCGCTCGGTCTCCAGGACCTGGTTCATGATCTCCCGGAGGTTCCCGGGGAAAGCCAGATCCTTCACGTCCGCTCGGACGATCTGCACCCCGTACGTCGCGGCGATGCTCTTCACGTCAATCCGGACGGCATCGGAGATCTCGTTGCGATCGGAGAGGATGGCGTCCAGGTCGCGGCTGGCGAGAAAGCGACGCGCCGCGAGCTGCACGTCCTCGTAGATCCGCTCCTCGTAGGAGGCCACGTTGTGGATCGCCGCCTCCGGATCCATCACCCGGAAGTAGACCAGCAGGCTGACCCGGATGGCGACCTTGTCGCGGGTGAGGATCTCCTGTCCCTTCAGCGTCAGCGAGCGCTCGCGGCCATCCACCAGCTTGACCGTGCGCTCGACGGGCTTCTCGAAGAGGCGCTTCTTCCAGACGTGCTTCCCCGGCTTGAGCTGCCGCTGGAACACGCCGTCCTCGTAGAGCAGGCCCACGAAGGACATGGGAACGACGAACTCGTCCTCTCGCATCGCGACTCCCCCCTCCCCACTCCAAGCGTCAGGCGCCGACGACTCGGCGATGTGCAGGACCCCCTGCGGGCCATCGATGGCAATCGGATCTCTTGGACGAGACCATCGCCCGCATTGGGCTACGGCCGAGCCGGGCGCCTGACGAGAGACACCGTAGCATCTTCGTCTCGGGCATGCACCGCACGATCAACCCGGCACGCCCGGTCGCGATCCGCGGAGCGTGCTTCGATCCGGTTCTGAGCAAGGCTCAGTCGCGCCGATCGTCGAGCATCCAGATGTTGCCGGTCGCCTCAGTGGCGGGGAAGTAGAGATGGCCGGCCTGAACGTCGTTGGTCGCCGCTGCTCCCGGAGGGCCCATTGCTTCGAACCGGCGCTCCCGGGTATCTGGACCGCTCTCAGGGCCCGCCCGTGAAGCGTTACTTCGTCCACACCTTCGGCTGCCAGATGAACGTCAACGACTCGCTCCGGATGGGCGAGGCGCTGGCGACCATCGGCTACCGGCCGACGCCCACCGCCGACAAGGCTGACCTGATCATCCTCAACACCTGCGCCATCCGGGAGAAGGCCGAGGACAAGATGCTCTCGGCGCTCGGGCGATACCGGGCGATCAAGACCCAGCGCGGAGCGCTCCTCGCCGTCGCCGGCTGCGTTGCCCAGCAGGAGAAGGGCAAGCTCCTCGCCCGCGTTCCCTATCTGGACTTCGTGTTCGGGCCCGACGCCATCGGGAAGCTCCCCGACCTGGTGACCCGCGTCGTCGAGGACCGGGTCCGGGTCACCGAGACCGCCTGGGTGGACTCCGAGGAGTACGTCTTTCCCCGCGCCGACCCGGGGAGCTCGGCAGGGAAGGTGAGCGAGTTCGTCACGGTGATGAAGGGCTGCGACAACGTCTGCAGCTTCTGCGTCGTCCCTCACACCCGCGGCCGCGAGGTCAGCCGACCCTTCGTCGAGGTGATGCAGGAGGTCGCGTCGCTCACCACCGTGGGTGTTCGCGAGGTCACGCTCATCGGCCAGAACGTCAACTCGTACCGGGGCGGGATCTCCTTCGCCGAGCTCCTGCTCCGGGTGGCGCAGGTGCCGGGGATCGAGCGGGTCCGCTTCACCACCAGCCACCCCCACGACCTCTCCGACGAGCTCATCGACGCCTTCCAGCAGGAGCCGCGCATCGCCCCCCATTTCCACCTACCGGTCCAGAGCGGCAGCGACGACGTCCTGCGCCGGATGAAGCGGGACTACACGGTGGCCCAGTACCTGGGGCGCCTCGCGGCGCTGCGTGCCGCGCGTCCGGGCATTGCCGTCACCACCGACATCATCGTCGGCTTCCCCGGAGAGACCGACGAGGACTTCCAGCGGACTCTCGCGCTCACCGAGCAGGTCCGGTACGAGAACCAGTTCTCCTTCGTCTTCTCTGCCCGGCCGCGCACCGTTGCTGCGCTCAAGGAGTCGGAGTGGGGACCGATCCCGCACGAGGTGAAGGTCGAGCGACTGGAGCGCCTTCAGACCATCCAGCGGCGAATCAGCGGGGAGATCGGCGCGGCGCTCGTGGGTCACGAGGTCGAGGTTCTGGTGGAGGGCCCGAGCAAGTCCGACCCCTCACGGCGCTTCGGACGGACGCCGGAGAACCGCACCGTGAACTTCGACGGGACGGCTCCCGCCGGTGCGCGGGCTCGGGTCCGGATCACCCACGGTTCGCCGAGCGCATTGCTCGGCGTGGAGTCCGGCCTGGTTGACCTCCCGCCCATTCCTCCCCTGCAGCGGAGGACGGAGGCCGCCTGATGGGAATCCGCGCGATCGGTGGGGTCATGCCCCGACTGCACCCCACGGTCTTCGTCGCCGAGGGTGCGCAGATCCTGGGCGACGTCGAGATCGGGGAGCTTTCCTCGGTCTGGTACAACACCGTCATCCGGGGCGATGTGAACAGCATCCGGATCGGGTCACGGACCAACATCCAGGACCTGACGATGATCCACGTCGAGAAGGGCACGCACCCGACTCGGCTCGGTGACGACGTCATCGTCGGCCACCACGTGGTCATCCACGGGTGCACGATCGGCAATCGGGTGTTGGTGGGCATCGGCGCCATCGTCCTGAACGGGGTGGTCATCGAGGACGATTGCTTCATCGCCGCTGGCACGCTGCTCACTCCCGGAACCCACGTGCCGTCGGGATCGATGGTCATGGGGAGCCCGGGCAAGGTGAAGCGCCCCCTCACCGATGCCGAGCGTGCCGGCCTCCTCCCGCATGCGGCCGGGTACGTCCTGAACGCAAAGCTCCACCGGGGCGGGTGAACCCGAAGTTCGCGGGAAGCGCGGTCCTCGACACCCCCCCGGGGGGGCCATGCGCTGGTGCCATCCGGTCGGGCTTTCCCTGACTCGGGGGTCAGCCGTGGTAGAACATCCGTTCAATGCCGCCACAGGACGCTCTCCGGAGCTGCGCCCTCTTCAAGGGATTCACGGAGACGGGACTGCAGATCCTCGCGGGCATCGCGGTGGAGCGGACGTACCCGCGAGGGACGCCGCTCTTCGTGGAGAACATGCTTGCCGAAAGCCTGTTCATCATCGCCGATGGGCGGGTCGGCATCACGGTGCGCAACGGAGCCGAGGAGCTCCCCCTGGGGGAGCTCCAGCGCGGTGATTCCCTCGGCGAGCTGGCGCTCGTACAGCAGGGCCAGCGCCTCTGCAGCGCGATGGCGCTCACCCCCGTGACCGCGGTGGAGCTCCGGAGCGTGGACTTCCAGCGGCTCATGACCCAGAAGCCGCAGGCCTGCCTCAAGCTCCTGATGGCGATCGTGTCCCAGTTCGGTGCCAGGCTCCAAGCCAACCGGGAAGCGTTCAAGGCCCTGCTCCCACGTCCCTGACCTGCCGGAACCGCGACCGCCGGTGCTAAGGTCAGTCGCCCCGGGGGCGTCCGGGGCGAAAGCCGCTTGGAAGCAATCCTCAAAGCACTCCTGCTGGGTTCGCACGGCGCGATGGCCTACCTGTCCATCTTTGCCGTGCTGGTGGCCTGCGGGCTCGGGGTGCCCCTGCCCGAGGACATCTCGCTCATCCTCGGCGGGTTCCTGGTCTACAAGGGGGTGGCGAACCTCTGGGGGATGGTCGCCACGGGGTTTCTCGGCATCCTGGTCGGTGACTCGCTCATCTACCTGGCCGGAAGGCGGGTGGGCCGGCGGGTCCGCACCGGGCACGGGTGGCTCGCCCGGGTGGTGACCCCCGAGCGGCGCATCCAGGTCGAGGGTCTCTTCGCCCGCCACGGCGAGAAGATCGTCATCGCCGCCCGCTTCATGCCGGGCGTCCGCGCGGTGACCTACTTCACCGCCGGGTCCGCGGGGATGCCCTACGCCCGCTTCATCTGCTTCGACGGGCTGGCGGCCCTCGCCTCCGCGCCGCTGTTCGTGCTGCTCGGGTACCGCTTCGGGCGCCACCTCCAGCAGGTCATCGAGCTGATGAAGCGCTACCAGCTCATCGCCGTGGGGTTGCTCCTGGGAACGGTGCTGGTCTGGGCGGCCGTCCGCCGCTGGCGAGAGGTCGCCCTGGCCCGGAAGATCCGTGAGCAGCTGGGCGAGGACCGGCCACCCCCACCGGGCGCCGTGCTCCGCGAGCCGGCGGGAGAGCTCAACAAGTAGGGGCCGGCCAAGCCCCCGAGAGTCCTCGCGAAAACCGGGGGTCACGGGCGCCCGGGATGGCTTTTGTCCGGGGTGCGGCGTATAGAACGCCATGCTGACCGACCCCCTCCGCCTGGCGCTCACGTTCGACGACGTGTTGCTCCAGCCGGCCGAGAGTCACGTCCTGCCCAAGGACGTCGAGCTCGCCACCCGACTCACCCGCAACCTCCGCTTGAACATCCCGCTGCTCTCGGCGGCGATGGACACCGTCACCGAGTCCGCCACCGCAATTGCCATGGCCCAGCAGGGCGGCATCGGCGTCGTCCACAAGAACCTGAGCGTGGAGCGGCAGGCCGCCGAGGTGGCCCGGGTGAAGAAGTACTCCAGCGGGATGGTCAGCCAGCCAGTGGTCATCGAGCCCGAGGCGCCGCTCCACGTGGCCCTGGACCTGATGCGGAAGAACGGCATCTCCGGCATCCCGGTGACCCGCGGCCGGAAGCTGATGGGGATCCTCACCAGCAGGGACGTCCGGTTCGAGACCAACCTCGACAAGAAGGTCGAGGAGGTGATGACCCGGAAGCTGATCACCGCCCGCGAGGGCGTGAGCAAGGCCGCCGCCCAGGAGCTTCTGCACGCCAACCGCATCGAGAAGCTGCTCCTGGTCGACGAGCACGGTGAGCTCCGCGGCCTGATGACCATCAAGGACATCGAGAAGTCCCGGACTCACCCCAACGCGGCGAAGGACGGGAAGGGCCGGCTGCTCTGCGCGGCGGCGGTGGGTGTGGGCCCGGACCGCGAGGAGCGCATCGCGGCGCTGCTCAAGGCGGGCTGCGACGTGCTGGTGGTGGACACCGCCCACGGGCACTCCAGCGGCGTCCTGGACGCGGTCCGCGACACCCGGCGGAACTTCTCCGGCTTCGAGCTGGTGGCGGGCAACGTGGCCACCGCCGAGGGGACCCGGGCGCTCATCGAGGCCGGGGTGGACGCGGTGAAGGTGGGCATCGGCCCGGGCAGCATCTGCACCACCCGGGTGGTGGCCGGGGTCGGGGTGCCGCAGCTGACCGCCGTCGACGACTGCGCCCGCGAGGCCGACCGGCACGACGTCCCGGTCATCTCCGATGGAGGCATCAAGTACTCCGGCGACATCGTGAAGGCGCTGGCCGCCGGCGCGAGCACGGTGATGATCGGCTCGCTCTTCGCCGGCACCGAGGAGGCGCCGGGCGAGGTCATCCTGTACCAGGGCCGCAGCTACAAGAGCTACCGGGGCATGGGCTCGCTCGGGGCGATGAAGCGCGGAGGGAAGGAGCGCTACTTCCAGGGCGACGTCGACGAGGAGCAGAAGCTGGTGCCCGAGGGCATCGAGGGACGCGTTCCCTACAAGGGCAGCCTGGCGATGAACGTGTACCAGATGCTCGGCGGCATCCGGAGCGGCATGGGCTACACCGGCTGCCACACCATCGAGGAGCTCCGGAAGAACGCCCGCTTCGTCCGCATCACTCCCAGCGGGCTCCGCGAGAGCCACGTCCACGACGTCATCATCACCGAGGAGGCGCCGAACTACCGCGTGGAGTGACGCTCCCCGGCTGGCGACAAGAGAAAGAGCCCGTGCACATCCACGACGAGAAGGTCCTCATCCTCGACTTCGGCAGTCAGTACACCCAGCTGATCGCCCGTCGCGTTCGCGAGCTGGGCGTCTACTGCGAGATTCACCGGCCGGACCTGCCGATCGCCGACATCAAGGCCTTCGCCCCGAAGGGCATCATCCTGTCGGGCGGCCCGATGTCCGTCGAGGCCGAGGGCGCGCCGATGCCCGCAGCCGGCGTATTCGACCTCGGGGTGCCGGTGCTGGGCATCTGCTACGGGCTCCAGCTCATCGCCAAGATGCTGGGTGGCTCGGTGGACCGGACGGCGCATCGCGAGTTCGGCCCCGCGACCATCGAGGTGCTCGATCCCCGCGGCCCGCTCGCGCCCTTCGCGAAGGGGAGCACCTGCGAGGTGTGGATGAGCCATGGCGACCGGGTGGACGTCCTGCCGCCCGGCTTCGAGCCCATCGCCCGCACCCCGAACGCGCCGCTGGCCGCCACCGCGCATCGCGAGCGCCCCATCTATGGGCTGCAGTTCCATCCCGAGGTGGTCCACACGCCGCGGGGCAAGGACATCTACCGGGCCTTCCTCTTCGATGTCTGCAGGCTCTCCGGCGCCTGGACCATGAAGGGGTTCGCCGAGGAGGCCGTGGAGACCATCCGCAACCAGGTGGGGCAGGGCAAGGTCATCTGCGCCCTCTCCGGCGGCGTGGACAGCTCGGTGGCGGCGCTGCTCATCCATCGGGCCATCGGTGACCGGCTGACCTGCATCTTCGTCGACAACGGCGTGCTGCGCGCCGGCGAACGAGAGCAGGTCGAGGCGCTCTTCGAAGGCCGCTTCCACGTGCCGCTCCGGACGGTCGACGCCCGGAAGCGCTTCCTGGACCGGCTGGCCAGCGTGACCGACCCGGAGCGGAAGCGAAAGATCATCGGCCGCGAGTTCATCGCGGTGTTCGAGGAGGCCGCACGGGACATCCAGGGCGCCGACTTCCTCGCCCAGGGGACGCTGTACCCGGACGTCATCGAGTCGGTGTCCACCAAGGGACCCTCGGCGACCATCAAGAGCCATCACAACGTGGGCGGGCTGCCCGAGGTGATGAAGCTCAAGCTGGTGGAGCCGCTCCGGGAGCTGTTCAAGGACGAGGTGCGCGCGCTCGGCCGCGAGCTCGGGCTCCCCGAGGAAATGCTGATGCGCCAGCCGTTCCCGGGCCCTGGCCTCGCCATTCGCGTGCTGGGCGAGGTGACCGAGCAGCGGCTGGACCTGGTCCGCAAGGCCGACGTCATCGTCCAGGACGAGGTCCGGAAGGCGGGCCTGTACCGGGAAGTGTGGCAGGCCTTCGCGGTCCTCCTCCCCGTGTCCAGCGTCGGCGTCATGGGAGACGAGCGGACGTACGAGTCCACCGCGGTGGTGAGGGCCGTGACCAGCGTGGACGGGATGACCGCCGACTGGGCGCGGCTGCCGCACGAGCTGCTGGCCCGGATCTCCGCGCGCATCACCAACGAGGTGCGCGGAATCAACCGCGTGGTCTACGACATCTCCAGCAAGCCGCCGGCAACCATCGAGTGGGAATGACGGTCCGCTCGCGGGCGGGAAGGTGAACACCGGCTCGTGCGTTCTCCCCACTCTCGGGAGGAGGGATGACGTGCGCCTGACGCTCGTCGCAGCGGTGTTGCTGGTCTCGGGTGCGTGCTCCCATGCGCCGCCTGCGGCGGAGACGGCGAAGGCCGAGCGGCGCGACGACTGGCTCCTCGCCCTGAAGTCGGACCTCGACCTCATGGGCTCGAACGACGGGTTCGAGGGCCGCGTCCGAGTCCTCCACGCGGGCAAGGCGGAGGTCGACAAGAGCTTCGGCGATCCGGCGTGCCTGCCGATCGGTGCGGGGCGGAAGCCACTCGCTGCCGTGGCGGTGGGCCTGCTGGTCGAGGGTGGCAAGCTCGGCTGGGAAGACCGGCTCGAGCAGCGGTTGCCGCGCACCGCCGGAAGCTCCTTCGCCCCGCTCACCGTGGCGAATCTCCTGACCAGCTCCGCGGGCCTGGCTCCGACGACGGGCGACACCGTCGAGCAGCGTCTCGAGGCCGCGGGAAAGGTGCCCCTGCAGGGGCGTCCCGGGACGCGCATCGACCCGGGGGACGATCGGCCCTGGGTCCTCCTGGAGCAAGTGGTGGCAGAGGCGTCGGGCGCGCCCTTCGACCGATTCGTCGCCGAGCGCATCCTGGATCCCGCCGGGATGTCCGGAACGTCGCTCGTCGCGACCTCCAGCTGTCCCGACGCCGTACGCGGGACGACGACGCTCGAGGACCAGTTCCGCTTCATCGACGCGCTCCGGGCCGGAAAGCTGGTCTCTCCGGCGATGCGGAACACGCTCTGGGAGCCGCGCGTGTCGCTCGGCCCCGGATTCGACGTCGGGTACGGATTCTTCGTCCGGACGCAAGGCGATGATCGGGCGGTGGGGGTGAGCGCCGAGGGGACGGCAACCGCGTACGAGCTGTGGCTCGATCCCACGGGGACCGATGCGCTCGTCCTGCTGGGCCGCACCCCGGTGAAGACTGCCCGGAGCATCCGCACCGCTCTCGGCGAGTTCTACGCCCTGCCGCCGCGGCCGCCGCAGGCCCCCGCACCCGTGAAGCGGCGCTAACGTCGAGACCACTTGGATCGACCGGATGATCGCGCCGCAATCGCGGCCGAGGTCTAGGAGCGACGACGGAGCGTGGCCGTCGTCACGTGACGGAGGAGCGACGCGG
>Ga0081540_1000526_pt1 | contig 37391 bp, 32 predicted proteins | sample TabmetS2T1R1_FD_71024 | JGI IMG/M metagenome (GOLD analysis project Ga0081540, IMG submission 71024) | Tabebuia heterophylla rhizosphere microbial communities from the University of Puerto Rico - S2T1R1 | ecosystem: Host-associated > Plants > Roots > Rhizosphere ...
GGGCGGCAGCGGGATTGTGCGGTCGTTCCTGGCGTGGTCCATCAGCTCGGTCACGTCCCGCTCCAGGGCCAGCCACGCGGCGTCGATCAGCGCCGCGGCCTCGGCGATCCTGACCTGCGCGAACGGATCTTCGGCCGACCGCTGGCCGACGTAGGAGGCGCGGACCCGCTGGCGCTGGTAGTCGACGTGGGCGGCGTACGCACCCGTCGCCATGCCGATGATCGGCGTGGTGATGGCGTAGGAGAATATGGAGCCGAACGGGATGCGGTACAACGGCCCCGGGTTGACCTGGTGGCCCGGGCAGGCGATCTTGGTGACGCCGGTGAAGCTCAGCGCCCGGTGCCGGGGGACGAAGGCGCCCTCCACCACGATGTCGTTGCTGCCGGTGCCGCGCAGCCCGACCGTGTCCCACACGTCGTCGATGGTGTAGTCGCTGGCCGGCAGCAGGAACGTGCAGAAGTCCACGGGCTGGCCCGCGTCGTCGGTGACGATGCCGCCGAGCAGGACCCAGCTGGCATGGTCGCAGCCGGAGGAGAAGCTCCACCGTCCATTGAGCGTGTATCCGTTTTCCGCTTGCCTCGCCCTTCCGGTGGGGGCGTAGCTCGAGGACATCCGGGTGGCCGGGTCGGCGCCCCAGACGTCGTCCTGGGCCTGCCGCGGGAACAGGGCGAGCTGCCAGGGGTGCACGCCGACCACCGAGGCGACCCAGCCGGTCGACCCGCACGCGCTGGCGATCAGCCGGACGGCGGTGAAGAACGTGACCGGGTCCGCCTCCAGGCCGCCGTAGGCCTCCGGCTGGAGCAGCCGGAAGAAGCCGGTCTCCTCCAGCGACTTGACCGACTCGGCCGGGACGACGCGGGCGTCCTCGGTCTCCTGGGCGCGCTGTCTCAGGGTGGGGAGCAGTTCGGTGACTCCGGCGATAACGGCGCTTTCGGCCGGCTGAGCTCTGCTGGCCTGGTGACCTGGGCCAGCCTGATCGGACGCTGCCATATGCCTAGACTAGAACATGTTCTAGTCTTGAGGTATGGATCAGGTTCGGACTATCGAGGCAGGCGCCCTGCCGGCCAGGTTTGCGCGCGGCTGGCACTGCCTGGGGCTCGCGGCCGGGTTCCGTGACGGCGGGCCGCACGCGGTCGCGGCGTTCGGCACCAAGCTGGTGGTGTTCGCTGATTCTTCCGGCGCGCTGCACGTGCTGGACGCGTACTGCAGGCACATGGGCGGCGACCTGAGCCAGGGCACGGTCAAGGGCGACGCCATCGCCTGCCCGTTCCACGACTGGCGGTGGGGCGGGGACGGCCGGTGCGCCGGGATCCCGTACGCCCGCCGCGTGCCGGTGGCGGCCAGGACGCGGGCCTGGCGCACCCTAGAGCGGAACGGCCACCTGTTCGTCTGGAACGACCCGGAGGGGAACGCACCGCCGGACGACGTGACGATCCCGTTTATCGAGGGCGCCTCGTCATCCGAGTGGACGTCCTGGACGTGGGATTCCATCCTGGTCGAGGGCGCGAACTGCCGCGAGGTCATCGACAACGTGGTGGACATGGCGCACTTCTTCTACATCCACTTCGCCTTTCCCACGTTCTTCAAGAACGTCTTCGAGGGGCACATCGCGTCGCAGTACCTGCAGACGCGGTCCCGGCCCGACGTGGGTGGCGCCTCGAACTACTCCTCGGGTGATGACGGCCAGAGCACACTGCGGTCCGAGGCCTCCTACTACGGCCCGGCGTACATGATCGACTACCTGTGGCACGACTACCACGGCATGGGCATCGAGAGCGTCCTGATCAACTGCCACTACCCGGTCACGCCGACCTCGTTCCTGCTGCAATGGGGCGCGATCGTGCGCCGGCCGCCCGGCCTGTCCGATGCTCAGGCGGGGCGGGTAGCGGCCAAGTTCGCCGACTTCGTCGGGCTCGGCTTCCAGCAGGACGTGGAGATCTGGCGGCACAAGACCCGGATCGACAACCCGCTGCTGTGCGCCGAGGACGGCCCGGTCTATCAGGTGCGCCGCTGGTACGAGCAGTTCTACCGGGACGTGGCCGACGTCGAGCCGGACATGGTGGCCCGGTTCGAGTTCGAGATCGACACCACCCGCGCGGTGGCGGGCTGGGAGGCGGAGGTGGCCGCCAACCTGGCCCGGGAGCGGCCGGCCGATGCCGGCTGAGGACGAGCGGTACGCCGCTTTCTGCCCCGTCGAGTGCGGGCGGTGCGGCGCGGGCGTGCTGGCCGCGAAGTTCAGCCCGCAGCACACGGTGGTGCAGTGGAACGCGGCCTCGGTGGCGGCCTGCGCGGAGTTCTCCGCCTCGGTTCGCCCCAGCGCGCTGGTCGAGGGATGCGGCAGCCTGCGGGACAGCATCGACGCCGCGGTGCTGGCCGGGCGGCTCGAGGTGTCCCCGCCGCTCGAGGTAACACCACCTGTCGAGGTAATACCGCCTTGACCCGCGAGTACTTCCAGGTGCCGGTGGCCGAGGTGATCCGCGAGACGGACGACGCGTGCTCGCTGGTGCTCGACGTGCCCGCGTCGCTGGTCTCGGTGTTTTCCGGCCGGCCGGGGCAGTTCGTCACGGTGCGGGTGCCGTCGGATCGGTGTGGTTCGGTGGCGCGGTGCTACTCGCTGTCGAGTTCACCCGTGCTCGGTGAGCCGCCCGCCATCACGGTCAAGCGGACCGAGGACGGGTACGCGTCGAACTGGATCTTGGACCGGGTGCGCGCCGGGACCATGCTCGACCTGCTGCCGCCGGCCGGGATGTTCAGCCCGCGCTCGCTGGACGGTGATTTCCTGCTGTTCGCCGCGGGCAGCGGGATCACCCCGGTCATGTCCATCCTGAAGTCGGCGCTGCACGCCGGGCGCGGCCGCGTCCTGCTGGTGTACGCGAACCGGGACGAGCGCTCGGTGATCTTCGGATCGGTGCTGCGCCGGCTCGTTTCTGAGTTCGCCGGGCGGCTAGTGGTGGTGCACTGGCTGGACTCGCTGCTCGGCGTGCCGTCGGCCGCGGCGCTCGCGGCCCTGGCCCGGCCGTACACCGCCCAGTACACCACCGGCGAGGCGTTCATCTGCGGGCCCGACCCCTACCTGGCGCTGGTGCGGGAGGCGCTCGGCCAGCTCCGGGTGCCGGGCGGGCGGGTGCACGTGGAGCGGTTCCTGTCCCTGGCCGAGAACCCGTTCGAGGCGGCGGCGATCGAGGACGGCGCCATCGCGGCCACCCTGTCGGTCACCCTGGACGGCACCGTCACGCAGCTGCCGTGGCCGCCCGGCGCCCGGATGCTCGACGTGCTCATCGACGCGGGCCTGGACGCGCCGTTCTCCTGCCGCCAGGGCATCTGCGGTGCCTGCGCATGCCAGCTCACCAGCGGCGAGGTGGAGATGGCGCACAACGAGGTGCTCGAGGAGGGCGACCTGGCCGAGGGCTACATCCTCGCCTGCCAGGCCCTCGCCCTGACCCCCGGGGTGAGCATTACCTACTAACCTTGTCGTAATTGCGCGGGAGGGGAGTTCCGTGCTAAGCACGGATGCTGCGGTAACCAAGGAAGGAAGACCATGCCACTGACCATCGGCGACACCGCTCCTGACTTCGAGGCCGAGACGAGCGAGGGGCCGATCCATTTCTACGACTGGCTCGGGGACTCCTGGGGGGTTCTGTTCTCGCACCCCAAGGACTTCACCCCGGTCTGCACCACCGAGCTCGGCTACATGGCCAAGATCAAGCCCGAGTTCGACCTGCGCAACGTGAAGATCATCGGCCTGTCGGTCGACTCCGCCGGCGACCACGAGCGGTGGGCCGCCGACATCGCCGAGACCCAGGGCACCGCGCCCAACTACCCGATCATCGCCGACAACGACTTCAAGGTGGCCAAGCTCTACGGGATGCTGCCGGCCGACGTCTATGGCGACGCGAACTCCCGCACCCCGGCCGACAACGCCACCGTGCGGAACGTGTTCGTGATCGGCCCGGACAAGAAGATCAAGCTGGTCCTGGTCTACCCGATGACGACCGGGCGCAACTTCGACGAGGTGCTGCGGGTGGTCGACTCGCTGCAGCTGACCGCCAAGCACAAGGTGGCCACGCCGGTCAACTGGAAGCAGGGCGAGGACGTCATCATCGCCGGCTCGGTCTCCAACGACCAGGCCAAGGAGATCTTCGGCCAGTGGGAATCACCCAAGCCCTACATCCGCATCGTCCCGCAGCCCAAGTAAGCCAGAGCCTCCGTCTGGGTCACCCCGTGCCGGGGGCCATACTGCATGAATGTCCCAGCCATGTCGCTGGAACTGCATGAACGAGGCATCCATGCAGTATGAACAGGCGGGACGGGGCCGCAGGCCGGGTAACAGAGAGGGCAAGAGCAGACCGACAGCGCACGGGCACCAGGAGTGCGCTCGAGACGGCGCGACTCCGCCCGCGGTGGACCCGAACTAGCCGACTGCAGTGGCTGATGGTGGGCATGTGGTTAGTGGTCTGGTTGGGTTAGTGGTCTGGTTGGGTTCGGGGAAGCGCCGAGGGCTGGGCGGCGTGATGGCCGGCGCGGCGGCCGGAGAAGACGCAGTCGGCTAGGGACAGGCCGCTGACGTAGGAGCGGGAGCACAGGCCGGCCGCGCTGCGGCCGGCCGCGTACAGACCGTCGACCGGACGGCCGTCGGGGCGCAGGACCTGGCCGGACCCGGGGTCGACAACCAGGCCGCCGAGGGTGAGCACCGGCGCCGGGTAGAACAGCCGGGGCCGGACCGAGCAGTCGATCAGCGCAAACGGCGGCTGGTCCTGTGCCCGGCGCGCGGCGGCGGGCTTGCCCGCGGGGTCGGGCGCCGCCGGGTCGCGCGCCGCGGCGTTATAGGCGGCCAGCGTGGCTTCCAGCCGGTCCGGGTCGAGGCCCGCGCGGGCGGCGACCGCGGCGACGGTGGGCGCGCGCACCGCGCCGGCCAGCAGGTACCAGGCTTGCAGCCGCTGGAACCACAGCGTCGACCCGCGTACCTGGCGGCGGGCCTCGGCCAGCGTGGCCTGGTCGGCCAGCAGCCAGGCCCGCCCGCCGCGCCGTACGATCGCGTCGCCGAGCGCGGCACCGTAGCGCGACTCGTCGCACACCCGGTTGCCGTCGCGGTCCACCAGCACCCCGCCCACCAGGGCGGGCGGCGGGCTGAGGAAGCGCCACACCGAGACCCGGTCCAGGAACGCGGTCGCGCCGCCGGCGCCGGTGCCGAGCCTGATGCCGCTGCCGTCGTCGCCCGGGGTGGCCAGCGGCAGCCCGCCGCGCGCCGCGGGCGCGTGCGCGCGCATCATCGGCCGGCTGGCGGCGAAGCCGCCGGCCGCGACGATCACGCCGCGGGCCGCCCCGACCCGCAGCGGCCGTCCGTAGCGGCGCTCCAGCCAGGCCACGGGGCGGTGCAGGATCCGGCGGGCCTTCGGCACGTACAGGTAGGGCTTGACCGACCAGCGGTGCAGCATGCGGTGGGCCAGCCGGACCCAGCCGGGCGCAACGGCTAGGGTCGTGCACGCCACCCCGGTGACCCGGCCGCCGGGGTCGGTGACCAGCTCGCGGGCGGTGGTCTGGGTGAGCACCCGGACGCCGGCGGCGCGCACGGCAACGGCCAGCCTGGCGTAGAGCAGGCCGCCGGAGGTGCCGCGGCCCTTGGTCCGGTGTCCCCGGGGGGCGGGCGGCCCGGCGCTGGCGGAAGCGGCCGCGGACAGCTCGCTGCCGGAGTAGTACAGGTAGTGCCGGTTGGTCGGGTAGGACGTCTTGTCCGGGCACAGGCTGCCCTCGAACGGCACGCCGTGACCCTCCAGCCAGGCCATCATGGCCACGCTGCCGTCGCAGAACTGCCTGAGGGTGGCAGCGGGCACCGCGTCGCCCACCTCGGTGCGCAGGTAGCCGAACATGGCCCCGGGCGAGTCGTCCACCCCGGCCGCGCGCTGCTGCGGGGTGCCGCCGCCGGCGTAGACGACGCCGCCGGACAATGCGGTGGCGCCGCCGCCGCCGAACCGGTCAAGCACGAGAACGGAGGCGCCCGCGGCGGCTGCCTCGAGGGCCGCGCAGGCGCCCGCGGCTCCGAATCCGACCACGACCACGTCCGCCTCAACGTCCCAGTCGCCCGGCACGGCGGCCTCCTTCCTCAGCCGAGGGCAAAACTGTAACGTGTTCTAGTATGGACGAGGTCGACGTGGTGGTGGCGGGCAGCGGCGCGGCCGGGATGACGGCCGCGCTGACCGCGGCGCACCTCGGGCTGAGTGCCCTGGTCATCGAGAAGGCCGGGTCCTTCGGCGGGTCGACGGCCCGCTCCGGCGGCGGGATCTGGGCGCCGGGCAACTCGGTGCTGCGCGCCGCCGGGGTGGCGGACACGCCGGAGCAGGCCCGCGCCTACCTGGCGCACGTGGCGGAGGGCGTTCCGGCCGCGCGCCGGGAGGCGCTGCTCGAGTACGGCCCGGAGATGCTTGGCCTGGTCCTGGCGAAAACGCCCGTGCGGTTCGCGTGGGTGCCCGGCTACGCCGACTACTACCCCGAGGCACCCGGAGGCCTGTCCGCGGGGCGCAGTATCGAGCCCGTTCCGCTTGACGGACGGCGGGTGCTCGGTGCGGAACTGGGCCGCCTCGCGCGCCCCTACCTGCCCTCCCCCGTGGCCATCACCCAGGCCGAGTACCGGTGGCTCAGCCTCGGACGGCATCCGCGGGGCGTCCGCGCCGCGGTGCGGGTCGCGAGCCGGGCCGCGCGGGCCAGGCTGCGCGGGCAGCGGGTGCTCAGCATGGGGCAGGCGCTGGCCGCGGGGCTGCGGGCCGGGCTGGTGGCCAGCGGCGTGCCGGTCTGGCTGGACACCCCGCTGACGGGGCTGGTCGTGGACGGCGGCCGGGTGGCCGGGGTGAGGGCCACGAGGGACGGGGAACCGCTGCAGATCCGGGCCCGGCGGGGGGTGCTGATCGCCACCGGCGGCTTCGAGCGCGACGAGCAGATGCGCCGCCGGTACCAGCGCGGGCCGATCGGGACCGAGTGGACGACCGGCGCGGGCGGGAACACCGGCGACGGGATCCGGGCCGGGCTGGACCTGGGCGCGGCCACCGGGCTGATGGACGACGCCTGGTGGGGGCCGTCCATCGCGCTGCCCGGCGGCCCGTACTTCTGCCTGGCCGAACGCAGCCTGCCCGGCTGCGTGCTGGTCAACGGCGCGGGCCAGCGGTTCGTCAACGAGTCGGCCCCGTACGTCGACGCGGTGCACGCCATGTACGCGGCGGACACCCCGGAGAACCCGCACATCCCGGCCTGGCTGATCTTCGACCAGCGCTACCGCGATCGGTACGTGTTCGCCGGGCTGCCGCCGCACCGGCCGCTGCCCCGCCGCTGGTACGCGGCCGGGTCGGTGGTCCGGGCCGACGGCCTGGCCGGGCTGGCTCAGGCGGCCGGGGTGGACGCCGACGGCCTGGTCAAGACCGTGGCCCGGTTCAACGAGTTCGCTGCGGCGGGCCGGGACGAGGACTTCGGCCGCGGCGACTCGGCGTACGACCGCTATTACGGCGACCCGCGGCTGGCCAACCCGAACCTGGCCCCGCTGGCCCGCCCGCCGTTCTACGCCGTCAAGATCGTGCCCGGGGACCTGGGCACCAAGGGCGGCCTGCGCACCGACGAACGGGCCCGGGTGCTCTCCGAAGACGGCACCGTGATCGAGGGCCTGTTCGCGGCGGGCAACGCCAGCGAAGCGGTCATGGGCCGAAGCTACGCCGGCGCGGGCGCGACCATCGGCCCGGCCATGACGTTCGGCTACATCGCCGCGCTCACCATGGCGGAGGCCTCCGGGGGGTGAGCCGGGAGCTGGCGCTCGCGCCGGCGCCGGGCTGTCATCAGGCCGAGCACGACCATGCCCGTCAGGGTCAGGGTCAGCAGCGTCGCCGCGACCGGGACCGGGCGCGGCGCGGGGGCGAGCTGGGTGAGCAGCTTTGTCGTCGCGGCCCCGGCCTGGCCGTGGCCCGGCAGGCCGTGCCGGGACTGGAATTGCTGCGTGGCGGCCAGCGTCTGCGGGCCGAATATCCCGTCGTGGTAAATGCCCGCGTGCGGAGGATCGGCATTGAGCAGCTGCTGTAGCGCGGCCACGCACGGACCCTCCTGGGGGTAGGCGATCACGGCCGGGCACGTCGTGAAGCTGACATCATCGCCGTAGCGCGCTACCGCCTGATAGGCGTAGGTACCGCTGTAAATCGCCGCCAAGGGCACGAGAACGATTAATGCCCACCAGAACATCCTGAGCGACCGGGTTGACATCCCGCATTACCCCCCAAGGCACGCCGGAACGGTTTCTTCCCGGGAGTTTACTCCGGTGACCGGTGATTTACGGCGGCATAGCCGCAAACCAGGCCCGGGTGGCGTCGGTCCACGGGCGGGCGCTGCGCTCGGCCACCTCGATCAGCCGGTCCAGGCGCGGCCGCGCCACCGTGGTGAGGAACTCCTCGCGACTTGGTCCGGCGAGGCCCACCGCTTCGCGCCACACCGAGCGGCCGGCGATGAAGCCCGAGGCACCCCCTTCGTCGGCGGCGATCTTGATGATGTCGGTGAACTGGTCGAAGGGAACCCCCGCGGACAGGACGGCCCATGGCCGGTCGAGGACCGCAGAAAGCCGCCGGCAGCCTTCAGGCGAACCGGGATACTCCAGCTTGAGCAGGTCGATGTCCAGGTCGTTGAGGGCCCGCGCCGCCTCGATGATGGCGTCCTCGCGGACGCGGCCGGCCAGATCTTCCCCCGGGAGCGCGTAGATGAGGTTCTCGATGACCACGGGGACCCCCGTGGCGCGGCAATCGTCAATTATCTCTTGGCATACGCTCAGCGTCTCGGCGACCAGGTCCGGCTCGCCGGGGGCCGGGGCCGGGCGGTCGGCGCGCAGCTGGAGGAAGAACTTGAGGGCATCGCCGCCCTGATCCAGGACCCACTGGGCGTTCAGATCCGGGTCGCGGTGGGTACGCGGCTCGCCGTGGTAGCTGCGCCGCTCGGACGGTTCGGCCGCGACGAGCAGCCCGCACCCCGGGGCCAGCGCCTTCGCCGCGGTGATGGCCGGGACGCCGTAGGTCGGGTCGGACAGCAGGCCGGAGGCGGCCGGGGTCAGCACGCGGGCGACGTCGGCCTTGGCGACGCGCAGGTCGTCGTCGGTCGCGTCGAGGCCCACCGCGGTGAACATGCGGCGCAGCGTGTTCCGCTGGTCCATGGCGATGATGGAGAACACGTGGTTGTCCGCCGCGATGTCGTCCAGGGTTCGGGCCTGGGTGGCGTAGGTCATTGCGTTCCTTCCCGGATGAAGCCGGCTAGGTCTCTGCGGGCGAGGCCCGGGCCGGCCAGGGCGTACGAAGCGAGCAGGGCGGCCCCGGTGACCCCCGGCTGGACTACGGGTGAGAAGCTCAGCGCGTCGATGACGGCCGACTTGGCAACGCGCACGCTGGCCATCTGCGTCCAGCCCCCGGCGGCCACGGCCCGCCGGTGCGGGCCGGCGACCTTCTCGATGTCGGTGAGCAGGAGCCGGGCCGCCTCCGCCGTATAGCGGACCGCGGCGGTCCAGATCGTGGCGGGCGAGGCGGCGTCCTGGATGCGCAGGACGACGTCGTCGCAGGTCCGGCCGTCGCCGCTGACCGACAGGCCGGCCGGCAGGTCACCGACGCTCAGGCTGGCATGGTCGAGTGCCGACCGGGCCGGCTCGAGCTCCGCGCCGAGCGCGGCCAGGACGCGCCGCAGCAGCAGCCCGCCGCTGATCCCGGCCAGGAGCAGGCTGGTATCCGGCAGCACGTGCCGGCCGATCGACCAGCCTGCCGTCACGACCTGCTGCCGCTCGGCCTCCGGCAGCGTGCCCGGGATGGAGCGGGCCAGCACGTCCGCGGTGCCGCTGGAGTTGAACAGCTCGTCCGCCTCGACCGCGCCGACGCCGACGGCCGCCACCGGATGATCGTGCCCGGCCACCGTCAGGACGGCGCCAGCGGCGCAGGAGACGACACCGTCGTGCCGCAGGAACCCGGCCGGGCAGCCGGCCGGCCGTTCCTCGGGGAGAATCCGGGCGGGCAGCCCGGCCGCCGCCAGGGCCTGCGGCCAGAGGCGGCCGGTGCCCTGGTCGACGAGACCGGTCCGGGACGCCAGCGACGGCTCGCGCACCAGGTCGCCGCCCAGGGCGAAGACGATCCATTCCGGCACGCTCAGCCAGGTCGAGGCCGGGCCGGCCGGCTGCCCGCTGGCGCGCAGCCACAGCAGCTTGGCCAGGGTGGCCTGGCTCGACCACCGCAGGCCCGTGGTGCGCTCGAAGGCGGCGGCGAATCCGGGGTCCTCGCGGGCCAGTTGCTCGACCTCGTGGCCGCCGCGGCGATCGAACCAGGCGATCACCGGGGCGGCCGGCCGGCCGGCCGCATCGAGCAGCACGCCGCTCTCGGCCAGGCCGGTCACGCCGATGCCGCGCACCCGGACCGGGCCCCAGGCGGATTCGGCCGCCCGGACGGCGCTCCCGATCAGGTCCACGGCCAGGCTGACGAGGCGATTCGGGTCGATCTCCGTCTGGCCGCGGGCGTCCGTCTGCCACGGGGTGGACTGCACCGCAAACGGGCGGCCGGGCCGCGACGCGGACGCCGCCGCCAACCGGGCCACGGCCTTGGACGAGGTGGTGCCGATGTCGAGGCCCACGACGATGTTCGAGGTCATGGACGCTGCTCCCCGGAGCCGCGCTCGATGAGCCTGGCCGGCACTCCGATGCGCTCGACCGGAAGGCCTGGCTGGTCCAGGCGGGCCAGGAGCCGTGCCGCGGCCACCCGCCCGACCTCGTGACCGGGATGATCCACGACGGTGACGGCCGGACGCAGCGAATCGGCCATAGGAAAGTCGCCGAACGAGACGAGGCCGATGTCCGTCCGCCCGGCCGAGTGCAGGGCCGGGACGACGCCCAGTGACGCGCGTGTGGTGGCGCTCAGGATCGCGGTCGGCGGGCGGGAGCCGCCGAGCAGGGCCCGCACCGCGTCCGCGGCGGCCTGGCTGGTCGGGCATGCGCAGTTGACGAGCTCCTCGTCGGCTTCGACCTGGTGCCGGGCCAGCGCATCGCGGTAGCCGTGCAGGCGGGCGCCTGAGGTGGGGATGGCGGGCGTGTCGCCGATGTAGGCGATGCGCCGGTGGCCGTGGGCGATGAGATGGGCGACGGCGCCGAATGCCGCGCGGTGGTCGTCGATCTCGACCAGGTCGGCCGGCAGGCCGGGCGCGGGCCGGTCGACGAGTACGACCGGGACGCGCGGGTCGAGCCAGGCATGGTCGTCCCCGGTCGGGCAGAGCAGCAACCCGGCCACCCGGCGCTGCACCATCCGCCCGATGACGTCGCGCTCCCAGGCGGGATCCCGGCGGGTGCTGGTGACCAGCACGGACCGGCCGTGCCGCGACATTTCCAGCTCCACCGCGTCGATGACCTCGGCGAAGAACGGATCGGAGATGGACTCCACCACGAACCCGATCGTGGTGTCCGTGCCGGCCCGCAGGGACCGGGCCATCGCGTCGGGCTCGAACCGCAGGTCGAGCATTGCCGCCTGGACGCGCTGCCGGGTGACCGGCGCGACCCGCGGGTCGTCGTTCAGGACCCGCGAAGCGGTACGCAGGCTCACCCCGGCCGCGTTCGCGACGTCGAGGAGCCTGGTCGGCCCGCTGGCGGGTCGCTGCTTCAGCTGCTCGAAAGGGCCCTGCTCGAAGGGATGCTGTGCCATCGATGGCATACCGCCATTGTGCCCGGCTTTGCCATCGATGGCAACCTCCGGCGAGGCCGTGGCACCCAGATCGGTCATTGTGTGTCAAAACACCCCCTATCAGGGGTGTTTTGACACTCAATCATGGGCGCCGTGACAGTTGTGGCACCTGATGCGGACCATATGTAGAGGGTGGGACCGGCGGGGCGGGGCCCGGCGGGGCGGGGGCCTGGGGTGCGTGGGCCAGGCGGATGGGTCGGCCCGTTCGGTACTAAAGGGGGCGACCAGCACCACCGGCCGGGCGGTGCGCAGGTTCGCGGCAGCCAGCCCGTTCAGGGCCGGGCCAGCGCGGTGGCTGCGGTCGGGCTCAGCGGCAGCGACGGGAGCAGCAGGGCCTGGTAGGAGTGGTACAGGTCCGGCTTGCCTGACCAGGTAGAGGCGGCCGGCGTCAGATCCGGAGCCAGCTCCTGCCACCAGCCGCCGTGCTCGCGGTCCAGGAAGTAGCGGTCGATCTCGTCCCACCACCGGGCCGCGGCGGCGGCGAAGCGGTCCTCGCCGGTGCGCCGGTGCAGGGCGTCGGCGGCGAGCACGGCCTCGCAGCCGACCCAGTGCATGCGGGCCGTCACTACCGGCTGGCCGCCGGCGTCGATGGTATAGATCAAGCCCGGGCGACCGTCCCGCTGCCAGGCGTCGGTGACGGCGGTGTCGAACAGCGCGGTCGCCGCCTCGAGCAGCCAGGAAGCGGGCGCCGGCTGGGCGGCCTCCAGGGTCAGCAGCAGCCGGGCCCATTCGAAGGAATGACCGGGGGTGGTGCCGGGCGGCCGGAACGGGTCGTTGGGGCGGTCGGCGTTGTAGTCCGGGAGGGGCTGCCAGTTCTGGTCGTAGTGCTCGGGTATCCGCCAGCCATGCGCCCGGGCCTGTACGTTCACCAGGTAATCCGCTATCGAGGCGGCCCTGTGGTGCCAGGCGGGGCGGCCGGTCACGTCGCCCGCCGCCAGGTACGCCTCCACCGAGTGCATGTTGCTGTTGGCGCCGCGGTACGCCTCGGACTCGGTGAAGCCGGCGTTCCAGCTCTCCAGCGCGAGGCCTTCCGCGTCGGACCAGAAGTGCCGGTCGACGGCGGCCGTGGCGGCCTCCAGGGCGGCATCGGACCCGGGGATGCCGGCGGCCAGCGCGCTGGAGGCGGCCAGCAGGACGTGGGCATGGGCGTAGTTCGCCTTGGCGGTGTCGAGGACGTTCCCGGCCGGGTCGAGGCCGGCGAACCAGCCGCCGTGCTCGCGGTCGGCGTAGCGGCTGGTCAGGGCGTCCAGGCCGGAGGCGGCCAGGGCGCCGGCGCCGGCCACCCCGGTCAGGTGGGCCAGCGCGAACACGTACGTCATGCGCGCGTTGATGTACAGCGGGCGGGGCTGCGCCGGGTCGATGCGGCCGTCGGTGCCGAGCCACCCGAAGCCGCCGTCGGGCAGCGCGGCCGCCCGGCCGAACTCGATCAGCCGGCTGGCTTCGGCCTCACGCCACGGCCCCGTTCCCGGCTGCCCTGGCCCTGGCTCGCTCATGGTCTTCCCTTCTCGCTCAGGCTCGCGGGGGCAGCTCGCCCGAGCCGCGCGGGATCAGCCGGACCGGGAGGACCGTCCGGCGGCGCACGGGCGCGCCGGGGTCCTCGATGCGCCGCAGGAGCCGCTCGACCGCGATGCGCCCCAGCCCGGCCGGGTCCTGGTCGATGACGGTGATCGCCGGGGACAGCGCCGCGGCCAGCGGGACGTCGCCGAACCCGACCACGGCGACGTCGGTGCGCCCCGCCTTGTGCAGGGCCTGGACGAGCGCCATCGTGCACGGGACGTTCGAGGAGAACACGGCCGTGGGAGCGTCCGGCTCGGCCAGACGCCCGACCAGCTTGGCGGCGGATTCCTCGGGTGATCCGCCGGACGTGCAGACGAGGTCGGGGCGGTCGTCCAGGCCGGCCTCGGCCACGGCCTCCCGGTAGCCCTTCAGCCGGCGCCGGGTCGTCATGACCGGGACGGAGATGTCGAAGAAGGCCACCCGCCGGTGGCCGTGGCTCGCCAGGTGCAGGACGGCCGTGCGCGCGCCGGCCAGATCGTCCTCGATCACGTAGATGCCGGAGAGCCCCCGGGGGGCCCGGTCCACGAACACCACCGGCGTCCGCTGCTGCCACGGGGCCAGGTAGGCCTGGTCCGGGCTGACGGCGGCCACGATCAGGCCGCTGATCTGGCGCCGGAGCAGCGACTCCAGGGCCGAGCGCTCGTGCTCGGCGCCCTGGCGGAGGCTGGTCACCACGACCGCCATCCCGCGCCCGCCCAGGTCCACCTCGATGCTGGCGGTCATCGCGGCGAAGAACGGATCGCCGATGTCGGGGATGGCCAGGCCCACCGCCGGGTCCGCGCCGACCCGGAAGCTGCGGGCCAGCATGTTCGGTACGTAGTGCAGCTTCTGCATGGCCCAGCGGACCCGGTCCCGGGTCTCCTCGGTGACGTGAGGGTCATCGTTGAAGACCCGGGACACGGTCTTGGCGCTGACTCCGGCGACGCGGGCAACGTCACGCATGGTGGTCATGGTGGGTAGTCTCCGGCCGCCCTACGAATCAGCACAGTGCGTCAGCGGATTATCAGCAGGAGGTCTTGTAGATCGCCGCCTGGCTGGCCGCGGAGCTGAGGTTGTCCTTGGTGATGATGGTGAACTTGGTGCCGATCTTCGGGGTGGTCGGCTTGCCGGTCAGGGCCTTGTAGGCCTGGTCCACCGCGTTGGTCCCGATCACGTACGGGGACTGGGCGATGAGCCCCTGCACCGTGCCCTGCTGCAGCGCGGTGATCTCGTCCGGCTCGGCGTCGAACCCGATGATCTTGACCTTGCCCGACTTGCCGGCCTGGCGGACTCCGGTGGCGGCGCCCTCGGCGGAGAACAGGTTGGCCGCGAAGATCCCGACGATGCCGGGGTTCTTCTGCAGCGCCGCCAGCGTGACCTGGGCGGCCACGGACGCGCTGTCCTGGTCGAACTGCGTGCCCACGTACTTGAACTTGGGGTCGGCCTTGGCCGCGGCCACGAAGCCCTGCTGGCGCTGGTCGGTGGTGCTGACGCCGGGCTTGACGTTGACGACGAGCACCTCGCCGCCGCCGGGCACCAGCTGCTGGATCGCCTTGAACGCCTGGGCGCCGCCGGCCACGTTGTCCGAGGAAATCTGGGAGACCGCGCCGGACGGGTCGCTCAGCGTGGTGTCGACGAGGACGACCTTGATGCCCGCGGCCATGGCCGCGGCGATCGGGGGCCGGCTGGCCGACACGTCGTTGGGGGCGATCAGGATCGCGTCGGGTTTGGCCGCGGTGACCGACTGGATGATCGGGTTCTGCAGCGTGGCGTCGAACTGCGACGGGCCCTGGATGTTGACGGTGACGTTGCCGAGCTTCTTGGCCTCGGCCTGGATGCCGCAGCCCATCGTGACGTAGAAGCCGTCACCGGCCACGCCCTGGATGAAGGTCATCTTGTAGTTCTTGCCGCTGGTCGAGCCGCCGGTGGCGGTGGAACCGCCGGCCGCGCTCGACGAGCTCGAGGACGAGCACGCCGCCGCCGTGAGGGTCAGCAGCAAGACTGCCGCCGCCCCCGCGGCTGGTTTCGCCAAAGACCGCTTCATACCTGCTCCTTCGCGTGATTTCTGGGTTCGGCTGCCGGTCCTGCGATGGCAGCTGTGTCCCCGCGGACCGGCATGTTCAGCTTCTGGCAACCTCTCGGAAACATACGGGCTGATCTTGCAGCAGCTATGTCACCGATGTCAATACCATCCGACCGATGATCTATCAATGGCTTGAACAGGGCCTACAGGCAGCATGTATCGTTTTGGTTCCAGCTATTGACATCGGTGACATGACAAGGGACCCTCTTGCTAAACATTGCGGTACGGTTACGGCCGCGTTGCGGTATCAGCGTTGAATTCGCAGCTGAGTCAGGACCGCAGTCGATAAGGAGTGGTTCCATGAGCGTTGCGCTGGAAGCACGCGACATCACGAAGGTGTATGGTCATGTCAGCGCGCTGTCGGGCGCCAACTTCGAGGTCAAGGCCGGCGAGGTGACCGCGCTCATCGGGGACAACGGGGCCGGCAAGAGCACGCTGGTCAAGATCCTGTCCGGGACCGAGACGCCGACGTCGGGCGAGATCCTGGTCGACGGCCAGCCGGTGACCATAGACGGCCCGCTCGCGGCGCGCCGCTACGGGATCGAGACCGTGTACCAGGACCTGGCCCTGGCCCCGCACCTCAACCCCGTGCAGAACATGTACCTGGGCCGCGAGATCATGCGGCCGGGCCTGCTGGGGCATCTGGGCTTCATGAACAACGCGGAGATGCGCGTCGGCAGCAAGAAGGCCTTCGACGAGCTCGGCGCGACCGTGCGCAACTTCTCCGGCAGTATCGGCGCCATGTCCGGTGGCCAGAAACAGGCGGTCGCGGTCGCTCGCGCCGCCGCCTGGGCCAAGCGGGTCATCCTGCTCGACGAGCCCACGGCCGCGCTCGGCGTGGTGCAGACCCAGGGCGTTCTCGACCTGATCCGCCGGGTCCGCGACCGCGGGCTCGGCGTGGTGTTCGTCAGCCACCAGATGCCGGCCGTGCTCCAGGTCGCCGACGACGTGCAGGTCATGCGGCTCGGCCGCCGGGTGGCCACGTTCCGGGCGGAGGACACGACGATGGAGGAGCTGGTCGGGGCGATGACCGGCGCCCTGACCCAGGATGAGAGGACGCAGGAAGACGGGATGCGGGAGATCCAGCCATGACCGAGCAGACGACCGTGCCGCCCCCTGTTCCTGACGGCGCGGCGCCGGCCGGCGCGGCGCCGACCGAGGAAGAACCGACCGGCCGGCTCGCGCGGCTGGCCCGGCTGCAGGCGCTGCAGATCATCATCGTGCTGGCCGTGATCGTCGTCATCTTCTCGATCCTCAAGCCCAGCGCCTTCCTGACCGTGTTCAACATCCGCGGGATCGTGCAGAACACCGCGATCCTGGCGGTCCTGGCCGTCGGGATGACCTTCGTGATCATCACCGGCGGCATCGACCTGTCGATAGGCAGCGTGCTGGTCTTCAGCGGCGTCGTGGCCGACAAGGTGATGGCCAACGTCGGCGGCGGTCAGGGCTGGGGTACGGCCATCATCGGCGCCCTGGTGGCCATCGGCTGCGGGCTCGCCTGGGGGCTGATCAACGGGTTCCTGGTCGCGCGGGCCAAGGTCCCGCCGCTCATCGTCACGCTCGGCACCCTGGGTATGGCCCTCGGCCTGGCCGAGGTCATCACAGGCGGCGTGGACCTGCGCAACGTCCCGACCGTCATGGTCAACTCGGTCGGCTTCGGCAACATCGTCGGGCAGATACCGTGGCTGGCCGTCATCGCCGCGGTCGTCGTGCTGCTCGGGATCGTGCTGCTGCACCGGACCCGGTTCGGCCTGCATACCTACGCGATCGGCTCGAACCCCGAGGCGGGCCGGCGGGCCGGCGTCAACGTCCCCCGTCAACTGGTCATGGTCTACGCCCTGTCCGGCCTGCTGGCCGGCTTCGGCGGCTGGCTCAACCTGGCGTTCTTCCAGTCGACCACGATCGGCGGGCAGACCTCGACCAACCTGAGCGTGATCGCGGGCGTGGTCATCGGCGGCACCAGCCTGTTCGGCGGCTACGGGTCCATCCTCGGCAGCGTCATCGGGGTGTTCATCCCGGCCACGCTGCAGAACGGGTTCGTGATCATCGGCGTCCAGCCGTTCTGGCAGCAGGTCGTGGTCGGCGCCGTCCTCATCGCCGCCGTCTACGTCGACCAGCAGCGGCGCGCCGCCGCCCTGCGCGGCGGCCCATCGAGGGTGCACGGCCTGCTGGGTCACTGGATCAGCAGGCGGGGCGATCCGGCCCGGGAGTGAGTCCCGGGCCCGGCCCGTCCGGGAACGCCCGGTCCGCCAGGCCCCGTACCCGGCCCCGTTCGCCGAAGGAGCAGCATGAAAGCCGTTGTCTACGATGCTCCGGGAAGCTTCGCGATCAGGGACATCCCGCCACCGGATCCGGAGCCCGGGGAGGTCCGCGTCCGCGTCCGCCAAACCGGGATCTGCGGCACCGACCTGCACATCCATAACGGCAAGTTCTTCGCCGAGTTCCCGCTGACCCCCGGCCACGAACTGGTCGGGCCGGTGGACGCGCTGGGCGAGGGCACCGAGGGGTTCCGCATCGGCGAGTACGTCTCGGTCAACCCGAACATGAACTGCGGGCACTGCGAGTACTGCCGGACCGGGCGCACCTTGCTGTGCGCCAACCTCAAGGGGCTCGGCACGAACTGGCCCGGCTCGTTCGCCGAATACGTCACGGTCCCCGCCAGCCTGGTCTTCTCGGTGGACGGCATCGATCCCGACGTGTCCGTGTTTACCGAGCCCACGGCGTGCGCCATGCACGGCACGGAGACGCTGAGTCCGCGGCCGGGGAGTTCGGCCCTGGTCTTCGGCGCCGGCCCGACGGGGCTGCTGCTGGCCCAGCTCATCGCGCGCGGCGGCGCGGCCAGCGTGACCGTGGCGGCTTCGTCGGCGTTCAAGCTCAAGCGGGCCGAGGACCTCGGGCTCGACGCGACGTTCCTGATGGACCGCGCGGACCTGGCCGGCGACGCGGCCAAGCTGAAGGCGGTTTCGGGCGGCGGATTCGACATCGTGGTCGACGCCACCGGGGCGGCGGCCGTCTCCGAGCAGTGCGTGCCGCTGACCCGCAGCGGCGGGACCGTGATGTTCTACGGGGTGACCGAGCCCGAGGACCTGGTGCGGGTCAGCCCGTACGACGTGTTCCGGCGCGAGATCACCATCAAGGGGTCCTTCGCCGAGATCAACGCGTTTCCGGCCGCGATCGCGGCGCTGCGCAGCGGGCGGGCCCGGACCGAGGGCCTGATCACGCACCGGTTCCCGCTCGACGACTACGCCGGCGCCCTGGACGCGCTGCGCGGCGACCGCACCGTCCACAAGATCATCATCGAGTGCTGGCAGGGATGAACGCGGTCTGCACCCTGGGTCTTGACCTTGGCACCAGCTCGGCCAAGGCGATCGTGACCGATACCGGGGGCAGGGTCCTGGCGCAGGCGTCGGCCGGCTACGCCGTGAGCTCAGCGAAGGCCGGCTACGCCGAAAGCGACCCGGGCGACTGGTGGAGCGCGGTGAAGGCCTGCGCCCGCGAGGCGGTGGCCGCAGCCGACAGCGCGGGCGGGTCGCCTCCGGCGGCGATCGGGTTGTCCGGGCAGATGCATGGCCTGGTGCTGACCTCGGCCGACGGCGAGGCACTTCGGCCGGCCCTGCTCTGGGCCGACAGCCGGGCCACCGGGGCGCTGGCCGCCTACCGCCGCCTCGGGCCGGCTGCGCTGGCCCGGCTGGCCAACCCGCTGGCCCCCGGGATGACCGGGCCGCTGCTCATGTGGGTGGCCGAGCACGAACCGCGGACGTACCGGGACGCGCGCTGGGCGCTGGCGCCCAAGGACTGGCTGCGGGCCCGCCTCACCGGCGAGATCCACGCCGAGCCCAGCGACGCATCCGCCAGCCTGCTCTACGACGTGCCGGGCGACCGCTGGGACCTCGACGTGGTCGGCGCGCTCGGCCTGGACGCCGGCCTGCTGGCGCCCGTGCTGCCCTCGGCCGGCGCGCCGGCCGGGCGCCTCACCGCCGCGGCAGCGGCCGAGCTGGGGCTGCCCGCGGGCATCCCGGTCGCGGCCGGGGCCGGGGACACCGCCGCGGCCGCCCTCGGCAGCGGCATCGGCCTGGGCGACGTCCAGCTGACCGTCGGCACCGGTGCGCAGGTCCTCCGGCTGCTGGCCGCACCGGCCAGCCGGGCGGACGCCGGGGTCAACCTCTACCGGTCGGCGACGCCGGATGGCTGGTACCAGATGGGCGCCACGCTCAGCGCCGGGCTCAGCCTCAACTGGGTGCGCGAAGTCATGAACGCCAGCTGGGCGGAGCTGTACGCCAGCGCGGGCCGCCCGGGCCAGCCGCACGACCCGATCTTCGTCCCGCACCTGTCGGGGGAACGGACACCGTACTGCGATCCGGCGCTGCGCGGCTCCTGGGCCGCGCTGTCGCTGGCCGATGACCGGACGTCGCTGCTGCGGGGCGCGCTCGAGGGCGTCGCGTTCGCGATCCGCGACGCGCTGGACGCCCTGCTTGGCGAGGATCGGCCCGGCGGCCCCGGCTCCGGCGAGCGGCGCCCGTCCCGCCTCCGGCTGGCGGGCGGGGGCACCCTGGCGGCGGGCTGGCGGCAGCTGCTCGCGGACGTGCTGGGGCTGCCGCTGTACGCCGTGGACGTGCCCGCCGCGTCCGGCCGGGGCGCGGCCCTGCTGGGCGCCCGCGCCGCGGGCCTGCTGAGCTTTGACGATATCGCCGGACCGCTGGCTCCGCCGGCCGGCCTGGCGGCCGAGCCGGACCGGGCCATGACCGCCTTCCACGCCGAACGTCACGCCAGGTTCGGGCAGATCGTCTCGGCCCTGCGATTGACGGGGGAAGGAGCCGCATGACCACGGTGACCGGGAAAACGCTGGCCGAGCTGAACGTGCCGGTGCCCGGTTATGACCGCCGCCGGGTGACGACCGGGATCGTGCACATCGGCGTCGGCGGTTTCCACCGCTCGCACCAGGCCATGTACATCGACACGCTGATGAACCGCGGCGCGGCGATGGACTGGGGCATCTGCGGTATCGGGGTGCAGCCGTCCAACACCACGATGCGCGACGCGCTGGCCGCCCAGGACGGCCTGTATACCCTGGTCCTGCGGCATAGCGACGGCACCTGGGAGCCCCGTGTGATCGGGTCGATCGTCGAGTACCTGTTCGCGCCCGACGATCCGGAGGCCGCGATCGAGAAGATGGCCGGGCCGGAGACCCGGATCGTGTCGCTCACCGTCACCGAGGGCGGCTACCAGCTCGACGCGGTCACCGGCGACTTCGACGGGTCCGATCCAGCCGTGCTGGCCGACCTGCGGCCGGGCGCCGCGCCGGGCACCGTTTTCGGGCTGGTGACCGAGGCGCTGGCCCGCCGCCGTGACCGGGGCATTCCCGCCTTCAGCATCCTGTCCTGCGACAATATCCAGGGCAACGGCCACGTGAGCCAGCGGGCGTTCACCGCGTTCGCCCGGCTGCGCGATCCCGGGCTGGCCGACTGGATCACCCGGCACGTTCGGTTCCCTAACGGCATGGTCGACCGCATCACGCCGCAGACGACCGACGAGGACCGGGCCGAGCTCAGCCGGCGGTTCGGCCTCGAGGACCGGTGGCCGGTGTTCTGCGAGCCGTTCACCCAGTGGGTCCTGGAAGACGACTTCGCCGACGGCCGGCCGCCGCTGGAAGACGTCGGCGTGCGGATCGTCTCCGACGTGGAACCCTACGAGCTGATGAAGTTGCGGCTGCTCAACGCCAGTCACCAGGCCCTGTGCTATCCGGGCTACCTGGCCGGCTACCGGCTCGTGCACGAGGTCACTACGGACCCGCTGTTCGCCCGGTTCCTGCTGGACTACATGACCGCCGAGGCCATCCCTACCCTGCGGCCGGTACCCGGCATCGACCTGCACCAGTACGCCCGCCAGCTTATCGAGCGGTTCTCCAACCCGGAGGTGCGCGACACCGTAGCCCGGCTGTGCGCCAACACCTCCGATCTCATTCCCAAGTTCCTGCTCCCGGTCATCCGGCACCAGCTCGCGGCCGGCGGTCCGGTCACCCGGTCGGCGGCGGTCGTGGCCAGCTGGGCCCGCTACGCCGAGGGCATCGACGAGAACGGCGAGAGGTACGAGATCGACGACGTTCTCGCGCCGCAACTGCGGGCCGCGGCGGGACGGCAGCGCGGACACCCGGCCGCATTCCTCGAGGACAACCGCGCGGTCTTCGGCGACCTAGCCGACGACACCCGGTTCACCCGGGTGTACAGCTCGATCCTGACCGCCCTGCTGGACGGGGGCGTCAGGAAGACGTTCGCTGACCTTGACCACTACGCCACTGAAAGAAAGCCGCCCTGACTAGCATGCAACGCGTCGTCGTCTACCCAGACCGGATCGCTGTCGAGGCAGCGGACATCCCCGCCCCCGGCCCGAACGAGGCCCTGGTCCGCACGCTCGTGGCCGGGGTGTGCGGATCCGACCTGCACGCGGCCCGCGGCAGCCACCCGTTCGTCCCGCTGCCCTACCGGCCCGGCCACGAGGTCGTCGGGGTCATCGAGGCGGCGGGCGCCGCCGCCGGGGCCTGGACGCCGGGCCAGCGGGTCATCGTGGAACCCGACCTGCCCTGCTGGACGTGCAAGATGTGCACCTCCGGACGCGAGAACCTGTGCGAGAACCTGCAGTTCTTCGGCTGCGGCTACGCCCAGGGCGGCATGGCCGACTACTTCACCGTGGCCGCGAACCGCCTGCACCCCGTGCCGGACGTGCTCGACGATCACGCCGCGGCGCTGATCGAGCCGTTGTCCACGCCGGTGCACGCGGTACGCCTGGCCGGCGACGTGGCCGGCCGGTCCGTCGCCGTTCTCGGCGCCGGCACCATCGGGTTGCTCACCCTCGCGGTGCTCCGCGCGCACGGGGCGGGCACGGTCGTCAGCACCGATCCGAACCTGGCCAAGCGCCAGCGGGCCGCCGCCCTCGGCGCCGACGCGACCGTCGACGCACGCTCGCCCGACGTCACCGGCCAGGTGCGGGAGGCGCTGGGCGGGAGCGCCGACGTCGTCTTCGACTGCGTCTCCGTCCAGTCGTCGCTGGATCAGGCGATCGCCATCGCCGACAAGGGCGGGACGGTCATGGTGGTGGGCGTCCCGGCCCGCGAGGTCACCGTCCCGCTGCCGATCGTGCAGGATCACCAGATCCGCATCCAGGGCAGCGCCACCTACCTTCCCCCGGATTTTGCCGAATCGGCTGACCTGCTGCGCCGGGGAGCCGTCAGGGCGGCGGATTTCGTCACCGCCGTCCGGCCCCTGGCTCAGGTCGCCGAGGCCTTCGAGCTGGCCTCGTCGGGTCAGCACGTCAAGGTCCTCGTCAGCGCGGCCGAATCATGAGCGGCCCGCACCGCCGCCTGGACCGCAAGCTGAGTGCCATCACGGCCGGCCGGTACACCCCTGGCGACTTCGTGATCGCGGACGCCAAGGACGCCGACATGGCGTTCGGCCTCACCTCGGCGGGACCGGCCGGGGGCTCCGGGTCCGGACGGTACCGCACGCGCGGCGACTTCCTCGACGACATGCGGGCCCTGGTCGCCCAGGGCGAACTCGACATCATGCTGACCTCGGCGGCCAACGGGGAGCGGCTGGCCCGGGACGGCTCGCTGGGAGATATGACCCTGGCCGTCCGGGGAAACGACAGCACCGACATCTGGAACAGCCGGGGCGGCCGCTACCCCGCCCTGCCGTCGCGGCCGTTCCGCACGGCCGACCTGTCCGCCGTCCGTCCGTTCTGCGATCTCGTGCTGTACTCGATGACCTTCAACAACGAGCTGGACCACGACCTGGCCACGCTCGAGGCGTACGGCAGCTTCCGGCGCGAGGCCGCTGCGCTGGGCATCCGGCATTTCCTCGAGGTCTTCAACCCCAACGCGCCGGCTGCCCTGGCGGCCGGGCAGGTTGGCGCGTTCGTCAACGACTCGATCACTCGCGCCCTGGCCGGGGTCACCGTGGCGCAGCGGCCGCTGTTCCTGAAGGTGGCCTACAACGGCCCGGACGCCCTGGCCGAGCTGGCTGGCTACGATCCGTCGCTGGTGGTAGGCGTCCTGGGCGGGTCGGCAGGCACCACCCGGGACACCTTCGAGCTGCTGCACCAGGCCGAACGGCACGGCGCGCGGGTCGCCCTGTTCGGACGCAAGATCCAGCACGCGGAGTCGCAGCTGGACCTGGTCGGCCTGATGCGGCCGGTGCTGCGGGGCGAGCTGAGTCCGGCCGATGCCGTTCGCGCCTACCACGCCGCGCTGGCCAAGGCCGAGATCGCCCCGCACCGCGACCTCGAGGCCGACCTGGCGGTGACCGATCCCGTGCTGCGTGCCGGATGACCCGCGAGGGGGTCCTGTGCGCCGGGACGATTCTCGTCGATGTCGCCAAGGTGATCGACGCCTACCCAGCCCTCGATCATCTGGCTACGATCGAGCAGGTATCGCTGAGCACCGGCGGTCCGGGCCTCAACATGGCCGTCGACCTGCGCATGCTCGGGGCGGCATTCCCGATAGGGGTGCTCGGCGCCGTCGGCGACGACGAGCACGGCGCCTTCATCCTGGCCGAGTGCCTACGGCTGGGCATCGAGGTGACCGGCGTCCGGAAGCTGGCCGGCGCGGTCACCTCGTTCACCGACGGGATGATCGAGCGGGAGGGCGGCCGGCGGACCTTCTTCCACCACAGCGGGGCTAACGCGCTATTCGACGCCTCAGCCGCCGACCTGGGGCGGGCGCGGGTCCTGCACGCGGGCGCACCCGGCATCCACCCGGTCATGGACCGCCCGCAGCCCGGCGGGGGCAACGGCTGGTCCGCCTTGCTCCAGCGGGCCCAGGCCGCGGGCCTGCACACCAACATGGAAATGGTCAGCCTGGCACCGAACCGCACCACCCAGGTCGCCCGGCCCTGCCTGCCCTACCTGGACAGCCTCGTGATCAACGAACTCGAGGCCGGCGCGCTGACCGGCATCGACGCTCCGGCACCCACCGCGGACGGGCCGGCGGACTGGCCGGCGCTGGAGGCGATGGCGCTCGGCCTGATCGAGCACGGCGTCTCGGCGCTCGCGGTGGTGCACGTCCCGGCGGGCTGCGTCGCCGCCGCCCCGGGCGGCCGAACCTGGCGCCAGGGCTCGGTCCGGCTGCCGCGCGAGCAGGTCCGCAGCACCATCGGCGCGGGTGACGCCTTCGCCGCCGGCGTCATCCTGGGCCTGCACGACGGCTGGGCGGTCGAGCGCTGCCTGCGGCTGGCGGTCGCCTCCGCCGCGGCGTCCGTACGCAGCCCGCACACCTCCGCCGGCATCCAGCCCGCTGATATCTGCCTCGCCGAGGCCGACCGATTCGGCTACCGCCCGACGCCCCCGGTTCAGCGTGTGTACTGAGGCGGTCGTGCACGATCCTGTCGCGGGGACGAAGTAGCATTCCGCACAAAGCTCGCCGCGCGAGCGGTTGAGCATCCATCGAAATCTGGTGCACTGTGGACGAGCGCCTGCTGCTGGTCGAGGACGACGCGTCGATCCGCGAGATCGTGTCAATCGGGCTGAAGGCAGCCGGCTTCCGGGTCGCCACTGCGATCGATGGCCGGGAGGGCCTGGCGAGGGTCCGCGCGGACGGCTTCGACGCGGTGATACTGGACGTGATGCTGCCGTCGCTGGACGGATTCGAGGTCTGCCGCGAGATCAGGAAATTCAGCCGGGTCCCGGTCGTGATGCTGACGGCCCGGACCGACCTCATCGACGTGGTGGTGGGGCTGGAGTCAGGCGCGGACGATTACGTCAAGAAGCCCTTCGAGCTGCCCGAGCTGATCGCGCGCCTGCGCGCCATGCTCAGGCGGGCGGCCCCTCCGACCGGTGCCGAGCCGATCGTGGCCGGCCGGCTGGAGATCGACCCGGCCGGTTTTACCGTGCGGAAGGACGGCATCGAGCTCGCACTCACCGCGACCGAGTTCCGGCTGCTCTTCGAACTCGCCAGGCGACCGGGACAGGTGCTCACCAGGGAACAGCTGCTGCAGCGGGTGTGGGATTACGAGTACCTCGGGGAATCCCACTTGGTGGAGGTGGCCATCGGGCGGCTGCGGGCCAAGGTGGAAGACGATCCGTCGCACCCGGCCATGATCAAGACGATCCGCGGGGTCGGCTACCGCCTGGACCGGGCCTGAAGGCATGGCCCGGAAGGCGACCCGGCCTCGCGGCCGACGCGGGCGGATCTGGCCGGGCGGACTGCGGCGCCGGCTGGTCGTCGCCTTCGTGCTGGTAGCGACGGTCTCGGCCGGGGCCCTTGCGGTCGCGTCGTACCTGCTGGTGCGCGACGCGCGGCTGGACGGCTCGCTGGCCGCGAGCGCGGCCGCGGCCCGGGAAGACCTGAACCTGGCCGCCACCATCACCTACCAGGCGGCCGGTGATTTCGTCCGGGCGTACGAGCAGCGGGGCACCCACGCGGTGCTGGTCTTCCCCGGAGGCCGCAAGGTCGCCTCCAATGCCCAGGTGAACCCGCCGATCCCGGCCGTACTCCAGGGCTTCGTCCGCGAGGGGCAGCTCGGCTACCAGCGGATGGATGTCGCCGGGCAGCCCTACCTGGTCGTGGCGGGCCGGGTGCCGGGGTCGAACGCTCAGCTTTACCTGTTCTTTTCCGAGCAAAGTATCGAGCGCAACCTGGCTCAGCTGCGCAACACCCTGGCGGCGGCCTGGCTCGGCGTGCTCCTAGCGGCGGCGCTGGTCGGGCGGGTGCTCGCCCGGCGAACGCTGGAACCGGTCGCCAGGGCCAGCGAGGCGGCCCGGCTGATCGCCGACGGCCGCCTCGACACCAGGCTGCCGGTCGGCGCGGCGGATGAGTTCGGCGCCTGGGCGGCGGCATTCAACGAGATGGCTGACGCGCTCGAGGCGAAGATCGCCGCGCTCTCGGCGGCCCAGGCACGCGAGCTCCGGTTCACCGCGAACGTCGCGCACGAGCTACGCACGCCGCTGACCGCCCTGGTGGCCGAGGCCTCGCTGCTCGGCAGCCAGGTCAGCCATCTGCCTGACCCGGCCCGCCGCCCCGTTGAGCTGCTGATTGCCGATGTGCGCCGGCTCAGGACGCTGGTTGACGAGCTGATGGAGATCTCCAGGCTCGACGCCGGGTCTGAGCCAGTCCTGCGGCAGCGGGTCGACGTCCGGTCCGTCGTGGCCGCGCTGATCAGCGCACGGGGCTGGCAGCAGCAGGTTGCCGTGAACGGCGGGCCACTCACGCTGACCACCGATCCGCGCCGGATCGAGCGGATACTGGCCAACCTGGTCGGCAACGCGGTCGAGCACAGCGGCCGGGACGTCACGGTGCGGACCGGCACCGACGGTGCTCACGGCTGCATCGAGGTGGCCGACGGGGGTCCGGGCATCCCGCCGGAGCACCTGCCGCACGTCTTCGAGCGCTTCTACAAAGCCGACTCGGCCCGGGCCGGCGTGGGCAGCGGTCTCGGCCTGGCTATCGCGCTCGAGAACGCCAGGCTCCTGGGCGGAAATATCAGTGTGTCCAGCGACGTAGCAGGCGGGTCGGTGTTCCGGCTCACCCTGCCGCTCGGGCCTCCCGCCGATGTGAGGGAACCGTGATGTTGCGGTGAGCCGCCGGTTGGCTGGCCGGCGCACAGTGGGCGGTAAGGGCACTATGAAGGAGACCCATGAAGCGCCTGCCCATCATGATGATCAGTGGCATCTGCCTGCTCGCCGCTGGTTGCGGGGCGCCCGCGTCCGGCGCGCTCGGTCCGGCTCCGACCGCCACCGCCCAGACAGCCAGTCCGGCCGTGTCCCCGGGCAGCGCGACCGCGAGCGCTGCGCCCTCACCAGGCGGCCAGCAGCCGACGGCGACGCCGACCCAGGGTCCGGCCCGCGAGATCGGCCTGCAGGCCTGGTTCAGCCGGAACGGCAAGCTCTTCGTCACCAAGCGGACCGTTCCGGCCACGCCAGGTATCGGCCAGGCCGCGCTTGACCGCATGCTGACCGGCCCTTCGGCGGCCGAGTATGCGGCCGGACTGCGCTCGCAGATCCCGGCCGGCACGACGGTGCGCGGCGTGCGCATTTCCGCCGGGATCGCGACCGTCGATCTCAGCTCGTCGTTCGAGTCGGCCGCCAGCCCTTCGGCGATGCCGCTTCGGATCGCGCAGGTGGTCTACACGCTGACGCAGTTCCAGACGGTCACCGGCGTGCGGTTCGCGATCAACGGCCAGGGTGTCACCGTGGTCGGCGGGGTTCCGGTGCAAAGTCCGCAGACCCGCGCGATGTACGGCGGCTACCTGCCAGCCATCACGGTGCGGAGCCCGGTCATCGGGGCGCCGGTGACCAGCCCGGTCACCGTGTCTGGCACGGCCGATGTGTTCGAGGCAACTGTCAGCGTGCGCATCCTGGACTCGGCCGGCCACGAGATCGCCAGGACATTCACCACCGCGAGCTGCGGCACCGGCTGCCGCGGCGACTACTCGGTCACGGTCTCCTACTCGGTTCCGCGGGCTCAGCCTGGCACGATCGAGGTATTCGAGAGTTCAGCCAAGGACGGGCAACCGATCAACGTCCAGCTGATCCCGGTGAGGCTGGCGCCCTGACCGCTAGTGCAGGATCAGGCCGCTGGTGGGGACGCCGGTGCCCGCGGTGACCAGGACCGGGCCATCGCCGGGAACCTGGTTGACCGAGGCGCCGCGGACCTGGCGGACCGCCTCGGCGATGCCGTTCATGCCGTGGATGTAGGCTTCGCCGAGCTGGCCGCCGTGCGGGTTGACCGGCAGGCGGCCGCCCAGCTCGATCGCGCCGCCCGCGATGAAGTCCCTGGCCTCGCCGCGCCCGCAGAAGCCGAGCTCCTCCAGCTGGATGAGCACATACGGGGTGAAGTGGTCGTACAGGATGGCGGTCCGGATGTCGGCGCTGGTGATCCCGGCCTGCCGCCACAGCTGCCCGCCGACCAGGCCCATCTCCGGCAGGCTGGCCAGGTCGTCGCGGTAGTAGCTGGTCATGGTGAACTGGTCCGGGCCGGCTCCCTGCGCGGCCGCGCGGATCACGGCGGGCGGGTGGCGCAGGTCGCGGGCCCGGTCCAGGCTGGTGACGACCACGGCGACGGCGCCATCACTTTCCTGGCAGCAGTCGAGCAGCCTGAGGGGCTCGGCGATCCAGCGCGACGCCTGGTGCTCGGCGAGCGTGACCGGGCGCTGGTAGAACCAGGCGTTCGGGTTGGTCGCGGCGTGGCGGCGGTCCGCCACCGTCACCCGGCCGAAGTCCTCGCTGGTCGCGCCGAACTCGTGCATGTACCGCCGCGCCACCATGGCGACCGTGGCGGCCGGGGTGGCGATGCCCATCGGATAGTGCCAGCCGTTGTCGACGCCCGAGGTGGTGGGCGTGGCGGTCGCGCCCGGCGCGACCCGGCCGAACCGGCGTCCGGACCGCTCGTTCAGCGCCCGGTAGCAGACCACCACGCTGGCCGCCCCGGTCGAGGTGGCCATCGCCGCGTGCTGTACGGTCGCGCACGCGGCGCCACCGCCGTAGCCGACCTGGCCGAAGAAGCTCAGCCCGGGGATGCCGAGCTCGCGGGCGACCGCGATCTCGGCGTTGCTGTCCATGGTGAAGGTGACCAGGCCGTCCACGTCGGCCGGGGTGAGCCCGGCGTCGTCCAGCGCGGCCCGCACCGCCTCGGCGGCGAGGCGCAGCTCGCTGCGCCCGGAGTCCTTGGAGAACTCGGTCGCCCCGATGCCGGCGATGGCGGCACTGGCTCGCCCGGTCACCGGGTGATCCTGACGGTGGCGGTGACGTGGTCGCCCAGGCTGCACCGGCCGGTCACGGCGACGACCTGCTCGTCGCCGTCAGCCGCGGTGACCTGCCCGCTGAGGGTGAGCGTCTCGCCCGCGTGACAGGGCACGCCGAGCCGGATGGAGACGGCGCGGACCACCGCGTCCGGGGCCCAGGCCGAGACGTACCGCTGGACCAGCCCGGTGGTGGTCAAGATGTTGACGAATATGTCCCTGGCCCCGCGGTCCACGGCGCGGTCCCGGTCGTGGTGCACGTCCTGGAAGTCCCGGGTGGCCAGCGCCGAGGCGATCACGAACGTGGGTGTCACGTCGATCACCCGGTCCGGCAGCGCCCCCTCGGCCGGCCGCCAGGCGGGTAGCGCCATATCGCCGGCCGGGACAAACGTGACCCGGACCGGCAGCCCGATCCGGACCTCGTCCGGGCGGACGCCGGGCATCTCACCGAGTATCCGCACGCCCTCGGGCAGCTGCACGAGCGCGACGACCAGCGGCAGCCGCTTGCCGGGCACCGGCGGGTGGTGATGCACCACGTAGCTGAACACCTGGCCGGTGCCGGCCGCCACCACGTAGCCGCCGTCGCTGGCCTGGCCGCAGGCCGGGCACATCGGCCCAGGCGGGTGGCGCAGCCCGCCGCACGCGACGCAGCGCTGGATGCGCAGCTCGCCGGCTGTCGCGCCGTCCCAGAAGAAGGTCGTGTCGGGTGTGACGAGCGGGATCATTGGGGTCTGCAGGGCGGGTGGGGTGGTGGCGATAGGGTCAGGAGGGGGACGGAATTTCAGGATCCGGAAGTCCATGGTGGCGACCGGCTCGCCGGCGGAGAACCAGGTGCTGCGGGTGGTGACGAACCAGCCCTCGCCGATCGCGGTGCGCTTGGGGCCGGTCACGTCGAGCAGCCTGGCCTGGACGGACAGCTGCTCGCCGGTCTTGAGGTACCGGTGGTAGGCCTGGTCGCAGTTGGTCGCGACCACCGAGGTGTACCCGGCCTCGTCCAGGACCTGCGACATCTGGCCCAGCGGGTCGTCGTCCGCGCGGATCCCGTGCAGCCCGGGCATGGTCCAGACCTGGATCATCGATGGCGGTGCGGTGCCGGGATCGTCCCGGCCGTTCGGGTCGATGACCTCGGTCCAGTTGCGGATCATCGGGAGGTTCACCGGGTCGCGGGCGGCCCGGGGCCGGCTGTCGCCGGAAGCGGTGAGGCGCGCGGCCGCCGCCCGGATCGTGTCCTCGGCGCTCATCGGGGCACCCGGGGCAGGCCGAGGCCGGCGGTGGCGATCAGCTCGCGCTGGATCTCGTTGACGCCGCCGCCGAAGGTCAGCACGATGTTGCGCTTGACCTGGACGTCCAGCCAGGTCATCAGCTCCGCGGTGTCCGGGCGGGCGTCGGCGTGCCGGCCCACCGCCTCGGCCAGTTCCGGCCCGATCACCTGGAGCTGCTCGGAGGAGAAGACCTTGGTGACGGACGCGTCCGCCACGTTCAGGCTCGGCGACGACGCGACCTGCCAGTTGAGCAGTTCGTTGACCCGCATCACGACCGAGGCCCGGGCCAGCGCCCGGTGCACGTCGGGCTGGGCCAGCAGGGAGCGTTCCGCGGCCCAGGCGCGCACCCGGTCGTGCAGGGCGGCGATCCGCCCGGCCGGGCCGAGCATCACCCGCTCGTGGTTGAGCTGGGTGGTGATCAGCCGCCAGCCCTCGTTCTCCGCGCCGACCCGCATCCGGACCGGGACCCGCACGCCCGAGTAATAGGTCGCGTTGACGTGGTGGGCGCCGTCGTGGGTGATGATCGGGGTCCAGGAGAAACCCGGGTCACTTGTGTCCACGATGAGGATAGAGATCCCCTTGTGCCTCGGGGCAGCGGGATCGGTCCGGCAGGCCAGCCAGACGTAGTCCGCCGCGTGCGCCCCGGTGGTGAAGACCTTCTGCCCGTCCACGACGTACTCCTCCCCGTCGCGGACGGCCCGGGTGCGCAGCGACGCCAGGTCCGTTCCCGCCTCCGGCTCGGTGTAGCCGATCGCGAAGTGCACCTCGCCGGCCAGGATCCGCGGCAGGAAGAAGTCCTGCTGCCAGGGCGTGCCGTGCTCCTGCAGGGTCGGGCCGACGGTCTGCAGCGTGACCGCGGGCAGCGGCACGTCGGCGCGGGCCGCCTCGTCCGCGAAGATCTGCTGCTCCACCTGGCCGAACCCGCGGCCGCCGTACCGCGCCGGCCAGCCCACCCCGAGCCAGCCGTCCCGGCCCATCCGGCGCACCACGTCGCGGTAGACGGCGCCGTGCCGCTCGGTGAGCAGTTCGGCACGCTCGGCCGGTGTCATCAGGCCGGCGAAGTAGCCGCGCAGCTCGTCGCGCAGGGCGCGCTGCTCCGGAGTCAGGTCGATGAACACGGCAGGAACCGGGTCAGGTCGGCGATCAGCGAGGAAAACCGGTGCAAGGGATAGGTCGCGTCCATCCCGATCCCGCCGTGCAGGTGATGACACAGCCGAACGGTCCTGGGTGCCTGCTCCGCGCACCAGTATCCCGCCACCCCGAGGTCGGCGGCCGCGTCGAGGCCTTCGCTCAGCCGCCAGCACGCCGCCAGGGCGGCCAGGTGCATGGTGCGGGACGCGATGTACACGTCGGCGATCTGCTGGGACACCGCCTGGAACGCGGCCAGCGGCCGGCCGAACTGCTCCCGGCGGGCAACGTGGTCCCTGGTCAGCGCCAGCGCCCCGGCCACCGCCCCGTCGGCCAGCGCGCACGCCCCCGCCATGGCCAGCTGATACAGGTCGCGCACGCAGTCCGCCCCGCCGAGCATCCCCTCGACCGGCGCCTGGTCCAGGTGGACCGCGTACTCCGGCTCCCCGCTGGAGCTAGGCGTGCGCGTCAGCGTGACACCCTCCGCCCCGGGCCGCACCAGGGCGACACCATGATCGTGAACAGTTTGCGGTGCTATGTGCCCAAAACTGTTCATGATCATGGAATCGGGGAGCGGGGGGGTTGGGGTTGGGGTGAGGAGGGCGGGGATGAGGAGGAGGCGGGATTGCTGGGCGTGGGGGACGCCGATTTTGAGGCCGGTGATTTTGCCGCCGGATACTGCTGTGGCGGGTGTGGCGGGGGGTTCGCGGAGGGCGGCGGTGAGGAGGAGCTCGCCGCTGGCTACGCCCCGGAGGAGGTCGGGGCGGCCCCAGCGGGCCAGGGGCAGGGCACCGGTCATGAGGGTGGCCAGGGCCTGCATGGACGGGGCGCGCTTACCGATCTCGGTGAGGAGCACGGCGACCTCGAGGACGCCGAGGCCGCCGGGAGGGGACACGTCGAGCAGGCCGGCCCGGGCCAGCTCCTTCCAGGGGTCTTCGGCGGTCAGCACCTCGGCGGCCAGGTCAGCCACGGCCTGCTGCCGTTCGGCCAGGGTGAAGTCCATCACCGGGAAATTAGAACACGTTTCACCTGTAGGCGACCAGACCGCATCAGTAATCACCGCCGGTGCACTTGTAGGCTTGTTACGGACGGAAATGGTGAGGGACCCGGTATGGCACCAGCGAGAACACGTACTACCGATGCGCTGAGCGCAGCCGGCGACGCTGAGCTGGGTTCGGCGGCGCAGCGCGAGCGGCGCAAGCGGATCCTGGACGCCACGCTGGCGCTAGCCTCCAAGGGCGGCTACGACGCGGTGCAAATGCGGACCGTGGCCGAACGGGCCGACGTGGCGCTGGGCACGCTTTACCGCTACTTCCCGTCCAAGATCCACCTGCTGGTATCCGCGCTGACCCTGGAGTTCGAGCGGACGCAGGAGAAGCTCGACCGCCGGCCCATCCCCGGTGACACGCCGTACGAGCGCATGATGTTCGTGCTATCCCGGGTGACCAGGACCATGCAGCGCGAGCCGCTGCTGACGGAGGCGATGACCCGCGCGTTCATGTTCGCCGACCCGAGCGCGGCGGCCGAGGTGAACGCGGTCGCCCGGCAGATGGAGCGGATGTTCACGCGGGCCATGCACGACGGCGAGCCCTCGGCCGACGACGCCGCGATCGCCCGGGTGATCGGCGACGTGTGGCTGTCGAACCTGGTCGCGTGGGTGACCCGGCGGGCTTCGGCGGACGACGTAAGCAGTCACCTCGAACTAGCCGCCCGCCTGCTCCTTCGCTAGCGCGACGGGGTCAGGGAACGGTAAACGTCACCGTGGCGCCGCGGCCCTTGTATCTCCTGGCGTTGGCGGGCACGACCCGGGCCACGTAACGGCCAGGCGGCAGGCCGCTGAGGGTGGCTCCGGTCCGGTACGTTCTGGTCACCGGGCTGACGCCGGGCCGACCGGGACCTTGCAGGTAGATGAGGTAGCGGACGCCCAGGCCGGCCTCCGGCCAGCTCAGCCTGACCCGGCCGGAGCCCGCGCTGGCGCGCACCGAGGTCACGGGGGGTATGTGCGGGCAGCCGTGCCGCAGGCCCCACGAGTTGAACCACTGCGCGGGGTTCTGCCGCGCGATCCCCGGATCGTCCCGCGGCCCGCTCCGTACCGAACGGACCTGCGCGGCAGGACCGAACGCGGTCAGCGGCACCGTGACGAACCGCGGCAGCGTCACCGTGTTCGTGTAGAGGGCCATCGGCCTGCAGCCGGTGTTGACCCCCTCGGAGTTGACGTTGTAGCTGATCACCAGCTCGTGGCCCGCGGAGAGCGCAGGCTCGGCCCGCGCCTCGTACATGATCCGGAAGTCGTGCGCGTCGTCCAGCCCGATGGACGGGTCCCGGTACAGGAGCCTGCCCGCGGTGAAGTCGAACGGGCCCCACGGCGCGACGGCCGGGTAGGCGTCGATGTCCGGCGCGCCCGCCGCCGCGGCCTGGATCAGCCAGTAGCGGCCCCCGGCCCCGATCACGCTGAACCCGGACGAGACGTCCGCGCTGGTCGAGTCCCCGCTGGTCGAGCCTGAGCCCAGCGGGACTGGCCGGACGCCCTGCTGTCCGCTCGCCCAGGTCCCGGCCCCGGCGTAGAACCGCCAGGCGGAGAACACGGTCAGCTGAGATACCGGGACCCGGGCCAGGTAGAGATGCCGGAGCGGGTCGGACGCGTGCGGGCTCTGCGTGCCGTAGACGTAGACCATGTCGCCGAGGCGCAGCACCGCGGCTCCCCACAGGATCGGGGACCCGCCGGCCGGCGGGGTGTAGGGCGGCAGCGGGATCACGGCCGGCCGGGTCGTCGCGCCGTACCGGGAGCCGCGCCCGGCCGAGCTGAGCTGGCCGGCGTCGAAGACGGCGATCACGGTCCCGAGCGGGACGAACGGGAAGGTACCCGTCGCGTAGCGGTGGTAGAACTTGACGATCGTCTGGCCGGTGCGCAAGCCGTCCTCGTCCCAGTACCGGGTGGACGAGTCGCCCACGACCGGAGCCGCGTTGCCGGGACGGCCCGGACCGGTACAGGCCCCGCCGCCGGTAACGGTGACGAACGCGCTCCCCTGCCGGGTGCCGGTCTGCACCACGACCGCGTTGTGCGCGAACCCGCTCACGTTCGAGAAGCCGGTGGCGGGCCCGGCCGGGCCGATGAAGGTGTCGGAGAAGAACCAGGCGAGCTGGGTGGCGTTCAGCCGGACGGCGGAGACCCCGTCGCCGCCGGCCCAGTCGGCGCAGCCCGAACGATCCGAGTAGGCGGCCCACTCGGCGTCCAGCGCGGCGGGGTCCGGTTCCGCCGACGGGCCCGGTACGGCAGGCGGGGCGTGGACCAGCACGGGCGGGGCGTTCACCGGGGGCGGGCCGGACAGGTGACGCAGCGACGGGACGAGCCAGCCGGCCGCGATGCCCACCCCGGCGGCTATCCCGAGAGCGAGGCCGGCGAACTCGAACCCGCGCCGGCGGGAGGTGCCGCGGCGCGAGGCGGCGCGGTGCCGGTTCCTGGGCCGGTTCCTGGGCCGGGGCGGGGCCTGGTCCGCCTCCGTGTCGGTGTCAGACACCCGCGGCAGGCTAACGCGGCGGGCCTGCGGGCGGTGAAACTCTGATCGTCCGGCGGGTGAACAGTCTCGGGAGGGTCAGCGGGAGCCGTAGTTGTACTGCGATGAGCTGGCGGGTTTGTCGCTGTGGCCGGACACCACGTTGACCACCAGGACGGTGCCGCCGACGGCAATGGCCAGACCCACGACGACGGCGATGATCAGCCGGACCACAATGTTCTCCTTCGGGCTCAGGGTCAGGGGACGTTGAAGGTTACCTGGGCGGCCCGCCCGGTCTGCTTCTTGAAGTTGACCGGCATCACCGTGGCCTGGTAGCTGCCGGGCTGCAGCCGGGTGATGGTGACGCCGGTTCTCTGCGTGATCTTCAGCGGCGCACCGCCCGACTGGCCCGGCCCGCGCAGGTAGACGTGATAGCGGAGGCGGAGGCCGGCGTCGGGCCACCTCAACGTGACCTTTCCGGCGGCCGGCCGGGCTCGCACCGACGCCAGCGCGGGCACCGGCGGGCAACCGTCGGGGTAACTCCAGCCGTCGAACCACTGGGAGGGGTTCCGCTGCACGATCTGCGGGTAGGGCGACGGACCGCTCCTCGTCTGGCTGGCGGGCGCGCCCGCGCCGTCGCCGAAGGCGGCCATCGGCACGGCGACGAACCGGGGCAGCGTCAGCGTGTTGGTGAAGGCGGACATCGGCGCGCAGCCGGCGGTGACCGCCATGGAGTTGACGTTGTAGCTGATAACCAGGGAGTTGCGGGTGGAGAGGGCGGGCTCGGCCCGTGCCTCGTACAAGATGCGGTAGTCGTGCGCGGCGTCGAGCCCGATGGCCGGGTCCCGGTACAGCAGCCGGCCGGCGGTGAAGTCGAACGGGCCCCAGGGGGTGCGGGCCGGGTAGGCGTTGATGTCCGGTGCGACCTGCGCCGTCGCGGCCTGGATCAGCCAGTAGCGGCCCCCGGCGCGGACCACACTGAAGCCGGACGACGCCTCTGCCCCGGCCTGCACCGGCCGGGCACCGTCCTGCCCGGCCGCCCACGTGCCGCCGCCCGCGTAGAACCGCCAGGCGGAGAACGCGGTCAGCTGCGACACCGGAACGCGGGCCAGGTAGAGCAGGCGGCCCGGGGCGGACAGCTTCGGGCTCTGCGTGCCGTAGATGTAGACCGTGTTGCCCGCACGCAGCACCGAGGCGCCCCACAGGATCGGCGAGCCGCCCCCGGGCGGGGTGTAGGACGGCACGGTGATCAGGTCCGGCCGGGCCCCCCCGCCGTACTGGCGGGCGTGGCCGGCCGAGCTGAGATGGCTGACGCCGAAGGTGGCGATCACCGTTCCGTCCGGCACGAACGGGACGGTGCCGCCCAGGTAGTGGTTGTAGAACTTGACGATCGTGCCGCCGGTCGTGAGGCCGTCCTCCTCCCAGTACCGGTCGGCCGACACGCCGGATGCGGTCGGCGGCGGGCCCACCACGGGGGCCGCGTCGCCCGGGCGGCCCGGGCCGGCGCAGGCCCCGCCGCCGGTCAGGGTGACGAACGTGCTGCCCGACCCGGTCGTGGTCTGGACGACCACCGAGTTGTGCAGGAACCCGGACAGGTGCGAGAAACCGGTGGTGGGTCCGGCCGGCCCGAGATAGGTATCGGAGAAGAACCAGGCGAGCTGCGAGGCGTTCAGCCGGATGGCGGAGACCCCGTCCCCGCCGGCCCAGTCGGCGCAGCTGGAGTGGTTCGAGTAGTCGGCCCAGGCTGCGTCCAGCGCGGCGGGGTCCGGTTCCCCCGACGGGGCCGGTGCGGCCGCTGCGCCCTGGACCTGCACGGGCGGGTGCGTGCTGTACACGACCGGGCGGGGCGGCTGGGTCCGGGTCGAGATCAGCCAGCCGGCCGCGATGCCGACTCCGGCGACGATCCCGATGACCAGGCCGACGACCTCGCGCCCGCGCCTGCGCCGGGGACGATCCGGGGCATGCTTCGGCTGGGTCCTGGTGCCGGACGCCTGCGCCATCGGGGAATTAATCCTTTCGGGCGTGTACCAGCAGGATGGACGCGGCGGCAGGCCACCGGCAGAAGGCCCGGTCGAGCGGGCCCAGCATCCGCGGCACATCGTGGTACCGGGCTCCGGTCACGGTAACGCAGCGGAACCCGCTGGCGGTGAGGAACTCGGTAAGAGCCCGCCGGGTGTACAGGCGCAGGTGACCGGCTACCACGTGGCCCGGCCTGCCGAACACCCCGCGCAGGCTTACCTCGGAGAAGACCGGCTGGATCCCGAGGGCGAGCAGCCCCCGGTTGTACCAGGCGGCCAGGTTCGGCGTGGACAGCAGCAGTGAGCCGCCCGGGCGCAGCACCCGCCGGGCCTCGGCGACCGCCCCGTCGGGGTCCACCAGGTGCTCGATCAGCTCGCTCATGATCACCACGTCCGCGGTGCCGTCCGCGACCGGCAGGTCCGCGGCCACGC
>Ga0081540_1000527_pt1 | contig 37363 bp, 34 predicted proteins | sample TabmetS2T1R1_FD_71024 | JGI IMG/M metagenome (GOLD analysis project Ga0081540, IMG submission 71024) | Tabebuia heterophylla rhizosphere microbial communities from the University of Puerto Rico - S2T1R1 | ecosystem: Host-associated > Plants > Roots > Rhizosphere ...
CCGGCGCCGCCCATCGCCGGTGAGGGCCGGCGATAAGCGCGGCGACGGGGGCGGGTCACGGGTCGGCCGAGGCCGGTCACAGGTCGGCCGGGGCCGTCAGCCTGCCGGTCACCGCCGTGGCGGCGGCGACCTGCGGCGACACCAGGTGCGTGCGTGCGCCGTCGCCCTGCCGGCCCTCGAAGTTGCGGTTGGAGGTCGAGGCGCTGCGCTCACCCGGCGCCATCGTGTCCGGGTTCATGCCCAGGCACATCGAGCAGCCGGCCGACCGCCACTGCGCCCCGGCATCGGTGAACACCTGGGCCAGGCCCTCCTGCTCGGCGGCGGCCTTGACCGCCATCGAGCCGGGCACGACCAGCATCCGGACCCCGCTGGCCACTGTCCGGCCGCGGAGCACGTCGGCGGCGGCCCGCAGGTCCTCCAGCCGGCCGTTGGTGCACGACCCCACGAACACCGTGTCCACCGCGACGTCGGTGAGGGGAGTACCGGGGGCCAGGTCCATGTAGGCGAGGGCACGCTCCGCCGAGGCCTGCGCGGCCGGGTCGCTCATCGCGGCCGGATCGGGCACCGCCGACCCCAGCGGGCCGGCCTGTGCCGGGTTGGTGCCCCACGTCACGAACGGGGTGAGGGCCGCGGCGTCCAGCGTCACCTCGCGGTCGAAGACCGCGTCGGAATCGGTCGGCAGCGAGCGCCAGTATCCGAGCGCCGCGTCCCAGGCGGCCCCCTGCGGCGCACGCGGCCGGCCGCGCAGGTAGCGGAAGGTGGTCTCGTCGGGCGCGATGAGGCCTGCCCGCGCGCCGGCCTCGATGGACATGTTGCAGATCGTCATCCGGCCTTCCATGGACAGCCCCGCGATCGCGTCTCCGCGGTACTCGATGACGTGACCGGCACCGCCGCCGGTGCCGATCTCCGCGATGACGGCCAGGATCAGGTCCTTCGCGGTGACCCCGTAGGGCAGCTCGCCGGTCACGTTGACGGCCATGTCCGCCGGCCTGGCCTGCGGCAGCGTCTGCGTGGCGAGCACGTGCCCGACCTCGCTGGTGCCGATCCCGAACGCGAGCGCGCCGAAGGCGCCGTGGGTGCTGGTGTGCGAGTCGCCGCAGACGATCGTCATGCCGGGCTGCGTCAGTCCCTGCTGCGGGCTGATGACGTGGACGATCCCCTGCCCCGTGTCGCCCATCGGGTACAGCCGGATGCCGAAGTCGGCGCAGTTCTTGCGCAGCGTCTCCACCTGGACACGCGACACCGGGTCGGTCACCGGGCTGGCGGGACCGCGCAGCGGCGTGTCCGGGCCGGTGATCCCGGTGGTCGGCACGTTGTGATCCTCGGTCGCGACGGTCAGGTCGGGCCGGCGGACCGTCCGGCCCGCCATCCGGAGGCCGTCGAACGCCTGCGGGCTGGTCACCTCGTGCACCAGGTGAAGATCGATATACAGGAGGTAAGGCTCACCCTCGGCGCTCCGCACCACGTGGGCGTCCCAGATCTTGCGTGCCAGTGTGCGCCCCATCAGCGTTCACCCCTCACGGATGGCGTCCGGCCATCTTGCGTCTCGCATATCGAGACGGCAATATCGGACCATGGACAACTCTAGCGGAGTCGGGGTCCTGGACAAGACGGTGGCCGTACTTACCACCCTCGAATCCGGGCCCGCCTCGCTGGCCCAGCTGGTGGCCGCCACCGGCCTCGCCCGCCCGACCGCACACCGGATCGCGGTCGCGCTGGAGCGGCACCGCCTGGTCACGCGGGACTCCCAGGGGCGCTTCGTGCTCGGCCCGCGGATCGCCGAGCTCGCAACGGCCGCCGGGGAGGACAGGCTGCTCGCCATCGCGCAGCCCATCCTGGTCCAGCTGCGGGATCTGACCGGGGAGAGCGCGCAGCTGTACCGGCGCCAGGGGAACTCGCGGATCTGTGTCGCGGCGGCCGAGCGCGCGACCGGGCTCCGCGACACCGTCCCGGTCGGGTCCGTGCTGCCCATGAGCGCGGGTTCGGCAGCCCAGGTCCTGCTGGCATGGGAGGACCCGGAACGAGTGAACCGGGGCCTGGAGGGGGCCCGCTTCACGGCCTCGTCCCTGGCCCAGGTCCGGCGCCGCGGCTGGGCGGCAAGCGTCGCCGAGCGGGAGCCCGGCGTGGCGTCGGTGTCCGCGCCGGTGTGCGGCCAGGGCGGCAAGATCATCGCCGCCATCTCCGTCTCCGGGCCGATCGAGCGCCTGACCCGGTCGCCGGGCAGGCTGCATTCCGCCGCGGTCGTCTCCGCCGGGGAGAAGATCAGCGCCGTGCTCTGGCGCAGCGCGTTATCCCTCCCAGCCGAGCAGGCCCAGCCTGAGCCGCAGCGAGCTCATCGGCCACATCCGCCGCACATGCCTGGGGGCACCGAGGGTGATCATGACCTGGATGTAGTCCGGTCCGCACCGAAGTCATGATCACGTTTGGGGCGGGCCGCCTGGGTCGGTGGGGTCGCGGCGGGCGGTATCGTGATCATGAGGCTGATGTAGCCAGGACTGCACCAAGGTCATGATCACGATTGACGTTCGGGCGGCGGGACGGTCTCGACCGCCCAGGCAACGATGAGGGGCACCCGGGGGCGCCTCGGTTACGCCCAGTTCCGGCGTGTGCACACTGATGCTGTGCCTATCATGACCGCACGCCCCGCTGACACCGGGACGTCCGGCTGCTCATCTCGTTGCCTGGCCGCGATCCGGCCCTCCAGGCGACATCCAGGGAAAACATGAGGTCGCGCTGATGAAAGTCGCTGTCGTAAAGGAGACCGCGCCCGGCGAACGCCGGGTCGCCCTTGTTCCCGAGATGATCAGCCGACTGAAAGGCGCCGGTCTGGATGTGCTGGTGGAGTCCGGCGCGGGAGACGGCGCCTGGTTCGACGACGCGGCCTACGCGCAGGCCGATGCCACGATCGTGACCAGGCAGGAGCTTGTCTCCGCCGCGGACATCATCCTGACCGTCACCAGGCCCGATGACGCCCTGCTCGCCGGGCTCAGATCCGGGCAGGCGGTGATCGGGATGCTCAACCCCCTCGCCGACCCGGGCCTCGCGGCCGAGCTCGCGCGCAAGGGGGTCACGGCGATCAGCCTCGACGGGATCCCCCGCACCCTGTCCAAGACGCAGCCGATGGATGCCCTCAGCTCACAGGCGAACATCGCCGGCTACAAGGCCGCGCTGGTCGCGGCCACCGCGTTCGGCCGGTTCTTCCCCATGCTCATCACCGCGGCCGGCACCGCGCGACCGGCGAAGGTTCTGGTGCTCGGCACAGGCGTCGCGGGCCTGCAGGCGATCGGAACGGCCCACCGGCTCGGTGCGGTCGTGTCCGGCTACGACGTGCGCCCGTCGAGCAAAACCGAGGTGGAATCGCTCGGCGCGACCTTCGTCGAGCTGACCTCGGTCGGCCCGGCGGCCGGTGAGGGCGGCTATGCGCGCGCGCTCACCGACGACGAGCGGCAGGCGCAGCAGGCCGAGCTGATCGGTCACATCGCCCGGCACGACGTGGTCATCACGACCGCCCAGGTGCCGGGGCGCAAGCCGCCGCTGCTGCTCACCGAGGACGCGATCAAGGCGATGCCCGCGGGCTCCGTGGTGGTGGACATGGCGTCCGGCCCGCTCGGCGGGAACGTAGCCGGGTCAGTGGCCGGCGAGACGATCGTGACCGGGAACGGCGTGACGGTGATCGGCGCAAGCAACCTGCCCGCCAGCATGCCGACCGCCGCCTCGGCCGCCTACGCCCGCAACGTCGCCACGCTGCTGCTCCACATGGTGGCCGACGGTGCCCTCGCCATCGACCCCGCCGACGACATCCAGGCCGGGGTCGTCATCACGCACGGCGGGTCTGTGATCCACCCGGCCACCGCCGCGCTGCTCGCCGGCCAGCCCGCTGGAGGTACCGCCCAGTGACCGACGCGTTGCTCACTGACATCACGATCTTCGTGCTCGCCCTGCTGGTGGGCTTCGAGGTCATCAGCAAGGTGCCCGCGACCCTGCATACGCCGCTGATGTCGGCCGCCAACTCGATCCACGGCATCATCCTGGTGGGTGCCATGCTCATCGCCGCCGCCGCGAACAACGCGGTCGGCTACACCCTGGCCTTCATCGCGGCCGCGTTCGCCGCCATGAACGTGGTCGGCGGGTACGTCGTCACCGGGCGGATGCTCAAGATGTTCCGGCGCCGGCCCGCCCCGGTCCCGGACGGGCAAGCCGCCCCGGCCGCCCAGGCCACGCCGAACGGGCAGGCCACGCCGGACGGGCGGGCCACGCCGGACGGGCAGGCCGGCCGGGGCGGCGCCCCAAGCCAGCTGGGCGGCGGCGGAAGCTCGTCATGAGCGCCTTCGACTGGGTAGTCCAGCTGGTGTACGTGGCGGCGGCCACGTGCTTCGTGCTCGGCCTGCACCTGATGAACACGCCGGCCACCGCGCGGCGGGGGAACCAGCTGTCCACCGGCGGCATGGTCGCCGCCGTGGCGGCCACGCTCGCGATCATCATCCACGCCGGGATCATCAGCGTGACCGGCTGGATCATCATGCTGGGCGGCGCGCTGCTCGGCGCCGCGGCCGGCCTCTACACCGCCCGGACCGTGCAGATGACCGCCATGCCGCAGCTGGTCAGCGTGTTCAACGCGGTCGGCGGCGGCGCGGCCGCGCTGGTGGCCATCCACGACTACATCAACCTGGCGGGCGCCCCCGCCGGTGTGCCCGAGTCGACCACCGTGACCACCCTGCTCGACGTGATGATCGGCGCGGTGACGTTCTCCGGGTCGATCATCGCCGCGGGGAAGCTGCAGGGTCTCATCAACGGGGCGCCGATCACCTTCCCGGGCTCGCGGCTGGTCAACGCCGGAGCGGCCCTGCTCGGCGTCGGCGCCGCCATCTACCTGATCGTCACCCCGAGCGTCGCCGTGCTGCTGATCGTCATCCTCGCCGCGCTCGTGTTCGGCGTGACGATGGTGCTGCCGATCGGCGGCGCGGACATGCCGGTGGTCATCTCGCTGCTCAACGCCTTCACCGGGACCGCGGTCGCCATGGCCGGGTTCGTCATCGGCAACTGGGCGCTGATCATCGCCGGGGCTCTGGTCGGCGCCTCCGGCGCCATCCTCACCAAGCTGATGGCCGACGCCATGAACCGGTCGCTGCGCAACATCATGATCGGCGGGTTCGGCACCGGTGACAGCGGCGCCGCGGTGGAGGGGCCCGGCGGGGACGTGCGGTCGATCGCCGCCGACGACGCGGCGATCCAGCTCGCGTACGCACAGAAGATCATCATCGTGCCCGGCTACGGCCTCGCCGCCGCCCAGGCCCAGCACCAGCTGGCCGAGCTCGCCTCGGTGCTGGAGCAGCGCGGGATCGAGGTCAGCTACGCGATTCACCCCGTGGCCGGCCGGATGCCCGGTCACATGAACGTGCTGCTGGCCGAGGCCAACGTACCCTACCCGCTGCTCAAGGAGATGGACGAGATCAACCCGGAGTTCCCCCGGGCCGACGTGGCGCTGGTGGTCGGCGCGAACGACGTCACCAACCCGGCCGCCCGGCGGGCGGGGACCGCGATCTCGGGTATGCCGATCCTCGACGTGGACCAGGCCAAGAGCATCATCGTGATCAAGCGGTCGATGGCGCCCGGCTACGCCGGCATCGACAACGAGCTGTATGTGAACCCCAAGACCAGCATGTACTTCGCCGACGGCAAGACGGCGCTGACCGAGCTGACCGCCGCCGTCAAGACGCTGGTCGGCTGACCGGGACCGCCGGCCGCGCCTCGCCTACGGCCCGGGCGCCAACGCTGCGGTCACGTCCCGGCCACGCCTGCCCCGCGGGCCGGGCGCGAACGGCGCGGTCACGTCCCTGCTTCGCCGGCGAACTCCTCGAAGGCCGCGTAGGCGCGCGGCCCCCAGACGGTGCCGGGACCGCCGTTCATGAGGATCGCCACCCCCATCGTCTCGGCCACCTCCTGCGCGGTCGCCCCGCGCCGGGCCGCGCCGCGGGCGTGGGCCAGGACGCAGCCGTCGCACTCCCTGGTCACCGCGATGGCCAGGGCGATCAGTTCCTTGACCCGGGCCGGCAGCGCGCCGTCGCCCATGGCCGCGTTGTGCACCTTGGCATAGCCGGCGTACACACCGGGGATCTCCTCCCGCAGGCGGCGGCCAATCCCGATCAGCTCATCGCGGGTCTCACGGGCCGTGGTCATGGGCGCTCCCTGGGTATGGTCGGGTCGTTGGGATCATTCAACCCCCGGCCAGCGGCATCCCGGGAGCGCAGTCATGAGCACGACGTCATGAGCACGGTGGACGCGGATGTGGAGACCCCCGGCTCGCCGGTCCGCGAGAGCGACCCGCCGGCCGGGCACACCGAGCTGACCAGCGCCCGGCTGGCGCGCGTCGGTGACATCGAGGTGCGGAGGCTGCTCCCGCTGCGCAGGCGCCGCAGCGTGGGTGCGTGGTGCTTCGTGGATCATTACGGCCCGCTGTCGGTGGACGGCGTGCGCGGGATGCAGGTCCCGCCGCACCCGCACATCGGGCTCCAGACCGTCACCTGGCTGATCGACGGGAACGTGCTGCACCGCGACAGCCTCGGCACCGAGCAGATGATCCGGCCCGGCCAGCTCAACCTGATGACCGCCGGGTGCGGGATAGCGCACTCCGAGGAGTCGCCCGCCGATCACGATCCCGGCCTGCACGGGGTGCAGCTGTGGCTGGCGCTGCCCGGCGCCGACCGGCGGGCCGCGCCCGCCTTCGAGCACCACGCCCAGCTGCCGGTGCTGGGCCTGGCCGGCTTCGAGGTCACCGTCTTCGCCGGGTCGCTGGCGGATGCCACCTCCCCCGCCCGGACGTACTCCCCGCTCGTCGGCGCCGAGATCCACGCCGTTCGGGACGGGAGCGGCACCATCCCGCTGGTTCCCGGCCACGAGCACGTGATCTTCGCGGCCCGCGGGCAGGCGGTGGTCGGCGGCATCCCGGTCTCCCCCGGCAGCCTGCTGTACCTGGGGACCGGGCGCGACGCGGTCACGCTCACCGGGCAGCAGGGTGCCCGGCTGTTCCTCCTGGGCGGAGAGCCGCTGGGCGAGACCCTGCTGATGTGGTGGAACTTCGTCGGGCGGACCCCGGATGACATCATCGAGGCCGCGCGGGCGTGGTCGAGCGGCGAGCGTTTCGGTGAGGTCCAGGGTTACCGGGGGCCGCCCCTGCCCGCGCCGCCGCTCGACGCGGCGCGCCTGGCCCGCCGCGCCTCCGGGACCTGACCGGAAGGTGCCCGCGGCCGCACCGGGCCCCGTCAGCGCCTTAACGGATGCCGTGGGCGGCTGCCGTCACCCGGCGCACGGGCGGCCGGCGTGGGGTCGATGGCAAGATGGGGCCCGTGGACACGAGCATGGGCAAGCTGGACGTCGTTCCGGCGCTGACCCGGGCCGATCTGCTGGCCCCTCCGGTGGCCGCCGCGCTGGCGGCGCTGGACGGGACCCTGCCGTCGGACGCCGTGGGCGTGGCTGAGATCGATCCGGCGCTGGCTGACACGGCCGCGTTCTGCGAACGGTACGGCGTCAGCCCGGACGCCTCGGCCAACTGCGTCGTCATCACCGGCCGACGCGAAGGCCAGATCCGCTACGCGGCATGCGTGGTGCTGGCGACCACCCGCGCGGACGTGAACGGGGTGGCACGGCGCGAGCTCGACGTCCGCAAGGCGTCGTTCGCGCCCGTCGATGACGCGGTCGCCGCGACCGGCATGGAGTACGGAGGGATCACCCCGATCGGCCTTCCCGGCGACTGGCGCGTCCTGGTCGACGCCCGCGCCGCCGCGGTGCCGCGCGTCGTGGTGGGCAGCGGCGTCCGGCGCTCCAAGCTGGCCCTGCCGGGCAGCCTGCTCGGCCGGCTGCCCGGCGCCACGGTCATCGAGGGGCTTGCCCGCCCGGCCACCTGAGACGGGCCCGGCCACGGCTCCCGCCGCGCCGCGTCAAGAAGATGACCGCCGGGGACGGGGCCCGCGAAGCACCACTACCGAGCGGGAGCCGACGCTGACGCGGTCACCGGCCTGGCTCAGCGGCGCCGCCGCGGGCGCGGCCGGTTCGTAGCTGTCGATCTCGGCCTGCCACCTCATGCCGGCGCGGGCCGCCGGGATGACGAAGTCAAGCGGTTCCCACCAGGCGTTGAACAGGACCAGGAAGTCGTCGTCGAGCAGCGGGGTGCCGTCGGCCGCCCGGTCGGGGTCGTCGGATCCGTCGAGATAGATGGCCAGCGACAGCGCACCCGGGTTGGCCCAGTCGGCCGCCGTCATCGGCTCGCCCGCAACGGTGAACCAGCCGAGTTCGGACGCCTCCTTCCCGGCGAGGAAGCGGCGGCGCCGGAACACCGGGTGCTCTCTGCGGAACGAGATCAGGCGCCGGGTGAAGGCCAGCAGCTCCTCGTCCGCACCGGACCAGTCGAACCAGGTGATCTCGTTGTCCTGGCAGTAGGCGTTGTTGTTGCCCTGCTGGGTGCGGCCGCGCTCGTCCCCGCCCAGCAGCAGCGGCACGCCGAACGACAGCAGCTCTGTGGTGAGCATCGCCCGGCGCTGCCGTGCGCGCAGCACCAGGATGGCCGGGTCGGTGGTGGGTCCCTCCGCGCCGCAGTTCCAGGACCGGTTGTCGTTGGCCCCGTCGCGGTTGGACTCCCCGTTGGCCTCGTTGTGCTTGTCGTTGTAGGCGACCAGGTCGGCGAGGGTGAACCCGTCGTGCACGGTGAACAGGTTCACCGAGGCGGTGGGCCGCCGCCGCTGCGCGCCGCTGTACAGGTCCGACGAACCGCAGAACCGCGTGGCGAACTCGCCGATCCCGATCGGGTGGCTGCGCCAGAAGTCGCGCATGCTGTCCCGGTACTTGCCGTTCCACTCCCGCCACAGCGGCGGGAAGCGCCCCAGGTCGTAGGAGTCCATCTGCCCCACGTCCCACGGCTCGGCGATGAGCTTCGCCCGCGACACCACGGGGTCCTGCGCGACGAGGTCGAAGAAGGCCGACACCTGGTCGAACCCGCCGTCCTGGCGGGCGAGCGTGGGTGCGAGGTCGAACCGGTAGCCGTCGACGTGCATCTCGGTGAGCCAGTACCGCAGCGAATCCATGATCAGCTGAAGCGTCACGGGATCCGCCGCGTTCAGTGAGTTGCCGGTGCCGGTCGTGTCGACGTAACGGCTGGGGTCGCCGGGTTCGAGCCGGTAGTACGCGGGATTGTCCAGGCCGCGGAAGCAAAGCGTGGGGCCCAGCCGGCCCGCCTCGCAGGTGTGGTTGAAGACGACATCGAGCAGCACCTCCAGGCCCGCCGCGTGCAGGGCGTTCACCATGCCCTTGAACTCGGCGACCTGGCCACCGGGGCGCCCGGCCCGCACGGCTGCGGAATAGCCGTTGTGCGGCGCGAAGTACCCGATCGTGTTGTAGCCCCAGTAGTTGGTCAGCCCGCGCTGGACAAGGAAGCTCTCCGGAACGCTCTGGTGCACCGGCAGCAGCTCGACGGTCGTCACGCCGAGGTCGGTCAGGTAGCCGACGGCCGCCTCGTGCGCGAACCCGGCGTAGGTGCCGCGCAGGTCGGCCGGCACGCCCGGGTGGCACATCGTGAACCCTTTGATGTGCACCTCGTAGATGATCGTGTCCGCGTAGTCGCGCCGCGGCCGCGCGCCGTCGGTCCACCGGAACTCCCCGCCGACGACGACGCTGCGCGGCACATGGCCGGCCGAGTCGAGCGCGCTCGGCGCGCCCGGGTTGCCCGCCTGGTAGTCGAGCACCTCCGGCCCGAACGTGACTTCCCCGCTGACCGCCCGGGCGTAGGGGTCCAGCAGCAGCTTCGCCGGGTTGCAGCGCAGCCCCCGCGCGGGATCGTAAGGGCCCGCGGCGCGGTACCCGTACGCCTGCCCGGGCCCGACCCCGGGCACGAAGCCGTGCCAGACGCCGGCGTCGTACTCCCGCAGCGGAATCCGGGTCTCGCTGCCTGCGTCGTCGAACAGGCACAGCGTCATGGCGTCGGCGACACCCGATGCCACCGCGAAATTCGTTCCGCCGTCGCCGGGGGTCGCGCCGAGCGGGAACTGGCTCCCCGGGAGCGCCCCCGGCTTGGCCGCGGCCTGCACGGTGGTCATGACCCGGCCTGCCGCGCCAGGATCCGGATCACATCGCCCACGGAGGGGACCTCGCCGTGACGGCGTCGGATCAGGTCGGCGACCACACCCGTCCAGCCGGTCTGATGGGAGGCACCGAGACCCGCCGCGTTGTCGCCGTGGAAGTACTCGCTGAACACGAGGTTGTCCTTCCATGCGGGATCGTTCTGCAGGCGCTCCACCCACCCGAAGCACGGCCGGCGGCCGTCGGGGCCGACGAGGAAGATCGAGATCAGCCGGTCCTGCAGGTCCAGCGCGATGACGTCCAGCGGCAGGCGGCGCCCCGAGCCCGCCGGGTACTCCAGCGTGAGTTCGTCACCGAAGAACCGGTGGTAGCGCTCGAGGCTGTCGATGACCAGAAAGTTGAGTGGGAACCAGAGCGGCCCCCGCCAGTTCGAGTTCCCGCCGAACATGGCGGTCGTCGACTCCGCCGGCTCGTAGTCGATCGTGGCGCCGGCGCCGTCGAGGTCGAGCGTGTACGGATGGTCGCGATGGTAGGCGGACAGCGCGCGCAGGCCGTACGGGGAGAGGAACTCCGCCTCATCGAACAGCCTGGCGAAGAGCCTCTCGAGCCGGTCCATGCCCACCACGCTGAGCAGCAGCCGCTGGTGGCCGGGCTCACCGCGCAGCACGCCGAGCTGCCGCAGCTTCTCCCGGTCGGTGGGGCCCTGGCGCTGCAGGAAGTCCGCGAAATGTTTTCCGACCGTCAGCGACCGGTCGAGTATCCCCTCGTCGACGACCGCGACCGCCAGCATGGGGATCATGCCCACCATCGACCGGACCTTCACCTCGATGTCCGGCCTGCCCGGCATGTGCAGCCGGTCGTAGTACATTCCGTCGGCGTCGTCCCAGATGCCCTGTCCGTCGATCGCGTCGCTGATGGCGGCGAAGTGCTCAAGGAACTTCAGGACGAGATCGGTGGCGGGCCGGCGGCCGCTGCGGTTCAGCACGGCCGCGATGGTCCCCATCGCGATCGCGTAGAACGCCATCCAGCCGGTGGCGTCCGACTGCTCGAGCGTGCCGCCCGCCGGCAGATGCGAGCGGTCGATCGGGCCGATGTTGTCGAGCCCAAGGAACCCGCCCTCGAACAGGTTGTTGCCCTCGGCGTCCTCCCGGTTGATCCACCAGGTGAAGTTGACCAGCAGCTTGTCGAAGATCCTGCTGAGGAAGTCGAGGTCACGGCCGCCATCAATGGCGAACACCTGTATCGCCGCCCACGCCTGGACCGGCGGGTTAACGTCCGAGAAGTCCCACTCGTAGGCGGGCAGCGCGCCGTTCGGGTGCTGGAACCATTCGCGGCACAGCAGGATCAGCTGGTACTTGGCGAACGCCGGGTCGAGGTGCGCCAGGGCCACACAGTGAAAGGCCAGGTCCCAGGCTGCGAACCAGGGGTACTCCCACTTGTCCGGCATCGACATGATGTCGAACGAGTTGAAGTTGCGCCACCGGGCGTTGCGGCCGTCGCGGCGCGCTGGCGCCGGGGGTGGCTGCGCCGGGTCCCCGTCGAGCCACCGCGCCACGTCATAGTTGTAGAGCTGCTTGCTCCACAGCATGCCGGCGAACGCCTGGCGCATGACCGCCGCCTCGTCGGCCGTGGCCCGCTTGGGCGTCAGCTCGGCGTAGAACTCGTCGGCCTCGGCGCGCCTGGCGGCTACGACGCGCTCGAACTGCTGGCCGAGTGCTGCCGCCGCTTCCGGCGCGGCCCCGCCCTGCGTCCCCGGGCGCATCCGGAGACGCAGTTCGGCGGTGGCACCCGGCGGCACCTCCAGCTTGTACCAGAAGGCGCACTTGGTGCCGCGGCGCTGCGGGTTGACGGTGGCCGCGCCGTGGATCACGTGGTCGTTGATGCCGTCCTTCGGGTACGGCGTGACCGGGGCCACGCCGTACAGGCGGCTGACGTTGGTCTCGTTCTCGCAGAACAGCAGGGCCGGCGCGGTGCCGTCCGGCGCGCCGCCCGCGAGCAGCTCCAGGGTGCCGAGGAACGGATGCTCCACCCGGGCGCAGGTCGCGTCCGCCGCCTCCATGACCGGCTTGGGGGCGCCGAGATCCCAGGACCAGGTGTTGCCGAACCAGGCGGTCGGCAGCACGTGCAGCGTGTCGGCTTCCGGGCCGGCGTTGGTCACGGTGACGACCATCAGCACATCGGTAGGGCTCGCCTTCGCGTAGTGGACCTCGGTGATCCAGTAACGGTCGTCGTCGAATGCCCCCGTGTCGAGCAGCTCATATTCCGGGTCGGTTTTTCCTCGCCTGCCGTTCTCCTCTTTAAGTTCTTCATAAGGAAAAGCAAACTGCGGGTAATGGTAGCGCCAGCGGTTCCAGGCATGGCTGGGCACGGCGTCCAGGTACCACCAGTACTCCTTGACGTCCTCGCCGTGGTTTCCCTCGGCCCCGGTCAGCCCGAACGCGCGCTCCTTCAGGATGGGATCACGCCCGTTCCACAGCGCCAGCCCCAGGCACAGGCGCTGCTCGATGTCGCAGAACCCGGCCAGGCCGTCCTCACCCCACCGGTAGGCGCGGGAGCGGGCGTGGTCATGTGGCAGGTAGCCCCAGGCTTCGCCGTCCGGGCTGTAGTCTTCGCGGACCGTGCCCCACTGGCGCTCGCTCACGTAGGGCCCCCACAGGTACCAGTCGCTGGCCTCGCGAAGGCCGTCTTCGAGACGCCCGAACCCGGCTACCCGTTCACTTTCCGTACTCATCGAATTCTCCTGGCTCCCGGCGGCCGTTAGATTTCATAGGTGAGGCGCTCAGTATCATGCAGCATCCGCACCAATATCCTTCCCGGGCGCATCGGGGCGCGTCACTCAGGACGGGTGATTCGGCGATTTCAGCGCGGCTCCCGTGATAGTTACGTGATAGGACGGCAGGCAAGAGGCACGAGTTACCCGCCGGGGCACCTCGCCCGCGGGCCACTGGCGGGTGCGGGGCCGCTGCGGCCCGGATGGGCGCCGCCGCCCGGTCCCGGCGGAGGGCCGGAAACGGTCACGGATGGATCGCCGCAACGGACCTTCTCCCCCTTCCGCAGGCGCGGGGCGCTGGGCCAGACTGGAACCGCGGCGAAAGGGGAGCCGCCATGAACAGTGCCCACGGGAAACCCCGCATTGTCGTGGGTGTGGATGAGTCGCCAGCCTCGCTGGCCGCGCTGCGGTGGGCGGCGCGCGAGGCCGGGCTGCGCGCGACCCGGCTCCAGGTGGTCCGGGCCTGGGAGCGTGCGCGGTGGCGGAAGGCGCCGTACGCCTCCCGCGTTCGCACGGGGGGCAGGGACGAGGACCCCGCCGCCGCAGGTGCCCGGCTGGAGGGGGCCGTGCGGACGGCACTCGGCCCGGCGCCGGCGATCCCGGTCACCGTAGAGGTGGCCGAGGGACTGCCCACGCAGGTGCTGCTCGACCGGGCGGCGGGTGCCGAGCTACTGGTCCTGGGCGGCGTCGCCTCGACCGGGAGCGACGCGATCGGCCCGGTGGCACGCGACTGCCTGCGGCATCCGCCCTGCCCGATCGTGGTTGTCGGCTGGGAAAGGCCGGACGCCCCCGTGCCGGTGTGACCTACCGGGTCCCGACAGGGGCCTCAGGCCACCGGCGCGTAGGCAACGAAGATGCAGAACGGGTGCCCCGCGGGGTCGGCGTAGACGCGCAGCGGCTCCTCGGGATCGCCGGAGCGATCGTAGAGGAGCCGGGCGCCCAGCGCGATGGCCCGATCGTGCTGGGCGTCGAGGTCGGCGGCCGTGGGGACGGTCAGATCCATGTGCAGCTGCTGGGGGACCGGCCCCCCGGGCCACGTCACCTCCGGCAGATCGGTCACCTGCTGGAAGGCGATCCGGGTCGGGCCGACGGGATCGTGCAGCACCAGCCAGTCCCGGCCCTGCGGGTCCGGCTCGCCGTCGGGCGGGGGCTCGTCTCCGGGCCGGTAGGTCAGGCCGAGCAGCTGGCGGTAGAACTCAGCGAGCGCCCGCGCGTCGGTGCTGTCGAGAACCACCTGCCGGAACGCGGGGAATCCCGGCCTCGCTCCCACCGTGCACCTCCCGTGACGGTCGGGGCTTGCGGGCTGCCCCGCACCCGGTCCTGGCTGCTAGCTAGACCGCCGCATGAGGCTGCCCAGCTTGAAGACACCGACGACGACCAGGGCTACCACGGCGATCCAGAACAGGAAGTGCAGCGCGGAAATCACCGCCGAGATCACCAAGAACGCGGCGAGCACGGCGAGGAGGATCAAGATGAGACGTCCCATGGCTCCACGATATGCCACCGCGGCGAGCTGTTCGGCCCGGGCTGGGCGACGTGTTCGGCCCGGGCTGGGCGACGTGTTCGGCCCGGGCTGGGCGACGTGTTCGGCCGGGGGTCAGCGGTGAGCCGGCCGGGCGGGCGGTTCACCCGGGCCGAGGTGCGCCGCGGCGACGCGCTTCGGCACGACCATGCGCCAGGCGTCGAGGACGAGTTCGGCCATCTCGGCGTGCCCGATGGCGCTGAGTCTCACCAGCACCCAGTTGTAGCGCAGGTCTGACCGGCCCGGCATCATGAACTTGCCCGGTTCCGACGCGACCAGCGCCGCGCGTTCCTCCCTGGGGAAGCCGAACCCCATGATCGTTTCGTCCGCGGAGAACGCGAGGTAGACGATCCGCCCGACGCGGAACTTCACCCGGTCCCTGACGAGGACCTCGTAGGAGCGCGGCAGCGGGGAGGCGATCGCCCGCACATCATCGATGGTCACCACGGCCGCGATCCTAGTGAGCCCGAGGGACAATCGGCCGTCGGCGGCGCCGCGTCACGGGACCGGCCGCAGCGTCACGGGCCCGGCCGCCGCACCCCGTTCCGGCGGCGGATGAACATCTGCTCGTCGAGGCGCCACGTGCGCCGGCCGTCGTCGGACACCTCTCCGGTCCAGTGGAAGGAGTTCTCGGTGATGTCGCGGAAGCCCCACCGCTCTGCCGGGTCATCATCGAGCCCTTCCAGGACGATGTCACCGTCCTCGGGCCGGCCGATGAAGCGGCGGACACGCCCGTTGAGAGGATCGATCCAGGTCGATCGCCATGCCGCGATCGCCGGGTCATAAAAGCGCAGCGTCGTCCCGTAGAAGGGCCGCAGGGTGGCAGGCGTCTGCCCGGAGGCCGGCACCTTCCACACGTCCTGGACGGCGCGGCCGCCGAGAACCCACCCGAAGTGCAGCTCGCCCGCCATGGTGGCCGGATGCCCGTGCACGTCCGTTCCGTGCCAGTCCACGTCCCACGCGCCGACGAAACGGCCGAACAGGTCCAGGTGCTCCGCGTGCCCGGGATCCGGGCCCGGTGCCTGCAGCACGGCAGCAAGATCATCGAGCAAGCCTGGCGTCTCACCGGTGGGGGTGTTCATGCTGCAAACCTACGCAACCGCGCCCGGCCGCGCGCGTAGGCGGGGATGTGGTTCCGCGAGATCCCGGACGCCCATCGGTACCCCGGCCGGACATCGCGCGCCGCCAAGCCGGCCATTTCGCCCGGCTTGCCAGTGCGTCCCGGTCGGCTCAGCGGGCTGCCTGGCGGGCGCCGGCGAGGAGGAAGGCGCGGGCTATCACCTGGTAGCCGGCCTGGTTGGCGTGCTGGTTCGGCCCGCGCGGGGGGGCCGCACACGCCCAGGTCCACTGGCAGATCGCGGCGACGTTGCGCGGGAGCGTGCCGAGCCCGGGCACGCTCACCTGCTGCCCGAAGTCGGACGTGTGGAAGGCGCCGAACACGTCGGCCACCCGGACGCGGTGCGAGGAGTAGACGTCGGTCAGCACGGTGTTAAAACCCGCGGCGGCCATCTCGCTGACCCGCGCGAACGTCCGGCCGACCAGGCCCTGGCGCCATTGCGCGAGCGATGGCATGTAGTAGTTCATCGCGATGATGCGTGCCTTCGGGGCGGCCTGCCGCAGCCTCGTCAGGATCTTCCCGATGTTGGCGGTGGTCTGGGGGACAAACTTGCCGACGCAGGTCGCGATCTTGGCGGCCGACGGCTGGGTGATGCACGAGGCGGGGTCGTTGGCCCCGATGTCGATGGTGACCAGCGACAGATGGGCCCGGTGCGCCTGCAGGAATCGGACCGCGGCCGCCAGCTGTGACCCGCCGGGATAGGTGCAGATGCCGCCATTGATCATGGTGGTGGTTGTCTCACCGGGGCAGCCGAGCTTGACCAGGCGCAGGCCGGGCTGGCCGCTGCGCAGGGCCGCGGAGAGCTGGTCGGCGTAGCCCTGCCGCGTCCGGATGTTGGCACCCGACGTGTTCGGCTGCACGCCCTGCGCCAGGGAATCACCGAGCGAGAGGTAGTAGCTGACCGGCGGACGGCTGTGATGCGGACGCGCGGGTCCCGACCCGGCGGAACAGCCGGCGGCGAGAACGGCAAGGCAGCCGGCTATCGCGAGGGTGGGCAGGACGCGGTACATGGTTCCCGTCTCGGTCTGGGCCATCATTCTACGGACGGCGCGCCCAGGCGGGGCCTGGCCGAACCGGGCGAAACCGGCGGGTCCGGTACATGGATGAAGCCGCCCGGCCTGGGCAGTGATGACCCGACGAGCGCGCAGCCAAGCGATGCCAGGGCCAGAGGAGCGAACCCGTCGTGACCGCAGTTCCCGGCATCCCGCTGAACACCGGCAGGACGATCCCCCAGCTCGGCTTCGGCGTCTTCCAGATCAACCCGGGGGACACCGTCGAGGCCGTGACCACCGCCCTGGAGGCCGGCTACCGGCACATCGATACCGCGCAGATGTACGGCAACGAGAAGGAGGTCGGCGACGCCGTCGCCAAGTCCGGGCTCGACCGCGGCGATGTGTTCCTCACCAGCAAGCTGGGCAACGCCGACCATCGCCCCGACGACGCGCGCCATGCCTTCTACCGCTCGGTGAGCGCGCTCGGCTGCGAGTACGTCGACCTGTTCCTGATCCACTGGCCGCTGCCGACCAGATACGGCGGTGACTACGTGTCCACGTGGAAGACCCTGGAGGAGTTCTACCGTGACGGGCGCGCACGCTCGATCGGCGTCTCGAACTTCCAGCCACACCATCTGCGGCGGCTGGAGGCCGAGTGGGAGGTCCCGCCGGCGGTCAACCAGATCGAGGTCCACCCCTACCTGACCCAGGCCGAGGTGCGCGCGTACTGCGCCGAGCGCCGGATCGCGGTCGAGGCGTGGTCGCCGCTGGCGCGCGGCGGCGAGCTGCTCGGCGAGCCCGCGATCGTCTCGATCGCCGACCGGGTGGGCAAGAGCCCGGCCCAGGTCGTCCTGCGCTGGCACATCGAGCGCGGTGACATCGTGTTCCCGAAGTCGGTCACTCCCAGCCGGATCAGGGAGAACACCGGCATCTTCGACTTCGAGCTCACCGGGGAGGATGTCGCGGCGATCAGCGCGCTGAACAAGAACGAGCGCATAGGGCCCGACCCGGACACGTTCGACGCGACCGGGTAGAGCCGGAGCGCGCCGGCGGGCCGCTACACCCCGATGGGGTGCCAGACCGTCTTGATCTCCAGGAATGCCAGCATCCTGGCCGGGTCCGGCGGTGCCGCCCAGTCGTCGGCGGCCGCGAACACGCGCTTCACGTTCCCGGCCGCGAGCCGCGCCAGCTCCGCCCGATCCCCAGCGGCCACCCCCGTGAGGTCGATCGCGTTGACGTCCATGTGCGCGGCGAGCACCGGCGCGAGTTCCGCGGCGCGGCCGGTCAGGACGTTCACGACGCCGGCCGGCACGTCCGATGTCGCGAGCACCTCGGCCAGGGTGACGGCCGGGAGCGGCGCCGGTTCGCTCGCCACCACCACGGCCGTGTTGCCGGTGGCGATCACCGGCGCGAGCACGCTGACCAGCCCCAGCAGGCCGGGGGCGGCGGGTGCGATCACCGCTACCACCCCGGTCGGCTCGGGCACGCTGAAGTTGAAGTACGGCCCGGCGACCGGGTTGGCGGCCCCTGTCACCTGCGCGATCTTGTCGGGCCAGCCGGCGTACCAGACCCACCGGTCGATGGCCTCGGCGACCTGCCGCTCCGCCTCCGCCCGCGAGACCCGTTCATTCGCAACGGATTCCTCGGTGAACTGCGCTGCCCGTCCCTGGAGCAGTTCCGCGACCCGGTACAGGACCTGCCCCCGGTTGTACGCCGTGGCCCCGGCCCAGCCCGCCACCGCCTTGCGCGCCGCCACCACCGCGTCGCGCGCGTCCTTGCGCGAGGCCAGCGCCACGTGCGCCAGCACGGTGCCGTCCGGCCCGGTCGCCGGGTAGGACCTGCCCGACTCCGAACGCGGGAAGGCGCCGCCGATGAACAGCTTGTAGGTCTTGCGGACATCCAGCCGCGCGCCGGCACGTGCGGGCTGCGCCGTCGTCCCTGCTCGCGCCGTCGTCCCCGTTTCCCGCGTCCTGCCGGTCCGCGGTGCCCGCGCGGTCTTCACGCGGCGGGCGCCACCCGGCCGGTCAGGCATCGAGGTACGCGGCGAGCCCGGCCCGGCCGCCCTCCCGCCCGAAACCGGACTCCCGGTACCCGCCGAACGGGCTCGCCGGATCGAACCTGTTGTAGGTGTTGGCCCAGACCACGCCGGCGCGAAGCCGCTGCGCCATCCACAGGATCCGGCTCCCCTTCTCGGTCCAGACCCCCGCCGACAGCCCGTAGGGGGTGTTGTTCGCCTTCGCCACCGCCTCCTCCGGGGTGCGGAACGTGAGCACCGACAGCACCGGCCCGAAGATCTCCTCCCGCGCGATCCGGTGCGACTGGCTCACACCGGAGAACACCGTCGGGGGGAACCAGTAGCCCTTGGCCGGCAGCGGGCAGGGGGGCGACCACCGCTGCGCGCCCTCGGCCTCGCCCGCCGCCACCAGCCCCGCGATCTTGTCGAGCTGCTGGCGCGAGTTGATCGCGCCGATGTCGGTGTTCTTGTCGAGCGGGTCGCCGAGGCGGAGCGTGGCCAGGCGCCGCTTGAGCCGGTCGAGCACGGCGTCCGCGACCGGTTCGGCGAGCAGCAGCCGCGAGCCGGCGCAGCAGACGTGCCCCTGGTTGAAGAAGATGCCGTTGACGATCCCCTCGACCGCCTGGTCGAGCGCGGCATCATCGAAGACCACGTTCGCCGCCTTGCCGCCCAGTTCCAGCGTGAGCCTCTTGCCGGTGCCGGCGACCGCCGCCTGGATCGCTTTGCCGACCTCGGTCGAGCCGGTGAACGCGATCTTGTCGACCCCCGGGTGCCCCACGAGGCCCGCCCCGGTGCTGCCGTCGCCGGTGATGATGTTCACCGTCCCGGGCGGCAGCTGCGCCTCCTGGATGACCTCGGCGAGCAGCAGCGCGGTCAGCGGGGTGGTCTCGGCGGGCTTGAGCACGCACGTGTTGCCCGTGGCGAGGGCCGGTGCCAGTTTCCACGCGGCCATCAGCAGCGGGAAGTTCCACGGGATCACCTGCCCCGCCACCCCGAGCGGCCGGGGATCGGGGCCGAGCCCGGCGTAGCCGAGCTTGTCCGCCCAGCCCGCGTGGTAGAAGAAGTGCGCCGCGGCGAGCGGGACGTCCACGTCGCGGGACTCCTTGATCGGCTTGCCGTTGTCGAGGCTCTCCAGCACCGCGAACTCGCGAGCACGCTCCTGGATCGCCCGGGCGATCCGGTAGAGGTACTTGGCCCGCTCCCGGCCGGGCATCCGGCCCCAGGACCGCTCGTAGGCGTTCCGGGCGGACGCGACCGCCCGGTCCACGTCGGCCTGGCCCGCCTCCGCGACGCTGGCGAGGGGCTCCTCGGAGGCCGGGTTGAGCGTGGTGAAGTGCTTCCCGCTCACCGGCGCGGCGAACTCCCCGCCGGTGAACAGGCCGTACTCGCGGCGGATCGTGACGATCTCGCGTGACTCGGGCGCGGGGGCGTACTCCCAGTCCGCGCCCGCCGTCGTGGTGGTAACGCTCGCCACTGTGCGCTGGCCTCCGCTCGTTCAGTCCAGGGTGAAGTAGTCCGGTCCGGCGTAAGCGCCGGTGAGCTGCTTGCTCCGCTGCATGAGCAGGTCGTTGAGGAGGCTGGAGGCGCCGATGCGGAATGCTTCCGGCGTCAGCCACTGCGGCCCGGCGATCTCACGGACGAGAACCAGATAACGGATGGCGTCCTTGGCGGTCCGGATGCCGCCGGCGACCTTGACGCCGACCCGGCGCCCGGTCGCCTCGGCGAAGTCCCGCACGGCGGACAGCATCACCAGCGCGACCGGCGGCGTGGCTGCCGGTGTCACCTTGCCCGTCGAGGTCTTGATGAAGTCGGCGCCGGCCAGCATCGCCAGCCAGGCGGCACGGAGGGTGTTGTCCAGGGTGGCGAGCTCGCCGGTCTCCAGGATCACCTTGAGATGCGTCGGGCCGCACGCCTCGCGCACCGCGCGCACCTCCTCGTAGACCTGCGCGTACCGGCCGGCCAGGAACGCGCCCCGGTCGATGACCATGTCCACCTCGTCGGCGCCCGCGCTCACCGCGTCCGCCACGTCGGCGAGCTTCACCGCGAGCGAGGCACGCCCGGACGGGAACGCCGTCGCCACCGAGGCGACCGCCACGCCGCTGCCCGCCAGCTCGCCGCGCGCAAGCCCGACCAGGTCCGGGTACACGCACACGGCCGCGACCGGCGGAACGGAGGGATCGGAGGGGTCCGGCTGGCGAGCCTTGGCGCACAGCCCGCGGATCTTGCCCGGCGTGTCGGCACCCTCCAGCGTGGTGAGGTCCACCATGCGGACGGCCATCTCCAGCGCCCACAGCTTGGCGCCGCGCTTGATCGAGCGGGTCGCCAGGGACGCCGCCCGCTCGTGCGCCCCGACCTGGTCGACACCGGGGAGGCCGTGCAGGATCTGCCGGAGCGCGGCATCGGAGCCAACCACACCCGTCCCGGCGGCCCCGGCTCCGGTCACCGCGCCGCCCGTCACCCCGGCCGCGACGACGCCGGCGGCACCGGTCACGACGTCGGCATTCATGCCCCTATTGTTACCCCACCCGGTCGATGACCGTGGCGACGGGATCGGGGCCCTCCGGGCCGATCTCGATGGCGTCCCCCAGGGCGGCCAGCGCCGCGTCGAACCGCGACTCGTCGTCGCCGCGGAGCTCGAGCAGCGGCTGCTCCTCCTCCACATAGTCCCCGTGCTTGGCGAGGCACAGCACGCCCGCGGCGGGGCTGACCTGGTGCTCCTTGCGGGCACGGCCCGCGCCGAGCCGCCAGGCGGCGTTCCCCACCGCGCGCGCGTCCAGCCGCACCAGGAAGCCGGTGGCGGGAGCCACCACGGTCCGCGTGTGCGGGGCCACGGGCAGCGGGCCATCCGGGTCGCCGCCCTGCGCGGCGATCATGGCGCGGTAGCGGGCGAGCGCCGACCCGTCCGCCAGTGCCGTTGCCGGGTCGGCGTCGATCCCCGCCAGCGCCAGCATCTCGCGGGCCAGGGCGAGTACCACCTCGACCAGGTCGGGCGGGCCACCTCCGGCCAGAGTGGAGACCGCCTCCTCGACCTCCATGGCATTACCGACCGCGCGGCCGAGTGGCGTGTCCATCCGGGTGAGCAGTGCCGAGGTACGCACGCCTTCCTCCTCGCCCAGCTCGACCATGGTCTGCGCCAGCAGCCGGGCGTCGGCCGGGTCGCGCATGAACGCGCCGTCGCCGACCTTGACGTCGAGCACCAGCGCCCCGGTCCCCTCGGCGATCTTCTTGGACATGATCGAGCTCGCGATGAGCGGGATCGACTCGACCGTCCCGGTGACGTCGCGCAGCGCGTAGAGGTGCCGGTCCGCGGGGACGATGCCCGGCCCGGCGGCGCAGATCACGCAGCCCACATCGCGCAGGACCGCGAGCAACTCGGCGGGCGGCAGGACGGCCCGCCAGCCGGGGATCGACTCCAGCTTGTCCAGGGTGCCGCCGGTGTGGCCGAGTCCACGGCCGGACAGCTGCGGCACCGCCGCGCCACAGGCGGCCACGAGCGGGGCCAGGATCAGCGAGACCTTGTCGCCCACACCGCCCGTCGAATGCTTGTCCACGGTCGGCGCGGACAGGCCGCCCAGGTCCAGCCGCTCGCCGGAGTCCACCATCGCCGACGTCCAGCTGCGCAGCTCGCCGGCGTCGAGGCCACGGAAGTAGACGGCCATCAGCAGCGCCGACATCTGCTCGTCAGCGACCTCCCCGGACAGGTAGGCGCCGATGAGCCAGCGGATCTCGTCGCCGGTGAGCTCCACGCCATCTCGTTTGGCGCGGATCAGGTCCACCGCTGCGTAGGCCGCCCGGGCCGCCGTCCCCGATGCCGCCGGGGCGGTACGGGCCGGTTCACCCATCGCCATCACCGGCCGCGGCCAGGTCGGCCTGGGTGAACGGCGACGGCAGCAGGCGCCCGAGCTCGGTCGGCCCGGCGTCGGTGTCCACCAGCAGGCCGGGGCCGCCCGCCTCGAGCAGGAGCTGGCGGCAGCGCCCGCAGGGCAGCAGGCGCTGGCCGTCCCCGGCGACGATGCTCACCGCGACCAGGGAGCCGCCGCCGGTGGCGTGCAGCGCGGAGACAAGCCCGCATTCGGCGCAGAGCGTCAGGCCGTAGGAGGCGTTCTCCACGTTGCAGCCGGTGATCATCCGGCCGTCGCCGGCCTGTCCCGCCGCCCCGACCCGCAGCCGTGAGTACGGCGCGTACGCCCGCCCGGCCATCTCCGCGGCCGCCGCCCGCAACCGGGACCAGTCGATCGCCACGCTCAAACCTCCCAGGGTGCACCGGCGCTTTCCGGACGAAGCTAGCAGGCCCCGGACCCCCGGCCGGCGGCGCGGCCGGTTTCGATTTGGCAACTCCGCGCTCTGTGACTTTCCACGGACACCCAGGCAGGTCTAACCTGCGGACATCCCAGAGCGGGCGGTGGGATTCTTGAGGCCTGCCGCGCTCCGGGCGGAGGGGGCTACCGGCGACCCGCGCGGGCGGTGACAGCCCTCCCGGAAAAGGCGGCGACAGCCGCCCCGGAAGAGGAGGTAATCCGTGCGACAGACCGTTCCGGCCGTCGCGGCACTGAGCTTGCTGGCTTTGCTGGCTGCCGCCTGCGGCAGCAGCACCACAACGAGTTCGGGTTCATCGACCGCGTCGGCGGCCGCAGGCCCCAAGTTCAAGGCGTGCGTGATATCCGACACCGGCACGATCAACGACAAGTCCTTCAACCAGTCCGCTTACGAAGGCGCCACCCAGGCGGCGGCCGCATCGGGAGGCAAGATCACCGCGCAGTACCTGCCGTCCGCCTCGTCGTCGGACTACGCGTCGAACATCACGACGTTCATCAACCAGAAGTGCGGGATCATCGTCACGGTCGGATTCCTGATGGGGGACTCCACATCCTCCGCGGCGAAGTCGAACTCCAGCCAGAAGTTCGCGATCGTCGACTTCACCTACCCCAAGCCCTTCAAGAACGTCAGTGCCCTGGTGTTCAACACGGTGCAGGACGGCTTCATGGGCGGCTACCTCGCCGCGGGCATGAGCAAGACCAAGAAGGTCGCCACGTTCGGCGGCCAGAAGCTGCCCACCGTGACCATCTACATGGACGGCTTCTGGGACGGCGTCCAGTACTACAACCAGCGGCACCACACGAACGTCCAGGTGCTCGGGTGGAACGAGAAGACGCAGAACGGCAGCTTCACGGGCAACTTCACCGACCTGACGGCCGGCCAGCGGCTCACCAACACGTTCATCAGCGAGGGCGCCGACATCATCTTCCCGGTCGCCGGGAACGTCGGCCTCGGCGCCGCCAAGGCCGTCCAGAACGCTGACGCCGCCGCGGGCACCCAGAAGGTGAACATGATGTGGGTGGACACCGACGGCTGCATCAGCGCCGCCCAGTACTGCAAGTACTTCATCACCAGCGTCAACAAGGGCATCACGGTCGCGGTCAGGAACGCGATAACGACGGCCCAAAATGGCACGTTCAAGGGCGGGAACTACATCGGTACCCTGGCCAACGGCGGCGTCGGGCTTGCGCCTTACCACGACTTCGCCAGCAAGGTGCCTCCCGCGCTGCAGTCCGAGCTCGCGCAGATCAAGGCCGATATCATCAGCGGCAAGATCAAGCCGGCGACGAAGAGCCCGGTGTAATCCGGACCGGCTCACCCGGGCGGGGCACCTCCCGCCCGGGTGAGCTGAACCGTCATCGCGGAGGAGGCTGCAGGTGAAGCTCGAGCTGACGGGCATCACCAAGCGATTCGGCAGCCTGGTAGCCAACGATCACATCGACCTCACGGTCGAGCCCGGAGAGATCCGCGCGCTGCTCGGCGAGAACGGCGCGGGAAAAACGACGCTCATGAACGTCCTCTACGGGCTGGTGCAGCCGGACGAGGGCGAGATACGGGTCGACGGCAAGGTGGTGACCATACGGTCGCCGAAAGACGCGATCGCCGCCAAGATCGGCATGGTGCACCAGCACTTCATGCTCGTGCCCGTCTTCACGGTCGCGGAGAACGTCACCCTCGGCATGGAGCGCACCAAGGCGTTCGGCCTGCTCGACCGGCGACGGGCCCGCCGGGATGTCCGGGCGCTCTCCGAGCGGTACGGGCTGGACGTCAACCCCGATGCCTACGTTGAGGACCTGCCCGTCGGCGTGCAGCAACGGGTCGAGATCATCAAGACCCTGATGCGCGACGCCAGCGTGCTCGTCCTCGACGAGCCCACGTCGGTGCTCACGCCGGGCGAGACCGAGGACCTGTTCCGGATCATGCGCGGGCTCAGGGCGGGAGGCCGGTCGATCGTGTTCATCTCGCACAAGCTGAAGGAGGTGCAGGCGATCGCCGACACGATCACGGTCATCCGGCGCGGCAAGGTCGTCGGAGAGCGTCCCCCGACCGCGACGGACGCCGAACTCGCCGCGCTGATGGTCGGCCGGGCCGTGCAGCTGCGGGTCAGCAAGACGCCCGCCCATCCCGGGGAGGTCATGTTTGACGTGCGCGGCCTCACGGTGCCCGGCGAGCACGGGAAGCCTGCGGTGGACGACGTCTCCTTCGAGGTCCGGGCGGGCGAGATCCTCGGCGTGGCCGGCGTGCAGGGCAACGGGCAGACAGAGCTGTGCGAGGCGCTGATGGGGCTGCGGCCGGCCGCCGCCGGGTCGGTGCTCGTCGACGGCCGCGACGTCAGCAACATGGCTCCGCGGGAGCGGCTGCGTGCTGGCATCGGCTACATCCCGGAGGACCGGCAGGAGGACGGCCTGGTCGGTGACTTCTCGGTCGCCGACAACCTGGTCCTGGACGTCTACGACCGCAAGCCGTTCGCCTCCGGCATCGCGCTGAACCTGGACGCGATCGAGGAGAACGCCGTCAGCCGCGTGGCGGAGTTCGACGTGCGGACCTCGTCCGTGGCGACGCCGACCAGCACCCTCTCGGGCGGCAACCAGCAGAAGGTCATCGTGGCCCGCGAGGTGAGCCGGCACATCAAGGTACTCCTTGCCAGCCAGCCGACCCGCGGCCTCGACGTCGGCTCGATCGAGTTCGTGCACCGGCGCATCGTCGAACAGCGGGACCAGGGCGTGGCCGTGGTCATCGTGTCCTCGGAACTCGACGAGATCTACGCCCTCGCCGACCGCATCGCGGTCATGTACGAGGGCAAGATAACCGGCTTCCGCCCGCCGACGGTCTCCGCAGACGAGCTCGGAATGCTGATGGCCGGCGCCGGGGGTGACGGCGCGGCGCCGGAGGCCGCGGACGCGCTCGATCCAGCGGCCGCGGACGGGCTCGATCCGGCGGCCCCGGACGGGCCGGACTCAGCGGGCGCGGAACGGCCGGACTCGGCGGCCGCTGACGGGCAGCCATGAGCGCCGAGCAGCCCGGGTCGCCCGCGCCGCCCGGCCCTCCCGAGACGCCGGGGCCGGCCGCCGGAGGACCGCCGGCCAGGCGAACGGCGACGCTGAACCATACGATCGTGTCGGCGATCGTGGAGGGCAGCCCGGCCGTCGTCACCTTCCTCGCCATCCTGGCGGCCGTCGTGCTCGGGGGCCTGCTGATCGCGTTCAGCGACCCGACGGTGCTCCACGCGTGGAGCACGTTCTTCTCCGACCCCGTGAACGCGCTCACACTGGCGTGGGACGCCGCCTCCGGCGCGTACGTCGCGATGTTCGAGGGCGCCATCGTCAACCCGCACACGGTCGCAGCGGCCTTCCACGGCGGATCCGTCGGCGCCATCTTCTACCCACTGTCCCAGACCGCGTCCAACGCGACGCCGCTGATCCTCACCGGGCTGTCGGTGGCCATCGCCTTCCGGGCGGGCCTGTTCAACATCGGCGCCGCGGGCCAATGGGTCGGCGGCGCGATCGTCGCGACCTACCTGGGGTTCGCCATCAACCTGCCGCCGGTCGTGCACCTCATCGTCTGCCTGCTCGGCGGCTTCGCCGGCGGGGCGGTGATCGGCTGGCTCGTCGGCGAGCTCAAGGCGCGGACCGGGGCCCACGAGGTCATCGTCACGATCATGCTCAACTACATCATGTACAACCTGCTGTCCTTCCTGCTCAGCACGCCCACCGCCCTGCAGCAGCCGGGGCAGTCGAACCTGATCAGCCCGAACCTGGCCGCCGACGCCAGGCTGCCGCACGCCGGGGGACCGCCACCGCAGGTCGACCTGGGCTTTCTCGTCGGCATCGCCGCGGCCGTCGGGCTGTGGTGGCTGCTGTCCCGCTCGACGGTCGGGTTCCAGTTCCGGGCGGTGGGCGCCAACCCGAGCGCGGCCCGCAGCGCCGGGATGGACGTCGAGCGGAGCTGGGTCCGGGTGATGCTGCTCGCCGGCGGGCTGGCCGGGCTGGGAGGCGCCGCGGTCATCCTGGGCCCGCTGCAGCAGCTCACGTTCAACAGCTACGGCACGTACGGCTTCGACGGCATCACCGTCGCGCTGCTCGGCAGGGCGAGCCCGCTCGGGGTGGTGCTGGCGGCGCTGCTCTTCGGCGCCCTGCACGCGGGCGGCACGAACATGGAGGCCGCGACCCAGGTGCCGTCGGACATCGTCGAGGTCCTCCAGGGCCTCATCGTGCTGTTCGTGGCGGCCCCACCGCTCATCCGGGCGATCTTCCGCCTGCGCCGGGCGAGGGCCGCGGGACTTGAGGCCGTCCCGAAGGGGTGGAACCCGTGACCGCGCTCGCCGCCGCCACCGGCACCCCGATCAGCATCAACCGGCGCATGGTCGCCGCCGGCACGTTCATCCTGTTCGGGCTGATCGACATCTTCGTCTTCGGGCTGTTCGCGCACCCCGGCGACGCCACCTTCACGCTGTCGGTGTCCAGCTCCGCCGTCCACGTGCCCAGCATCCACGTCCCGGCCGCCACGGTCGCCTACACCCTCGGCGCCGCGTCCATCGTGATCGGGCTGTTCGCCGCGTTCGTCGACCTGTCCAAGGGCGTCAGGCGCCTCAACATCACCCTGGTGCTGCTGTTCTTCGTGGTCTCGCTGCTGTGCTGGGCCTACGCGGGCAGCGCCATCCCGCTCAACGTCGTCAACCTGCTGCAGAGCACGATGAACCTCTCGATCCCGCTCGTGCTCGGCGCCCTCGCCGGCTGCATGTGCGAGCGGTCGGGCGTGATCAACATCGCGATCGAGGGCCAGCTGCTGCTCGGCGCCTTCGCCGCGGCGGTGGTCGCGAGCGCGTTCGGAATCTTGTGGCTCGGCCTGATCACCGGGTCGCTGGCCGGCGGGGTTCTCGGGGCGCTGCTGGCGGTGTTCTCGATCCAGTTCCTGGCGGACCAGATCATCCTCGGCGTGGTGCTCAACGTGCTGGCCGCGGGGCTCACCGGGTACCTCAACGACCGGATACTCGTGTCGCACCCGGACCTGAACTCGGGGCTCACGTTCAGCGCGGTGAAGATCCCCGGCCTCGGCGACATCCCCATCATCGGGCCGATCTTCTTCGACTCGACGGTCTTCCTCTACATCATGTACCTCATGATCATCCTGGTGCAGGTCGGGCTGTTCAGCACGAGATGGGGGCTGCGCGTCCGGGCCGTCGGCGAGCACCCGACCGCGGCCGACACCGTCGGCATCCGCGTGCTGGCGACCAGGTACCGCAACGTCATACTCGGCGGCCTGATCGCCGGCATCGGCGGGGCCTACCTGACCGTCGGTTCGGTCGGCACCTTCACCAAGGACATGTCGTCCGGTCTTGGCTACATCGCCCTGGCCGCGATGATCTTCGGCCGCTGGACCCCGCTGGGCGCGACCGCGGCGGCCCTGCTGTTCGGTTTCGCCAACTCGCTGCAGGCCACGCTGTCCACGATCAACGTCCCGATTCCCTCCTACATCCTGCTGACGGCGCCCTACGTCGCCACCATCATCGCCGTGGCCGGCCTGGTGGGCAGGGTCAGGGCACCGGCGGCCGACGGCAAGCCGTATGTCAAGGTCTGATCCCGGGCCGTACGAGGCCGCGGCGGCCAGCGCGGCCAGGCTGGCCCAGCTCACGGGCCAGACCGGGCATGACGTGGCGGTGGTCATCGGATCGGGCTGGGCCCCCGCGGCCGACGCCGTCGCGGCCGCGCTCGGCGCGGCCGTCATTGAGGCGCCCGCCGCCGACCTTGGCGGCTTCGCCTCCTCCACGGTGCCCGGCCACGCCGGGACGGTCCGATCGCTGGTGGCGGACGGCCTGCGGCTGCTGGTGTTTCTCGGCCGGACGCACCTGTACGAAGGGCACCCGCCCGCCACCGTCGTGCACGGTGTGCGCACGGCGGTCGCGGCGGGCTGCCGGGTGGTCGTGCTGACGAACGCGGCCGGCGGTATCCGCGCGGGCTACCAGGTCGGGCAGCCGGTCCTCATCCGCGACCACCTCAACCTGACCGGCCGGTCCCCGCTCACCGGCCCGCCTCCCCCGCCGGGGTACCCGCCGCGCTTCACCGACCTGACCGACGCCTACTCGCCCCGGCTGCGCGCCCTCGCCCGCGCCGCCGACCCCGGCCTGGCCGAGGGCGTGTACGCCGCGCTGCCGGGCCCGCACTACGAGACCCCCGCCGAGATCGCGATGTTGCGCACGCTCGGCGCGGACCTGGTTGGCATGTCCACCGTCCTGGAGGCGATCGCCGCCCGCCACCTCGGGGCGGAGGTGCTCGCCATCTCGCTGGTGACCAACCTGGCGGCGGGGCTGACGGACCACGGGCTGGACCACGGCGAGGTCGTCGCGGCCGGGGCCGCGGCCGCTGGCCGGGTGGGTGCCCTGCTCGCCGGCATCCTGCCGCAGGTCGTAGCCGCGTGAGCCCAACCCGCCCGACGGGGGCACGCCCGCCGGCCCCCGGGGGCGGGCCATGATCCCCGCCGATCTGCAAGCCCGGGTGGAGGCGTGGATCCGCGAGGACCCCGACCCCGGCGACCGGGCCGAGCTGCGGGCGCTGCTCACCGCCGGCGATCTGGAGGGCGAGCCGGGCCGGGCGGCGCTGGCCGAGCTTGCCGACCGGTTCGCCGGCCGCCTGCAGTTCGGCACGGCGGGCCTGCGCGGCCAGGTCGGGGCCGGGCCGAACCGGATGAACCGGGCCGTGGTCAGGGCGGCGACCGCCGCGCTCGCCGGATGGCTGCACGAGCGCGGCCCCGGTGCCGCCGCCCGGGCGGCCGGTGCTGCCCGGACGGCGGTTGCGTCCCAGGCGGGAGGCGCCGCCCGGATGGCCGTGGTCATCGGCTGCGACGCGCGGCACCGCTCGGCCGCCTTCGCCGACGAGGCCGCCGCCGTGCTGACCGGGGCCGGTATCGGCGTCCATCTGCTGCCGCGCCCGGGCCCGACGCCGCTGCTGGCGTTCGCCGTCCGGCACCTGTCGGCCGCGGCCGGCATCATGATCACGGCGAGCCACAACCCGGCCGCCGACAACGGCTACAAGCTCTATCTCGGCGACGGCGCGCAGATCGTGCCACCGGTCGACGCGCAGATCGAGGCCGCGATCGCCCGGCTGGGGCCGCTGTCACAGATCCCGGCGGGACCGTTGGACGGCCCGCTGGTCACGTGGCACCGCGACGAGGTGGCGCGGGCCTACCTCGATGCGATCATCGCCGCGTTCCCGCGCCCGGTGACCGCCCAGCCGGGGACGTCCGGACCGGCCGGCGTGCCGGCGCCGCGCGTCGTGTACACGCCCCTGCACGGAGTGGCCGCCGGCCTGGCGCTGCGGGCGATCGAACGGGCCGGGTTCCGGCCCCCGCTTGTGGTCGCCGCCCAGGCGGAGCCCGATCCGGGTTTCCCGACGCTCGCGTTCCCCAACCCCGAGGAGCCCGGCACGCTCGACCTGGCGCTGGCGCAGGCCGCGCGCGACGGCGCTGATCTCGTGCTCGCGAACGACCCGGACGGTGACCGGCTCGCGGTGGCGGTGCCCGACCCCGCCACGCCCGGCGCCTGGCGCGTGCTGTCGGGAGACCAGGCTGGCGCGCTCATCGGCTCTTACCTGCTGGAAACGACGGCCGATGATCCCCGGCCCGAGCGGCGGCTCGTCGTTACCACCGTCGTGTCTTCCACGCTGCTCGCGAAGATCGCCGCAGCCGCCGGGGCCAGCTACGCGCAGACGCTGACCGGGTTCAAGTGGATCGTCCGGGCCGGGGAGAACGCCCCCGGCACCCGCTTCCTGTTCGGGTACGAGGAGGCTCTCGGGTACGCGGTGGGCGATGTTGTGCGCGACAAGGACGGGATCAGCGCGGCCCTCGCCGTGATGTCGCTGGCCACCACCGCGCGCGCGGCCGGCCGGTCGCTGCTCGACCGCTGGGACGCCCTGGAAGCGGCGCACGGCGTGCACCTGACGACACAGGTCACCCTGCACGCCCCGTCCCCGGCCGGCATCATGCGCCGGCTGCGGGCCGCTCCTCCCGCCGCGCTGGCCGGCCAGCCGGTGACCGGCTCGGAGGACCTCGCCACCGGATCCGGCTGGCCGGAGCCATCCGGCGGGCCAGGGGAGCCAGGGACGTCTGGCGGGCCAGGAGGGCCTGGCGCGCCCGGCGGGTCAGGGGGGCCAGGCGGGGCCCGCACGGCTGGGGAGCCCGGCCTGCCCCCCGCCGACGTGCTGATATACCGACTGCCGGGCGCCCGGGTGGTGATCCGGCCGAGCGGCACCGAGCCCAAGCTCAAGGCCTACCTCGAGATCATCGAGCCGGCCACGGCGCGCACGCTGACGGCCGTCCGGGCGGCCGCGGCCGGGCGCCTCGGACCGCTGCGCTCGGCGGTGGCGGACCTCGTGACGACGGCCTCGGCGGGGTAGCGGCGCATGCCCGCGCCCACGGCCGCCGTCACCGCCGCGGCCAGCAGTCCCCGCGGCTTTAGGCTGGCCGCGTGAGGTCGGCTGCGTGAAGACGGCGTTCGTGCTCGGCGGCGGGGGCATCCTGGGCGCTCATGAGGTCGGCATGCTCCGTGCGCTGGCAGGCGCTGGCATCGCACCCGATGTGATCGTGGGCACGTCGATCGGCGCCCTCAACGGCGCGTTCGTGGCGGCCGACCCGGCGGGCGCGGCCGCGCGGCTGCGCCAGATTTGGCAGGGCGACGCGGTGCGGCTGGCGTTCAGCGAGACCCTCTGGGGCCGCGCGGTACGGCTGGCGAGCTCGGGCACGCATCTGCACGCGATCGAGCCGCTGCGCGACATGCTGCGCGCCACGCTTCCCGCGTCCGACTTCGCCGATCTCATGCTGCCCTTCCACTGCGTCGCGGCCAGCATCGAGCGGGCACAGGCGCGGTGGTTCAGCAGCGGCCCGATCGTGCCGGCGGTGCTTGCCTCGTGTGCAGTCCCCGGCCTTCTGCCGCCCGTCGAGATCGGCGGCGAGCACTTCTTCGACGGCGGCCTGGTCCATTCCATCCCGGTAGGGCGTGCCATTGCTCTGGGAGCGGGCACCATTTACGTTCTGCATGTCGGGCGGATCGAGCGGCCGCTGACGGTTCCCCGCCGCCCGTGGGAGGTGGGCCTCGTCGCCTTCGAAATCGCGCGCCGGCATCGATTCCACGAGGAGATGTCGGCCCTGCCCGCCGACGTGCGCGTGCACGTGCTCCCGGCGGGGACGGACCGGCGCCCGCCAGATCTGTCGCAATTGCGGTACCGCGACAAGACTAGGGTCGCGGCGAGTATTGAGCGTGCGTACACCGCGTCCGCGCGGTATCTCGCCGACCTGGCCGGCCACTGATCCGGCCACCGAGGAGGAGCCGTGCTCCCGCCCAGGCTGTTTCGCCGGGTCGTGCTGGCGCCGCTGGCGATCGTCGTCGCGATCGCGGTGGCGGTGCTGTCGCCGCTGCTCGCCCTCCTGGCGCTGGCGTTCAGCCTGGTCCGGCGCTCACGAACCGGGCGCATGCGCGGGGTCAGGCTGCTGTTCTTCGCGATCGTCTGGCTCACCGCGGAGACCGCGACGCTGTTCATGTGCCTGGGGCTGTGGCTGGCGAGCGGATTCGGCGGGCGCATGCACACGGAGCCGTTTCAAAGCCGCCATTACGCGATCATGCGCTGGTTCCTTGACCTGATCTACCGCACGGCTGTCGGCACCTTCGGGCTGCTGGTCGAGGTCGAGGAGCCGGAGTTCACCGCCGAGGAAAAGGCGGCCCGGCTGGCCCGCCCGGTCATCGTCCTCAGCCGCCACGCCGGTCCCGGCGATTCACTGCTGCTCGTCCGCCATCTGCTCAGCGTGTACGGGCGGCGTCCACGCGTCGTCATGAAGGCGACGATCCAGCTCGATCCCAGCTTCGACGTCGTTGCCAACCGCCTTCCCAACGTGTTCGTTCAGCGCCGCCGGGCTGGCGAGGGACTCTTCAGCGAGCAGATCGAGCGCCTGGCGAGCGGGCTCGACCGGCGCGGTGCGCTGGTGATTTTCCCGGAGGGCGGCAACTGGACGCCCGGCCGCTGGCAACGGGGCATCCGGCGACTGGAGCAGCGGGGCCGCGACGATCTGGCCGCACGCGCGCGGAACATGCCCAACCTGCTCCCGCCCCGGACCGCTGGCGCGCTCTCGGCGATCGCCGCCTGTCCCGACGCCGATGTGATCTTCGTTGCCCACGCCGGGCTCGACAAGATCATCACCGTCGGGGATATCTGGCGGAACCTGCAGATGGACCAGACCATCCGCGCGAAGTGGTGGCGGATACTGGCCAGCGACGTGCCCAGGTCCGCCGGCCACGAGGCGCAGGTCCGGTGGCTCTACGACTGGTGGCAGCGCATCGACACGTGGATCTCGCGGAACCGCCCGGCCGACGCCGAAGCCCTGGCATTGACCCCGCGGTCGGCGGACGGCGAGTGACCTGCGCCCGCAGCAGTCGATGACGAGGAGGCGGCATCATGACCGCGATGACCCCGGACCAGCTCACCGAGCAGGTGCTCACGGCTTACGCGGGCACGCCCGACCCGCGCCTGGGCCAGCTTCTCACCAGCCTCATCAGGCATCTGCACGCGTTCGCGGTGGAGACCCGGCTGACACGCGAGGAGTGGCTGGCGGGCGTGGAGTTCCTCACCGCGACCGGGCAGCGGTGCGACGGCGAACGCCAGGAATTCATCCTGCTCTCCGACGTTCTCGGCTTCTCATCCCTGGTGGAGGAGATCAACGCGGCAGACGGGGCTACGGAGTCGACGGTCCTCGGCCCCTTCTACGTGCCGGGCGCGCCCGTGCGCGCGATGGGCGACCGGATCGGCCGCCCGGAAGACGGCAGCCCCACCCTGGTCCGCGGCCAGGTGAGGAACCCGGCGGGCGAGCCACTGGACGGTGCCACCCTGGACGTCTGGCAAAGCAGCGGCAACGGGCTCTACGACATCCAGGATCCGCAGCAGCCGCCGTTCAACCTGCGCGGCGTCTTCGTGACCGGGCCGGACGGTGCGTACGAGTTCCGCGCGATACGCCCCGTCAGCTACCCGATCCCGGCCGACGGTCCCGTCGGCGGCCTCCTGCGCAGCGCCGGCCGGCACAACTGGCGGGCAGCCCACATCCACGCGATCGTCTCCGCGCCCGGCCACCGGCCCGTCACCACGCACATCTTCGACGCGGAGAACGCCTACCTCGACAGCGACGCCGTTTTCGGCGTCAAGGACTCGCTCATCCGGCCGTTCCGGCCGTCCGGGCCCGGCGACCCGCCCGACGTCAGCTACGTCGCCGAGATGGAATTCGTGCTGGCACCTGCCCCGGAGACGGGGCAAGGACGTGGGGCCGGCAGCGGCACGTAGCCCACATCAGGCGGAAATGACCCGGGCGCGCACCGTGCGGGCTGTCGTCAGCGACGAGCGTTTGCTGGGTACGGGATTGTGCGCGAACTGATCTCGAACCAGGTGGTCCGGCCGGCTCCATCGCCGGTTATGGCCCAGGCGCTCGACAGAGCGTCGACGATGACGAGGCCGCGCCCACGCTGGTCGTCGCGCTCCTGCCACCGCTCCCATGGGCCGCCCTCGTCCTGGACCTCGACCCGCAGGCCGGCCTGGCGCACGCTGGCGCGGACGATGAAGCAGCCCCCCGGCAGCCGCGAGTTGCTGTGCAGGACCGAGTTGGTGGCGAGCTCGGACAGGCAAGCGAGCGCGTCCACGGCGCGCGGGCAGTCGCCCAGGACCTGGGCGAGGAACCGGCGCGCCTCCCCCACCTGGTCGGCGGTCGCCGGAAACGAACGCGCGCGGGTCTGCGCGGACGCGGCCGCCACCGCGCCGCCCGGGCCGGGCGAAGACTCGCTCACCTGCCACCCTGTCTGCGTGCTGGACGCCGTCGTGGGCCGGGTCCACCGACCCGGCTACCCACGGAGGCAAGCGGGGCTGCCTTCCTGCGGAACGACCGCGCGGCGCCGTGCGTTACGCCGCGCCCGGGTGGATGTGCTCGAGCACCCTGCCCACATCTTGATCCGCGGCGCCTTCGGCGGCCGCTGCGCGCAGCCACTCCCGGGCCGCGGCCAGCTGCGGGAGGTCGGCCGCATCGGTGGCCAGTGTCAGGTCCTTGGCCGCCAGCGCGATGGTGAAGTCGCTGCTGGTGCTCTGGGCACGGTTCAGCGCGGCCGCAAGCGGCCCGGCCGCGAGCCCTTCGAGCGCGAAATCGCGCGGCACCCCGAGCGCCTCGGCCAGCGCGAGGACCTCGCCGACGAGCGTGACCCCGGCCATCGCGGCGCTGATGAGCACGAGCTTGGCCGCCGCGCCGGACCCGGCGCCACCGCAGCGGACGACGGTGCCGAACATGTCGAGCACGTTCTCCACGCGGTCGACCTCACCGCCGGCCAGGACCATGAGGTTCCCGCTCTGGGCCGCGTCCACGCTGCCCATGACCGGCGCATCGACAAAGCAGGTCCCGGCCGGCAGCCCTTGCCTGACCGCCAGCGCCGTCTTCGGGCCGACGGTCGACATCTCCACCAGGCAGGCCGTGGGCCGGATCCCCTCGGCAACGCCGCCGGGCCCGAGGACCACGGCCTTCTCGGCCGCGGGATCGGCCAGCATCGTGATCACAACGTCCGCCTCGCGCGCCGCCTCGGCCGGCGTCCCCGTCGCCCGCGCGCCGGCGGCGACCAGCGGCTGTGTCCGTTCGGCCGTCCTGTTCCAGACGGTCAGATCGTTGCCAGCAGCCTGGGCGCGCCGGGCCATCAGCGTGCCCATCCGGCCGAGCCCCAGGAAGGCGATCGTGGTCATGACTGCTCCGTTCTGCTCAGCGGACGGTATACGGCCCGGTGGGGACGGCGTGGTAGCCCTTGGCCCCGACCGCCCGGGCGAGCGGGCTCCGCACGTCCTGGCCGGCCTTGAGCTGGTCGAGCACGTAGCGGAAGTCGTACCGGGGCCTCCACCCGAGCCCGGTGCGGGCGCGCTCGTTGACGTAGACGCGGTCAATCGTGGGGAACATCGCCCAGCCGCGGCGCGCGTACTCGGCCTCCTGGTCCGGGAAGAGGCGCCGCACGACGCCGGGGGCGTCTTGGCTCAGCCCGGCCAGGTCGCCGGGGGTGAACGGGGTGGTGGCGCTGATGATGTACTTCGCGAAGCCGATCGCGGGCGCCTGGGCCATGGCGAGCAGCCCGGCATCCACCACGTCGGCGATGTCGACTCGGCGGTAGAGGTACTCATTCGCCTTGACGTTGGCGTCGGGGTAGGCGGCGCGGATCTTGTCCCGGTCGTCGACCTCCGGAAAAAAGCGTGAAACGCGCAACACGACGACCGGCAGGCCATGATCCCGGCTGATGATCTCGCAGAGGTCCTCGGCCGCCGCCTTGGTCACCCCGTAGATGTTTCTCGGCAGCGGGGCAACATCCTCGGTGATCCACGCCGCCGGGTCACCGGGCAGCGGTGTGAGCGCCCGGCCGAAGACGCTGGTGGTGCTCGTGAAAACGAAGCCGCTCACCCCGGCCGCGGCGGCCTCCTCCAGCAGCGCCAGCGTCCCCGTGACGTTGGTGTCCACGAAAGCCTGCCGCTCGTGCGATCCGACGTGGGGCTTGTGCAGCGTCGCCACATGAAGGACCCCGTCAACCTCGGCGAGGCACCGGCGGACGACGTCGCGGTCGCTGACCGGCCCGACCACCGTTGTGAACGGTGAGTCGAGCAGGTCGAGCCCCACGACTTCGCGTCCCTGGGAGCGCAGGACCCGGACAAGCGCCTCACCCAGATGCCCGGCGCTGCCGGTCACCAGAATTCGCTCGCTCGGCACACAAGGAATGGTAAGAGGGCGGCGGCCGTGCCCGGCGGCCGCTCCCGGGCCGGCGGGCGTCAGCCCGGCGCGGTCTCGGCGGGCAGGCGCCGCAGGTCAGCCGCGGTCAGCTCGCCGGAGGCGACGAGCAGAAGCGCAAGCTCCTCCAGCGCCCGCGGCCCGCGAAGCCCCGGGAAGCCCATGCGCACGTACCGGTTCCGGATGTTCTCACACCGTTTGGCCACCGTATGGGTTTGCCAGCCGATCCGCTCCGCGGTCTCCCGGGCGCTGCGCGGCGCCGGGTCCCCGGCGTGCCGCCAGGTCAGATACGCCTCGAACCGGGCCGCCAGGACCAGCCGGTCATCGTCGGTCAGCCGGGCGCGGTAGCGGGTGCTGGTCACCGAGCGCTCCCCGGCGGCCGGAGGTTGCTGGCCGGGGTCGGGCACCGCGTCAAGATCGGGCAGTCGCAGCCGCAGCGTGTAGCTCCCCAGCGTCCCGTTCACGGTCACCTTGGCGTGCCACTGCTGCAGCGGGACCTGGAGCCCGGGCGGCAGGTCGACCCGGAACCCGCGGTCACCGAGCACGGACATCACCGAGGAACTGCTGTCGTTGTGCAGCCACCACCACCGGTCGTGGAAGCGGAAGCTCCCGGCCGTGCGCGACACGCCGAGGTCGGCCGCGGGCAAGGTCGCGGTGCACTCGGGCGCACGGCCGAACGTGAACGGCTCGCCGGGCCGGACACGCCACGTCTGCGCCCCGTACATCACGATCAGCAGCACAGCCCCGGCCGTCTTCCCGGGCCACGGTAGGTCCACCGAACGCCCAGCCGACGCGAGCCCCA
>Ga0081540_1000529_pt1 | contig 37222 bp, 31 predicted proteins | sample TabmetS2T1R1_FD_71024 | JGI IMG/M metagenome (GOLD analysis project Ga0081540, IMG submission 71024) | Tabebuia heterophylla rhizosphere microbial communities from the University of Puerto Rico - S2T1R1 | ecosystem: Host-associated > Plants > Roots > Rhizosphere ...
GTGCTGCCGGGGTTCCTGATACCGGGCTGGCGGCTGGCTCCTACTGCATGGATGCCTCGTTCATGCTGTTCTGACGACATGGCTGGGGCATTCATGCAGTATGGTCCGGTGCTGGAGTGGCGAGTGCGACGGAAGCCCTTGCCCAGCGCGCGCCGCCGCCGGCCGCCCAGGCGCGAGCGGACCATGATCAACTTAAAATTAAGCGGCATTGGGCTATAACGTGAATGCCGGTGGCGCGGTGCCACCACGTCGCCGGGGAGGCCGGATGCCGGCAGATCCGCCCAGCTCGCCCGTGCTGCGCGCGTCCGACGCGGACCGCGACCGGGTCATCGAGCTGCTGCGCGCCGCCGTCGCCGACGGCCGACTCGACCAGGCCGAGTTCGACGAGCGAGTGGACGCAGCGCTGGCCGCCCGCACCATCGACGCGCTGGCCCCGCTCACCGCCGATCTGATCGCGGTACCGGGCCGCGGCGGTGCGCTCACGCTGCCGCCCGCCGGGACGCCGGCCGAGCCTGCCGCCGAACTGCTCACCATCCGCGAGAAGCACGGCTCGGTGCGCCGCGACGGCCGGTGGACGCTGCCGCACCGGCTGGCGCTGCGCACCGCGTGGTGCGACGTGATGCTGGACCTGACCAGCGCGGTACGCAGCGGACCCGAGCTGGTCATCGAGCTGCGGGTGCGCGGCGGCGACGTGGAGCTGGTCCTCGCGCCGGGCATGGTGGTGGACGCCAACGGGTTGTCGGTGCGGCACAGCCAGCTGGCGATCAGCACGAACGCGGGCGACGACACGCCGGAGACGCTGCACGTCCGCCTGATAGGCCGGATGCGGCACGCCAGGATCAGCACCCGGTGGCAGCCGCCGCGCCGATGAGCGGTCCCGAGCGTCGGCCTAGCTGAATGTTCGGCCCGGTCCCGAAGGGCTTGCAGTAAGAGCTGTGGTGCAGAACTGGCTGCCAAGCCCGGCCGCTTCCGCGATGACGCCTGCGGTCATCGGCGCACAGCCTTCCCGTACGGAGCGCGGCTTACCTACCGGGCGGGCCCGGTGCCGGTGCCGGTCGGCGGCCGTTGCCGGCCACGCTGGACCGCGCTCAGCAGGACCCTGACTCCGAGGCCGAGGACGACCAGATCAGCGAGCATCTGCCCGGTCACGACCAGCCGCGCCAAGTCGGTCTTGGCGGTGATGTCGCCGAACCCGACCGTGGCGAACACGGTGACCGTGAAGTAGATCGCGTCAGTGCGGCTCAGCGGCTGGCTGAAGTTGCCAGCCGAAATCGTCCCCAGCACGACATAGGTCGCCGCGAATAGTAGCAAGAACAGCGGAATGCTGGTGGCCAGGGCCTCAACCCCGCGCAGCAGCGGGAACGATGACCGGATGATCGAGCGGACCTGATAGGCCACCAGGCCGATGAGGCCCACCAGCCCGATGGTCAGCAGCGTGACGGCGACCGCGGTCGAGGAGCGGTCCAATGGCAGCAGGTAATAGATGACGACCAGCGTGGCGGTTGATCCTCCCGCCCGCAGTGAGGATCGCACGATTTTGCGGGCCGGGGGCCTGCCCGCCTGCCCGACGTCAGGCCCCGGGCCTGGGCTCTCAGTCATGACGAAAAGGCTAACGGCCACCTCCGGCTTCCTGACGTCAGGCTCGCGCATTGCCCAGCTTGGACGCCGTGCACCGGGCGCGGTCTACCTGTTCTCAGGTAACCCCCGGAACCTGGCCGACGGCCGTCAGCAGCAGGGCAGGGACCACCAGGTCGCGGGCGGCTGACGCCGGAAATCGTCGCAGCTCTACTCATATAAGAAACTATTTGGTATCTTGACAGATCGTTTTGGCTTGGCTTAAGATCCCAGATTGTATCTAATCGAGTGACGGGAGCTTGAAATGGCCACGCCGACGGTTGAACGCGCGAATGACACGGCAAGGCTGACCCCGGAGGTTCGGAATGCCTTGCTGGCGCTGATCGTCGGCGGGATCGCGGCGATCCTGGACTCGACGATGGTCACCATCGCACTGCACACGCTGGTGATCAGCCTGCACTCCACGGACGGCGCGGTCCAGTGGGTCACGACCGGCTACCTGCTGGCCATGGCGGTCGCGATCCCGGTCACCGGATGGGCGGAGAGCCGATGGGGCGGCAAACGCGTCTGGATGGCCGCGCTGGTGCTCTTCGTCGCCGGATCGGTCCTATGCGCAGTGGCCTGGAACGACGCCAGCCTGACCGGATTCCGGGTCGTGCAGGGCTTCGCCGCCGGCCTGATCTTCCCTTTGATGCAGACCCTGGCCGTCAGGGTCGCGGGCGGGCGCGCCAGCAGCAACCTGATCGCCGCGGTCAGCCTGCCGCTGGCACTCGGGCCGATCCTCGGCCCGGTGATCGGCGGGGTGATCCTCAACTGGCTGAGCTGGCGCTGGCTGTTCCTGGTCAACGTGCCCGTGATCGGGGCTGGACTGGTGCTCGCCTGGCGGCTGCTGCCCGCCGACCGCCCATCCCCCGGCGCCGGGCGGGCGCGCCTGGACGTGACCGGGCTCGGCCTGCTCGCGCCGGCGCTCGCCGGAATCCTGCTCGGCCTGTCGAACCTTTCGGAAGACGGCGGTATCGGCCATCCCGGCGTGCTCATCCCGCTGCTGGCCGGAATCGCGCTGCTCGGCGCCTTCATCGGCTGGGCCGCGCGGCCCGGCGACCGCCATCCGGTCGTGGACGTGCGGCTGCTGCGGCTGCGTTCACTCGGGAGCGCAGCCGCGGTCTTGTTCACGGCCGGCGCGGCCATGTACGCCGGCCTGTTCCTGCTGCCGCTGTACTATCAGCAGCTGCACGGCGAGACCGTGCTGCACGCCGGGCTCCTGCTCATCCCCCAGGGTGTCGGCGCGCTGGCCGCCCGCTTCGCGGTCGGCGCGCTCGTCACCCGGCTCGGTGCCCGCCTGGTCACGATCGCCAGCTTCCTGCTAGCAGCCGCCGCGACCGTGCCCTTCGCGCTGGCGGGCCCGCACGCCAGCCTGTGGCTGCTCGGCGCCGTGCTCCTGATCCGCGGTTTCGGGATCGGCGCCGTCCTCATCCCGCCACTGTCGGTCGCCTACCAGGACGTCCCGACGGCAGGCATCCCCCACGCCACCATGAACACCCGCATCAGCCAGCAGGTCGGCGCCTCCTTCGGCATCGCGATCGTTGCCGTCGCCCTCCAGTCCCTGCTCGCCCGCGGTGCCGCCAGCGCCTTCCAGGGCGCGTTCTGGTGGGCGGCCGGCATCACCATCGCGGCGCTCATCCCCGCCCTCGCGCTCCCCGGTGCCCGCGCGGCAGCCCGCGAGTGACAGGCAGCCGCCCCCAGCGACAGGCAGTTTCCGCCAAGGTCCGCAACGCAGCGAGAATAGGTACGTGGGCAAGATCGTGGACAACCAGAGCGAGCAGGCCGGCGACACGCAGACCCGCCGCCGCGGCGCCGAACTCGAGGCAGCGATCCTCGACGCCGCATGGGAGCAGCTGATCGCCGAGGGCTACGAGCACTTCACCATCGACACCGTCACCGCCCGCGCCCGAACCAGCAAACCCGTGCTCTACCGCCGCTGGAAGACCCGCGAAGACCTGCTGCGCGCCACCGTCCGCCACCGCGGCGCCGCCGATCCGCCGCCCAGCCCCGACACCGGCACCCTCCGGGGCGACCTCCTCGCTCTGCTCACCCACGCCAACACCAACCGCAACCCCATGGCAGCCCTGATGAGCAGCATGCTCGGCAGCTACTACAACCAGGCCGGGCCCACCCCGGCCGAGCTACGCGACGCGTTCCTGAGCCAACGCGGCTCGACTGTCGAGCAGGTCGTCAACCGCGCCGTCGAGCGCGGGGAGATCGACCCGGCCCGGCTCACCCCCCGGATCATCGATCTCCCTTTCGACCTGTTCCGGAACGAAATGATGATGACGCTCAAGCCCGTCCCCGACCACGTCCTGCGCCAGATCGTCGACGACATCTTCATCCCCCTCGTCACCACGGCGCAGCCAGCCCGCTGACGGCGGCAGCAGCCGGTGAGACGCCATCGTCAGTCACGTGTTCCACCATCACGCCGACGGGATCCCGTGATGGCCGCTGCTCCTGGCGAGCGCCGGCACGCCGAGCTCAGACCAGGGCAGCGGCCGGGATCTGCACGGATGCGACCGGCCGCCGGAGTGCGACTATAGATACCAGGCTGTACCCCGGCCCTGGTCGGGAGCCACTCCGGGACCGGGTCCCTCACCGGCAGCCACCACCTGGCCTGGGCAGGAGGAACAAAGATGGCGGAGCCGCAAGAAAAGCACCGTGTAGTCATCGTCGGGGCCGGTTTCGCCGGCTTCAACGCCGCGCGGGAGCTGTCCAAGCTGGTTGGCGGGACGACCGAGATCGTGGTCATCAACTCGACGGACTACTTCTTGTACCTTCCGCTGATGCCCCAGGTCAGTGGCGGGCTGATCGAGCCGGCGCACGTCCGTACCTCGCTGCCCCGCCGGCTGCGCAAGACGCGATTCGTGCTCGGCAGGGTGAACCACGTGGATTCGCGGCAGAAGGTCGTGAGCTGGGAGGGTCCGGAGGGCGCGGCCGGCCAGGTCCGTTACGACCGGCTGATCCTGACCGCGGGCAGCGTAAACAAGCTGCTGCCGATACCGGGCGTCGCCGACTACGCGCACGGGTTCCGCACCATAGCCGAGGCCGACTACCTGCGCGACCACATTATCCGCCAGCTGGAGCTGGCCTCGGTGGCCGCCGACCCTGAGGAGCGCCGGTCGCGGTGCACATTCGTCGTGGTCGGCGCGGGCTACACCGGCACCGAGGTCACCGCGCAAGGTCAGCTGATGACCACCCGGGTGGCCAAGCAGATGCCAGGCCTGGCCGGGCAGCCGATCCGGTGGATGCTGCTGGACACCGCGCCACGAATGCTGGCCCAGCTGGATCCGCGGCTGTCGAAGACCGCCGACCGTGTGCTGCGGCGGCGCGGGGTGGAGGTGCTGATGGGGCAGTCGGTCACCAAGGCCGGCGACGGATACGTGCAGCTGTCCACCGGGGAGAAGGTGTCCACCCGGTCGCTGATCTGGTGTGTCGGGGTCCGCGCCGACCCGCTGGTGGACGGCCTGGACCTAGATACCAACCGGGGGCGGCTGGTGGTCGATGAGTTCATGGCCGTACCCGGTGCCCCAGACATATACGCGTGCGGGGACTGCGCGGCGGTGCCCGACCTGACCCGCCCCGGCGAGGTCTGCGGCATGACCGCCCAGCACGCCCAGCGGCAGGGCAAGCAGATCGCCAGGAACGTCGCCGCTACCCTCGGCAGGGGTAAGGCCAAGCCATACAAGCACGCCGATCTGGGCTTCCTGGTGGATCTGGGCGGGCTGGCCGGCGCCGCGAACCCACTGCACGTCCCGCTGTCCGGGCCGGCCGCCAACGTCATCACCAGGGGTTACCACCTGAGCGTCATGTCCGGGAACCGGATGCGGGTCCTGACCGACTGGACCCTGAACGTGCTCACGTCCCCAGAAGCGACGTCGGTGAGCGTAATCAGCGCCGAGTCCGTGCCGCTCGACGTAGACAAACCCCGAGCCTAAACGAGGATCGGTGAGTCGAACCGGTGCTCGCGTAGGGCACTGACCTCGCCGCGCCACGCCCCATGGCAGCACGATAACGAGAAACCCGACATTCGTTCCTTCAGCGGCGTTGCCCGGCGGTCGATCCCAGGCTGTCCGTTTCCGGAGAGGGTTGGGTCGTGGGCAGCATTACGGCTGCTCCCAGGCCGATCAGTGCGATGACCGCCAGGACGACCATGGCGATCCCGTACGCTCGGTTGGCGTCGCCGAGACCGGCGACCAGGATGGTGCCCGCGATCGCGGTGCCGATCGATGATCCCAGGTTGGACACGCTGCGGGACAGCCCGGAGATTTCTCCCTGCAGCTTCTCCGGGAAGGCGGACTGCACTACGTTGACCGACGGGGTGAGCATCACGCCGACGCCGATGCCGATCAGGAACAGACCCGGGGCGAAGTACCACGCGCTGGGGTGGCCCTTGACCTGAACCAGCAGCACGATGATGCCAATGATGGTGATCACGAACCCGGCCAGGATCAGCGTGCGCTGCTGGAACCGCCGGACCAGGCGGCCCGCGGCCAGCGAGGACAGCAAGATGCCCACGGTAGCGGCGGTAAAAATCACGCCGGTCTGGATCGCGTTGTAGTGCCGCACCGTCTGCAGGAAGACGGACACAACGAACGACGTGCCCAGCAGCACCGCCCATTGGACGTTCTGGGTGACCAGGGCCAGGTTCGAGGTCCGGTTGCGGAATAGGCCGGTGGACAGCAGTGCCTCCTTCCCGGCCCGCTCCCGGCGGCGGATCCAGACGAAGAACCCGGCCAGGATCAGCGCTCCCGCCACGAGCAGGACCGCCATCAGCGCCGCGTTCGTATCGGCCGCCAGGATTCCCCCGACCAGGACCACCAGGCCTACGGCAGACAGCACCGCCCCGACGGTGTCGAAGGGACGGGCCGGGTCGGCGGGCACCGGGTCAACGATGCTGCGGCCGAGCACCACGATGACCACGATGACGAGAGCCTGGAAAATGAAGGCAGCCCGCCAGCTGATACCGGTGGTGATCGCGCCTCCGATCAGCGGCCCGGTGGCGGCGCCGATCCCGCCCATGCCGCTGATCGCCCCGAACGCCCGGGCCCGCGATTGGATGTCGCGGAACAACATGGTGGTCAGGATGTAGACCGGCGGGATCAGCAGGGCGGTGCCGATGCCCTCGAGGATGGAGTTGCCCAAGATCAGCACGCCGAGCCCGGGTGAGACGGCGCTGAGCACGGCGCCGACCCCGTACACCAGCAGCCCGAGCTGGAACAGCCGCTTGCGGCCATAGCGGTCGGTCAGCTTCCCGCACGGGATCATCAGCGCGGCCATCACCAGCAAGAACAAGGTGATGCAGACCTGGACGCCCTGGACGTCGGTGTGCAGGTCGTGGCTTATGTCGTTGATCATGACGTTCATGTTCGAGCCCGCGAAGCTGCAGATGAACTGGGCCAGGGCCAGGGGCAGCAGCATCTTCCGCAGCGACGAAGCCGGGACCTTCAGGGCGGTGCCGCTGGTCATGTCCATACGTTCATCCCTCGTCCCCGGGCGAGTCCGCGCGCACGGCCACGATCATGGGCCGACCACAAGTAACACCGTCATCCGATCCTTGACGGACCGCATCACCCGCCGCGAGTGATAGCGGGCCGCTCCCGCAGAACAGCGACCTAGGGCCCGGCCGCGGTTCGCATGGCGCCGCCATATCCCCATCGGACTGACTACTGCCGATCTATCGCCCGTGGGAAGGTGTCAAGAACGGCATTGCGTGCACGTTGACCAGGCACTGGTACCCGTACCACTTGTTGCGGTCACAGCCGCCCTTGACGCCTGACCTGCCGAAATGCTGCTCACTGGTGCGCAGTAGATGGCAGCGTTGAGCGTCCTTGTGCGGCCAAAATGCGGCCAGGGTAACTGGGCAGCGGAAACCAGCCCATCGTCCCTCGACGGTCAAGTCCGTCTTGACGTCAGATTATTGAGACCAGCAACCCCTTCCATGCCAGTTCAGGATGGCTGTCGCAGCGGTAATGTCGCGTTAGCACTCGTACCCTCCCCCGGATTGGAGCCCTATGACCACGGACACGCCTGACGCCGCCCCGGCGGCGCAGAAGCCGACCATCGTCCTCATCCACGGCCTCTGGCTCACGCCGCTCAGCTGGGAAGGCTGGAAGCAGCGCTTCGAGTCGAAGGGCTACACCGTGCTCGCACCGGCCTGGCCGGGACTCGAGGGAACGGTAGAGGAGGTTCGCCAGAATACCTCCAGGTACGAGCGGCTCGGGATCAAGGCGATCACCGACCACTACGACAGGATCATCCGCGGTCTCGGCGCCCCGCCGGTCATCATGGGCCACTCGTTCGGCGGCCTTATCACGCAACTCCTGCTGAACCGCGGCCTCGGCGCCTCGGCCGTGGCGATCAGCCCGGCGCAGATCAAAGGCGTGTACGTCCTGCCCCTCGCCCAGGCCAAGGTTTCATCGGTGGCGCTGAAGAACCCGGCCAACCGCCACAGGACCCAGATGCTCACGCCGGAAGAGTTCCACTACGGCTTCACCAACACGCTCACACTCGAGGAGTCGAAGCCGATCTACGACAGGCTCGCGGTCCCGGGGCCCGGACGCGTGCTCTTCGAGGCGGCGTTCGCGAACTTCACACCCCACGCGGTAACGATGGTCAACCGGCACAACTCGAGCCGCGCGCCGCTGCTGTTCCTCGCCAACGGCAAGGACCACACCGTACCCGCAGTAGTGACGCGCGCCGCCTACAAGATCCAGAAGAAGACGGGCGCGCTCACCGAGCTCAAAGAGTACCCCGACCGTTCCCACGGCACTGGCTTCGCCGAGGACGGCTGGGAAGAGGTGGCGGACTACTCGCTCGACTGGGCCGTGCGCAACGCGCGGACCTAACCTGCCGCGGGACCGACTGGCTGGCGTGGCTTAGTCGGCATGAGGACGCAGGCGCTCGTCGGTCTGGGGATCGCGGTCGCGTGCTGCGGCGTGCGATTGCCGGGGTTTCGACGGGGCCAGCCTGGCCGTCTAAGCCTCGGCCCCAGTCTTGTACTTCATCACGATCACCCTGCTGCGCAGGCTGGCGCCCAGCGGCTCGGCCGAACGTCAATTCACCTAGCCACTGGACGATCCAGGCAGGCGCTAGTGCAGGTGGATCAGGACCAGGTCCTTGAGCAAGATCATCACCAGGCCCAATCCCGCCGCAATCGAGGTGGCAGCCACGAGCTTCCAGCCCTGAAGCTGGGCCGCGCGGCCGGCCAGCCACCCGTGGATGGTCAGCAGCACCATCGCCGCCACCAGCCCGACATTGGCGGCCGTCAGCGCGGAGGCCCCGGCCAGCGTGGCCAGCACCACTGCCAGCAGCGGCGCGAAGGACGCGCTGACCATCGGCCAGGTCGCGGCGAGCGCACCCAGGATGTAGGCCCGGCTCGGCAGCCGACCGCCTGCGGTGTGCTCGCCCAGAACCTCGGCGTACTCCTCGGCGATCCAGTACACCAGCAGCGTGACCACAACCGAGATCACCAGCACAGTGGTAGACGCGTGGCCCCCGACCGTGTCCAGGATCGCCGCGGTGATGATAGCGCCGTATATCCCCGAAGCGCGACGCCGCCCCAGGTTCTCGGCCAAAGGCCCGAGCTGGGCTCCATCACCGGCCGCGATGCTCGTCATGACTGCCCCTTCCAGCCAGTCCGCCTTGCTGGCGCCGATCATATTGCGCCAACATGTCGCGGGACTGAATGGCTGGTTTCCTTCGGCCATCGCCCGGCGGCAGTGCGAATGGCCTCCTCATCCCGAAGCCAAGTTCTAGCGGGAGACTGCCTGCGCCGCAGTACGCCTAGCCGGACAGACCCTCCGGTGGATGTCTGTTGGCGTTCCCCCTGGCGTTGGCGGCTGTCACTCACCTGGTCAAGCTGGGGCGCAGCCGCCAGAAGCAGAATCCGGCCAGGGCCAGGAAGATCCCGGTCTCGATCGACTGGAGGGGCTAGTAGCGGCTGGTAGGCATGTAGGTGATGGCCTCCCCGGGTTCCAGGCGGCATATTACTTGCTGCGAGTATACGCCGGGTGTATTCTCTGAGGTATGAGTGTTCCGCTGACCCTTCTCGGGCTGCTCGAGCGGGAGCCGAGCCACGGCTACGACCTGAAGCGCGACTACGACTCCTACTTCGGCCGGGACAAACCAGTCCCGTACGGCCAGGTATATGCCACTCTCAGCCGACTCGCCCGCGACGGCATGGCCATCGTCGGGCCTCCCGAGCCCGGCGAAGGCCCCGAACGCAAGCGCTACACGATCACCGAGGACGGGGTGACCGAGGTAAACACGTGGCTTGAGACCCCGTCCGCGCCCGAGCCGCACCTGCAGACGGTGCTGTTCGCCAAGGTCGTGCTGTCCCTCATGCTGGACCGCCCCGCAGACCGCTACCTGGATCTTCAGCGAGCCGCGCACCTGCAGCGGATGCGCGAGCTCACCGAGCTCAAACAGCACGGCAACATGGTCGACACCCTGCTCGCCGACCATGGGCTGTACCACCTGGAAGCGGACCTGCGCTGGATCGACCACACCGCGGCCCGGCTGAGTGCACTCGCCGGGGAGGTAAGGCGATGATCATCGAGGCCAGGGACGTCGAGAAGTCGTTCGGCCAGACCCCGGCGCTGCGCGGGGCCACCGTCGGCGTGAAGCGAGGAGAGATCCTCGCCATCATGGGCCCGAGCGGCTCCGGTAAGTCGACCTTGCTGCACTGCCTGGCCGGCATCCTGACCCCTGACCGGGGCGAGGTCAGGTTCGATGGCCAGCGCCTGGACACGCTGAAGGAGGCGCAGCGCAGCGGGCTGCGGCGGGACAATTTTGGCTTCGTGTTCCAGTTCGGCCAGCTGGTGCCCGAGCTGACCGCCGAGGAAAACGCCGCCCTGCCGCTGCTGCTGGCCGGAACCCGCCGGGCGGCAGCGCTGACCGAAGCGCGCACGTGGTTCACCCGGCTCGCCCTGGACGGCCTGGAAGGCCGCCGCTCGGGTGAGCTGTCTGGCGGCCAGGCCCAGCGCGTCGCGCTGGCCCGGGGGCTGATCACCCGGCCCGCGGTGCTGTTCACCGACGAGCCGACCGGCTCCCTGGACTCGGTCACCGGCGAGCACGTCATGAACCTGCTCGTCCAGGCCGCGCGCGAGCAGGGCAGCACGGTCGTCCTGGTCACGCACGAGGCCCGGGTCGCCGCGTACGCCGACCGCGAGGTCATCGTCCGTGACGGGAAGGTCAGCACGCTGACCGGAGCGGCCCCGTGATCCGTCTTGGCCTGCGCCTCACCCTGGCCGGCGGCCGCGAGGCCGCAGTCCGCCTGGTACTCCTGGTGGCCGCGGTCGGGCTGGGTGTCGGGCTCCTGCTGACCGCCGTCGCTGGCGTCAACGCGGTGAATACCCAGAATGGCCGCTATGCGTGGCTCAGTACCGGTAACGCGACGACAGCGGCCGGCGCGGCGAAGACCTCTGCCGATCCGCTGTGGTGGCTGATCCGCGCCGACCGGTTCGACGGCCAGCTCATCGGCCGGATCGACGTGGCCGCCACCGGGCCGACCTCCCCCGTGCCGCCCGGCATCCGGCACCTGCCCGGCCCAGGCCAGTACTACGCGTCCCCCGCGCTGGCCGCGCTGCTGCGCAAGACACCCGCAGACCAACTGGCGGGCAGGTACGCCGGACACCTGATCGGCACCATCGGCGACGCCGCCCTGCCGTCCCCGAACTCGCTGCTCATCGTCATCGGGCGTACCGCGGGCCAGCTGGCCCGAACACCCGGCGCCGTACGGGCGACCGCGATCGCCACCAGGCCGCCGAGTAGCTGTCAGCACGACCAGTGCCTGCCCGGCGAGGGGATGAACGCGAACAGCATCGATCTGGTCATGTCGGTGGTGGCGGTCGCGATCTTGTTCCCGCTGCTCATCTTCATCGGCACCGCGACCAGGCTGTCGGCCGCCCGCCGCGAGGAGCGGTTCGCCGCGATACGGCTGGCGGGCGCGACCCCGCGGCAGATTTCGCTCATCGCCGCGGTCGAGTCCACGGTCGCCGCGGTCGGGGGCATGGCCGCTGGCTTCGGCCTGTTCTTCCTGCTGCGGGTGCCGCTCGCGTCGATCCCGTTTACTGGCGCGCCTTTCTTTCCCGGCGACCTGTCGCTCAGCCTGCCCGACGTGCTGCTAGTGGCGCTCGGAGTGCCGCTGGCCGCCGCCATCGTGTCCCGGCTCGCGCTGCGCCGGGTGCGGATATCCCCGCTCGGAGTGACCCGGCGCGTGACCCCGAAGGCGCCCCGGGCCTGGCGGGTGCTTCCGCTGCTGGCGGGCGTCGGCATCCTCGGTTTCATCGTGGTGCACGGGCGCCCGCCGACCACCCCGGAGCAGATCCAGGTTTTCCTGCCCGCCTTCGTCCTGATCATGGTGGGCCTGGTCACCGCCGGCCCGTGGCTGACCCTGGCCGGGGCCCGGCTAATGGCACGGCGGACCAGCCGGCCGGGCACGCTGATCGCAGCCCGCCGGCTCGCCGACAACCCGAGGGCCGGGTTCCGTGCGGTGAGCGGTCTGGTCCTCGCCCTGTTCATCACCACCGTGGCGGTCGCTCTTATCACCACGCAGAACGCCAAGAGCGCCGCACCGGTCGACGGGCCGACGGCGAACATCCTGGTCGACCAGTTTTCCGATTATCCCCATCCGCTAACCGTTCCGACCCCGCCGGCCGCGCTGCTGGATCGGCTGAACTCAGCCGGCGGCGGACACGGGATGCTCGCGGTTCACAAGGCCGGCGGCCTGACCATCCCGGCCACAGTGCCGGGGCTCCCGGAGCGCTTCGGGGGTATACCGGCCGGCCTGGTCTCGTGCACCCAGCTGGCCAGCATTCCCTCACTCGGCCACTGTCCTGCCGGGGCGGCGGCGGCCCTCTTCCCGGCTTTCGGCGTGTCCGGGATTCCGTCCCTGGCCGGGATCACCTGGCCAGCCGCCGACATATCCGCGCCGCAGCTCGACCGCCTGCCCGTGCTCGCGATCAACGTGACCACCAACGGGACGGTGCCGGCCATCGAGCGGGCCCGGAGCGTACTCGAAACCGCCTACCCCGGTTACGACCCGCCGGCCACCCTGGGCGAGCAGCATACCGCCGCCACTCAGCAGGACCTGGCGTATCAGCAACTGGCCGACGTTGTCGTGCTAACCAGCCTGGCCATCGCCGGCTGCACGCTCGCGGCGAGCGTCGCGGCCGGACTGGCCGAGCGCAAACGCCCGTTCAGCCTGCTGCGGCTGGCCGGCACCCCGCTCGGCCTGCTCCAGCGCGTGGTCGCGCTGGAGAGTGCCGTCCCGTTGCTGGTGACCGCCGTATTCTCCATCGGCGTCGGGTTCGCCGCCGCGGCGATGTACGCGGCCGCTCAGGTCGGCCCCTTCGTGGCGCCAGGAGCCGCGTACTACGTCATCACCGGCGCCGGCATCGCGGTGAGCCTTGGTATTATCGCCTCCACCATCCCGCTGCTCCGCCGCATTACCGGCCCCGAGGTCGCGAGAAACGAGTAGGCAGCCGATGGCACAGTGCAGCGGTCCTGGGGCGTACCACAGCGTCGATGACGATGGATCTCTACGGCCACCTGATGGACGCCAACCTGTGGAAGGCGGCGCGAGCCATCGGAGGCATCCTGGGGGCATCTGAGCCGACCGGACAGCAAGACGAGGACGCAGGCGACACGGCGGCGGACGAAAGTGCCTGGTAGCGGCGGTGTTTCACCTGCGAGGAGCTCGCTGAGGCGTGGGGAATTCGTGGGTGATCGCCTAGTCCGCGTCCCGGGCTCGTCCTGGCAGGAGGATGACGGCCGAGCGGGGCGCGCTGGCGCTCGGTGCGACCCGGCTCGACGGCGAGGGCGGGAACTGGCGCGTGTACGCCGACCCGGCAGGCAAGCCGTTCTGCCTGCTCTGGAACGAATGAGCTGGTTCCTTGCGGCTACACCGCCCTCCCACAGGACTTGTTGTGCGCCGACCAGACGTTCTCCATCCGATACCGGCCAGGACGTGAGACCCAGCGACGGTAGCTGACAGCTGGTGACGGCGGACGACCCAGTCCGTTCGGGTCATCAACGGCTCATTTTTCCCGAACGGGCCGGGTCTCATGCCTGGCAGCGCCTGCTTGCCGCCATCCTGGGGCCGCGCCATCGGCTCAGCGAGTGCCCCCGGCTAAGCTGCCTGCTTCGGGATCCAATGATCGCCGCATTTCTCCCGGCGCGATGGTCCCGATCGGGCGGGTCAGCGTCTTTTCTCTCGCTACGACGATTCCGCGCATCAGTCACCGCTCCAGCAATCAAGAATCACCGCTGCCGCATCAAGTGCTACCGTGTCACGAGAACTCGGCGGCGACCCGACCATTCCGTGCAACCCGGAAATATCCACCAAAAGGATCTTCCAGTCCTTGCGCACCACGACCGATCCGTCGCCTACCACGAAAGCACCTTCGCCGAGCCCTTTGACCGGAGCTGTCTTGTGCAGAGTCTTGGCCAGCCCGTCGAAGTAAGCGTACGTCTCGGTCCAGCTGGACAGCTCCTTCACCGAGAGCACCATGGTGCCCTGGCTGTAACGATAGCTGCAGGAATAGCGATGATCAGCCCAGGTCGGGGCGGTCACTGAGGCCTTGGCTGCGACTACCTGGGCGATCTCCCCGGCTGCCTTCTCGGTACATACCATGCGGGAAATCGCGGAGGGTGACTTGCCTGCCGGCTGCGGTGATTCGGTCGACGCACTGACGCTGCCGCAGCCGGCGATCCCTAGCACGACGGCCAGGACGGCTAGGCCAGTGCGTGCTCTACGCTGCATTCTTCACCGTCCTCCCGCACCATCTGTCTCCGGCTGACCATGCTGGGATACAACTGCCTTTTCCTGCTCTTCTCATGAGATAGTGCGCTTGACGTCAAATGACTCGATCCGGCCCCCGACACGGGCGGAAACGTGGAATATCCACTTACCGGAAGTGAGCAGTGCGTAGCTCACATAGTGATTCGACGCGATACGCAGGTGCCGGAGCGGCTGCGGCGGCCGGTCACCGAGTGCCGCGGTGACCTCGACAGCGCCTATGGTCGTGCGCTTGTGCGATGGGTAGATGAACACGTGCAGCTTGTTGAGTCCCGGTGCGCCGGGATTGAGGTAAACCTCCGCGCTCCCGCCCAGGGCCAGCCTAACCGTCGAGATGGCCGGGAGGTCCGGAAGCAGGGACTGGCCCCTGGCGGGCGAGACGGCCTGGCCGACGACCGTGAGCGCGGCGAACAGCACGACCGGAAGCGCCACCGACAGGCCGACGCTCCAGGGCCCGCGGAGGATCCTCGGGCTTCGCACTTCGGCCAGGCCCGATCGTCCGAAGCGGGCGAGGCGGAGGCTGTTGGCCACGACGAGCAGGCTGGACAGGCCCATGGCCACGGCGGCCACGAGCGGGTCGATGAGCCCAGCGGCGGCCAGCGGTAGCGCGGCGATGTTGTAGCCGATGGCCCAGCCGAAGTTCTGCACCATCACCGCGTAGGTCGCTCGCGCCAGGGTGATCGCGGCCGGCACGCCGTTCAGATCGCTGCCGAGCAGCGCGACATCGCTGTTCGCCAGCGCCGCTTCTGACCCGCTGCCGATCGCGCACCCGATCGAGGCCGCTGCGAGTGCCGGAGCGTCGTTCACACCGTCGCCAACCATGAGGACGCTGCGCGACCTGCTGCGCTCGGCACCAAGCGCTGCGACCTTGCCGGCCGGACTCAAGGCGGCCTGGACGTCATCGATGCCGAGCTCGGCACCGGCCGTCACCACCGCGGGCTGGCTGTCCCCGCTGAGGATCGCCGTCCTCATCCCCATCTCATGCAGGCGGCGGATGCTCGGCTTGGCTTCCGGACGAAGCGGGCTGGTGACCGCGATCGCCCCCAGGACATCGTCCCCGCGCTCGACGAGCACGACCGTCTCACCCCGCGCATAGCGGGCCGCGATGGCCGTCGATAGTGGTTCTGGCAGGCGGGGATGCCCCAGGCGGCTCACTCGGACCAATTGCCCGTCGACCACCCCGGACACGCCCACTCCGGGAAGGACCTGGACATCTGACCCGCGTACGGGCGAGCCGCTCGCGGCCGTGATCGCCAAGGCGATGGGATGGTCGCTCTCGGCTTCGACCGCCGCGGCCGCGGCGAGCAACTCGTCCTGGCTGATGCCGGGTACGGCCATCACCTCAGTGACAACGGCGCGGCGCTCAGTCAGTGTCCCCGTCTTGTCGAACAAGACGGTGTCCACCCGGGAAAGACGTTCGAGCGCGTCGCCGTTGCGGACGAAGATCCCGAGCGCTGAGGCTCTCCCGCAGCCGACCATCATCGCCATCGGCGCGGCCAGCCCCATCGCGCACGGGCAGGCGACGAGCAGTACCGACAGGGCACTCAGCACTGCCGTATCGTGGTTGCCCCTGGCGAACCACCACACCGCGAACGTCCCGAGGGCGAGCAGGAGTACGGCGGGCACGAACACCCGGCTCACCCGGTCCGCCAATCGCTGCAGCGGTGCCTTGTCACGCTGAGCTTCCTCGACCAGGCGCTGAAGGCGTGCGAGCACCGACTCCGAGGCCAGGGCCTCGACGCGCACGACGAGCGCCTCCCGCCCGTTGCGCGTGCCGCCCGTGACCTGGCTACCGGGGCCGCGGTCAACGGGCAAAGGCTCGCCGGTAAGCATAGATTCGTCGACTGCTGACCACCCGCTCACGACGCTCCCATCGAGCGGAATCGCCTCATTCGGCCGCACCCGCACCAGCGCCCCCACCGGCACGCTCTCGGGCGCGACGAGATCGCCGCGCTCGCTGTCAGGATCGGTGACCACCCGGGCCACGGGCGGACGCAGCGAAAGCAACGAGTGCATGGCGCCTACGGCGCGGCGGCGTGCGCCGGCCTCGGCGGCGCGTCCGCTGACCAAGACGGCGACGATGAGCGGCGCCATGGCGTAGTGCAGTCGTCCCGCGAACGCGCCGCCTCCGCCGTCGACGTGGATATGGCGGCCCCCGACGGCAATGACTTCCGCGGCCTGCACGGTGACCGCGGCGAGCGTGCCGAAGGCGATCAGGGTGTCCATGCTCACTGCGCCATGACGCAGCAGGCGAGCGGCGTTGCGGAGGAACGGCCAGCCGCCGGCGAACTCGACGACGACGGCCAGGACGAGGACGATCCATTCCGGACCCGCGGTCTGGGGCAGGAGGAGCGACACCAGCAACGCGGCGATCGCCAGGGGCCAGGAGATGATCGCACGCAGCACCCACCGGTCGCTGTGCTGACGGCGAGCGGATCCAGCGGCGGCATCGACCGCCTTGGCGCTGTAGCCGGCGTCGGCGACGATCTGGCAGAGCTCGGCGGCGCTGATCGCTGAACCGTTATAGGAGACGAACGCCCGGGCCGTGGCCAGGTTGACCGAAGCACTGGCCACGCCCGGCACGCGGCCGAGCGCGTGCTCGATCCGCGCAGCGCATGCGCTGCAGTGCATGCCGCCGAGCTCAAGCTCGGCGGTGGCGAAGGGAACTTCCCTTGCTTGCGCCGGCGGTGTCGTTTGCGAGGAAGTGGTCAGCACTGCGACCCCGGCTCCTGAAGATCTGGAATTGCTCAGCTGCTACGGACGGGATATCTCCCTAGTTGTGAAAGGTGAGGGTTTGTACGGTGGGGGTGGATGCGTTGTGTCCGGGCTGGGAGGCGCCGTTGATGGCGTAGAGGGTGCCGCCGATCGCCGCGACGGCCAGCCCGTGCCGGGGTGCGGGCAGGTTCGGCAGGCTGGACCAGGTCGAGCTGGCCAGGTCATAAGCCCAGACGGTGTTGAACACGGTGCCGATGCTCTCGCCGCCGGCGACGATCAGCCGGCCGCCGACGATCGCCGCGCCGGCGTCGCTGACCTTGCCCGGCGCGGCCTTCAGCTGGATCCACCGGTCAGCGGCCGGGTCGAAGCGCTGCACCGCCGCGGTATTAGAGGTGACCTCGAGCCTGCGCCCGCCGACGGCGTACAGGTACGTGCCGTCCGACGCGGCCGCCAGGTGATCCCCCGGAACCGGAATGCCGGCGGCGTCGCGCCAGCCGGTACCGTCGAAAATCTCGGTGGGGATGACCAGCGCCGGGGACGTGCCGGCGGTCCGCCCGCCGACCACGACGATCTTGTTCCCCACCACCGCCGCCGCGCCGGTGCCACGCGCATGGTGAAGTGCAGGCCCGTCAACCCAGGCGGTCTGGTCCTGGTTCAGGTGCAGCACCCGGGCGGAGGCGACCCCGATTATCGCGCTGCCCCGCGGCTCGAGACCACCGATCACCCACACCGTGTTCTGGTACGACACCATCATCGCGTGATGCAACGGGACCGGCAGATTCGGGCCCTGGCTCCACGTGCCGATCGTCGGGTCGTAAAACTCCGTCTTCGCCGTCGCATCTTGCGCGTCGGTCAGACCGCCGGCCACCCAGATCCGGCCGCTCTTATCCACCGCCGCACCCACCTGCTGGGTTGCGTACAGCGAAGCGGTCCCCTGCTCCCAGCCAGGCTGTGCACCGGTCTTCAGGCCGATGTTGAGGTGTACGGGCACCCACCAGTTCCACACGTTCGTGCGCGCCGGTCCGTACACGTACCCCAGCATGTTGCCGGCGTTCTGGGTCCACACCATGTGCTCCAGGCCCTGGGTGTAGTTGCAGAACACCCGGCCCGCGGCCTGGTCGTCCTTCACCAGGCCCGTGGTCATCTGGTCGACGGTGTACTGACTGGTGTGCGTCGGCCGGTGGTTCCAGCCGATCTCGCCGTGGATGACCTGGGAGCCGCAGTTGCTGAAGTTCTGCTTGAACTGGCCGGAGTTGAGCGAGGTGACCTTGGCCGTGTACGCCGCGTACAGGGCGGCCAGGCTCGGGTAGGTCTGGAAGACGGCCGTGGTGACGCCAGTCGCCGGAGCGGTGCAGGTCACATGGGTCGGGTTATCCTGCGTGCAGGTCGACGGCGGCAGCAGGCCCTTGGCCAGGCTGCTCTGGTTCGCCAGGATGAGCGTTTTCATCAGCGCACTGGGCACCGGCTTGTGCGACGTTGTCCCCGAAGTGCTCAGGCCGATCCAGGCGCCCAGGCCCGCGACGACCAGGACCGCCGCCGCCAGCACGGCGATCCAGCGCGGCTGCCGGTACCAGCGCGGTCCCCGCGGCCCGCGCGGCGACGGCGGCGCGCCTCCGGGCTCGCCCGGGCCCGCGGCGCCGTATTCCCGGCGGTGGGAGGTGAGGGTTCCGCCGGATTGGCCCGCACCGGCCCGGCCCGCGGCGGGCTGGCCGTAACCGGGCTGGCCGTAACCGGCCTGATCCGCGCTGGGCTGGCTGCCCCAGGACTGACCGACGGCCCCGGCCGCCGCCGCGGCGGCGGGCGCGACGGGATCTACGCCAGGTCCGGGCGGATGCGACCGGCTGGCCACCACGTTGCTCCAGGAGAACTGGCCTGGCGGTGTCCCCGGCTGGCTGCCGGGCGGGGGGCCGGTCTGCGGCCCGGCGGCCGTGCCCCCGTAGGCCTGGGCCGAGTCCGTGCCCGGTCCGAGGACGCCCAGGGCCACCCGGGCGGCCTCGATGAACTCGCGGCAGCTTCCGTAGCGCTGGTCCGGGCGCTTGGCCAGCACCCGGCCGAACACCTCGTCGACCTGCGGCGGCAGATCGGGCCGCAGCATCGTGGGCATCGTGGGCGTCTCCTCGACGTGCGCCCAGATGATCGCCGCGTCCAGGTCCTTCTCGAACGGGACCCGCCCGGTCAGGCACTCGTACAGCACGCACCCCAGCGAGTACTGGTCGGCCAGGCCCAGCACCGACGTGCCCCGGATCTGCTCCGGCGCCACGTAGTCGATCGTGCCCAGGAACTGGCCCGTCGAGGTCAGCCCGCTGCGGGACATCGCGTGCTTGGTAATGCCGAAGTCCGCCAGGTACACGTGATCAGGATCGGCATCGTCGCTGCCCCGCTCGATCAGCAGGTTCCCCGGCTTCACGTCCCGGTGCACCAGCCCCTTGCGGTGCGCGGCGTCCAGCGCCCGGGCCGCCTGGCCCAGCAGGAACAAGGCGGCCGCGGGGAGGATCCGGCCGCGCTTCTTGATCATCTGCCGCAGGTCGGTCCCGGACACGTACCGCATCGCGATGTACAGCAAGCCATCGTCCGACCCCATGTCGTAGATGGGGATCACGTTCGGGTGGTTCAGCGAGGCCGCGATCCGCGACTCCTCCAGGAACCTGGCCCGGAACACGTCGTCGGAGGCCAGCTCCGGCGCCAGCACCTTCAGCGCGATAACGCTGCTCAGGCGCACGTTCTCCGCCTGGTAGACCACGCTCATCCCGCCGCGGCCGAGCACCGACCGCACCCGGTACCCCGCGAACTCATCCCCCACCAACGGCAGCCCCGCCATCACCCACTCCCTCCCCACCGCCCCCGGGCTTCAAGCAAGATGTACTGGGAAAACAGGCGGCCGTCAACGCCTGGCTGAAAACCGAAATCCGAGTTTGATTATGGAACGTGACGGACCGGAATGGAACGTAGTATCGGCCCGTTCGGCCGGGAACGAGGCTGGTCACCGGGACCGGGGGCGGGAAACCCTGACCGTTCGGCCCAAAAATGATTTTTAATTATCCCGAACGATGCGGGCTGTTATCTTACCGTGACACGGAATCGCGATTCCGGCGCGACCACCTGACACCTGCGTCACCTTCGGGCCGGCCGGAAGAGCGGCGCAGGCTAGCCGCGTACCCGGCGGTCCACAGCGCGAGCGTGGCGATGATCGCGGTCAGCGCGACGAACGCCCCGCTCTTCCCGGCTAGCGCACCCAATCCGGCGGCTAGGTAGGGCACCGCGAAGCCCAGGTAGGCCACGGCGTAGTAGCAGGCGATCACGGCGCCGCGCTCGTCCGGGCTGGCCATGTGCTCGGCCTGCCGCAGCCCTGAGACCAGGCACAGGCCGTAGGCCAGGCCGAGGAACACCGCGGCGACGCCGGCCAGGACGCGGTCGGCCGAGGCCACCGCGGCGATCCCGACCGCGCAGCCGGCCGCCGCGCAGACCAGGCCCGCGACGACGCCCGCGAGCATGTCATGTAGCCGCCGGGCGAACGGCTGCACCGCCACCCCGGCCGCGAACGAGACCACGGTCATCAGCCCGGCGAAGCCCGCCGATAGGGTCCCCGCGCTGGTGACCTCCTCCGGCAGCACCACGATCGCGAGCGCCACCGAGCCGAACACCAGCGGGCTGCCCGGTGCGACCTCCAGCCAGAACTGCCGGGTGCGGACCGCGGCCGGCGGCCAGCGCCGTGCCGTCGCCACGGGCCGGATCAGGGCCGCCGACCGTGACGCCGCGCCCTCGGGCGTCCCGGCCAGCACAACCGCAGCGGCGGTGCCGATCACCAGGTGCGGCAGGTACGGTACGACTAGCGGGTCGCTGACCCACTGGGCGAGCCCGGCGGCCACCACCGGGCCGAGGCCGAACCCGGCGGTCAGCGCCAGCGCCGACCGGCGGACGCTCAATCCCTCGTCCGGGGATACCTCCTGCACCCAGGCGGTGGCGGCCCCGAACACGACGCCGGAGCACAGCCCGGCCAGCGCCCGGCCGACCGCGATCACGGCCAGCGACCGAGGTCCGAGCACCAGGAGCAGCGTGGCCACCGGGGACAGCGCCACAAAGGGCCAGACCACCGCACGCCGGCCGAGCCGGTCCGAGGCGGGGCCGCCGATCAGCAGCCCGGGAATCAGGGTCAGCGCGTAGACCAGGAACAGGCCGGCCACCTCGCCCGCGGTCAGCCTGAGCTCGTGCCGGTAGACGATGAGCATCGGCGAGAACTGGTTGGCGCCCCAGCCGACCGCGAACATCGCGAACGCGATCCGCATCCAGGCGCGGGGGCTCCTCCTGGCAACCGGCGTGCTAACCATGACATCGACCCTAACGCGGAAACCGTCAAATTCCCATTTGACTGTCCTGGCGCTAGGGTGGAGACATGGACCCGGACGCTGACCTGGCCTCGGTGGCCGCCCTGATGGCCGACAAGCACCGCGCGCAGATGCTCCTGACCCTGCTCGGCGGGACGCCGATGTCGGGTTCGGCCCTGGCCGAGGCGGCGGGCATCTCCCGCTCGCTGGCCAGCGCGCACCTGAAGAAGCTGGTCGCGGGCGGGCTGGTCCGCGCCCAGCCCAGCGGCCGGCAGCAGCTGTACTCGATCGCGTCTGAGCCGGTAGCCGACGCATTGGAGGTCCTTATCCTGCTCGCGCCCGCCACCAAGGTCCGCTCGCTCGGCGACGCGAGCCGGGCCAGGAGCCTGCGCTGGGCCCGGATGTGCTACGACCACCTCGCGGGCGCGGTCGGTGTCTCGGTCACCGAGGCACTGATCGACCGGGGCCTGGTCGTCGCCGAGGACGGCGCGTTCGCGCTGGCTCCGGGCGGTGCCGGCGAGTTCGGCCGGTTCGGCATCGAGGTGGACCGGCTGGAGCGGCGGACCCGGCCCCTGCTGCGGCCCTGCCTGGACTGGAGCGAGCGCCGCTATCATCTGGCCGGCAGCCTGGGAACGGCCCTGACCAGGAGCATGATCGAGCGCCGATGGATCACTACCCGGGAGGCCAGCCGCATCGTCGTGGTGACCGAGGCGGGCGAGGCGGGCCTGCGGGACTGGCCCGGCGTGGACCTGGCTCAGCTCACGTCAGCCGCCTGACACGTTGTCGCGGAGCCTGGTCAGCAGGGCTTCGAGCTGACCGACGTCGCCTTCGGACAGCCCGGCGCGCAGCCGCTGGTCGAAGACCGTGGCCGCGTCCCGCATGCGGAGGAAGAGCGCGTCGCCGGCCGGGGTCAGCTCGACCAGGTGCAGCCGCCGGTTGGCCGGGTCGCGACGCCGGGTGACCAGCCCGGCGGACTCCATCGTGTCCAGATGATGGGTGAGCGTGGCCCCCTGGATCCCGACTTTCGCGGCGAGATCGCGCTGGCTCGCCGACGGGCTGCTCTTCAGCGAGATCAGCACGAGCCAGACCGGAAGCGACCCGCCCGCCTCGGCCAGGGTTTCGTCGAAGGCACGGCTGACGGTCCTGGCCACCCTGTTCAGGTGCAGGCCGAGCGGCGGGTGCGCGGGGCGGGGCATGAGCGAAGGGTAGCACTTCTCGATAGCCGTCTAACCGTTTGGTATCGTATCCTTTGATATCTAACTATTACGGGAGGTGCATTATGAACGAGCATGCTGGGGGCCAGGCCATGAGCGGACGGGTCGCGCTGGTGGCCGGCGCGAGCAAGGGGATCGGCGCGGCCACGGCCGAGGCGTTCGCCGCCGCCGGGGCGGCCGTGGTGCTCGCCGCCCGCGACATCACCGCGCTCACCGCCGTCGCCGACGGTATCCAGGCGCGCGGCGGCCGGGCGCTCGCCGTGGGCGCCGACGTCACCGACCCAGCGTCGATGCGTGATGTGGTGGAGCGGGCCGTGACGGCGTTCGGCCGTCTCGACGTGGCGTTCAACAACGCCAGCGCGGGCCCGCTGCCGGCCCCGCTCGCCGACATCGACCCGGACGAGTTCGATCTCGGCATCGCCACCAACATCCGCGGCACCTTCCTGGGGATGAAGTTCCAGATCCCGGCCATGCTCGCGAGCGGCGGGGGCGCCATCGTGAACATGGCCTCGGTCGCCGGGCTGAACGCCACGGCCAACCTCGCGGCCTACGTCGCGGGCAAGTCCGGGATAATCGGCCTGACCAAGGTGGCCGCGCTGGACTACGCCGACCAGGGCATCCGGGTCAACGTGGTGGCACCGGGGCCGATCCGGACGTATCACATCGAGGCAGCGGGCGAGCAGGCGATACGCGCGGCGTCGATGTCGACACCGATGCGGCGGATGGGCACGTCGGCCGAGGTGGCCCAGACCGTGCTCTGGCTGTGCTCGGACCAGTCCTCGTTCATCACCGGGACCGTCATCCCGGTCGACGGCGGGCAGAGCGCCGGGAACAAGCCGCCGCAGATGTACCGCCAGGGCCAGCCGATGCAGGATGCCCCGGCCTCGGCCGGCTAGCTGGCCTGTACCGGCGGGCGGTGTCCGTGGCCGAGGTCGACGATGCAGAAGCGGTTGCCCTCGGTGTCGGCCAGCACGATGAAGTCCGGGTCGTCGGGAAAGCGATCCCAGTCGACGCGGCTGGCGCCGAGCGACACCAGGCGGCTGACCTCTGCCTCCTGCTCGGCCGCGTCGGCGACGTGCAGGTCGAGGTGGTGCCGCGGGTGGTCATCCGGCGGTGTCTCGCTAAGCTGCAGCGCGATCATGGCCCCGGTTCCGCCGGACGGTTCCAGCACCCTGGCCCAGCCGCCGAAACCGTCGTCGCGCACGCGGTAGCCGAGCGCCGCGCACCAGAACTCCTCGGCCCGCGCGCGATCGGCAACTCCCAGCACCACCACACCGAACGTGAGCATCGGCTGTCCCCTTCCTGCCCTGCCGTCGTTTTGTTTCCCAGCGGACGCACGGGGCTGACCCGGTAACCTTGGCGGCCGTGCCTGACGCTGTCGCCCGACTAGTGCCGCCACCGCCACCAGCATCTCAGCCGCGGCCGGCGTCACAGCAGCCCGGCGGAACGCCATGAAATCCCGGATCCAGTGCGTTCTAACGCACTGGAAGTCCGGTTTCACGGCGTGCGGCACCGGTTTCACCGCGTCCGGCGGCGATTTCACTGCGTCCGGCACCACGGTTATCTAGCCTGGGCGTCTTTTTGCTGCCGGGAAGCGCGGCAGTGTTGATTTCGCCTACGTTCCTTGCGCGTTTCAGCATTGTTTTCCGGGAGATTCCGGGTACCATTCCGCCGTGCGCCGGGACGGCCGATTAGCACGCCATAAAGATGCCAGCGCGGGCGCGGGCCCGGCTTGGCGAGGCCGCTAGCGCGGCGGTCGTCTCTCGTGGAAGAACTCTTAGAGTGACCGCCAGGTTGCCGGGTGCGACGAGTTCGTTGGTAACTAGCAGCGAGGTATCGACCACAATTCGCCATCGTCACCGGATGGCCGGCTAGCGCTGCGGCGACGGCATGAGGACGTCGCGACGACAGGCGCGGACGCGCGCACCAGATCCGTGACCGGCGTGCAGAATCTTTCCGCATTACGGAATTATGAACGTTTACCCAGTTCAAAGGCCTATTTAATAGTCAGCCGACGCTCTTCTATGAGCGCTGATTGCGGCTAATCTATACGTACAGTAACTACGCTGAGATACATCAGTAACCTTGATGTTATCTACTGTGAAAGCTGATGGTTATGTAACTCATGTACAGCGAAATGTTCCATAAGCTGGAACATTTTCTGATTTTGCCAGATTTTCCGACCTTCATGCCGCATGCTGATTCAGCACCAGGGATCTTATTCAGAGCGTAAAGATGCGCTTTCCCTGAGTTACGCGGGTCAGTCGCGCGGATAAGAACAGCGACCACGAAGCGGCCCGCGGCGCCGGCCACCTGAGCACGGCGCATTCTTCCGAATCCACGGAACACGTTAAAGGAGCGGGCCTATGTCCATGCGACATAAGGTAGGCACCATCGCCGGAACGATGGCAGTATCTCTGGCGTTTCTCCCAGGAACGGCTAGCGCGCATTCGCTGTCGTTCAACCAGAAGGCAGCCTCGTACGTGAAGACGTTCGTGCACCGGGTCCCCTACGTGTACGGCGGCAGTTCGCCCCGCACCGGCTTCGACTGCAGCGGGCTCGCCCACTACGTGTACGGCCACTACGGCAAGTCGATCCCCCGGACCGCGGACGCCCAGTTCCGGCGCTTCCACCGCGAGAGCAAAGCCCGCGCGTGGGGCGGTGACCTCGTGTTCTTCCACGTGAACTCCAACCCGAACAGCTACGTCTACCATGTCGGCGTCTACGAAGGCGGCGGCCACATGGTCTCGGCCACGAATCCCGCCGGGGGGATCCGCTGGCAGACAATCTGGTCACGCAATGTGACGTTCGGCACGATCACCCACTAGCCTCTGGCCGCGGACGCGCTCCGTGTGCAGCGCGCCGGCCAGGACGGCAGGGCCCGCCACGAAGCGGGCGCCGCCGATATCAGCAGCCGCGCGGCGGCCGCGTTCCCGGTAGCTCCCCCCGACCGTGATCGCTACGGCCGCTGCGCGGCGTGCCGCCGATAACCGCTGCAGGCTCTGCCGCGGCGTTAGCCAGGCCCGATCCACTCGACCGTGGAGCCGAACCCACTCAGCGCGGTCCAGTGGACGGTCGAGACCTTGACGTTCTTCGGCAACTGGAAGGTGACCGAACCCGTCACTGTCTCGCCCTTGGACACGTGAATCGCCCCGTGGTCGAAGTTCGTATAGCCGGCGATGCCCTCGAAGTCCGCTGAGTAGTTCTGGCCGTTGCTGCCGACGATCACGGCGTCGTTGTTGGCGTCCTCGTCCTGCGGGCTGCCGGTCAGGGCCTTGACCCGGAAGACCAGCCCGGCGAACCGCTTGCCTGCGGCTGGCACCGTGAACTGGTTCTCGCCCTTGGCCGGATCGATCACCTTGGTCAGGGTCACCCGGTAGAGATTTCCGTTGCCGTCCCTGAGCTCGAAGGACGAGCCGATCCGGCCCGGTGGTTCCTGGTACCCGGCAGACGCGCCGGTGCCCGAGGGGAACGGCGTGACCGAGACCGGGACGTTCTCGTGGCTCTTGCCGAGGTTCCCGACCACCACGCCGACGACAATGATCACGCCCAGCGCGATGATCGCGCCGAGGAACCTGGGCCTGCGCCTGAACCGCGGCGGGCGCGGGCCATAGCCGTACGTGTAACCGGGGCCGGGATAGGGCGGCTGGCCCGCGGGCGGCCAGGACGGCGGCGGAGGCGGGGACTGGCCCGGCGTGGGCCAGGACGAGGGCTGCCCCTGGCCCGGCGTGGGCCAGGACGAGGGCTGCTCCTGGCCCGGCCCGGCGGACGGCCAGGCGGGAGGCTGGTCCGCCGAGGGCCACGGCGACGGCTGGTCGCCCTGATCTGACGGCTGGCCCTGGCCCCCTGGCGGCGGCTGGCTCACGGTGTCCCCTCCAACGCGGCGCAGACGGCCGCACTCCCCCGGCAGGGGAGGCGCCGAAGGCCGTCACGGTGCACGGTAATGCATTCGCCGGCATCCCGCAGGGGGGCATGCTGACCTCGGCCTTGAGATTGTGAGAGCGTCTGACCATGAATGCTGCCGCTGTGAACGTGGCCGGCGACGACGGCTCGCCGGGGCGAGCCGGCTACCGGCGATCGGCGGGATCGCCACGGGGCGAGGCCAGGCGCCGGGAACTGCTGGACCGGGTGACCGACGACCTCGCGGTCAACGGCCTGGTGGACTTCTCGCTCCGGCGGGCGGCGCGCGCTGCCAGTACCACGCACAAGGTGCTGCTCTACCACTTCGACGGGGCCGAGGACCTGCTCGCGCAGGCCATCTTCCAGCTGCGCGAGCGGCGTATCGGCAACGCGCTGGCTGCCATCGCCGCGGGACCGGAAGGGCAGACGCTGGCGGAGCGGATCCGCGCCGTCTGGCCCGCCCTGGTGGGCGAGGAATCCCGGGTGCTCGATCAGGCCATCGGGCTGATGATGTACGACCCGGTGCGCTACGCCGAACTCGGCCGGGGGGCATCCCAGCAGTACCTGCCGACGCTGCTGTCGCTCTGCCCGCCGGAATGGACCGACCGGCGCAAGCTCGAGGTCGCCGAGATGATCCTCGCCACCCTGCGTGGCTTCCTCATCGACGCGCTGACCAGCGGGAACACCACGGGGGTTGAGGCCGGGTTCGAGGCCCTAGCCCGCGCTCTCGACCGCGAGGAGGCCACCGGGGCCTAATCGGATAGACATTTTGCGAACCATGTGGTTCACTTCTGCTGAGAACAAACTCTGCTGGACGTCGATACGGGGGCATCCATGGAACGGCAGAACATCAGGTTCGCTAGCGGCGACACCGAGTGCGCGGCCTGGCACTACCCCGGGACCAACGGCGGCTGCGTGGTCATGACCGGCGGCTTCGCCGTGACCAAGGAGCCGGGAACCGACCTGTTCGCCAGGCGGTTCGCCGAAGCCGGGTTCAGCGTCCTGGCCTTCGACTACCGCCACCTGGGCGCGAGCGGCGGGCAGCCGCGCCAGGTACAGCGCGTCGGCGAGCAGCTCGCCGACTGGCGGGCCGCGATCGCCTGCGCCCGGGCGCTGCCCGGGGTCGACCCGGCCAGGATCGCGATCTGGAGTTTTTCCGCCTCGGCAGGCCACGCATTCCGCGTAGCCGCGGGTGATCCGGCCCTGGCTGCGGCGATCGCTCAGACGCCGTACGCCGACGGGCCGGCCGCGTCGCGCAACGCGGCGCGGTACCAGAAGCCGGCCGCCATGCTTCGCTTCGCCGGCCTGGGCATCGCCGACGCCGTCGGCGCCCTGGCCGGCCGTCCGCCGAGGCTGGTGCGGCTCGCCGGGCCGCCGGGAACCGTCGCGATGCTCACCACGCCGGATAGCCAGGATGGCAGCAGGGCGCTCGATCCGGACGGCAGGTACCGGGACTGGAGGCAGGAGATCGCCGCCCGTTCGGCCCTCCGCCTTGGTTTCTACCGGCCGGGACGGTACGCGAGCCGGGTGCGGTGCCCGCTGCTGGTCCTGGTCTGTGGCCAGGACCAGTCGGTCCTGGCCGGGCCCGCCATCCGCGCGGCCGGCCAGGCACCGCGGGCCGAGCTGGTCCGGATGCCAGGCGGGCACTACGAGCCGTTCCTGGGCGGCCACGAGCGGGCCGTCGAGGCCGAACTGTCCTTCCTGCGCCGGCACCTGCTCGGCGAATCGGGGGGCGGCCGGCCGGCCGTGACCGCGGAGTCCTCCGGACGGCCGGCGTGAACGAGATCGAGCTGTCCGCCGGGACGATCGAGTACCTGGACACCGGCGGCGACGGGCCGGTGCTCGTGCTGCTGCACGGGCTGATGATGGACGCCTCGCTGTGGGACGAGGTGATCGCCGGCCTGTCCCCCGGTCACCGCTGCGTGGCACCGACCCTGCCGCTCGGGGCGCACCGTCACGCCATGGATCCCGGAGCCGACCTGTCGCTGCCCGGGATATCCCGGCTGACCGCCGAGTTCCTGGACCGCCTGGACCTATGCGACGTCACCCTCGTCGGCAACGACACCGGCGGGGCGCTTGTCCAGCTGCTCATGGGCGACGGCAACACACGGGTGGCACGGGCCGTGCTCGTCTCGTGCGACGCGTTCGACAACTTCCCGCCCGGCCTGACCGGAAGGACGCTGCTGCTCTCCGGGAAGCTCCCGCCGCCGCTGTTCGGGGCGTTCATGCAGCAGATGCGGCTGCGGGCGGTGCGGCGGCTGCCGATCGCGTTCGGCTGGCTGACGAAGCGAGGCGACGCGGCCACGGCCCGGTGGATGAGGCCGGTCCTGACCAGGCCCGAAATCCGCCGCGACACCGTGCGGATGCTCCGGGCCGCGGCCGCCGACACCCGCTTCCTGCTAGCGGCGGCCGAACGGCTGCCGGGCTTCGACCGCCCCGCTCTCGTCGTCTGGGCCAGCGGGGACCGGGTGATGCCGCCCGGGCACGGCCCGCGGCTGGTCAGGCTGCTCCCGCAGGGACGGCTGGCCGAGGTCGATGACAGCTATACGCTCATTCCGCTGGACCAGCCCGCCAGGCTCGCCCGGATCATCCGGGATTTCGGCGTTGAACGAGAGACAGGACCGTCACAACACGCAGGCCAGAGGTCCTGACTGGATCGCCGACCTCGGTTGCGGATATTCAGGAATTAATGTCGCAGCCATGTCGCTGGAACCACGTGGGGGCCGAACGTTCCGGACGGTGGCAACGAGCGTGCGATCATGAGGTACACCCTGACGGTTGGCTTGCTGGTCTGTATGCCCACGGTGGCGCTCCTGGCCGCGGCGGGCGTGGCCGTGCTGGCCGGCAATCTGCGCCTTCGTTTCGCGTCCGGGCACGACCGGGATCATCTTCACGATGAGTCTCTTCCTTGCCGCTTAACCGCGGGTCGCGCACCGCATAGGGTGAGCGTTAACGGTGAAGGGAGGGTGCGACGTGCGACGACTCCTCGCCCTGATGCTCGGCGTGCTCGGCATGCTCGCGGTGATCGGGCTATCGGGTTCCCCGGCTCGGGCCGATACGCTGGCGGACTGCCTGGGCCAGCACCACGTCTGCGTCACCAGCGACGGACGCAGCCTCGTCTCCCAGAGCCAGCAGACGCAGCTGGAACAGGCTATCGGCAACGATGACATCTACCTGGTGGCCGCGGCGTCCGGCTCGGCCGGGTACGACGCCGCGATGCGCCAGATCATCGGCACGCTGGGCGCCGAGAAAAAGCAGTTCGTCGTCGGCTTCGCCGATAGCAGGCTGCAGCATTTCGGCGCCGACAACCAGGGCGTGCTGGAAGCCGGCGCGGCGGCGAACATCGCCACCACCGTCGTGCAGCAGCACCAGTCCGGCCAGGACATCTTCCCCGCGCTGCAAGACTTCGTCCGCGATGTGCAGAAGGAAATGCAGGACCCCGGTTCTTCGGGCGCCGCGACCAGCCCGCCTTCTCATACGCTGCGCAACGTCCTGATCGTCCTCGGCGTCATCCTGCTCCTGGTGGTGCTCGGCGGCTTGTTCATCTGGCGGCCACGGCGCCTGCGCAGGCAGCGGGACCTCGCCGAGGCCAAGGCCGCGGCCCAGGACGACCTGCTCGCGCTCAGCAACCGGATCACCGACCACCAGAACGACGTCTCCGTGCAGAGCAACCCGGAGGCGGCGGCCGAGCAGGCCGCCGCGCTGGCCGCGTACGAGCGCGGCACCGCGGCGCTGGACGCGGCCCGGCGGCCCGGCGACATGCAGGCGGTGAGCCGGAACATCGCCGAGGGCCAGTACCGCCTGGCCTGCGCGGAAGCCGTCGCGAACGGCGAGCCCAAGCCCGGCCGGCGGCCGATGTGCTTCTTCGATCCGCGGCACGGCATGTCGGTGACCGATGTCTCCTGGGCGCCCCCGGACGGCGGCCCGAGCCGGCTGGTCCCGGTCTGTGCCATGGACCTGCGCAAGATCGAGCAGGGCATCCAGCCGGAGATCCGCAGGGTGGAGGACACGTCCGGCGCGCGGGTCCCGTACGTCAACACCGGCTTCGCCCCCGCGTACTGGGGCGGTTTCGGCTACGGCGGAGCCGCGCTCGGCGGCTTCCTGCTCGGCGAGGCGCTCGCGTCACCGCCGATCTTCATCAACGAGTACGGCTACGGGGACCCGGGATACGGCTACGGCGGGGACAACTTCGGCGGCGGAGACTTCGGCGGAGACGGCGGCAACGACTTCGGCGGCGGCGATTTCGGCGGCGGAGACTACGGCGGCGGGGATATGGGTGGCGGAGACTTCGGCGGCGGAGACTTCGGCGGCGGAGGAGACTTCTAGCCGCGGTTAGCAGAGCGCGACGCGAGGCTCCGGCTTCGTCACAGGGCTGCCAGCGCCGCGGCTAGCCCGGTCGCTCCGAAGAGAACAAGCCCGGCGATCCATAGCTGGTGAGAGGGCCTCTTGGCCAATCCTCTCGGTCGTAGCCCGGCCGCGGCTACTCGGTCCGCGGTACGCCGGTGGATTTGCTCCCAGCCGCGGGACTCCTCAAAATCGTGCAGCCACCGGGCATCGGCCAGCTCGTGAAGTCGATGTCGCAGCAACAGTTGTACGGACATCAGGGCCGTTACAGCCGACAGCATCCCGGCTGCGATTCTGGCTAGGTGCCCCGATCCGGCGCCGAGGGCGATCACCAAGAGGAATGCCTGCGCTGTCAGGCTAAGAGCGGGTACTTGCCAGACCATCGCGTCGAAGTTCTGCCGCCGCGCCGCCACAACCTGGTACATCACCAGCATCTCATCGCGCGAGGGACGCCCGCCCGCAGGCGACTGCTGTTCCATGGCGTTAGCAAAGCACAGGACGTGCCGGTCTCGAGCTATCCGTGGCTATCCTGTCGCCGCTCAGTGCTCAAGTGAAGGGCAAGGCCCCTCTCATCGAAAACGGACCCGGGGTGGCCTGCTGCGCGGGCGCGGGACAGGACAAGCGCGAGGACGAGGAGGACGAGCCCGGCCGCGGGCGCCTGCGCGAGCGCGGCGGAGGCGCCCCACCCGTCTGCGGCGTGCCCGGCGATGGACGCCGCCACGGCCGAACCCGCCGCACTTGCGGAGTTGTTCCAGGTGAACGCCTGGGTGAGAACCTCCGGGTGGACGGCCTTCTCGGTGAGGACGTTCAGCAGGACAAGCGTGGGCGGTACCGCCACCTCCGTGACCACCACAGCCGCGCCGAGCCAGATCGCGGACGGCGCGAGGGGAAGCAGCAGCGCCGAGCACGTCAGGTAGGCGGTAACCATGACGAGCTGGCGCCGTGCCGGGGCGCGATGCCGGCGCAGCCCGTAGACCCAGCCAGACAGCACCCCGCTGAGGCCGGCGGCGGCGGTGATCGCCGCGGCCGCGCCCGGCACCCCGTGACCGGTGGCAAAGGAGCTCACCGAAACCCCCATGGTCCCGAAGAACAGCCCGATGGCCAGGTTGAGCAGTGCGAGGAGCAGGAAGGTCGGCCGCAGCAAGGTCCGTCCGCTGCGGGCATGTCCGGCGCGCCCGCAGGCGGGCCGGGGTGCGGTGCGGCGTTGAGCAGCCAGCGCCGCTCCCCCGCCGAGAATCAGGCCCGCAGCGATGGCGCTGGCCAAGGCCGCGTCACCGATCGCGCCGAGCGAGGCCACCAGGACGGGCCCGAGAAGGAAAGCGGTGGCGTTGGCCAGCGACTCCAGCGCGAAGGCGGTGGGAAGCTCGTCGGCCCGCTCGCCGCGCAGGAGGTGCGCCCAGCGGGCTCCGGACAGGGCGCCGAGCTGGGGAACAACCGCACCGGCGCAGGTCGCGGCGGCGATCTGCGCTGCCGCGGTGGTGGACGTAAGGACACTGGCGATAGCGGCGGCATGGGCGAGGAGGCCGAACGGCAGGACGCGAGTCTGGCCGAACCTGTCGATCAGCCGGGCCAGATGCGGGCCGATCAGAGCCTCGGCGAGGGCGAATCCGGCGGCGGCAAGGCCGGCGGTGCCGTAGGAGCCGGTGCGGGCGTGCAGCAGCCAGACTAGGCCGAGGCCGGTCATGGCGATACCGACGCGGCCGGCAGCGGCGGTGAGGAAGAAGGCGACGGCACCGGGAGTGCGCAGCAAGGAACGGTAGCCGGTAGCGGCGCGGGGCATGAGGGTGTCCTTTATTGCCGCCCGGCGGGGTGAGCCACCCGGGGTCGCCGGTGCCTGAGTGATGCAGAAAAGGGTGCGACCCGTGGCTCGCCTAGGGACGTCCAGGACCGCGGCGGGACGGGACACGCGCCCTCGCCGCCGCCCCCGACACCAAGCGGAACGTTGGGCCCGGGCCAAGGCGGGTCCGGGCGACCGGGACGACGATAGCAGGATGGGGCGGGGTTCCAGCAAAGGCATTTTCTTGCGATAACGGTGTGCAGGCGCCCCGGGGAGGCGTGGCCGTGAACCACCTCCGAGGACTGAGCCGACCTGTAGGCCGACTCCTGTGCAGGTGCGGTGTGATCATGGGCGGCGGGTTTGAAGGTGAAGGCAAGCTGTTATGTATCGAACAGTTATGCTATTGTGCAGCCATGAGGCCGCAGGTCCCTAGAGCAAAGATCCGTACCCAGTCGCCGGTCCTGGCCGTCGTCCTGCTGGCGATCCTGGTAATGGCCTCTGCGGTGCTCGGCTGGCTGGGGGGCCTGGTGGCCTGGCTGATAGTGCTGGGCGCGCTGGCCGTGTTCGCGTTCTGCCTGCGGGGCCGCCCCTGACCCGGGCCGGATGGGTCGTCATGTCCGGTCAAGATCCTCGAGAGTTGGCCGGCTCCTAGATGACTGGGAGGAACTGCGCCGGCGGCTCCCGGCCGCGGTGGTGTATGGCCCGGAGGATGTCGGCCTCATGCTCTGGAAGTGGATGCGACCCAACGGCGATTTCCAGCACCTGCCGAGCTGGCGGGAACTGAGTTCACACTCTTCCGGCCAGCCTGTGCCGCACCCAGAAGGCCACGGCGATGATCACCACAAGAACAATCAGCCACAAGAACACCAGAGGGTTGGTTCCCGGCGGGGGCTTATATCCGGCCGCGAGGCACTCGCGAGGAGGAGAGACCCCGACGCTGAACCTGACGTCGAAAGGGGTCCCCCCCGCAGTCAGGATTACGTAGCTTTCCCCGGGATCTGCGTTCGACGGGACTACCAGCGTCACGGGAATGCTTGCAGATTCCCCGGGGAGGATTTCTACCGGAGATACTTTCAGCCACGTCATGGCGTCCCCCGGATTGGCCGAGAACGTGACCTCCATCGGGGAATCCCCCGTGTTCTTCACGTGCAGGGGAGTCATCGGGTAGCTGTTCCCGGGCGAGGCAGAGCCCCGCATGCAGATCAACGGGTTCACGTGTCTTCCTCGCGCCAGTTCCCCTTGGCTGCCCGGAACTCCTCATCCCAGACTGCAACGCTCCTTACTGCTGTATCTACTGACACGTGTGTGAGTCTAGTTTCGGGCGGTCCCCGCGGCCACGGCAAGAGCCTGGATCCGCACTGGTAGCCAGGAACTGCCATGGCTCGGAGCTAGCGCACGTCCAGGCCGGTAAATGCCTCGGCCGATGATGCGCTGGATGTTGGTGGTGCCCTCGAAGATGGCGAAGTCGTCGGACGTGGATACGCGTGACAAGGACACACGTTCGTTATCAACACTGCGGACGGCCGGTCCCCGACCGGGCATCATAGTTTCCGAAACCGGGTAACCATCAGGCAGACGGCCCAACCGCAGCAGCCATCTGCCGGAAAGGAAGCTGCTCATGAGCGCCATGGACGAACGCACAGCCCTCGGATCCAGAACCCGCGCGGGGCTAGCGCGGCTGGCCGGCCCCTGGTGGATATTCCTGCTGACCGGCATCGCGTGGCTCATCCTCGCGTGGATTGCACTGCGATTCAACCCTGCCTCGATCCCAACGGTGGGCGTCCTGCTGGGCGTCTACTTCCTGGTGGCCACGATCAACGAGTTCTTCATCGCCTCGGTCATACCCAGCTGGCGCTGGCTGCACATCCTGATGGGCATCATCTTCGCCTTCGGCGCCATCTGGTCATTCGTCCATCCCTACGACGCGTTCTGGGCGCTCGCCTCGATCCTGGGGCTGCTGCTCATCTTCCAGGGAACGTTCTACATCATCACCTCCGTCAGCACCAGGGAGGTCAACTCCATGTGGTGGCTTGGCCTGGCGGTTGGCATCCTGGAGATCTTGCTCGGTTTCTGGGCCTCCCAGCAGTACCGCCCGGTACAAGGAGCGCTGCTGCTGATCTGGGTCGGCTTCTTCGCCCTGTTCCGCGGCATCTCAGAAATCGTGATCGCCTTCGAGCTCCGCCGTGCCCAACACCCCTAGTTTCCGGCTAGAAGCCGTCCTAGGCAGCACCGACAGCCCCGGGCTCTACGCGCAACCCCAGGAGACACTCAAGCCCGGTCGCATTAAGCCGGCCTGTAGGCCGGGTCTTGTGCAAGCGCTTCTCTGACAAGGGCGAACACACCAGGCATGCTGTCTGGCCTGCGGCGGCGCGGGCCACCTTGACAACGCCTTCGGCCGGGCGTAGGCAGGTATGCCCGGCCTGACCCGCATGTGATACTGCACCGCAGGTCAGGAGCATTTTTAAAGGGGTGAGTCGGCCTGTAGGCCGGGTTCTGTGCGCCCGCTTGCGCGGGGCGGCGGTCATCCATCTGGGACTGCCGTTGCCGACAGCCTCGTGCGGTCTACCCGCGAGCATCGGGCGGGCCGCCCTCGATCGCTCGCGCAGGGAGCCACTGGCTCCCCTCTTGACCTTGCTCCGGGCGGGGTTTACCGAGCCGCCGCAGTCACCTGCGGCGCTGGTGGTCTCTTACACCACCGTTTCACCCTTACCCCGGCTGACGCCGGGGCGGTCTGCTTTCTGTGGCACTGTCCCGCGGGTCGCCCCGGGTCGGCGTTACCGACCACCCTGCCCTGTGGAGCCCGGACCTTCCTCACCGGGCTTGCGCCCGGCGCGACCGCCCGGCCGACTCACCCGTGCTCAGGATACGCCTGGTGCCACCGGGTCCGCGCAGCGAACCGAACCCGCGCTGGCGGTCCATTCGCGGCACCACCTGGCCGATGTGACTGGAGCAGGAACACGGCATCAACGTCCTAGGAGGCCGGGCCGGTCGGTGCCGAGGTCTGGGCGGGATCGGGGGCGGAGGTGGGGACCTCGGCGGCTAGCGGAGCTGACCTTTGGTCTGGGGCGGTTTCCGGTGGGCGGGCGGGGGCGGTTTCGGGCGAGCGGGCGGCGCGGACTGGGGCGAACGCCAGGCCGGCGGCCAGGCAGGCGAACGGGAGGACGGGCAGCAGGTAGCGGTAGTCGAAGTCGGCGACCGCGATCGGGAACACCAGCAGCACGACCGCGGTGGCCCAGGGCAGCATGCTCCCGGTCCGGGGCGACCAGGACAGACGCGGCAGGCGCCGCCGGCGGAGCCGCAGTCGCAGCACCCCGCCCAGACCGGTGAGCAGGATCAGGCCGAACAGTGGCCCGTAGGTGTAGAACACCCGCTGGTACCCGTCGATCAGGTACGCGACCGGCCGGACGACGCGGCTCGGGGTGGCGTGCCCGTACTCCACCGCGTCGGAGTAAGCGTCGCCCCCGGCCACCCAGGTGTGGACCGGGATGGTCCAGGGCGTCAGGTGGAAGTAGTACAGGTACACCGTGCCGGCGCTCGGGTAGTCGTCCTTCCGCGGCCATTCCACCGAGAGGGCCAGGCCGTTCAGCACCGCATGCAGGTAGCCGAACGGCTGGGCCTTGACGGCCCGGATGGCGAAGTCGCGCAGCAGTGCGTCGTTGGCGGCGGTCACGGGGCCGCCGCCGGCCATGTGGCGCACCTGCGGCGCGTGCCAGATGTAGTCGCCGGGCGGCCTCCGGCTGGACGGCGAACCGGACGGGCAGATCTGCACTTCACTGGCTGGGGGCTTGATGACCGAGCACTCGGCGAACGAGGACACCCGGCCCCACAGGTAGAACCCGGCCGACCGGCTCAGCGTGTACGAGCCGTACCAGGAATGGAACCACCCCACGTAGGCCGCGACCGGCGCTACGCAGCCGACGGCCATCGCGGCCGCCGCCAGCCAGGCGCGCCAGCGCCGCCAGCGCCAGCCTCCGTCCTGGCGCAGGCCGCGGATCAGCAGAGCGACGGGAAACAGCACGAGCACCGGCAGGCCTTCGCTACGCACGTCGACGGCGTATCCCGCCAGCAGGCCCGCCACAAGCGCCATCGGCCAGCCGATCCTGCTTCGCCACAGGATGATCAGCATGGACGCGAAGACCAGGAAGGTGAACAGCGCCTCGGCCATCACCATGTGCTCGTCTTCGATCACGAACCCGTCGAGCAGCACGGGCAGCGTGGCCGCTGTCGCCCAGCGCTGCGACACGCCGTTGCGGCGCAGCAGCAGGTAGATCATCACCGCGACGGCCAGGCCCATCAGGTGCTGCAGGCCGGCCACGAGGGTCAGGCTGTGGAACGGCTCGAGGGCGTGCAGGAACACCGAGTAGCCGGTCGTCTTGGACAGGTTCGGCTGCGGCCGCAGGGCGGCGCCCAGGTATACGTAGGAGTCGCCCGCGAACCACAGCGCGCCCGGGTAGCCGATCATCGCCACCAGCCGCAGCCCCGCGCCCGCCGCCAGCGCCATAATAAAGGGGAAAGGGAGGAAGAACGG
>Ga0081540_1000530_pt1 | contig 37149 bp, 34 predicted proteins | sample TabmetS2T1R1_FD_71024 | JGI IMG/M metagenome (GOLD analysis project Ga0081540, IMG submission 71024) | Tabebuia heterophylla rhizosphere microbial communities from the University of Puerto Rico - S2T1R1 | ecosystem: Host-associated > Plants > Roots > Rhizosphere ...
GGCGGAGCGAGAACGCCAGCGCGACGTCCGAGACTCCCCGGAAGATGGCCATGAACCCGACCCAGATCAGGATGAAGACGGCCCGTTCGGTGAGGCCCCACGCCCGGTCGGACGTGGAGACCCAGATGGCGAGCGCCGTGATCAGGCCACCGGCCAGCACGTCGAGCCACCAGTACGGCGTCTCGTCCCGCAGGGCCAGTCCGCGCGCCAACGTGAAGATCCCCTGCAGGAACAGCAGCAGACCCAGGACCGAGGCCAGCGCGAAGACGCTGTTGACCGGGTGGACGAATGCCCAGATCGCACCGAGCACGAAGATCACTGCGAGCGCGTAGTGCAGGAACGCCCAGCCTCCGCGCATCAGCGCGCCGAGAGAGCCCTCGTTGATCGCCGCGATGAGGAAGGCCACGCCGAGGAGCAGCCCCACGGTCGTCAGCGAGGTCGAGTTGAGCCGAAGCACCAGCCACGCGATGAGGAACCACACGAGTCCCGCCACTAGGGCCACCCACCACCAGCGGGAGGCCTCCCGCTGCAGGACCCGCCCGAGCAGCGGTCCGCGCTCGAGAGTCTCGTCCATGTCTCCTCCGTTCCGTTGGTGCCGCCTCCCGGTGCCGGGTGGGATCCCGGGTGGGATGCGGTGGTGACGTCCTGTGTCCCGCACCGGATGGTGGAGTCCCTTGCGCCTGGGCGCCTCACCCGCCAGGGGTGAGGTGCCCGTCCCGGGGCCGCTCGAGGACGTCGCGAATCGGCCAACGTCGCGACGGGCAGCGCGGGCGCACCGCCGAGTCGTTCGCCGAACCTGGCTTCCGCCAGCACCTGCTCGGCGCGATCCGTTGGGCCGCGGCCTGGGATGACGCCCCAAGACCGGGACACGGCCACGGAGGGCGTTGCCAGGAGCTGGGCCCGTGAGTTCTGCTGTGGGCATGGCGGTCGATCTGGATGACGTTCGCGTGATCGCCATGTCGCTGCCGCGAACGGAGGAGCACCTGATCCGGCGGCACGTGAAGTTCCGCGTCGGGCGGATCGTGTACGCCTCGGTCTCCCCGGACGAAGAGATCATGGGGTTCGGCTACCCACGGGAGGAGCGTGGCGAGCTGCTCGCGGCGGAGCCGGAGAAGTTCCTGCCGCCGCTGCCGAGCGACGAGCGGTACCAGTGGGTGCGGGTTCGACTGCAGGCGATCGATCAGGCGGAGTTGCGCGAGCTGCTCGTCGATGCGTGGCGCTTGGTTGTGCCCAAGCGCGTCGCGCGCCAGCATCAGGAATCGGGTGGGTGAAGGCGCCACCGACCTCTGTCGCGAAATCGGGGTCATCGTCCACGCGATAACCCCGATCTCGCGACAGCGGTCGGCGAGGAAGGGTGGACCGTCAGAGGTGCGCGGATAACGGTGGCCAGATGTCGGGCAGCGTGTAGCCGCGGTGGTAGGGGTCGTCGGAGTCGACGGTCCAGCGGGCGTGGCCCGTGACCCAGGTCCGCCCCCTGATCGTGGGGTGGACGGCGGGGATCCCGGCGACGTCGGTGGTATCGGTGAGCCGGCCGACGAAGCGACTGCCGAGGATGCTGTCGTGTGCGAACTCGGCTCCAATGGCCAGCTGCCCACGGGCGTGAAGCGCCGCCATCCGCCCGCAGGTCCCCGTGCCGCACGGCGAGCGGTCGAGGATTCCGGTCCACGTCTCGGGCCGAGAACGATCGAGTGGGTCGCTGGTGATGACGACGGTGTTCCGGGCAGCCCGGCCGGGAACGGGCGGCCCGGAGTGGAGCATGACGAGACTGACGCCGGCGATGTCGGGGTGGATCGGATGCTTCACGTCGAGCTGTTCGCGGGCGGCGATCCGTAGCAATGCGCCCACGCGAACGAGCTCCCGAGCTCGTGCGGGGTCGAGGTCGAGGCCGCAGTCCGCGGCGGCCGCCTGGACGAAGAACTGGCCCCCGAACACGACGTCGACCGAGACGTCGCCGAGTTCGGGGACGTCGAGCGGAGTGTCGAGCGAGACCGCGTAGGCGGGCACGTTCGCGACGGTGACGGCGGCGACCTTGCCGTCGCGGATGTCGGCCCGGGCCTCGACGGTACCGACGGCGGTGTCGATCCTGACGTCCAGGACGGGGCCGGTCGGGGTGAGGAGCCCGGCGGCGACGACTCCGGCGACGGCGCACATCGTGTTGCTGCCGGACATCGGCGTGAACGCCCCCTGCTCGAGTACGACCATCCCGAAGTCGGCGCCCGGGCTGACCGGCGGGAGGATCAGGACGCCGCAGAGTGCCGGGTATCCGCGGGGTTCGCGCAGGACCAGGTGGCGCAGCCAGTCCACGTGGCTCCGGCAGTAGGCGAGTCGTTCGGCCATCGTGGCGCCGTGCACGAGGTGCGCGGCGTCGAGGATGACCCGGCCGGGTTCGCCCTCGGCGTGGACCTCGACCGTCGTCAACGTGACGGCCCGGGGCTGGGTCATGAGGTGGGCAGTTGCCCGGCGGCTGCGAGGATGCGGGCGAACCTGTCGCGCTCGTGGGCGGGCAGGGGCTGCACGGGTGGACGAGCGGGACCGGCTGGATGTCCGATGAGGTCGAGGCCGGTCTTGACCCCGGCGACGTAGTCGACGGACTCGAGGAAGTCGCTGATCGCCCACAGGTGCTTCCACTGCTCGCGGGCGACTCCGAGATCGCCCTTGACCGCGAGGGTGTCCCAGAGCTGGACGGCGAGCTCGGGGACCACTCCGGCCGCGCCCCAGACGCTGGCCCTGGCGCCGGCTGCGAGGCCGTAGAAGGTCAGGGTGTCCCAGCCGTTGAACGCCTGGATCCGGTCGGCATGGGCGGTGAGCAACTCGGTCAGGGCGACGGCGTCGCCCGAGGTGTCCTTGAGGTAGTCCACTCCCGGGATCTCGGCAAGGTCGGCGATCTCCCGAGCCGTCAGCCGCGTCCCGGTCGCGGACGGGATGTTGTAGTAGACGATCGGAATGGTGATCGCCTCGGCGACGGCGGTGAGGAACGCGCGCAGAGTGCCCAGGTCGACGCCGCCGTAGAACGGCGGCAGCAACATGATCGCGTCCGCCCCGACGCCTTCCGCGTGCTGGGCGAGGTCGACCGCGGTCCGGGTGGAGAGCGCGCCGACGCCGGCGACGACCGGTACGCGGTGGTCGGCGGCGTCGACGTACGCCTGGATGACGAAGCGGTGCTCCGCGGCGGTGAGGGTGGAGAACTCGCCGGTGCTGCCGGTGGTGACCAGGCCATGGATGCCGGCGCGGATCAGCCGGTCGGCCTGGTCGGCGAGGGTGTGCTCGTCGACGGCCTCGGCGTCCGGGGTGAACGGCGTGGTCACGGCCGCGAGGATGCCGTGCAGGTCGACGGAGCGCCGTGCTGTCACAGGAGTTCCCTTCATCGAGGCGGATGTGAGAAGCGGGCAGGGTCGAACGGCGCCAGCTGCGGCGGCGGCATCCCCTGGACGACGAGGTCGGCGAGGGCGCGGGCGCTTCCGGCTGCGAGAGTGACGCCGAGCATGCCGTGACCGCTGGTGACGTAGGTGTTCTCGGTGCTCGGGAGCAGCCCGATGACGGGGAGGCCGTCCGGCGTCATCGGCCGCATCCCGGCCTTCGGCCGCAGCGGTCCGGTCGGCGGTTCCCAATCGCGTAGGTAGGCGGCAGGAGCGCGGAGGATGGCGCGGACGCGGACGTCGTTGACGCGTTCGTCGAGACCGGCGAACTCCATCGTTCCGGCGAGCCGCAGCCGGTTGCCGTACGGCGTGAGGGCGACCTTGGCGTCGGACAGGTTCGTCGCGCCGCCCAGAGGGAGCGCGGGGACGTCGATGCTGTACCCCTTCCCCGGCCGCACGGGCAGCCGGTGCCCGAAGAGGGCGGAGAGCCGGCCGGTCCAGGCGCCGGCGGCCAGCACGAAGACGTCTCCGTCTACGGGACCGGCGTCCGTGGCGACAGCGGTGACCCTGCGACGGCCCCGGTGATCCGCCGTCCTGACGCCGGTGACGGGCGTGTGTTCGAGAATCTTCACCCCGAGCTCGAGAAGCCGGGCGTGCAGGCCCTGGACCAGGGCGCGAGGATCGAGGTGACGCTCGTGGGGGAAGAAGATCCCGGAGTGGACGTGCTCGGACAGTAGCGGCTCGTGCGTGCGGACCTCGTCGCCGACGAGGACGCGGGGGTCGAGATCGAAACGGCGGACCAGGTCGAGGTTGCCCAGGTGGTGCTGCAGGTTCTCCGCGCGGGTGAAGACCATGAGCAGGCCGTTCGTGTGCATCTCGAAGCCGATGCCGTCGGCGCGGTAGGCGTCCAACGCTTCGGCGGTGTCGGCGGCGAGCTGCAGGTGCGCCTCGAAGCCGGCGCGCTGATCCCGCGCGTTGCACCGGCGCCACATCGTGAGCAGGAACGCGACGAACTGCGGGTCGAGCGTCGGGCGGAGGTAGACCGGGCTGTCCCGTCGCAGCATCCACCGCAGCGTCTGAGCGACCATTCCCGGGCCCGGCACGGGCGTGGCCTCGGCCGGCACGAACCAGCCGGCGTTCACCGCGGATGCGCCCAGGCCCGTCGCCCGGGCATCCACCACCACGACCTCGACGCCGTTCCGCGCCAGCTCGTACGCAGTCGTCAGACCGATCACCCCACCGCCGACGACCACGACACGCACGACGCCTCCGAGAACCAGTAGATTGTCGGACAATCCTCGACGCTACGGCGTCGGGGGCGGACTGGTCAAGAATTGTCAGACAATCTGAGGGAGTGCTCGTGGCGGACTCCGGAACGGACGCCACCGAGGGAGTACCGGCGCTCCCCACGCAGACACGTACTCCCGCCGCGACACCGCAACGCGAGGCGGTCGTCACCGCAATTCGCCGCGCCGTCGTGCTCGGCGAACTCACGCCAGGCGACAAGCTGCGCGAAGTGGCGCTCGCCTCCGCGCTCAACGTCAGCCGCGCCACACTTCGCGAGGCACTCAGCCGGCTCGTGCAGGATGGGCTGCTCGTCCAGGAGCCCTACAGGGGATTCAGCGTCACCGCACTCGACGCCGCCGGCATCGAGGACATCGCCCGTACGCGCGTCCCGCTCGATCTCATGGCCGTCACCGCGATCCTCGAGGACTCCACCGGGCACCGACTCGAGCTCGTGCGCGGCGCCTGGGAGCAGTACGCAGCCGTCGGCCCGGACGCCGACCCCCTCGCCCAGCACGAGGCGCACGTCGCCCTGCACCGCGGCATCTGGGTCGCCTCTCAGAACACGATGCTGCTACGGCTCTGGCCGGTCACCGAAGCGCTCACGACCATCGCCCTCGCGCAGGACCAGGCCACCCGCAACGATCCCGTGCGCGCCCACCGAATCCACCACGACCTCATCGAAGCCGTCCTCAGTCGGGATCCGACCCGGATCCAGCACGAACTCACCCGGCACACCCTCGACAGCGCCGAGGAGCTCGTCAGCATCCGTCGCCGGCTCGCGCGCTAGCTCCGCTGCGCGACCTCTGTCGCGAAATCGGGGTCATCGGCGGCGTCATGACCCCGATCTCGCGACAGAGGTCGGCCAAGGGGAGCGACAGAGGTCGGCCAAGGAGGACGTGGGCGCGTCATGTGTGGGTGAACGGCACGAGCTCCTCGCCCCCGGGACGGCCGTACTTCTCCAGATGCCCGACGGCGTCCCGCAGGTGGTCGAGGAACTTGTCGCCGAGGTCCGCGCTGAAGCCCTCCCGGACGACGACGCGCAACACGGCCTGGTCCTCGGCATCGGCGGGCATCGTGTACGCAGGGACCTGCCAGCCGAACTGGCGCATCCGGCTGGAGAGATCGAAGACCGTGTACTTGCTGGGGTCTCGCAACGCGAAGGCGAAGACGGGGATCTCCGATCCGTCGCTCAACAGCTCGAACGGCCCGAGCTTTCCGACCTCCGTGGACAGCGAGACAGCGATCTCCTGGAGGGTCCTCATGATCCGGTAGTACCCGGCGCGGCCCAGCCGGACGAAGTTGTAGTACTGGGCCACGATCTGGTTCCCCGGACGGGAGAAGTTCAAGGTGAACGTGGGCATGTTCCCGCCCAGGTAATTCACGTGGAAGACCAGGTCCTCCGGCAGGTCCTCGACGTCACGCCAGATGGCGAACCCGACACCCGGATAGGTAAGGCCGTACTTGTGTCCCGAAACGTTGATGGACTTCACGACGGGGAGGCGGAAATCCCACTCTAGATCGGGATGGAGGAAGGGGGCGACGAACCCGCCGCTGGCGGCGTCGACGTGCACTGGGACGTTCCAGCCGCGCTCGGCGTTGAGCCGCGTCACCGCTTCGGCGATGTCCTTGATGGGCTCGAACTGACCGGTGAACGTCGTCCCGAGGATCGCGACGACGCCGATGGTGTTCTCGTCGACGTGCGGAAGCACGCTCTCGGCGGTGATTGTGGACCGTTCCCTCGTGATGGACACGTACCGGGCCTCGACGTCCCAGTAGCGGCAGAACTTCTCCCAGACGACCTGCACGTTGGTGCCGAGCACGAGGTTCGGGCGGTCGGCCGGCAGTCCCGCCGCCCGGCACTTCTCACGCCAACGCCATTTCAACGCGAGGCCGGCGAGCATGACCGCCTCGCTCGACCCGATGGTCGACACCCCGCACGCCGTCTCGTGCCGCTGGGCGTTGAAGAGGTCCGCGACGATGTTGACGCAGCGGCGCTCGATCTCCGCGGTGGCCGGGTACTCGTCTTTGTCGATCATGTTCTTGTCGAAGGCATCGACCATCAAGGACTGGGCCTGAGGCTCCATCCAGGTCGTGACGAAGGTGGCCAGGTTCAGCCGCGAGCTTCCGTCGAGGAGCAGCTCGTCGTGCACGAACCGGTGCGCTGTCTCGGGCAGGACGCTGCCCTCGGGCAGGCGGTTCTTCGGCAGCGGACGCTCCGCGACCCGCCCGCCGTACGCGACCGACAACAGCGCCTGCTCGGTTTCGGGATCATGATTGACCGTGTGCATTCGGGGGTCCCCTTCCTGCGGATGGTCGCAGTGTCAGGACGCCACCGGCCAGTGCGCATCATTCGCGGCGGGGGAGCCGAAGGCTTCGCCGCTCCACAGGGCTCTACTCCGCTCGACGGGTTATGGCGGGAATGCCGCGGCCGCGGCCTCGTCGGCCACGATCGTGGAACGGCCCGCACGCACCCTGCTCGCCGGGATCGACTCGTCGCCGGCGAGCAGGGCGGCCAGTGCCGGCGCCTTGTCCTCGCCGCTGACCAGCCACAGCAGTTGCTCCGCGCGCTGCAGCGCCGGATAGGTCAGGGTCATCCGGCGGTGCTCCTGATACGGGTTGGTCACGGCGACCAGCCGGTCGTCGACGTCCAGGACCGGGTCGTTGGGCACCAGGGACGCCGTGTGCCCGTCCGCCCCCAGTCCCAGATGGACCACGTCGAACTGCTCGGGGAGTTCCTCGGCGTAGGCGGCGGCCGCCTTCTGGAGGTCGGCAGTGGTCACGGGCATCGGTACCAGCGTGACGGGGAGCGAGGCGAAGCTGACGCGCAGGTGGGTGAGGTTGCGATCCGGATCGTCGTCGGGTGCGACGCGTTCGTCGACCTGGTAGATGGTGACGGCGTACCACGGCAGCTCGCGGTGCGCGAGCTCGGCGAACACGACCCAAGGCGTCCTGCCGCCGCTGAGCGCGATCGAGAAGGTGCCGTGGTCCTGGACGGCCGCGTGCGCCCAGCCCTCGAGAAGATCTGCCGCGTGCACGGCAAGCCCGTGTTCGGTGCCGACGGTCACCAGCTGGTGCTTCACGAGAGGCCTCCTCCGTCTCGGTCCTGTCCGGGCAGGATGACGCACGAGCCGTGGTCGGCTCACCATTGCCAGCGGCAGTCCCGCCCCTGCGGGAAACCGCACCTGCCTGTTCCTGCTGGCTGCAATGCGCTCGGCCCTCCGCTGCGCCAGGGGGCGTGGAGGTGCACTCCGGCGGCGTCATCACGGGGTTCGTCCTCCCTGGGCATCCAGGTCACGAGGCGGCGCGGAGCACGGTGACGAGCTCTGCGTGGGTGAGCTGCACCGGGTTGCCCTGCATGCTGCTCGAGCGCGCTGCCTTCTCCGCCACCTCGGCGTGCTGCGCCGACTGCAGTCCCAGCGCTGCGAGCGGCGGCACGTCCAACGCGGCGACGATCGAGCGCAACCAGTCCGTTGCGTCCTCGAGTGTCGCGTCGTCCCTCCCGGTCAGCAGCCGTGCGACGCACGCGTAGCGGGCGAGCGCCGGCGACTGCGGCTCCCGCTCGCGTAGTGCCGCGACATTGGCCTCGACAACTGGGGCAAGCAGCGCTGCACAGACCGCGCCGTGCGGGGCGTCGAGCATCCCCCCGAGCACCCCTGCGAAGCCGTGCACGGCACCCAGCTTGGAGTTGGCGAGTGCAACGCCGCCGAAGAGACTGCACAGAGCCATCTCCTCGCGGGCGGACTGGTCGTCGCCGTGCTCGTACGCCTGCCGCAGCGCCCGAGCGCCGCGCCGGAGACCAGCGGTCGCGAAGGCGTCGGTCGCCGGGTTCGCCTTGCACGAGACGTACGGCTCCAGGCACTGGGTGAGGGCGTCGAGTCCGCTGCTGGCCGTCACGTCGGGTGGGCAGGTCAGCGTCAGCAGCGGATCGACCACCGCGACGGCAGCCAGCATGGACGGACTCCGGATGCTCGCCTTGATGCCGTGCTGCGGCGAGCGCAGCGTGGCGTTCGCGGTCGCCTCGGCACCGGTGCCTGCAGTCGTCGGCAGCGCGGCGTAGGGCGCGGACGGCTGTCGGATCGGCACGCCACGGCCGACGACCTCGAGGTGGTCCATCGGGTCGGTGCCGTTCCCGAGCAGGGCGGCGACGGCCTTGCCGAGGTCGAGAACGCTGCCTCCGCCGATCGCGACGACGACGTCCACGCCGGCCTGCCGAGCCTGCTCGCTCGCGCTCCGGACGTCGTCGACGGTCGGCTCGCCGACGACCGTCACGACGGCGACGGGCTCGATGTCGCCCAGCAGGGCACTGTGCCGGCCCGGATCGCGGCCCGTGCACAGGAGCACGCGCCGCCCGAGGGTGGGCAGCAGCCCGGCGAGCTCCTGCGCGCGGCCCGGACCGAACACGACACGTCGCGGGAGGGCGAGATCGAAGGAGGTCACCAACCGTCCTCCGCCGGGAAGACGGCGGAGAAACGGGTCGACGTCCGGGGTTCGGCCATCATGGCGGCGACGGTGTCCCGCCATCGGGCATAGTGCGCGGTCTGCTTGTGCGCGTCTGCCGCGCTCTGGTCGACGTACACCTCGTTGAGCACCACGTCCGTCGGGCTGTCCGACTCCTGGAGCACGTCGAAGCGCCGCACGCCGGGTTCGAGCAGCGAGGCCGCCGCGTTGCGTCGAGTCTCGGCCAGGAAGGCCTCGACGTCCTCGGGCTTGACGCGGACGTGCACGTGGACGACGAGCATCATGACCTCCCACGACGGGCCCGTTGCCCGCGATCCTAGGTGCGCGGGGGGTCGTGGAGCTCCTTCCCCGACGCGCCCGACGGCACGCCGTCGGCCCGGACTACGAGGCCTCGGACGCGCTCACCCGCGGGCGTGGGACCCCTCCGAGCAGTGCCCTGATCTCCGACTCCCGGTAGCGGCGGTGGCCACCGAGGGTGCGGATCGAGGACAGCTTGCCCGCCCTGGCCCAGCGCGTGACCGTCTTCGGGTCGACGCGGAACAGAGCCGCGACCTCGGTGGGCGTGAGCAGGCGATCACTCGGTTCGGGCCCACGTCGTGTCATGACGTCCTCCTCGGACGGGTGCGCGTCGGCGCGTCGCCTCGTACGACGCGGCACTCGACGGGCCAGCCACGGTCCAGGACCCATGATCGCCGGTACCTTCCCCGGCGTCTGCACGGGCAGCAGGCAAGCGCGCTACCGGCTACCAAGAATTCGCGGAGCGCGTGACAAGGGTCATGTCACCCTCGGGAGAACTCCCTTCACAGCTCGTGCGAGCTGTGTGTGCTGCCGCTGCGGTACTCGGTGTACTGATAGGGGTTGTCCAGGAGCTGGGTCTGCGGGATCTCCGGGTTCATACCCGTGACCCACGCCTGCTCGCCGAGGCTGGCCCGCAGGAACTCCACCGTGTTCTCGACATCGCGACGAGCCGACGCGAGATCGATCCCGACCAGCCTGCCGTCGTGCTTGACGACCCGGCCGTCGACGAGCACGGTGTGCACGTCGCCGCGTTGCGCCTGGAACGCGACATGCCCGTACGGGTTGATCAGCGGGAACATGACCGGCGAGGCATCGTTCTTGATCAGGACGACGTCGGCCTTCTTGCCCGGCTCGAGGCTGCCGACGACGCCGTCGAGGCCGAGTGCCCTGGCGCCGCCCATGGTGGCCCACTCGACGACCTGGTCCGCCCTGAGGCTGCAGTTCGTGACCGTCTCGCCCTTCGCGTGGGCCTCGAAGTGCTCGCGCGCCCGGTCGGCCCCGAGGGTGGCGCGCATCGCCGAGAAGAGATCGCCGCTCCACCACACGCTGGTGTCCATGGACAACGAGACCCGGATGTCGTGGTTGCGCAGGGTCCACGTGGGCGGGTAGCCCTGACCCGCGCTTTCCTCGCTCTCGGTCGCCACGGACACCGATCCGCCGCTGGCGGCGATCCGCTGGTAGGAGTCCTCGTTGAGCGTCGCCGCGTGCACGTAGATGCTCTGCGGCGTGGCGAAGCCGTTGTCGTAGATCAGCCTGATGCCGTCGTCGTTGGTGGCGCCCCACACGCCCGCGTGGGTGGTGACGGGTGCACCGAGCTCGCGGGCGACCTCGAACGCCGCACGCTCGGGGAACGACGGGTCGCCGGTGACGTCGAAGGCCATCTGGAAGCCGAGCATGTCGTCGCCGGGCGTGATCCGCCGACTGACGAAGTCGCGGAACTCGGGCCGCGCCGACCACTCCCAGGGGCCGGCCTGGATGTTCCCGTATGCGAGGACGAAGCGGCCTGGGACGGCCTGCAAGGCATCCACTGCGGCGTCCGCGTGCTCAGTGGTCTGCAGGCCGTGCGACCAGTCGACCGTCGTGGTGACGCCGGCGTCCAGGGACTCGATGGCCGACAGGAGGTTCCCCGCGTGGATGTCCTGCGGGCGGAAGGTCTTGCCGTGCTCGAGGTAGTACCAGACGAAGTACTGGGTCAGGGTCCAGTCGGCACCGTACGCGCGCATCGCGGTCTGCCACATGTGGCGGTGCGTGTCGATCATCCCGGGCATCACGATGCCCCCCGACGCGTCGACCTCGTAGGTTCCCTCCGGGACCGAAAGGCCCGCGCCGATGGCCTCGATCCGCTGCCCGACGACGAGCACGTCGGCATCCCGCAGCACGGATCGCCGCTCGTCCATCGGCAGGACCGTGCCGCGGCGGAACACGATCGGCCGGCCGGCCTCGGGTACTCCTGCCTCGCCCGTCGTTGCGTCCATGACGTCCTCCCGGGTGCTTCTTCGCGCCTCGTGACTGCCGGACGACTGTCCGAAGAGCGGTCGCTGATCGCCCGGGAGTCACGATGGCGCGGTAGCGTCAGCAACGTCAAGGGCTCTCGACGACCGACCGACGTCGACGCTCGGGAGCATCGGAACCCGACAGGTTGGAGCCTCCGGTGGCGCGCCGCGACGACGACCCCGACTTCATCGAGGCCATCGCGCGCGGGCTCGACGTGATCAAGGTCTTCGGGGCCGATCGGGCCTCGATGACTGTGGCGGACGTCGCGACGGCGACGGGCCTGGCACGCCCGACAGCGCGCCGCATCCTGCGGACGCTGGAGTCGCTGGGCTACGTCCGCTCCGCCGCCGGCGCCTTCACGCTCACCCCGCGTGTGCTGGAGCTGGGCATGGTCTACGTGCAGTCGCTGGGGTTGTGGGACGTCGCCCGCCCGCACATGGAGCGCCTGGTCGCGCGGACCGGCGAGTCGACGTCCATCGCGCAGCTCGACGGCTCCGACATCGTGTACGTGGCGCGGGTGGCGGTCCCGAAGATCATTGCGCTGCGCGTGAGCATCGGCACCCGCTTTCCCGCACCGCAGACGTCGCTGGGGAAGGTATTGCTCGCCGGACTTGCCGTGGACCAGCTCGACGCCGCGCTCGCCGAGCCGAGCCGCTCGGGTGTCCAACCGCGGTGGCGGCCGGATCGGGCCGAGCTCGACGCCGTCCTCCGGGACGTGCGCGCGAAGGGCTGGGCGCTCACGGACGAGCAGCTGGCGCCCGGGATCCGCTCCGTCGCCGCTCCGCTGCGCGACGCCACCGGGCGTGTGATCGCCGCGATGAACGTCACCGTTCACGCGGCCGAGACCTCGCTGGAGACGCTCACCGGGACCTACCTGCCGTTGCTGCTTCGCGTGGCGGGCGACGTCAGCGCCGACTTCGCCCAGCTCCAGGGCCTTCCCGTCGGGCACGGCGAGCTGGCGTCGCCCGCGGAGTCCGCTGGTTGACACCCGCGCCGCGCCGTCACCAGACTCGTCGACGGACAGCTGTCCGCTCAGCGGACGATCCGGCGGGATCGGGAGGTCGTCGTGGTAGTCGACGCAGCGGGTCCGGACGCCGACGACGGCGGAGCCGGCCCGCTGGCCGGCCTCCTCGTCGCCGACTTCTCGCGGGTGCTCGCCGGCCCGTACGCTGCGATGCTCCTCGCGGACATGGGCGCGGACGTCGTCAAGGTGGAGAGCCCGGGTGGCGACGACACGCGCACGTGGGTCCCGCCCGTACGGGACGGCGTCTCCACCTACTTCCTGGGCGTGAACCGGAACAAGCGCTCGGTGGCGCTCGATCTCAAGGCCGACGGCGACCTCGCGCTCGCCCGAGAGCTGGCCGGTCGCGCCGACGTCGTGCTGGAGAACTTCAAGCCCGGCGGCCTGGCCCGCTTCGGGCTCGACTACGAGTCGGTCCGCGCCTCCAACCCGGCCGTCGTCTACGCCTCCATCAGCGGCTTCGGGTCAGGAGGTGGCCGCTCGCTCCCGGGCTACGACCTCATCGTGCAGGCCATCTCGGGCCTCATGAGCCTGACCGGGGATCCCGACGGGCCGCCGTACCGAGCGGGGATCTCGGTCTTCGACGTCATGGCCGGCTTGCACGCGACCATCGGCGTCCTGGCCGCCCTGCACCACCGCGCCTCCACCGGGCGCGGTCAGCACGTCGAGGTGAACCTGCTGTCGTCCGCTCTCTCCGGCCTGGTCAACCAGTCCAGCGCCTGGGTCGCCGGCGGTGTCGTCCCGATGCGGATGGGCAACTCCCATCCCAGCCTGTTCCCGTACGACGCCCTGCCGGCTGCCGACCGCGAGCTCATCATCACCGCCGGCAACGACGGGCAGTTCCGCAAGCTCTGCGAGGTCCTCGGCGTGCCGGAGCTCGTCGACGACCCACGCTTCAGGCGGAACCAGGACCGGACGGCCAACCGCGAGGAGCTGCGCCCGCTCCTGGTCGCACGACTGCGGACCCGGCCGGCCGACGAGTGGTTTCGCGACCTGGTCGCCGCCGGAGTTCCCGCCGGCCCGATCAACACGGTCGACGGGGGCATTGCCTTCGCGGAGCGGCTCGGCCTCGACCCGGTCGTCCGGATCGGCCCGGACGCCGTCCCGTCGGTGCGCCACCCGATCACGTTCTCGGCGACGCCGGCGCGGCACGCGCTCCCCCCGCCGGAGTTCGACGAACACGGCACCGCGATCCGCGCCTGGCTCGGTACGCCGGCCGACCCCGCGGAGCCGGCCGAGCCGATCGACCCGGTCGAACGGACGCCGGCGTGACCGACCGGCCCACGTATCCGACCTCGTTGGGGACGTCGGACACCGACACCATCCGCCTGCTGGGTCAGGACCTTGCCCACGACCTCATGGGCAAGGTCGGCTTCGGCGAGCTGGCCTTCTGGCTGGTGGCCGGCCGGCGGCCGACGGCCGGCGAGGTCCGCGTGTTCGAGGCGGTTCTCGTCGCGCTCGCCGACCACGGCTTCACGCCGACGGCGATCGCCGCTCGCCTGACCTATCTGTCCGCCCCGGAGTCGCTGCAGGGCGCGCTCGCCGCCGGCCTGCTCGGAGGCGGATCGCGATTCCTCGGCGTGACCGAGGACGCCGGACGCTTCCTGGCCGAGGCGCTCGCAGCGCACGACGGACCGCCGCCGACCGACGACGCCGGCTGGGACGCGCTGGCACTGGACGTCGTCCGGACCGCCCGCGCCGAGGGCCGCTACGTCCCCGGTCTGGGGCACCCCGTCCACAAGGTGCAGGACCCGCGCACGCCGGCCCTGCTGGCGATCGCCGAGGCGGAGAGCTTGCGCGGGGACCACCTGCGCCTGTTCGAGGCGATCGGGCGAGTCCATCCCCAGGTGCTCGGGCGCGCGTTGCCGCTGAACGGTGCCGGCGTCTGCGGGGCGGCTCTCGCCGACCTCGGGCTGCCCGTCGACCTGCTGCGCGGGTTCGCCCTGCTCGCCCGGGCCGCCGGCCTGCTGGGGCAGCTGGCCGAGGAGCGCCGCCGGCCGATGGCGATCGACGTCTACCTGGACGTCGACCGGCACACGGTCTACCTGAACGGCGAACGGGACGGCGAACGGAACGGTCGAGACGAACGGGACGACGCCCGGGACGACGCCCGGGACGACGCCCGGGGCGACGAGTGAGGAGAGGCGGATGGCAGACCTTGCGGCGGTGATCGCCTCGACGCACCACCCCTTCTACTACAAGGCGAGCACGGCTCCTCCCGGCGAGGCGCCGCCGTTCGCGGCGGAGTGGGTGCGCAAAGTCGAAGCGTTCCGGGACACGTTGACCAAGGCCGCGCCGGACGTGCTCCTGCTCGTCGGGTCGGACCACTTCCACCAGCTCTGGCTGGACAACATGCCGCAGTTCCTCGTCGGGCACGCCGAGCAGTACGACGCCAACTGGTACAACGAGGAGCGCGAGTTCGGCCTGCCGCGCATGCACATGCAGGGGGACCGGGACCTGTCCGGGCACGTCCTGCGGGGCGGCCTCGACGCCGGATTCGATCTCGCGTTCAGCAACGAGCTGCGGCTCGACCACAGCGTCACGTGCCCGATCATCACGCTCCGCCCGCAGAACGACCTGCCGGTCGTCCCCGTCTACACGAACATCTTCGCGCCGCCGTTGCCGCAGCCGAGGCGGTTCGTCGAGCTGGGCAGGGCCTTGCGGGAGCTCGTGGAGTCCTGGCCCAGCGACAAGCGCGTCGCGATCATCGGCACCGGGCACCTGTCCCTCGAGCTGGGCGGCCCGCGGCAGTTCGGCCCGCACGGGCCCGACCCGGAGTTCGACGCCAAGGCCGTCGAGTGGATCGCCGGCGGCGATCTGGACGGATGCCTGGCCGAGGTCACGCTGGACTCCCTGCACGCGCCGGGCAACGCCACCCACGGCTTCATGGACTTTCTGCTGATGATGGGCGTCGCGGGCGAGGGCGCGAAGGCCGACTACGTCGACACGTACGACCTCTTCCACACCATGGAGGCGTACTTCACGTGGTATCCGAACGGGGTGCCGGCATGAGCAAGTACCTGCTGAACAAGTTTCTCTACACCGTCGACCGCGACCCGGAGCTGGTCGAGCGGTACCGCGGGGACCCCGCCGGCACCGTGCAGGAATGGGAGGCCGAGCGGGCCAACCTCATCCTGAACTGCTCCGCCGCCGAGTCGAGCACCTGGCTGGCGTTCGACGAGGCCGAGCGGCAGGCGCTGGCAAGGCACGACTACCCGGCGCTGTTCGATCTCGGCGCGCATCCTTTCCTGACGCTGACGCTGTTCATCGCGATGTTCGAGCGCGACCACGAAGAGCCGCTCGGCTTCCAGCTCGAGTACGCCCGCCGGCTCGCCGACCGGACGCTGCCGTACCCCGACATCGCCACCTGACCCGTGCCGGCCTCCCAGACCCTCCAGGTGACCGCCGCGCTTCTCACCGCGTACGGCAAGGCACCGCAACCAACCCCGCACGCGCTCGCCCAGCCGGGCTCGGGTCAGGTGCTCGTGCGCGTCACCGCGGCGCCGATCGCCCCGCTGGACCTGCTCTGCGCGACGGGCCGGTCGTACTTCGGGCCTCCTGCGCTGCCCTACGTCCCCGGCGTGCAGGGTGTCGGGGTCGTCGTCCGCGGCGGCACCCCGGCCCCCGGGACCAAGGTCTGGTTCGCGACCGACGCCGGCATGCGGGCTGGCGACGGCAGCCTGGCGCAGGCCGCGGTGGTCGGGGAGGACCAGCTGGTGCGGATGCCTCCCGGCGTCGCGGACGTCGACGCCGCCGCGCTCGGCCTCTCCGCGGTGGCGGCCTGGATGGCGCTCACCTGGCGCGGCAGGCTGGAACCGGGTGAGCGCGTGCTCGTGCTCGGGGCGGGCGGCGTGGTGGGGCAGGTCGCCGTCCAGGCCGCTGTGGCGCTCGGCGCGGGCGTGGTGGTCGCGGCGAGCCGCCGGAGGAGCGCGCGCGAGCGGGCGCTGCGTTCCGGGGCCGCCGAGGTCGTCGACCTGGCGGACGCCGACGTCGACGAGCTGGAGGCGCGGCTGCAGGCGGTCGCCGGCGGTCCGTTCGACCTCGTTCTCGACCCCGTCTGCGGCGATGCATCGACCGCGGCGCTGCGGGTGCTCGCCGAGCGCGGACGACTCGTCCACCTGGGCTCCAGCGGCGGGCCGGCCGCCAGCTTCTCCTCCGCTGCCCTCCGGAGCGGCTCGCACAGCATCCTCGGCTACACCAACAACGCGCTGACGCCGCAGGAGCGCGCCCACGCCCTCACCCGCATCCTCGAGCTCGCGGCCGCCGGCCGCTGCACCGTCGCGGCCGAACCCTTCCCGCTCGCCGACGTCGCGCGGGCGTGGAACCGGGCGTCCGAGGGCCCCGAGGGCCGCGTCGTGGTCCTCCCGGGCTGACCCCCCGACCCGTCGGTGATCAAGGAATGGACGACCAGCCCACTCATCACCGAAGGGGGGCGAAGGTCTCCAGCACCTCGTGGGCGTGGTCGAGCGCCGCGCCGGGGTCGGCGTCCGGAGACCCGACCCGCGGGACGAAGTTGAGGTCCAGGAACACCTCGGTCACCCCGTGGTCGCGCAGGCCCGCCAGGTCGCCCCGCACCTCCCCCGCCGATCCGCTCAGCGGGCGGCGGCCGCCCTCGCGGTCCCGGACCTGTTCACCGAGGCGCACGACGCCTCGGACGACGAACCTCAGCGCGCCGGCGTCCCGCCCCGCCTCGTGTGCGGCAGCGCTGACCGTCGAGACCGCGGCGTGGATGGCATGCAGGTCGAAGCGGCTGCTGCTGATCCACCCGTCGCCGATCCGCCCGGCGCGGCGCAGCGCCGGCTCCGCCGTCCCGCCCACCAGCAGCGGAGGAGCCGGCCGCTGCACCGGCTTCGGGTCGAACCTCGACGGGGGAACGGTGACGAACCGGCCGTCGAACGACACCGGATCGTCGCTCCACAGCGCGCGCAGGACCGCGAGCGTCTCCTCCAGGCGGGCTCCGCGGTGCTCCATCGTCGCGCCGACCGCCTCGAACTCCGGCTCCGCCCAACCCAGCCCGAGGCCGACGTCGAGCCGCCCGCGGGCGAGCACGTCAAGGGAGGCCAGCTGCTTGGCCAGGATGACCGGCGGCAGGAACGGAGCGTTGATCACCGCCGTGCCGAGCCGGGCCCGGGTCGTGACGGCCGCGGCGAACGCCATCGCGATCAGCGGGTCGAGCACCGAACGGTAGTGCGGCCCCCAGTCGGTATCGGCCGGCGCGAGCAGCCGCTGATAGCTCCACAGCGAGCCGTAGCCCAGCTCCTCGGCGCGGCGCGCCACGGCGTCGACGTTCTCGGGCGAGGCCCACGCCCCGGACACCGGCAACCCGAAGCCGAGCACGAAGCGATCGCGGATTCCTTCGGTCACCCGCCCATTGTTCCGGTGCTCCCGCAGCGTCGGACGGTGTGACCTATCCCCCTCTGGCCTGCGGCACTTCGCTGCGGAGTACTGCATATGCTGAGCGTGCTCGAAGGCCCACGAGGGTGTGGAGGCGGTGCGCGTGAGCGTTCAGGAGCAGCAGGTCACTGCTGCGCGGAAGGCGGCGAGAGACCTCGCTGCCGCGGTCGAGGGACTGACGCGGGTGTTCCCGCCGTCGGTCGACCTGCGCCGGCTGTCCGAGGACACGGCCAGGGTCGCCGTCGATCTCGACCTCCTGGCCGGCGTGCGCGGCCAGCCGCCCTCGGTGGAGCTCGAGTTCGTGCAGGACGTCGCGTACCCCGCCGGGCTCTTCGACGGCGCGGACGACCAGGGCCTCGGCCCGCGACGCCGATGACGGTCTCGCCGCCCTCGCCCCCGCGGGACTCCGTCCCGGACGAATCGCTGGGCGCGGGCGCCGGCACGTGGACCAGCCGGACGACACGGGCCCGGATCGCCTCCGGTAGCTTGCGGCTGGACGCCTGGTGGGTGGGCCCGGCGACGACGGCCGTCGTGCTGATCGCGTTCGTCGCCTACTCGTCGTGGCGCGCCTTCGAGAACGCCTATTACTACGCCCCCCCGTACATCTCCCCCTTCTATTCGCCGTGCCTCGCGACGAACTGCGTGCCCGGCTCGGACCTGGGCACCGTCGTCGGCGACTGGTGGAAGCTCTCGCCGGCGCTGCTGATCCTGATCTTCCCGCTGGGGTTCCGGCTGACCTGTTACTACTACCGGAAGGCGTACTACCGGTCGTTCTGGCTCTCGCCGCCGGCCTGCGCCGTGGCGGAGCCGCATCGGCGATACACCGGGGAGACGCGTTTCCCGTTGATCCTGCAGAACGTGCACCGCTGGTTCTTCTACATCGGCCTGATCTTCAACGTGATCCTCACCTGGGACGCGATCCTCGGCTTCCGCAACCCACAAGGACAATGGGGTCACATGGGCCTGGGGACCCTCGTCCTCTTGGCCAACGCGGCGCTGTTGTGGGCGTACTCGCTGTCCTGCCACTCCTGCCGGCACGCGATCGGCGGCCGGCTCACGCACTTCTCTCGGCACCCGCTGCGTTACCGGGCCTGGACGTTGGTGTCCCAGCTCAACGGCTACCACGCCCGGTTCGCGTGGATCTCACTGTTCGGCGTCGCGCTCGCGGACCTCTACGTGCGCAGCGTCGCCTCCGGCGCGATCAGTGACCTGCGCTTCTTCTGAGCTTGTTCTGACGAGGCTGACGGTGAAAGGCAACTCATGAGCGAGACCGAGCGGCACAGCTACGACGTCGTCGTCATCGGCGCCGGCGGCGCCGGGCTGCGCGCCGCGATCGAGGCACGAGCGCACGGCAAGCGGACGGCGATCATCTGCAAGTCGCTCTTCGGCAAGGCACACACGGTCATGGCCGAGGGCGGCATCGCGGCGTCCATGGGCAACGTGAACTCCGACGACAACTGGCAGGTGCACTTCCGCGACACGATGCGCGGCGGCAAGTTCCTCAACCACTGGCGGATGGCGGAGCTGCACGCGAAGGAGGCCCCGGAACGCGTCTGGGAGCTCGAGACCTGGGGCGCCCTGTTCGACCGCACCAAGGACGGTCGTATCAGCCAGCGCAACTTCGGCGGCCACCAGTACCCGCGGCTGGCTCACGTCGGCGACCGGACCGGCCTGGAGATGATCCGCACCCTCCAGCAGAAGGTCGTGTCCCTGCAGCAGGAGGACGAGCGCGAGCTCGGCGACCCCGAGGCGCGGATCAAGGTCTTCGCCGAGTGCACGATCACCCGGTTGCTCCTTGACGACGGGCGGATCGCCGGCGCCTTCGGCTACTGGCGGGAGAGCGGCCGGTTCGTCGTCTTCGACACTCCCGCGGTCGTGCTGGCCACCGGTGGGATCGGCAAGTCGTTCAAGGTGACGAGCAACTCCTGGGAGTACACCGGCGACGGGCACGCACTCGCGCTGCAGGCGGGTGCCACGTTGGTCAACATGGAGTTCGTCCAGTTCCACCCCACCGGGATGGTCTGGCCGCCGAGCGTCAAGGGCATCCTGGTCACCGAGTCGGTGCGCGGGGACGGCGGCGTCCTGACGAACTCCGAAGGCAAGCGGTTCATGTTCGGCTACATCCCCGACGTGTTCCGCAGCCAGTACGCCGAGTCCGAGGACGAGGGCGACCGCTGGTACGACGACCAGTCGAACAACCGTCGGCCTCCGGAGCTGTTGCCTCGTGACGAGGTGGCGCGCGCGATCAACGCCGAGGTGAAGGCCGGCCGTGGCTCTCCGCACGGTGGCGTCTTCCTCGACGTCAGCAAACGGCTCCCCGCCGACGTGATCCGCCGGAAGCTGCCGTCGATGTACCACCAGTTCAAGGAGCTGGCGGACGTCGACATCACCGCCGAGGCGATGGAGGTGGGCCCGACCTGCCACTACGTCATGGGCGGCGTCGAGGTGGACCCGGACACCGCGGCGTCGACCGTGCCTGGACTGTTCGCCGCCGGCGAGGTGGCGGGCGGTATGCACGGGTCGAACCGGCTCGGCGGCAACTCGCTCTCGGACCTGCTCGTCTTCGGACGCCGTGCCGGCCTGGGGGCCAGTGCCTACGTGAACGCGCTCGGCGGCGATCGCGCCAGGCCGCGGGTCCGCGATGGCGACGTCTCCGCGGCTGCGGAGTCGGCGCTCGCGCCCTTCGAGGCCGTGGAGGAGGACGGGCACGAGAACCCGTACTCGCTGCACCAGGAGCTGCAGCAGACCATGAACGACCTGGTCGGGATCATCCGGCGCGAGGAGGAGATGATCGAGGCGCTCGCTCGGCTCGAGAAGCTCAAGGAACGGCTGCCCGGGATCGTCGTCGAGGGGAACCGCCAGTTCAATCCCGGCTGGCACCTGGCGCTCGACCTGCGGAGCATGCTGCTGGTCTCGGAGTGCGTGGCGCGGGCAGCGCTGGATCGGCAGGAGAGCCGAGGCGGCCACACCCGTGACGACTACCCCGACGCCAGCAAGCAGTGGCGGCAGGTCAACGTGGTCTGCGCGCTGGACGGCGAGCTCAGCGCGGCGGGCACGGGCTCGATCGACGTCCGGCGCCAGCCTCTGCCCGAGATGCCCCCACCCCTCCTGGAGCTCTTCGACCGGGACGAGCTGGCCAAGTACATGACGGACGCCGAGCTGGACGGGCTGCGCCGGCCGGTCCAGCCTCAGGCGGGAGCGGTGCGATGATCTCCAGAGTTCAGGTCTGGCGCGGCGACGCGACCGGCGGCAAGCTGCGCCTGTACAACGTCGAGGTCAACGAGGGGGAGGTCGTCCTCGACGTGGTCCACCGGCTGCAGGCGACGCAGACTCCCGACCTCGCCGTCCGGTGGAACTGCAAAGCCGGGAAGTGCGGATCGTGCAGCGCGGAGGTCAACGGCCGCCCACGCCTGATGTGCATGACCCGGATGAACATCTTCGAGCCGGACGAGGTCGTCACCATCACCCCGATGCGGGGATTCCCAGTGATCAAGGACCTGGTCACGGACGTGTCGTACAACTACGCCAAGGCCCGCGCCGTCCCGTCGTTCGTCCCGCCGCCGAACCTGGCGCCGGGCGAGTACAGGATGCAGCAGGTCGACGTGGACCGTAGCCAGGAGTTCCGCAAGTGCATCGAGTGCTTCCTGTGCCAGAACACGTGTCACGTCGTGCGTGATCACGACGAGAACAAGGCGGCATTCGCCGGCCCGCGGTTCTTCGCCCGGATCGCCGAGCTGGACATGCACCCGCTGGACGCCTACCCCGCGGACGGCCGCAAGCAGGAGGCGCAGGACGAGTTCGGGCTCGGGATGTGCAACATCACCAAGTGCTGCACGGAGGTATGCCCGGAGGGCATCAAGATCACCGACAATGCGATCATCCCGATGAAGGAGCGCGTCGCCGACGTGAGGTACGACCCGGTGCGATGGATCGCGTCGACGATCCGCCGGCGTCGCCCGTCAGAGAGCTGACCGGAGCTGGCCGGTCGGTCGACCACCGGACCCTTGCCGCGCCGGGTCCTCGTCGTCGGCGCGAGCATGGCCGGACTGCTGGCCGCCGCGGCGTGCGCCGGCTCCGGCCGATCGGTGCTCGTTCTGGACCGGGACGAGGCTCCGGGAGTCGGCCAGGACGGTGAGCCGCTGCCCCGGAACGGCGTTCCGCAGGCGCGTCACCCTCACGTCTTCCTCTATCGAGGGCTGCTCGAGGCGGAAAAGCTGCTGCCAGGGCTGCGCGAGGAGCTGGTGCGCCGGGGCGGGGTGCCGTTCGACACCTCGCGCGTCGCGTGGCACGGGGATCTGGGCTGGATGCCCGCCGAGGGGCGTGCGTTCGAGGTGGTGTCGGCGACCCGTCCGCTGCTGGACGACGTCGTCCGAGCGCGGGTGGAGGCCCTGCCGGGCGTCGAGGTGCGTTGGGGAGCGCGGGTCGACGGCCTGGACCGGCGCCGCGGCGCCTGGTGCGTGCGGGTCAACGGGGCGGCCGAGGGGAACGAGGCCGAGGCCGACCTGGTGATCGACGCCTCTGGGCGCGCCTCGAGGCTGCCCCTCTGGCTGCGGCGCCTCGGCTTCGCGGAACCCGCTGTCGAGGAGATCGACGCCCGGGTCGGCTACGCCACTCGGATGTACCACGGGCCACCCCACGTGCTCGACGCCCCCGCGGTCGTGCTGCTGGCCCCGCCCGACGATCCCGTGGGTGGAGCCGCGTTCGGGATCGAGAACGACCGCTGGCTGGTGACCGCGGTCGGCTTCGGCGACCGCCGGCCGCCACGCGACGTGGAGGGCTTCGAGACCTTCCTGCGGACGCTGCCCGATCCGGCCCTCACGGATCTCACCACCCGGTGCAGGCCGATCGGCGATGTCGTCATCCATCGCCAGACCGCGAACCGGCGGCATCACTACGAGCGGCTGGCCGACCTGCCGGAGGGGCTCCTGGTCGTCGGGGACGCGCTCTGCACGTTCAATCCCATCTACGGGCAGGGGATCACGGTCGCGGCCTGCGAGGCCGTCCTCCTGCGCGACGCCCTCGACGCGGCGGTGGCCCGCGGCAGGCTGCCGCGGGGGTCGTGCGCCGTCCTGCTGCGGCGGTTCGCGTCCGTCGTCGATCTGCCGTGGTCGCTGGCAACGGGGGAGGATCGGCGCTTCCTGCCGCCGGCCGCCGCCGTCCGGACGGGTGTGGTCGAGCGCATGGTCGGCGCCTGGGTCCGCCACCTGAGCCTGATGGCGACCCACGGCGACGACCGGGCACGGATGCAGCTCAGCCGGATGTACCACCTGGTGGCGTCACCGGCCGCCCTCTTCTCTCCCGCGCTCGTCGCGTCTGCGCTGCGTGCCGCGGTGGTCGGGTACGGACTCGCCGAGCCGCGGCCGGCGAGCCTCGAGGCGCTGCACGCGGCCGTCAGCGCGGCCAGCTGAGCGCAGGCGGGCCGGCGCGCCTCAGCCAGCCGGCCGGACGGCGATGTCCTGGACCACCGGCATCGCCGGGACGATCGTGTCGGGTACCAGGAGGCGTCCCCGGCCCGAGATCGGGTCGACGGCGACGATGCGCGCCGAGGCGTCGACACCGAACAGCCACCGGCCGTCCGGCGTCCAGGCCAGCGACTGTGACACCGCGCCTCCGACGAGAGCGAGGTCGGTCCGCGTCGCGGCCCCCGTGGCGAGATCGAGGACGACGAGCCTCAGACTGCGCTGCGGGTCGCCGACGTACAGTGCCGCCTTGCGGCCGTCCGGCGAGAGCACCCCACTCGGGACGAACGCGTGGTCGGCGGGCAGGTCGGGGCTCAGGACGCCGATCGCGGGGCGGTGGCGACCGCCGGCCCGGTCGACGAGGACGCCGGAACAGCGGTCCCGCTCGTCGCACTCCACGGCGAGCCAGCCTGTCGGGCCGCTCGCGACGACGGCCCCGGATGTCACCCGGCGCAGGCCCTGCGGCCCCGCCCAGTACGCGCCGCCGACCCCGATGACCAGCGGATAGCCGCCACCGTCCGGCACCGGCTCGGACGAGGTGTACGCGGGCAGGCCGACGGCGATCCCCGTGGTGCGACCGTCGACTCCCATCAGGGTCACGGTCGACCTCGCCCCGCTCCCGAGCAGGATCCACACATGATCGAGGTCAGGGCCCGGAAGCAGAGGTCCGAAGCCGGTGAGGCCTTCCGGGCCCTCTTCGGGCGGTAGGCCGTCCGGGACGAGATAAGTCCTCCCCAGGTCGGTGCGGTGTACGAGGACCCCACCGCGAACCGGCACGAACGACAGGTCCGCCTGGGACAGCGACGGGAGACCGGTTCTCGTCACCCGCCCGGTGGCGAGCTCGACCCGGACGAGGGCGTTGCTGCTGAATCCGAAGACGTCCGTGCGCCTGCCGTCGAGGAGCGGACCCCCCAAGGGAGTGACGTCGACCTCCCCGGAGGGCGGCGGCGGCCCTGGTTGCGTGGGCGCCGGGGTCGCCGGAGGCCGCACCTGCTTATTGGACGACGCCGACCCCGAGGGCCGGACGGCGACGGCGAGGCCGCCGCCCACGACGGCCAGGCCGGCGAGGGCGAGCAGGCCGCGGCGCGAGGGGCCGGGCCGACTCCCCTTCGGCGAGTGCGAGTCCACTGCGGTGTGGGGCTCGTGGACCACGCCGAGGTCGAGCACCTCGGGGCGGTCGTCGTCCGTCACGGCACCATTCTCGGCTCGAGGTCCTCAGGCCGCCCGGAGGGCGATCTGTCGGACCCCCGGTAGCTCGGGAACGAGGCGCCGCGCCCGCGCGGTCCGCACGTCGACGACGAGCAGGCGCGCCGAGGCGTCGACGGCGAACAGCCAGCGGCTGTCCGGCGACCAGGCAAGGCTCCTCACGCCCTGCCCCTCGCCGACCGCCATCCCGACGGCTCGGCGGCGACCGGCGACGAGGTCCACGAGCGTCACGGTGAGCGTCGCCGGCGCGCCCATCACGTAGACGGCAGCAGTGCGGCCGTCCGGCGCCAGCACGCCCGAGGGGACGCGCGGGTCGGCGGCCCCCGGCACCGCGCGGCGGCGGCCGTGTCGGTCGACCAGGACGGTGCCGCAGCGGTCCCGGTCGTCGCACTCCACGGCCAGCCAGCCGTAGGCGCCGGCGGCGATGACGACGCCGGTCGTGATGCGCTGTCGGGCCCCCGGCACGCTGCGGTAGAACCCGCCGACCGCGCCGAACAGCGGGTAGCCGCCGCCGTCCGGCATCGGATCGAAGGTGGGGTAGGTGGGCAACGCGACGGAGACCGGCGTCGGTCGCCCGTCCGAGGTCGTGAGCACCATCCGTGCCGCGTCGCCCGCCCCGGCCTGCACCCAGACGTGGTCGAGGTCGGGCCCGGGCAGCATCGGGCCAGGGCCGTCGAGGCCGGGCGGCGTCAGGCGTGCGGAGCCGCCGTCCGGCACTGCGTATCCGGGGCCGTAGTCCGCGCGGTGCACCACCACCCCGCGCCGCACCGGGATCAGGGACAGGTCGACGTTGCCCATGGGCCCGAGCCGGGTCTGGGTGATCCTCCCCGTGGCGAGCTCGACCCGCACCACGCTCGTCTCGCCGAGCCCGAACAGATCCCAGCGCGGGCCCCCGAGCAAGGGGTGCCGGAGATCGAGAACGGCGACGTCGGGCGGCGGGGCGGAGGGCTGCCAGCGGGTGGTCCGGGCCGGTATCGGAACGGCCTCCGCGGCCAGCTGCGGCACTGGCGTGAAGGACCGCCGGGACTGCAGTGCGGCGACGCCCGCCGCGACGGCGAGCGCCCCGGCGAGGGCGAGCAGGCGCCGGCGTGACACGTCCCTGGCGTGGTCCTCCGCCGGCGAACCGCTGTCGCGGTGGTCGGAGCGCGACCGCTCGAGCAGGCCCAGGTCGAGGACCCCGAGGTCGTCGTCGTCCGCCATGCCTCCATCATGAGCCGGTCAACTGGTCCGAGCCCATGGAGCGGGCCTATGGAGCGGGCCTGATCGACAGCTGGACGAGACGCGGCAGATCCGGCAGGGGCTCGGTGACGGCGCCGGTCGTGGGGTCCACGACGCGCAGCCGACCTCCCTCGTCGAGGACGAACAGCCAGCGACTGTCCGGGGACCACGTCACGGAGCTGGCATCGGCACCGTCGCCCAGGACGACCTGCACCCGGCGCCGCGCACCCGAGCGTACGTCGACGAGGTCGAGGACCGGTGCGGGCTCCTGGGTGCGCTGGAAGACGGCCGCTCTCGTTCCGTCGGGTGAGATCACGCCCGGTGGCGTGTAGCCGCCGAAGCTGCCGGAGCCCAGGGTGGCGCCGGGCAGGGCGGTGGCGTGGCCGAAGTGGTCGCGCCGGAACGTGGTGCAGCGGTAGCGCTCGTCGCACTCCAGCGTCAGCCACGCCGTCGGGCCGGCGGCGAGCAGGTCGCCCGTCGTGATCCGGTGCAGCCCGTCCGACCGAATCGCGTACACGCCGCCGATGCCGTACAGCAGCACCGAGCCCGCGCCGTCGGCGATCACGTTGTACTGCGCCGCGTCCGACGGGAGCGGCAGGGCCCGCTCCCGCCGGGAGTCGTCGGCTCTGACCAGGACGAGCTCCACGCCGCCGGGGTCGCCGACGACCATCCAGACGTGGTCCGGATCGGTGCCGGGGAACAGCGGGCCGCCCGCGCGCAGGTCGCCGCCGAGCTCACCGGCCGGCTGCCCGTCCCGGACCTGGTACCCGGGGACGACGTCCAGCGGCCTGATGAGGGCGCGGTCGCGCAGCGCGAGGAAGGTGACGGGACCGGTGCTCTGCAGATAGGGCAGCTGGGTCTGGGTCAGCCGGCCGAGGGCCGGCTGGATGCGGACGACGACGTCGTCTCCTCGGCCGAAGAGCTCCCACGAGGCTGTCACGCCGAGCAGGTGCGGGCGCAGGCCCGTGGTCACCGGCATCGACGTAAGCGTCGACGTCTGCGTCGACGTCTGCGTCGACGTCTGCGTCGACGACTGCCTGGATGGCTGGGTGGACGGCTGGGTCGACGGCTGTGTGGACGGCTGCGTCGGCGTCCCGGTCCGCTGAGTGCCCGCGGCCCTACCCGGTTGTCCGCGCCCGGGAGTGACGACGAGCAGCAGCACGAGGACGGCGACGGCCGCCGCAGCACCGACCAACACGCGGGAGCGAGCCGGCCGCGCCCGGTCCGGCCTCGGGTCGCGGGGATCGTCGCCGTCGCCCAGCGTTCCGAGATCGAGCACGTCGCGGTTCGGCCCGGCGCCGCTGCCCTCCGGCCTCACCTGTCCATCATCGGTACCGGGTCAGGCTCTCGGAAGTCTCGACGTCACTCCCCGGCGGTGCCCGCGAGCGGCTCGACCGCGCCGGCGAACTGACTCGAGTAGAGGTCGAAGTACAGGCCCTGCCGTTCCAGCAGCTGGGCGTGACTGCCCTGTTCGACCACGGCACCGTGGTCGAGCACCAGGATGGTGTCCGCGTTGCGGATGGTGGACAGCCGATGCGCGATCACGAAACCGGTGCGCCCGGAGCGCAGTCGCGCCATCGCCTGCTGGATCAGCACCTCGGTGCGGGTGTCGACCGAGCTCGTCGCCTCGTCGAGGATCAGGATGGGTCGGTCGGCGAGGAAGGCGCGCGCGATGGTGATCAGCTGCCGCTGGCCGGCCGACACGTTCGTGGCGTCGTCTTCCAGGACCGTGTCGTACCCCTCGGGCAAGGTGCGGACGAAGTGGTCCACATGGGCCGCCTCGGCGGCGGCGACGATCTGCTCCTCGGTCGCGCCCGAGCGGCCGTAGGCGATGTTGTCGCGAATGGTGCCGCCGAACAGCCACGCGTCCTGCAGCACCATGCCGAACGAGCGCCGCAGGTCGTCCCGGGTCAGATCCCGGGTGTCGACACCGTCGAGCGTGATGCGGCCGGCGTCCAGCTCGTAGAACCGCATCAGGAGGTTGACCAGGGTCGTCTTGCCGGCACCGGTCGGCCCGACGATCGCGATCGTCTGGCCGGGCTCGACGCGCAGCGAGAGGTCCTCGATGAGGGGCTTGTCGGGCTCGTACTGGAACCACACGTGCTCGAACGCGACCTCGCCGCGCACCCCGGCCAGGCGCACCGGGGACGCCGGGTCGGGCTTCTCCTCTACCTCGTCGAGGACGGCGAAGACCCGCTCGGCGGACGCGACCCCGGACTGGATCAGGTTCGCCAACCCCGCGAGCTGCGTGATCGGCATCGTGAACTGTCGGGAGTACTGGATGAACGCCTGGACGTCGCCGAGCGAGATCTGGCCCGTCGCGACCTGGAAGCCACCGATCACGGCGATGCCCACGTAGCTCAGGTTGCCGACGAAGGTCAACGCCGGCATCACGATGCCGGAGATGAACTGGGCCCGGAAGCTCGCCTGGTAGACGCGGTCGTTGGCCTCGTCGAACACGGCCTCGGCCTGCGCCTGACGGCCGTAGACCTTGACCACGTCGTGCCCGGAGAACATCTCCTCGACGTGCCCGTTGAGCCGGCCTGTCCAGCGCCACTGCTGCCCGTAGTGCGGCTGCGCGCGCCGGGCGATGAGCAGCGTGACGACGAGCGACAACGGGACGGTCACGATCGAGATCAGTGCCAGCAGGGGACTGATCACGATCATCACGACCAGGACGCCGATCACCGTGGTGAGCGATGTGATGGTCTGGGTCAGGGTCTGCTGCAGGGTGGTGTTGATGTTGTCGATGTCGTTGGTGACCCGGCTCAGCAGATCGCCACGGGCATGCGTGTCGACGAACTTGAGCGGCAGCCGCCCGATCTTGCGGTCGACGTCCTCGCGCAGCGCGTAGATCACGCGCTGCGTCACGCCGGCCATGATGTAGTTCTGTCCCCAGCTGAAGAGCGACGACAGGACGTAGACGATCACGACGAGGAGCAGCGCGCGCCCGAGAGCCTGGAAGTCGACGCCCACGCCGGGGACGACGTTCAGCGCGGAGATCAGGTCGGCCTGGGTGGTGTCACCCCGGGCGCGCAGCGCGGCGACCACCTGCTCCTTGGTCAGGCCGGCCGGCAACTGCTTGCCGACGACGCCCTCGAAGAGGATGTTCGTCGCATTGCCCAGCAGTTTCGGCCCGGCGACGGCGAACCCCACGCTGGCGAGTGCCAACGCGATCACGAGGGTGATCTTCACGCGCTCCGGTCGTAGCCGGCGGATCAGCCGGCGCAGGGTCGGGCCGAACGACGTCGCCTTGTCGACGGGCATGCCCAGGCCGCCGCCGAACGGGCCGGGGCCGCCGCCCGGGCGGCGCTGGGGGGGCAGTCCGGCCCTGGCCGTTCCGCTCATGCCGCCGCCTCGTCGGACCGCAGCTGCGACGCCACGATCTCGGCGTACGTGGGACACGTTGCGAGCAGTTCCGCGTGGGCCCCCACGCCGACGACGCGCCCTTCCTCGAGCACCACGATCTGGTCCGCTCCGAGCACCGTGCTGATGCGTTGCGCCACGATGATCACGTTCGCTGTCTGCGTGTCCTCGCGGAGGGCTGTCCGCAGCCGCGCGTCCGTCGCGTAGTCCAGCGCCGAGAAGCTGTCGTCGAAGATGTAGATCGGGGGTCGTCGGACGAGGGCCCGCGCGATCGCCAGCCGCTGCCGCTGCCCTCCCGACAGGTTCGCGCCGCCCTGCTCGATCGTCGCCTCCAGGCCGCCCGGCAGAGCCTCGACCACGTCTGTGGCCTGCGCGATGTCGAGCGCATGCCAGAGCTCGTCGTCCGTCGCGTTCTCCTTGCCGTAGCGCAGGTTGTCCGCCACCGTGCCGCTGAAGAGGAACGCCCGCTGCGGCACCAGGCCGAGCCCTGCCCAGAGCTCCTGCAAGGGGCGCTTGCGGACGTCGACGCCGTCGACGAGCACGGCGCCGGCCGTGACGTCGTAGAGCCGCGGGATGAGGTTGACCAGCGTGGTCTTGCCGGAGCCGGTGCTGCCGACGACCGCCGTCGTCCGACCCGGCTCGAAGGCGAGCGTGACGTCGTGCAGCACCGGCGACTCGGCACCGGGGTAGCGGAACTCGACGTCGCGGAACTCGACCCGGCCGATGGCGTCGGGTGGCGGTGGAACCGACGACGCCGGGTCGGTGATGGCGGGCACGGTGGTCAGGACCGCCTCGATCCGCTCGGACGCCGCCGCGGCGCGTGGCACCAGGACGAACGCCAGCACGGCCAGGAGCACGGCGAAGAGGATCTGCGTGACGTAGGCGAGGAACGCCGTCAGGCTCCCGATCTGCATGCTCCCGGCGTCGACCAGGTGAGCGCCGAACCACACGATGGCCACGCTGGCGAGGTTGATGATGAGCATGATCACGGGGAAGTTGATCGCGAAAAGCCGGGTGACGGCGAGCGTCGTCGCCGTGAGGTCGGCGTTCGCGGCGGCGAACCGGTCCTCCTCGTCCCGGGTGCGGACGAAGGCGCGGACCACTCGGATGCCGGTGAGGTTCTCGCGCAGCACACGGTTGATGACGTCGATCTTGCGCTGCACGGACCGGAACAGCGGGACCGCCCGACTGAGGATGATGCCGATGACGGCGACCATCAGCGGGAGGATGACGAGCAGGAGGCCGGACAGCTCGACGTTCTCCCGCAGGGCCATGATCACGCCCCCGATCAACGTGATCGGGGCGGTGATCATGAGCAGCAGTGCCGTCACGATGAATTGCTGGACCTGCTGGACGTCGTTGGTGTTGCGGGTGATCAGCGACGGCGCACCGAACGTGTTGATCTCGCGCAGCGAGAAGCTCTCCACACGGCGGAAGAGCGCGGCGCGGACGTCCCGGCCGAAGCCCATCGCCGTCGACGCGCTGAAGTACGCGGCGATGACCGCCGCCACGCCCACCAGCAGCGTGACCAGCAGCATCCCCCCGCCGATCCGGGTGATGTAACCGGTGTCGCCGGTCAGCACGCCGTTGTTGATGATGTCGGCGTTGAGGCTCGGCAGCCACAGTTGGCCGATCGCCTGCACGAGCAGCAGGACGACGACGACGGCGAGCTGCGCCCGGTAGGGCCGTAGGTGATCACGCAACAGTGCGATCATGCGCAGTCCCGTCGGTCGATCCCTCCAGCTGGACGGCGGACGGAGGTCCAGGCCTGCCGGAGCCGCACTGAGGACAGCATGCCCTGTTGGGTGATCCGGCCTCCACCAGGTTCACTGCCGGCGAAGGCCCCTCCCTCTGCGGTGATCCAGGCCGCTCGCGATGACCCCTCCTTCTGCGCTGGGCGCTGCGGTGATCATGCAATACCCGCTGATCATGGGCGCTGCGGTGATCATGCAATTCCCGCTGATCATGCAACCGGCGGTGACGCCAGGTCACGGTGACACGGTGTCACCGGAGGTCTCATGATCGACGGGAATTGCATGATCACGGCTGGAGGAAGGAAAGGAAGGAAGGAAGGGATCAGCCGGGTACCGGGCGGGTGTCGAGCCGCTCCGGCTCCTCGGCCGGAGCGGCGCCGGGCACGCCCGCCGTCGCGCCGATGATCCCGACCACCATGGCGGCCAGCCCGGCGACCAGACCGACGACGGCGACCGAGCCGTCGCGAAGGTACTCGTGCAGCAGGGCGAGCCCGATCACCGTCGCCGCCAAGGGGTCCGCCGCAGTGACCGCCGGCAGCACGTGCCGCAACGGGGCCTGCTGGTAGGCCCGCTGTACGACGAGGTTCCCGAGCACCGACGCCAGGACGAAGCCGGCCGCGTCGAGCAGCACGGGCGCGCTCGCCAGGTGATGCGCGCCCCCGGCCACGCCCTTGAGGAACACCGCGTCGAGTGCGAAGCAGATCCCCGCGGCACAGCCCATGATCACGGCCACCAGCGGGCGGCTCAGCCTGGTCCGCCAGACGAGCAGCCCGAGCGCCGCGATCAACACGGCTAACGCGAGCGTGATGGCCGACGCCTGGAGGCCGATGTGGCGGCCGCCCTGCGGCTGGCTGAGGATCAGCACGAGGGACACGCCGACGACGACCAGCACCCAGCTGGCTGCCTCGACGGCTCGAGGACGACGCCGCTCACGCACGGTCTCCAGGGCGAGGGCGAGCACGAGCCCCGTGGACAGGACCGCCTGGACGACGATCACCGTGCCCTGGGAAAGCGCCAGCGTGTGCACGGCGAGGGCGGTCAGGCCGGCCGCGCTGCCCAGCAGCCACCGCGGGGTGCGGAGCAGGCGTAGCAGCAGCCGCACCGGACCCACCTCGTGCATCGGCACCTTCGAGGCCGCGCTCCGGTGCAGGTTCGTGGCCACGGCGAACAGCGCCGCCGCCGTCAGCGACAGCAGCACCGCGAGCAGGGTGTGGACGCTCATGCGCGCCGCACGGAGGCCCTCGGCGGCAACGCCATGTATCGTCCTCTCGCTCCAGCCACGCCAGACATCGCTGTCCGGGACCCACCGATGGTGCCTCGAACAGGGCCTCGACGGCGACAAGCGACCGCAGGCCGGTCCTTCCGCGAGCGCCCGCAGGGACAGCTCCTTCCACGAACGTCCCGGAGGGACAGCCCCTTCCGCGAGCGTCCCGCAGGGATGGCACGCTTCGCCCAGGCGGCCTGGTCAGCGAGCCCGACACGATCGTCGTCGGCGTCGCGGGCCTGCCTCCCTTGCGCCCCGAATCGTACTTTGCACCGCTCGACCGGCTTTTGAGACGATTCAAAGCCGGTCAGATGGCGCAAAGCCGGATTGCGGGAGCACGGCGCGGCCCGATGAATGGCGCACAGCCGGATTGCGGGAGCACGGCGCGGCCCGATGAATGGCGCAAAGTCGGATGGCGGGAGCACGGCGCGGCCCGATGAACGCGCAAAGTCGGATGGCGGGCGCACGGCGCCGCTCCGATGAACGCGCTAAGCCACGTCTGCGGAGTACGGGTCTACGCGCTACGGCGCCTCGTTCTCGAACTGGAACTGCAGGCGCACCGAGTCGTCCATCGGCAAGACGGTCGTGAAGTCGCTCGGGGACCACACGCCCGGCACGAGGAACAGCCGGTCCTTGCCCTGGATGAGCAGGTGCAGTCCGCGGTACCGGTAGCGGAAGGTCTGCCCTGCCGACGCGGGCAGCGCCCGCTCCTCGATGCTCGGCGCGCGCAGCGCGAGGCGCTCCCGGGTGTCGAGGATCACGCTCGGGAGCTGGTCCAGGCGGCGGGCGATGTCGTGCGCGGAACCCCGGCCGGACCACTGCGCGACAGTCGCGGTCGCCCAGAACACGTCGGCCACGAGGACCAGCGACAGCGCCAGCACCACGCCGAGCCGCGGTTGCTCGTCGGGCCGCACCAAGCCGTCGACCCGTCGGCCGTACAGCGCGAGGGCGGCTCCTAGACCCATCACGAGCGGAGTCACCAACGGATACAGCGCCCAGCCGCGCAGCCCGGCGTAGCTGAGGAGGAGCACGGTGCCGGCGACGAGCAGGACCTGCCCGGCGAGCGTGACGCGGCCGAACCGTCGATGCAGCTGGTCCAGCCGGTCCTTCGACCGCTGCGCGACGTCGGGATCCGGATCACCGGCCCCGGCGATCGCGACCTGGATCCGACGCCGGACGACGTCGTGCGTGGTCGCCACCGCGACGCCGACGAGGACGAGCACGAGCAACGGCGTGAGCAGCACCGCCGGGCTGCGCATCACGTAGTCCTGGGTGCTCAGCCCGATCGTGTCGACGTCGATCCCGAAGTACTCGTACTGCGCGCGTGCCGAGGCGTACCCGAAGTAGAACAGCACGGCGGTCAGGACGGACAGCGGCGCCACGACCGACGCCGCCCAGCTGATCAGGCGCTCGACCCGGGTCCCCTGGGCGTCGTCGTCCGCCATCCGTCAGCTTCCGGACGACGAGGAGCCCGACGAGGAGTCCGATGACGAGTCCGATGAGGAGTCCGATGACGAGTCCGACGAGGAGCCCGACGAGGAGTCCGACGACGAGCCCGACGACGAGGCCGATGACGAGTCCGGCACCGAGACGGTCGCGGGTGACTGGTTGCGGAGGTCGTCCTGGAGCCTCTGCACGTACCCGAGGCACGCGTCGGTCCGATCCGGCGGGCAGACGACGGTGGCCTGGAGGCTGACGGTCACCTGCCCGTCCGGGGCGTTCTCACCGGTCGCCTCGATGGGCACGACGCACTCGTCGGTGGACGTCTCGGTCAGGGTCAGCCCGAGGCAGGCGTTGCCGTGTCCGGAGCAGCCGGAGCTGCCCACGGTGATCGCCTGTGGCGTGAACGACACCCCGGTGATGCGTAGCCCCATGCCGGACGGGACCTCGGAGGCCGCCGACAGGAGTCGCACGACCATGCAGTTCTCGTCGGAGTTGACGCCGATCGGCAGGCCCGCGACCTCGAGCGACGGCTTCGAGCCCTGGGTCGGGCCGGCGGCCTCCGTGCCACCGGCGTCCTCGGTCGGCGGTGCCGAGTCCGAGTCGGTCGACGAGCTGGACCCGGCGTCCGCGCCCGAGCTCGCGTCCGACGAGGCCGCCGCCCCGTCGATGCCGTTCGTGGCGGCCACCGGGCTCTGCGCGCCCGAAGAGCCGGGTCCGCAGCCGGACACCAGCGCGAGCGCCGCTGCCGACAGCACGGCCAACAGGACGATGTTCAGGCGTCTCGGCATCTGTACCACCCCGCAGACACGAGTGGCGTCGCCCCCGGGTGATACGTCGGCAGGGTCGCTGTCCAGCTCGGTCTGCCGACCGGCGCCTTGCGGGACAGTGTAGATCGTCTCCGTGCGGACCGGGCGTTTCCCAGCCGGCCGGGGTCAGCCCTCGCCCCGACCGGCGGGGCGGCCCGGCCACTCGACGCCCGCCCATGGGTCGTAGTCGACCTCGAGTGGTTCCTGCTCGGGGCGCTGCGACTCCGGCACGTGCTGCAGGTTGACCCGGATGCGGTACCACAGCGAGCTGCGGCCCCGCATGCGGTCGACCAGGACGTCGACGGCTTGCAGATGGCCGACGACGTCCGGGTGCTTGATCTTCCAGCGCTCGAGGCCCGCCAGCGCCTCCGCCTCGCTCTTGGCCCGTGCCACCTCGACGAGCGGCATGGTCATCGTGCGGCGCCCGGTGCCCTTCGGTGCCTTCTCCGCCGGACCCAGCCGTGCGGCCAGCTCGAGCAGCGGGTCCAACGATCCCGCCGCGGAATCCATCGCCGCCCAGGGATCACCGATCGCGGCCCATCGATCGAGCACGCTCGGCAGCGTGAACTCCGCGGGCCGGCAGTCCGGGACCTCGGCCCACGTCAGCGGGGTCGACACCCGGGCATCGGGCGTGGGGCGGACGGAGTACGCCGACGCCACCGTGCGGTCGTAGGCGTTCTGGTTGAAGTCGACGAAGACGCCGTGCCGCTCCTCCTTCCACCAGCGGCTCGTCGCCAGGTCGGGCGCCCGGCGCTCCACTTCGCGGGCGACGGTCTCGGCGGCGAGCCGCACCTGCTTGAAGGGCCAGCGGCGCTCGATGCGGGCGTAGACGTGGAAGCCGCGGCCGCCCGACGTCTTGGGCCAGGCGGCCAGTCCGTGCTCCTCGAGGACGTCGCGGGCCACGAGCGCGACCTCCAGGATGTGCTGCCACGGGGTTCCCGGAACCGGGTCGAGGTCGATCCGGAGCTCGTCGGGATGGTGGAGGTCGTCGGCGCGCACGGGATGCGGGTTGAGGTCGATGCAGCCCAGGTTGACCGCCCAGGCCAGGCCCGCGGCGTCGTGGACGACGGCCTCCTTCGCCGACGTGCCTGACGCGTACTTCAGCTCGACGACGTCGACGAACGGTGGTCGGTTCTCCGGTGCGCGCTTCTGGAAGAAGGCCTCCTGGTCGATCCCCTTGACGAAACGCTTGAGCACCATCGGGCGCCCCCGGACGCCGCGCAGCGCCCCCTCGGCCACCGTCAGGTAGTACTGCACGAGGTCGAGCTTGGTCAGCCCCAGCTCCGGGAAGATCGGCTTCTCCGGGTGCGTGACCGGAACCTCGTGTCCGGCCACCTCGATCCGTTGCGTCGCCGCCACGCCGATCACGATAAGCGTCCCGGGCTCGTCCTCGCCTTCTCCGCACCACCGACGGTGCACACGAGCCGCGACCGCTCCATTCACGTTCAGTGGTCGACCTGCTGCACCGTCCTTCCGTTCTGCCCCCGTTGGAGCGGGATCCGTAACAGCATGGCGACACAGTCGCGGAACCGATTGACAGCCTTCCTCACCATCCGTCACCTTGTGCTGCCGGTGTCAGCCGGCCGGTGCGCATCGGCCCTCGCGCGCCGCTTGTGGATCGGGTGGAAGGGCATCGATCACGCCGACCGGCGCGAAGGGGACGATCGTCTCCGGGGTTCTCAACCTGGTGACGACCCCGTACGGGACGAACACCTTCAACACCACGGGTGACGTGGTGGCGAGCCTGCCGTACACCTACACGGTGGGCTGACCGCCGGATCGGCGAGCGAGGGGCCGTCCGCCGTCCAGCGGGCGGCCCCTCGCCGTGATGATGGGACGCCGTGCCGGTCGTCACGACCCTCGCCCGCGGCAGCGCCCACTGGAGGAGTCGCATGGCCCCGGCCGACTACCAGGCGGACCCCAGGGTCGACGCCTACATCGCAGCGCTGCCGGACTGGCAGCAGGAGATCTGCCGCGAGGTGCGCGAGCTCGCGCACGCGGTCGATCCGGAGATGGCCGAGACGATCAAGCGGACCCGACAGCCGTACTTCGTCCTGCGGGGGAACGTCTGCGCCCTGCTCGCCGCCAAGGACCACGTCAACGTCTTCCTCTACGACGGCGCGGTCGTCCCCGATCCGCACCGGATCATCACCGGTGGACATGCCAACTCGACCGCGCGGACGGTCGCCGTCCGCCGTGGCGAGCACGTGCCCGCCGGCCCGCTCGCCGAGATGCTTCGCCAGATCGTGGCCAACAACCGTGCCGGCGGATGGCGGCAGATCAAGCGACGGGACGGGGCGAGTCCGAGTCCTTGACCAGCACGGAGTCGTCCTCGACGAGATCCGTGTGAGCAACGGGAATTGCATGATCAACCGGAATCGCATGATCAGCGGGGATTGCATGATCACCGAAGATTGCATGATCAGCGTCGTGGGGTTGACGTCGGGGCGCAGGTGACGGGAAGGATCGGCGCATGACGATCCTGGGTGCCGTCGCGCTCCCGTCCGTGCCGCCAGAGCGCCTGCCGAAGATCGCCGCCGCTGCGGACGCGGTTGGGTTGGAGGAGCTCTGGCTCTGGGAGGACTGCTTCTGGGTGGGCGGCGTCGCCGCGGCCGGTGTCGCGTTGGCGAGCACCGAGCACCTGCGGGTCGGGATCGGCGTCCTGCCCGTCCCGCTGCGTGCGGTCCCGCTGGCCGCCATGGAGCTCGCGGCCCTGGAGCGGATCGCCCCCGGTCGGCTCGTTCCGGCCCTCGGTCACGGCGTCCAGGACTGGATGGGGCAGGCCGGCGTCCGGGTCGAGTCCCCGCTCACGCTCCTGCGTGAGT
>Ga0081540_1000531_pt1 | contig 37099 bp, 33 predicted proteins | sample TabmetS2T1R1_FD_71024 | JGI IMG/M metagenome (GOLD analysis project Ga0081540, IMG submission 71024) | Tabebuia heterophylla rhizosphere microbial communities from the University of Puerto Rico - S2T1R1 | ecosystem: Host-associated > Plants > Roots > Rhizosphere ...
ACGGCGGGTCCGCCAGGCACTGCAAGCGGTCGTGCGGGGCCAGCAGCCCGCTGCCGTGCTCGCGCCGGAACTGGCGGGCGTGACCTCCGTCCCGGCCATCGACGACGGCCGGATCGGCTGGACCCTCCGCGTTGCCCCCGACCGCGAGCTGGCCGTCCGCGCCATCCTGGCCTGGGACGCGCTGGCCCGGCGGAGCCCGGGACGGCTGCGCCCGTGCGCCAACGACGAATGCCGCCTGTTCCTCATCGACCGCAGCAAGGCCAACGCCGCCCGGTGGTGCTCGATGGCCGTCTGCGGCAACAGGATGAAGGCCCGCCGTCATTACCAGCGTTCACGCGCCTAGCTCCTTCTCGTTCGTGATCCCGTTAGCCCCATCGTGGTACCGGGGGAGCGGGGAGCGCGTCCGCCAGGTGCACAGTGCGTTGGCCTGGAAGTGGCCGGGCCAGGGCCGGCCATCCGGCGGATCTAGCGCAGGCCCGCGCCGGTCGGGTCGCTAGGCAGGACCCGGTAGAGCTGGCTGCGGGAGCTGATGCCGAGCTTGGTGAAGACCTTGCGCAGGTGGTACTGGACCGTACGGGAGCTGATGAACAGCCGCGCCCCGATCTCGGGGTTGGACAGGCCGTCACGGGCCAGCCTGGCGACCAGAGCCTCCTGGGCGGTCAGCGCCGCGCCCGCCGGGACCGGGTGCGGGCCGGCGGGCGCGCGGGCGTGCTTGCCGGCCGGCTCGCCAGCGGACGTCAGCTCGCGCCTGGCCCGCTCGGCAAACGCCTCCATGCCCATCGCGTTCAGCATCTCGTAGGCGGTCCGCAACTGCTCGCGGGCATCAGCGCGCCGGTGCTCGCGGCGCAGCCACTCGCCGTAGAGCAGGTGGGTGCGGGCGAGTTCCGCGCGCAGCCTGGTGCGGCCGAGCCGGTGGATCGACTCCTGGTAGCAGCCGTCGGCGTTCTCGCCCGCACCAGGCCCCCGCTCACTAAGCAGGGCGCGGACGCGGGCCTCGATGCCCAGCGCCCAGTCGGTGGGGCTGACGCGGGTGCGTTCGGACAGCCATTCCAGCGTCGCCCCGGCGGCGGCCACGTCCCCGGTCCTGGCCGCCGCCTCGGCCAGTTCCGAGACCACCAGCGGCCCGCGCCCCAGCTGGCCGTGCTCGAACGACTGCCAGGCGGCGTCGCGTGCGGCGTCAAGCCGGCCGAGGCCGTTGTACAGTACCGAGCTCACGTAGGCCGCGAAGCTGGCCATCCGGCCCAGGCCGCGCGCGGCGGCCTCCTGCATGGTGGCCTCGATCAGCTCAGACGCCTCCGGTTCCCGGCCCCGCCAGGCCGCGAGCATCATCTCGGTGTCGGCGACCGGCGGGTTCCCGGTTGCCTCGGCGATCAGGTGATCCTCCTCGAGCATCAGCGCCGCCGTCGTCAGATCGCCGGCCAGGAGGTGGGCTCTGGCTAGGTAGTTGAGCGCGAACTGCAGATGCACCAGGGCGCCCGCCTCGCGGGCGAGCCGGGCCTGCCGGGTCGCCAGAGCGTGCCAGGACTCGAAGTCCCACAGCTCGAGCGCCACGATCTGGCTGATTCTTCCCCCGGACGGCAGGAGCCACCGGCTGGCTTCGGTGGCGTCCACGTCCAGCGCGAGGACCAGATCCAGGGCCCGTCTCAGGGCCGGCGAGGCGGGCGCGTGCCCCTGTGTGAACCGCAGTGCGAACGCGTCAAGCAGGACATCGACGGGCCGTGACGGGTCGGGACCCGGCGGGGCGGCGCGCGCGGCCTCGGCCGCCTCCCGGACGGCGTCGCCGCCGTCCCGCACGCCGGACTGCATCGCGGCTTCCCACAGCGCCTCCAGGTGCGTCTCGCGCGCCAGGCCAGGGTTGAGCGGCTCGAACCGGCGGGCCGCGTTGAGCAGCAGCCGGGACGCGTCGCTGCCGCGGCGCTGGTCCAGGGCGATCTGCCCGCGCAAGTGCTCCACCTCGGCGATCCGCAGCGCCTGTCTCGGCCCGGAACCCTGACTTTCGGCCGCCACCAAGAGCCCCAGCGCGGCGTCCAGCGCGCCAGCGTCACGCTTGGCCCGGGCCGCCGCGAGCAGCCGTTGCGCCCGGCGGGCGGGCTCGCGAGTCAGCAGCGCCGCCTGCTCCAGGAACGCGGCCGCCGCCGCCATGCCGCCCCGGGCCTGTGCCCGGCTGGCCGAACGCTCTAGCTCCGCCGCAACGTCATCGTCGGGACCCGGCGCGGCCTGAGCCCGGTGCCAGGCTCGCCGGTCGGGATCGGCCTGCGGATCGGTGACCTCGGCCAGTGCCCGGTGCGCCTCCCGCCGGTCCTGGAGCGAGGCCGACCGGTAGGCCATCGAGCGGACCAGCGGATGGCGCAACCGGACCTGGGCGCCGAATTCGAGCAGCCCGGCCTCGGCCGCCGCCGTTACCGCCCCGGCACCGATGCCGAGGTGCTCGGCGGCCTGCCACACCAGCACCGGATCGCCGACCGGATCGGCCGCGGCGAGCTGCACCAGGCGCCTGGTCTCGGGCGGAAGAGCGTCGAGCTGCCGCTGGAAGCTTTCCTCGAGCCGCCCGGGAAGCGGGATCGCTCCGGGCAGGCCGAATCCGCCGGCCAGCTGGGCCGGTGTCAGCCCGCGCGGCAGCTCCAGGAGCGCGAGCGGATTGCCGCGCGCCTCGGACACGATCTGGTCGCGCACCCGCGCGTCCAGCGGCCCGGTGAATACCGAGTCCAGCAGGGCTCGCGCATCACCGTCCCGCAATCCCTCCACGAGCAACCCAGGGAGCCCGCCCAGCTCCTCGCCTGCCTCGCGCGCCGCGAAGACCAGGCCCACCGATTCTGCCTGCAGCCGCCGGGCGACGAACGCGAGAACCTGGGTCGAAGCCCGGTCGAGCCACTGCTGGTCATCTACGACGCAGAGCAGCGGCCGCTTGCCGGCCACGTCGGACAGCAGGCCGAGCACGGCCAGGCCGATCAGGAACCGGTCCGGCGCAGGGCCGGCGCTGAGGCCGAACGCCGTGCTCAGCGCCTCGCGCTGCGGGCCCGGCAGGCGCTCCAGGCGACCCAGCATCGGCGCGCACAACTGGTGCACCGCCGCGAAGGCGAGCTCCATCTCGGACTGGACACCCGCCGCCCGGGCCACCCGGCATCCCGGAGCGTGTCCGGCCAGGTAATCCAGCAGCGCCGTCTTGCCCGCCCCCGCCTCACCGCACAGCACCAGCGCCCGGCTCTCACCCGCGCGAACGGCCTCGACCAGCCGGTCGAGCATGGCGCATTCACCGCGCCGCCCCTGCAGCTCTGCGGCGCGTCCTCGCAGCCGAGGATGGGGAGCCATCTGCCCGAATCCTCCCGGCCTAGCGCCTCACGCGTCAAGCCTAAGCCGCACCCCAGCGGCACCATCCCCGGCCACACCCACACCACGCTGCCCCACCGCATCCGCGTGTCGGTCATCTGGCGGGGTGAGGGGGCCCCGGTCCCCGATAGACGGGGGCGGTGGCCCCTTCACCCATACGTCCGTGCCCGCTCAAGCCCTGCGGGCTTCGGCTAGTCCAGCGTGAAGGTGGTCGCGGCGACCAGGGCTGCGCCGTCGAATCCGTCGAGGCGTATCGAGACGGAAGCGGAGCCGGTCAGCGGGACCGTCACCGTGTTGATGCCGTCGAGCACCCTGGCCGTCGTGACCGGCCTGCCGTCGACGTAGACGTCCAGGCTGGTCAGCGCGGCCGTTGTCACCGCCAGCTCCGCGGCCGAACGGTCGCGGGAGGTCACCGTGACCTCGAGGGTGCGAGGGGTGCCCGCGGCGAGCAGTTCACCGGCCTTCTCCATCAGGTCGGCGTTGCCCTCGAGAAGGTCGCGCTTGGTCATCTGGTAGCGGACATCGGGGATGACGCCGAGATCCTCGACCGCCTGCCCGCCCCAGCGCTTCCCGACCCGCAGCGTACGCCGCAGCGCCACCCGGAACTGGGCGCCCGCGGGCAGCGGCTTGAACGGGCCGTCGGGCCAGTCGGCCATGATGTCCTTGAACTCCCAGACGTTCGCGCCGCCGGCGCCGGTGTTGTCGTCGATGCCGAGGACCTTGCCGATCTCGTGATCCTGGAATCCGGCCGCGAAGGTGTCGGTGGCGCTGTAGCACAGCGCGTCGGTCACGAGCACGACCGGACCGTGGTACAGCTGGCCGGTCTGGTTCACCGCGTCGTCCGAGTGCTCGCCGTAGAGCGGGATCGCGCTGGAGTACTGCGCACCGGTCTCGATGGACGCGCTGATCGAGTCGCTCCAGGCGTTCAGGTCCTTGACCTTTGCGCACAGCTCCGCGGTCACCGGGGTGCTGATGAACTGCGTTGGTTCCGGCTGGATGCGGCGCGGGGTCAGGAACTGGAGCAGCGACTCGGCAACGTACACGTACCCTCCGCCGTTGGCGCGCACGTCGAGAATCAGGCCCTCCTTCGGCATGAGCGACAAGAGCCTCCTCACCTCGGCGAAGAACTCGTCGAAGTCGTCGCCGATGTCCGGGTGGTGCTGCTCCAGGTGGAAGGTGAAGATGCGCAGGTGCCCGAACGTGCCGTGCGCCGTCGTGACCGTGCGGGCCGCTATCTCCGGCCGCCGTGGGCGGAGATCTCCGTCGGCGGCTGGTGCCGGCGGCGTCGCGCCCGCGGCCATCCGGCGTTCGGCCGCGACGACGTCGGGCGCGAACATCCTCTTCTTGACGGCCCGGACCAGTTCGGTGCGCAGGTCCAGGCCGATCAGGTGCGAAGCGGGCGCTTCGACGTCCGCCAGCGCGGTGTCGCCGCCACCGCTGATCGCCTTCTTGAAATCGGCGATGCTGTCGAACACGCGCCAGGGGATGCGTGTCTCGAAGATCGAGCCGGTGACGCTGTAGCGCAGGTCGACCCAGTCTTCGTCCGGCGGCGGCGACGTGCCGGCATCCCGGAACGTCATGTTTTCGAGGCCGCGCGCCATCCGGGCGGCGGGGTTGCTGCCCGCCTCCTGCTCGGCGCTGCGCGCGACGGCCAGCGCGATGGGCGATCCGTTCCAGTGCGTTACCTCCGCGCCGGGGACGAGATGGGGATCCCCGGTCAGGGCATCGAAGACCTTCGACACCATCCAGCGCGGCTCGTCGTTCTCCCAGTGCTGCTCGATAAGGATGCCCAGGAAGGCGAACGGTCCCTGGTAGGGGCTCGGAAGAATGTAGTTGGTGTGCAGGTCGCGAAGCTCGGTGAAGATCCGCAGGAGCTCCGCGTGGAACTGCGCGTCCGTCATCTGCGCCAGCCTGCGCCGCAGCAGGCGCAGCCGCTGGGCCGGGTCGATTCCGTACATGGCGCGCTTCTGCAGCAGGTGCACGTACAAGCCGTCGATCATGGCCTTCGCCTGCTCGGCGAGCGTCTCGCGCTCGGCCGGGGTCATCGGATTGCTCTCGATGACGGCCCGGAACTCCGGCAGCGTGTGCACTGCCCCGAGATCGTGGTCCGGCGTGAGCCCGAGCTCTGGAATGGACACCATGGTCAACCCCCCTTGCCGCTCCGGCGCCTACCTGGCACCGGTCACCGCCGTCGGGCGCCTATCTGGCCGAAGCGCCCCACTTGAACGGTGCTCACGACCGCGGCCCGTGATACACATGCGGTAACAGAGACGAGGCTTGCCGCGGTCTCAGCCGGCGGCCGCGGTCCAACTCGGCGGCGAACGCGACCTCGCCCAGCGCCTGCCGTGTCACGGCGCTGACACGCCTGACGTCGGCGCTGGCGTCGGCACTGGCGTCGGGCGGACGGCTGGCACCCGGCGGCTGCCACGCCGCGTCCGCCGCTCCGAGCAGCCGGGCGGCCCGGTCGGGCCGGCCGCCGATGGCGTATGCCCCGGCCAGGCCGGTGAGGGCCTGCGCCACGGCCTGCGGGTCACCGAGTGCCTGCGCGGCGGTGAGGCTCTGGATATGCCATGAGCGCGCGGCGGCCGGGTCGCCGCGGTACTCGGCGATGAAGCCGAGTTCGGACAGCGAGACGGTGCGGGCCACGTCCGGTTCGGAGCCGATCCGCTCGCTCGTGTGCAGGACGTTGCGGATGTGGGTTTCGGCGTCGTCGAGCTTGCCCTCCATGCGGGCCGTCTGGCCGAGGCCCAGCTCCGCGAAGACCTGCCCGGGCTGGTAGCTCTGCTCGGCCGCGAGCCGCATGCCCCTCCCCAGGAGCTCGCGAGCCTGGGCCAGGTCACCGGACCGCAACGCGCTCCGGCCGAGCCACGACAGCGCGTCGGCGGCTTGCGGCCACAGGCCAAGGTCTTCGGCCATGCGCAGGCCGTCCCGGTGCAGCCGGTCGGCCTGCGCGCGGTCCCCGGTGGCCGCCGCCGCGGCACCAAGCCATTCGATGGCTTGCAACTGCCCCCAGCGGTCGCCGAGCTCACGGAAAAGCTCCAGGCTCAACCGGGCGTCGCGGTGCACGGTGGCAAGGTCGCCGCGGATCATCGCCAGCTTGGCGCGGGTGCTCAGGGCCGCCGCGATGCCCCACTGGTCGCCGAGGGCCCGGAAGCTCGCCAGCGCCTCGCCGACCATGGCCTCGCCCGCCGACGGGTCCCCGAAATCCGAGGCGATGAAGGCACCGAACCACTCCAGCGTCGCCCGGGCGGCATCGTCGTCGACGCCGCCGGGCGGCGGCCCGGAGAGCTCACGGCGATCTCCGGCGAGGGCGGTGAAACCGCTCAGCCAGGCCGAGGCCGTGGCCCGGGCGGTGGCGGACCCCGGCCGGAGGGCAAGGGCCTGCTCCAGCGCGCGCCGTGCTTCGGTGAGCCGGCCGCGCAGGAACCAGTACCAGGCCAGGGCGTTGACCATCCGCAGGGCGTCGTCGTCGTGGTCGCTGAGCCCGGAGTCCAGCGCGGAGCGCAGGTTGGCGGCCTCGGCGTCCAGGCGCCTGAGCCACGACCGCTGGTCGTGGCGGCGAAGGCGTGGTGCCGCCCGTTCGGCAAAATTGGTGTAGTAACGGCGGTGCCGCACCCGCAGCCGGCCCGATTCTCCCGCCTGCTCGAGGCGCTGCAGGCCGTACGCCGCGACGCTCTCCAGCAACCGGTACCGGGGGCCGTCCGGCCCGTCCGCCATCACGACAAGAGAGCGATCTACCAGCCGGGCCAGCAGGCCCAGCACATCAAGGCCGTCCTCGGCGCAGATCGCCTCCGCCGCGGGCAGGCTGCAGCCGTCCGCGGCAACCGCCAGCCGCCGCAGTACCAGCCGTTCCGGCTCGGTGAGCAGCTCCCAGCTCCAGTCGATGACGGCCCAGAGGGTCTGGTGTCGCGGCGGGGCGTCGCGGGGTCCGGTTACCAGCAGCCGGAACCGGTCGCCGAGCCGGGCGAGGAGTTCGTGCACGCCCAGGGCCCGGACGCGAGTCGCCGCCAGCTCCAGCGCCAGCGGAATCCCGTCGAGCCGCCGGCACAGCCCTGCGACGGCCTGGGCGTTGCCCTCGTCGAGGCGGAAACCCGGCGCGGCCGCGCCGGCCCGCATCGCGAACAGTTGTACGGCGCTGGACTGCGTCAGGACAGGCACCGCCCAGACGTATTCACCGGCCACCATGAGGGGTTCCCGGCTGGTCACCAGGATGCGCAGCTCGGGAGCGACCTGGAGCAACTGGGCGGCCAGCTTGGCGACCTGGTCCGCCAGGTGCTCGCAGTTGTCCAGGATCAGCAGCATCCGGCTGGTGCGCAGCGCTTCAGCCAGCAGATCGGCCGGGTCGGTGGAGCTGTCGTCCCTGATGCCCAGGACGGCTAGGACCGCGTCGGCCGGCGTGCGGGTCCCGGCGAGCCCGGCCAGTTCGGCCAGCCAGGCACCATCGGGGAAGGCATCCGCCGCCCGAGTCGCCGTCTCCAGGGCCAGCCGCGTCTTGCCCACGCCGCCAGGCCCGGTCAGGGTCACCAGCCGGTGTTCGTCCAGCAGCGCGCGCAGGTCGGTTACTGCTGCCGCCCGCCCGACCATGTCGGTGAGCATCGCCGGAATGTTGGTCCGGGGACGGGCGCCCAGGGTGGGCGGAGCCTGCACGCGCTGAAGGTCCGGGGCCTGCTCGAGAATGGCCTGGAAGAGGGCGGCCACCCTCGGCCCGGGATCCAGGCCAAGGTCGCCGGCCAGCCGGCCGCGCAGCTCGCTGTAGCTGCTCACCGCCTCGGCCGGCCGGCCGGCCCGGTACAGGGCGAGCATGTGTGCGGCGCGGAGCCGTTCCCGGAGCGGATGATCGGCCACCAGCTCACCGAGCTCACCGGTCAGCAGGCTGTGCTCGCCCAGCGCCAGCCGGACCTCGGCCTGCTCTTCCAGCGCGACCAGCCGTTGTTCCCCGAGCCGCGCGATCGCCGCCTGAGTGAACATGGCGTCGGCGAAGTCCGCCAGCGGCGGGCCTCGCCACAGGGCCAGCGCATCGGCCAGCAGCCCGGCCCGGTCCCGGAGATCGGTAGTCGCGCCGGCCCGCTCGACCAGGGCCGCGAACCTGCGCTCGTCCAGCGCGTCGCTTCCGGCCCGCAGCAGATAGCCCGGTGACCGGAACGCCACCAGGTCCCCGCCGCCCGGCTCGGCGTTCTCCAGTGCCTGCCGCAACCGGCTGACCTTCACCTGCAAGGCGCCGGCGGGATGGACGGGAAGGTCATCGCCCCACAGATCGTCGATCAGCCGGTCCGCCGGTACCGGCTGCCCGAGGTGGATCAGGAGATCGGCCAGCAAGGCGCGGACCTTGGCCTCGGGAACCTCGGCCAGCCTCCCGTTGTCCGCCCACACGGCCAAGGTGCCGAGCAACCCGAAACGCACCTGGTCAGGATACCGGCGATAGCACGCCCCGCCGGGACCGACAGCCGACCGACAGGCGGCTACGGCAGGGTGAAGTTCGTGAACATGGTGATCGCCCGGCAGGCGGGACGGCGAGAGTGGATCAGCCTGGCTGTGCTGACGATTCCGTGCCTGCTGTACGCGATGGATCTGACCGTGCTGAACCTGGCCGTCCCGCAAATCAGCATGGACCTGCAGCCCAGCAGCACCGAGCTGCTGTGGATCGTCGACATCTACGGGTTCATGGCCGCCGGGTCGCTGGTCACCATGGGGACCCTCGGCGACCGCATCGGCCGCCGCCGGCTGCTGCTGATCGGCGCGGCGGCGTTCGGTGTCACCTCGCTCCTAGCCGCCTGGTCCACGAGCGCGGGGATGCTGATCGCGGCCCGTGCCCTGCTCGGGGTGGCCGGGGCCACGGTGGCGCCCTCGACCCTGTCGCTGATCCGCAACATGTTCGCCGATCCGCGGCAGCGGACGGTCGCCGTCTCGGTGTGGATCACCAGCTTCTCGGTCGGCGGTGCGATCGGGCCGCTGCTGGGCGGGATACTGCTGGAGTGGTTCTGGTGGGGATCGGTGTTCCTGCTGGCGGTGCCGGTGATGGCGCTGCTGCTGGTCCTCGGGCCGCTGCTTCTCCCCGAGTTCCGTGATCCCGGGGCGGGCAAGCTGGATCTGCTCAGCGCGGCCCTGTCGGTGGCGGCGGTGCTGGCGGTCATCTTCGGGCTCAAGCAGGTCACCCGCGACGGCGTCGGGTGGGTGCCCGCGGTGTCGATCGTGGCCGGCCTCACGGCCGGGGCGGCGTTCGTGCGCCGGCAGCACCGGCTGGCCGACCCGCTGCTGGATCTGCGGCTATTCCGCTCCGCCGTCTTCACCACGGCGCTGGCCACCAACCTGCTCAGCTTCTTCGTCGGGTTCGGCACCCTGCTGTTCATCACCCAGTACCTGCAGCTGGTGCTGGGCCTGTCGCCGCTGGCGGCGGGCCTGTGGATGCTGCCGTCCTCGGCCGGGTTCGTCGCCGGGGCCTTGCTGGCCCCGGTGCTGGCCCGGCGGTTCCGCCCGGCCTTCGTCATGGCGGCCAGCTTGACGCTGGCAGCGGTCGGCCTGGGGTTGTTCACCCTGGCGGGGCCGGTCGGGCTGGTCCTCCTGGTGACCGGGTCGGTGGTGTTCTCGCTGGGCCTGGCCCCGGTGGATACCCTGACCACCGACCTGGTCGTCGGGTCGGCGCCGCCGGAGCGAGCCGGGGCCGCATCGGCGCTCTCGGAGACCGCCGCCGAGTTCGGCGGGGCGCTGGGCATCGCGATCCTGGGTGTCATCGGCACTCGTGTCTACCGCAGCCAGCTGGACGGCGCCCTGCCGCCCGGCGTCCTGCCGCCCGGGATCCTGCCCAGAGCTGCGGCGGCCGCCCGGGATACCCTCGGCGGCGCGGTGGCCGCGGCCGGGAACCTGCCCGGCCAGCCCGGGCAGGTCCTGGTCCGGGTGGCCCGTGAGGCCTTCACCCAGGGCCTGCATGTGGTCTTCGCCGTCAGCGCCGCCATCGTGCTCGGGGCCGCCGTCCTCGCCGCGATCCAGCTCCGCCACCTGCGCCCGGCCCCCATATCCGATGAAAACTGAATCCGATAGGAGTGAGTCTCATGTTGCTTGACGCCCGTTCGAGGAGTTCCTGCGGCCGGTCACGAAGGCGGTTACCGCGCACTTCAACGTCGCCGTCGCCGTGGGCCGGCCCATGACCCGCCGCGGCCGCGGCGTCATCCTCGTCATGGCCGGCGGACGGGAGGCGATCCCGCGCCTCGGCGGCTCCCACGTCGCCTGGGCCGCCCTCGCCGGGCTCTGCCGCCAGCTCGCGGCCGAGTTCGGGCCGTACGGCGTTCGGGTGAACTGGCTGCTCTCGCCCGGATCACCCGGATACGACGACCACGACGGGCGGCCGGACGGCGCGGGCGTGGCTCCTGGCGCGCCTGGATCCGCGGACGCGCCCGGTACGGAGGGCGCCCCCGGAACCGAGGCTGCGCCCGGTACCGTCGGCTTGCTAACAGGCCACCTGCCCAGCTACGGCGAAGTCGCGAACGTCGCCGTCTTCGCCGCGTCCGACTGGGCCCGCACCATCACCGCGAGCGAGATCAACTTCACGGGTGGCGCGGTCGTGGACTGAACCTGGCCAGCCAGAACGCCATATAACCCCGGATCCAGCGCGTTCTAGCCGGCCGGCGGCAGGTCCCGGACCTGCTGCCGGGTGACGCTGAGCGCGATGCCGTCACCGAACCCGGCCACCATCTCAGCGGGGATGTCGACATCCTGGTGGCCCCATACGTGCCCCTCCCTGACCAGCACGTGGGTCACCCGGCGGCTGCCCGGGTCGATGCGCAGCCCGCGGAGTTGCCCGACGCCGCCGTCGGTGGCGTGCACGTGAGCGCCGCGGCGCTCTTCCACCTCGCCGGGCGGGACGATGTCGATGGTTTCCTTTTCCGGGATCCGCAGGATCGTGCCGCCGTCGGCGGTGGGCCCGCCCGTGTCGCGCCAGCCGGGCGGAAGCAGCTGGACCGGGTCCGGGTAGCCCGGCACGAACTCCGCCAGCGTCTCCTCGGCGGGCTCCAGGCTCATGAATTCCGCTTCGGTGCAGCGCAGCCGGATCGGACCCGGTCCCGCGTCGGCCAGGCCGGCCAGGTCGGCAAGCTCGAGCGGGACGAGCCGGGCCAGCCCCGCCCGCCCGTGCGGTTCCACCACGAGGTGGGTCACCGTGCGGGCGGCCGGGTCGACGACCACGGCCAGCACCTCGCCGCGGTATCCGTCGCTACCCACGGCCTCACTGCCGATCACGAGCGTTGTCACGGATCCTGCCTCCTCGCCTGGGTGGATCAGCCGGCCACGCCCGATGCTGCACCGAGCCTGGCGTCCCTGTCTAGCGTCTAGCCGCCCGGCCGTCTAGCCGCCCAGCCACCTAACCGAAGGTGAACGAGTAGGCCGCGGCGCCGGGGTCGAGGAACGTGATCTCGAAGGTGCGCCCGGTGACGGGCCCGTGCTGCCGGACGAGCTGATACAGCCGCTGCTCGGTCAGCGTGCCGGCGCCGTGCTCGTCCGCGTCGGTTCCGTGGTCCGCGCCCGGTGCCTGCCCGTCGATGAGCACCCGGAATCGCACCGGCGTTCCCGGTGCGGCCGGTCCCATGACCAGGTTGATGTCGCGGGCCTGGAAGCGGCAGGCGATCTGCCCGCTGGCCGTGTTCGACGTGGCGGCCTCTTCCGCTACCGTCCAGTCACCCGCCAGCGCCCAGTCGTTGAGCCTCAGCCCGGCCGGGACGGTGTAAAGGTGAGGCTTGTCCGGCACGGCGCCGCCGGGAGACGCGAAGCCCTCCGTGCGCGCGTAGCCGACGTAGTTCTCCGGTGATCTCAGCGTCTCCCAGTCGGCCGGCGCTTCCACGCCCGGGGTCTCGACCGACACCAGGTCGTGGCCGGCATCAGCGGATCCGGCCTCGGCCAGCAGCTGCTGGATCACCATTTCCGCCTGCTGGTACTCACCCTCGCCGAAGTGATGATGCCGGATACGCCCCTCCGCGTCGGCGAAGTAGAGGGCGGGCCAGTAGTGGTTGTCGAACGCACTCCATACCGCGTAGGAGTTGTCGATCGCGACCGGGTAGTCGACCCTCATGTCCTGCACGGCCCGGCGGATGTTATCCAGATTGTGCTCGAACGAGAACTCGGGCGTATGCACGCCGATGACCACCAGCCCGTGGTCCGCGTATTTCCCGGCCCAGGCGCGGACGTAAGGCAGCTGACGGAGCCAGTTGACGCAGGTGTAGGTCCAGAAATTGACCAGGACCACCTTCCCGCGCAGGCCGTCCGTTGTCAGCGGCGGCGAGTTGAGCCACCCGGTCGCGCCGTCGAAAGACGGCAGCCTGCCCTCGACGGGCAGCCGGGCCGAGGCCGTGTGCAGCCCGGCGGGCACGAGCCAGTGTGGTTTCATGACGATGCCTCCCTGTCCTCGATATCCCTACGATCGCGCATCGGGCGGGCCTGTCGCGCCCGTGACACCCCCTGGCTTAGTCCCTGGCCTGTATATCCCCTCAGAATCCGGTCGCGCCGTCGGTTCGCTCGCGCAACAGGTCGGCATGGCCGTTGTGCCGGGCGTACTCCTCGATCATGTGGAGGTACACCCAGCGCACGCTCATCATGACCTCGAGCCGCTCGTGGTAGAAGGTCCCGTCCAGCTCCCGGCCGGCCGCGGCCTGGCGGGCAAGCTCCACTTCCGCGAGGTAGGCGGCGAAGTCCCGCTCGGCGTCCGCGCCCTCGACGTTGTCGAACTCCCCGTCGGGGTCCGCCTCGCTGGAGTAGAGGAAGCCGGTGTCCTCTCCGGCGATGCGGCGGCGGAACCAGCCTCGCTCGACATCGGTCATGTGCCGGACGAGCCCGAGCAGCGACATCGTCGACGGCGGGGCTGAGCGCTGCCTGAGCTGTTCGGCGGTCAGCCCGCTGCACGTGCTCAGCAGCGTCTGGCGGTGAAAGTCCAGCCAGGCCTCCAGCATCTGCCGCTCACCGGCGACGATCGGCGTGCTCTGGCGCGGAATCTGCGGCGCTGTCCATGTCATGCGCCCAGCATCCAGCCTCGGCGCCTTGCCCGCCAACTCACGTCAGCCCCGCAGTCGGCATACTGGCATAGACCACAGGGCGACCGGCGAAGGAGCACCGGCCATGAGCCGCCGAGCGAAGATCGTGTGCACCCTCGGCCCCGCCACCTCCGGCCCCGGTATGATCTCGCAACTGGTGGCGGCGGGCCTCGATGTGGCGCGGCTCAACATGAGCCACGGCGACCACGACGCGCATCGCGCCGCCTACCAGGCCGTCCGCGCGGCCAGCGATGCCAGCGGCCGGAGCGTGGGCGTGCTGGTCGACCTGCAGGGCCCCAAGATCCGGCTGGGCCGGTTCGCGGCCGGGCCGGTGACGCTCGCGGCCGGCCAGGAGTTCACCATCACCGGGCAGGACGTGCCGGGGGACCAGCACGAGGTGTCGGTCAGCTACCCCGCACTGGCCGGCGACGTCCGGCCGGGGACGCGGCTGCTCGTGGACGACGGCCGGGTGGTGCTCGAGGTGACGGCGGTGCAGGGCGAGCGGGTCCGCACCCGGGTCCTGGTCGGCGGCCCGGTTTCCGACCACAAGGGCCTCAACCTGCCCGGGGTCAGGGTCAGCGTGCCGGCCTTGACCAGCAAGGACGCGGATGACCTGCGGTGGGCGCTGGCGCTGCGCGCCGACATGATCGCCGTGTCCTTCGTGCAGGGGCCGGACGATGCCGAACCTCCCCGCAAGATCATGGACGAGATGGGCATCCGCTTGCCGCTGATCGCGAAGGTCGAGAAGCCGCAGGCGGTGGCGGCGCTGGACGAGGTCGTCGCCGCGTTCGACGGGATCATGGTGGCCCGCGGGGACCTGGGCGTGGAGTACCCGCTGGAACAGGTGCCGCTGGTCCAGAAGCGCGCGATCAAGCTCGCCCGGGAGGCCGCCAAACCCGTCATCGTGGCCACCCAGATGCTCGAGTCGATGATCAGCGCGCCGCGGCCGACCCGGGCCGAGGCGTCCGATGTCGCCAACGCCGTGCTCGACGGCGCGGACGCGCTCATGCTCTCCGCGGAGACCAGCGTCGGCGCCTACCCGGTGGACGCCGTGGCGACCATGGCGCGGATCATCGAGGCGGCGGAGCATGACTGGCCGTTCTCCCCGCCCGCGAGCGCGCCGGAGACCACCGGATCCGCCATCGCCCGGGCCGCGGCCGAGGTAGGGACGGCGGTCGGGGCCAGGGCGCTGGTGGCCTTCACCATGACCGGAGAGACCGCGCGGCGCCTGGCCAGGTGCCGGTCGCCCATCCCGCTGCTCGCGTTCACCACCGAGTCCGCGACCCGCAGCCAGCTCGCGCTGACCTGGGGCGCCGAGACGTTCCTCGTCGCGCCCGTGGCGCACACCGACGACATGGTCGGCCAGGTCGAGGCGGCCCTACGGGAGATCACCCGGTGCCAGGTGGGCGACCTGGTGGTGATCGTGGCCGGCAGCCCTCCGGGCACCCCGGGCCGGACGAACGCCCTGCGCGTGCACCGCATCGGCGACGCCATCGACTCCTGAGGACCTAGTCCCCCGGCAGCAGCGGGCGCATGAACGTCCGCTCGTAGCGGAGCACGCAGCCGCTCTCGTCCCTGATCCGGTCGGCCGCCACGAAGTCCGGGTGCTCCCCGAACAGCCCGCGGTACTGCTCGTACGCGGCGAGGCTGGGGAAGCTGAACAGGGCCAGCGCCTTGTCGCTCGCGCCCTCGGCGGGCAGGAAGTAACCGTGGTGACGGCCGCCATGCCGGTCGACCAGCTCCATCCACCGCCGGGCGAAACGCTCGAAGGCGTCGGTCTTCGCCGGATCGATGACGTACTCGACGACGCAGGTGATCATGACGGCAGGTTAGCCAGTGCCGGGCCAGCCCGGCAATTGGCGATAAAGCGAAATCCGGGAATTTAACGATCACACCGGAATTGTCGTGGCTAATTGCTAGGGTGCCGCACGGTGCAGTGAATGTCCGGATGCACGCCCGTGTAGTTGAGCGGCCCCGCCAGGACTGTCACCCCGATCGTACTCGCGGTACTGCAGCCCATAGGTCCGTTGAAATCCCCGCGCTGCCCGGCGGCGATACCGCCGATGACCAGCCAGACGATAAGCAGCAACGATCCGATGTGCATCATGGCCTCCATAGCATCGCCTGCAATAACGGAATGAGCCGGCTAGCCGTGAAAAAGCCTACCCGCACCGTGCGGTGATCAGTCGAATCCCGCGCCTTTTCCAGGAATCTGGAAGCCGGTTAGCCTTCGCCGAAGATGCTTCCAGATTGGTAGACCGGGGTCCCGCCCAGGACGGTCGCCAGGACGCCGATGCCGGGGATCTGCCCGGGTTCGGTTTCGAGCGGGTTCTGGTCCAGGACGACGAAGTCGGCGAGCTTGCCCGGCTCGAGCGAGCCGATCTCGCCCTCCCGGTGGCAGGCGTAGGCCGCCTGGGTGGTGTACAGGGCGAGCGCGTCGCGAGCGGTCAGGCGCTCGGCGGGACCGAGCACGCGGCCGTCGCCGGTGCGGCGCACGATGGCGTCGCGGATGCCGATGCGGGGATCGGCGGTGATGACGGGTGCGTCGGATGAGCCCGCGACCGTAATGCCGGCCTGCTGCCAGGAGGCGAAGGCATACAGCTGGTCGCCGGTCTCCGGGAACGCCGCAAGAAACCCGTCGCCCAGCGACGACAGGAATCCGGGCTGGCTCGCCACCACGATCCCCAGCTCCGCCGCCTGCGCGGCCAGCGGCGGGTACATCGCGCCGCCATGCTCGATGCGGTGCCGGCGCGGGTTGCCCGCGCCGGGCGGCAAGACCGCGGCGTAGGCGTCCAGGACGATCTCGATGGCCCGGTCTCCCTGGGCGTGAATGCAGACCTGGAAGCCGCGGGCGTCGAAATCGCGGACCATCCCGGTCAGCTCGTCGCCCTCGAAGTACAAGATGCCCGAGCCGTGCGGCGGCACCGGGTAGGTCCCGCCGATGGCCGCCGTGCGGCTGCTCATCCCGCCGTCGGCCCAGATCTTCACGGCCTCGGTGGCCAGCTGGCCGGAATGACGGCCCTGCAGGCCGGCGCCGAGGAGCCAGTCCACCTGGTCGTGCACGACCAGGCCGTAGATCCGCTGGCGGAGCAGGCCGGCCGCGTCCGCCTCGGCGAACGCGGCGAAGGTATCGCGCCGCATGTCGGCATCGCACGCCGCCGTCAGGCCGAACGAAGCCAGGCGCTCGCCCGCCGTCTCTACCAGCTTGGCCCCGGCGGTGCCCGCCTGGGCGAGGTCACGCCGGATGTTCTGCTCGAACAACGCGAACATGGGCGCCTCGTACAGCACGCCGTCCAGCCGGCCCTCGCTGTCGCGGCCGAACGCGCCGCCCGGGGGATCCGGCTGGTTGTCGGCGAACCCCGCCTCCCGCAGCGCGGCCGTGTTCAGCACGCAGACGTGCAGCGACGTGTGGTACAGCACGGCCGGGCGGTTCGGCACGGCCGCATCCAGCTCCGCCCGGGTCGGATGCCGGCTCTCGCGGAGCTTGTACTCGGCGTACCCGGCTCCGGTTACCCAGGAGCCGCCAGGAGTCCGTTCGGCGGCCTGTTTGAGCCGTGCCTGTATCGCCGCGATATCGGGTGCCGACGGCTGGCCGCAGTCGGCGGCGGCCGCGAGGTAGCCGATGTCAGCCACGTGGCAGTGCGCGTCGATCAGGCCCGGGATGACGGTCGCCCCGCCGAGCCGTACTTCGTCGGCGCCGGGTGCGGCCGCGCGGACCGCCTCGGCCTGCCCCACGGCAGCGATCCGGCCATCCCGGATCAGCATGCTGTCGGCGGGCCCGGCGCCGGGTGCCATCGTGACGAGATCGGCCTCAGTAACGATCAGCTCCACCATGCCTCCCGGTCCGAGCGTACATCCGCCGGGAACCCTGATCCGGGGGGCCGGGGCCGTCAGCCGGTCATCTGGCTGACGTTGAAATCCGGGAAGCCGAGGAACTGGTGCATGACGTCCGCCACCCGCTGCAGCCGGGTCACGTCGACCGCTCCGAGCGGATAGGAATCGAGCGCCATGACCGCGGACTGCACCTTCGTCAGGCCGAACGGCGCCGGGAGCGCCTCCATGGCCCGCTCCACCGCGGACCGGTTGGTGTTCGCGATCCGCTGGCCCTGCTCGAACGCGGCGCGGAACGCCGCCAGCGTCTGCGGATGCCGAACGGCCCACTGCCGGGTGACGGCGCAGCCCTGCACCGGGAACGCCTCGGTCGCGCCCTGGTCCAGGTCGGCGAGCTGGGTGACGCCCATCGACAGCTCCGCCTGGCTGGCGAACGGCTCGGGCAGCACCGCGGCCGTGATCTTCCCGGCCTTGAGCATCGCGGCCATCTTGGGCAGCGGGTAGTACGCGAAGTGCGCGCCGGACACCCGCAGCCCGTGATCGGCCAGCGCGGACGCGGCCAGCAGGTACAAGATGTTGCCCGGCGCGTTCACGCCGATGGTCCTGCCCTCCAGGTTGGTCAGCGTCCGGACGCGCGAGCCCGGCATCACGTACAGGCCCTGGGTGCCCGGTTCCATCACCGAACCTTCGGCGAAGATGTCCAGGTTGGCGGCGACCATGGGATCACTGGCCGAGGAGGGCCGTTTGCCCTGGTCGTAGTTTTCCTGCGCCTGGATGTAGCTGACGTAGTTGCCGCACGAGATGTCGACCCGGTTGCGCGGCCTGGCCAGCGCCTGGGCGTTGATGACCGTCGCGGAACTGACGGCCGGGACGAAGGTGACGTGCAGGCCGTGCGCCGCGAACAGCCCTCGGTGCAGGCCGACGAAGAAGCCGGCGGAGTCGACCGCCGGCACCACGGCGACGTTCAGGTCCGGCTGCTCGATGCCGGGTGTGGCGGCGTTCCCGCCGCTGGAAAGCCGGGGCACGAACAGGATCGCCAGGACGACGACGGCCGCGATGGCACCGGCTATTTCGGCGACCCGGACTGCCCGCGTGAACCTGCGTGGCATCGTCGGTTCCTTTCTTCCGTGAGGTCAGCAGGCCCAGGCACAGATGGCCTCGGTACGTGCCTGCGAATCCCGATCACGGCGCCCGGTCGCCGTCGTCAGCCGGCCAACGTGGCCGGCCTCCGCAGACGGCACCGGTGCAGTCCGGTTGAACGGGCCGATACCAGCGATTCATCGGTTGACTGGTGGCCGCCTGGCACTGGTCCGGGAGAGCGCGGGTACTCTGCACGCCTGCTCCCGGGGCCCGGGCAACATGACGAACTGCCCGGTGCCGCTTGCGTGAAAAATCGTGCTGCAAGTTGCAGTGAGAGACATCGGTCAGCTGACCGATATTTGAACGCTGGTCACTCCCGCCCGGGGAGCTTCTCCAGATCCGCCCGGCGTGCCCTGATCCCGCCGTCCTGCCCTGTGCATACTGCATCCATGCAGTAGCACTACAGTCGCATGTCGCGTCGTCCGCCCGCGTGCCGTGCCGCGAGCAGGCTCACCGCATCATCCCGAAGGGATCATCGAAAACCACTCCGAAAAGCCGCGTCTAACATGATCGCGAAGGATCTTTAGTCTGCCTGGACTAAAGATCGTTCGGGATCATGAAGGAGCGTATTCCTCCGCGCATCTCGCGGCTCAACGCGTGCTTCTAGCGGCCGCCGTAGCGCTCATCGCCCGCCATGAGCGCACCCTATAGGAGGATCATCGGGTGACGGTATGGCGCGACGACCTCGGATCCCCGGTCGAGCTCGACGCCCCGGCCCGGCGGGTGGTGTCCCTCGTGCCCTCGCTGACCGAGGCGGTGGCGCGGTCGGCACCGGGCCTGCTGGCGGGGGCCACGGACTGGTGCACCCACCCGGCCGATCTGGCGGTGACCCGGGTCAGGGGGACCAAGAATCCCGAACGGGCGGCGATCATCGCCCTGGCGCCCGACCTCGTCATCGCCAACCGGGAAGAGAACCGGAAGCTGGACGTGGACCGGCTGCGAGGCGCGGGCCTGGCCGTGTGGGTGACCGTGATCGAGTCGGTGCCCGACGCGATGGCGTCGATGCGCCGGATGCTCACCGGGCCGCTCGGCCTGGAGGTACCGTCCTGGCTGGCGGCCGCGGAGCAAGCCTGGGCCGAACCCGCGCCGCGCCCCGCCCGCCGCGTCGCGGTGCCGATCTGGCGCGACCCGTGGATGGTCGTCGGCGCGCGCACGTTCACCGGCGACGTGCTGGCCCGGCTCGGCCTGGACAACGTGTTCGGCGCCGGCCCGGACCGCTACCCGCACGTCGAGGCCGAACAGATCCGGGCAGCAGCGCCCGGCCTCGTGCTGCTGCCCGACGAACCCTACCGGTTCACCCCGGACGACGGCCCGGAGGAGTTCCCGGCCCATCGCGTCGTCCTCGTCCCGGGCCGGCTGCTCACCTGGTACGGCCCCTCCCTCGCCACCGCCCGCACCGAACTCCTCCGTGTCATCGGCTAGCCCGCTCCCAGCCGGCGATCTCCCCGGCTCAGCTCACCCCGGCGCCATCCAGCCCGGATCCCGGCCGAACCAGCCCGCCAGCCGGTCGTAGACCGGCGCGTCATCAGGAACCGGCACCTCCACCCCGAACGCCTTGTCCGGCCCCCGGAACTCGGGCCGCAGCATGCCGTGGGACCAGGCGAGCGCGTGCTCGGCCAGCGCCGGGTCCAGCCCGGCCAGGACCTGCCCGGTCGCCCGGGCCAGGTCCCAGTCGTGCACGGCCAGCTCGGTGATCTGCTGGTCGGCCCGGGCGCGCAGCGGCGCCTCCCCGCCGGGCCCGGCCACCGGCCGGTCGAGCTCGGCCGCCCGCCACGCCGCGCGCACCGGCTCGGCCCGGTCCGCGAACTCCGCCGCCCAGTCGTCGCCGATCTCCTCGTCGGGCGCCGACCAGTCGGGGCGCTCACCCCGCGCGGCCGCGAGGAAGTTCCGCAGGTCCCGGCCGGTCAGGTGACTGACGAGTGCCCGCACGTCCCACCCGGCGCAGGGCGTCGCCAGCCCAGCCTGACCGGGTTCGATGGCCGCGATAAGCCCGGCGGTCTGATCGAGCGCGCGTTCCAGCAACGCGACGGTGTCGGCATCCGAAGTCATGACCGCCATCTTCCCCTAGATGGCCGGTCCCTGCTCGCCGGACGCCGACGCGGGCTCTGGCCCGCGCTCATGGTGTCTGTGCGGTCCCGGAAGGCTCTCGGTGTCTGTGCGGTCCCGGAACACTCTCGTGACCGCTGAAAACCCTTCCCCCGCCGAAGGTCCGCCCGTCCATACTGCATGAATGCCGCGTTCATGCTGTTCCAGCGACATGGCTGGGACATCCATGCTGTACGACGTCATGACCAACGTAAGCGCACTTGAGCCCCGTGTTACCGCTGGTGCTGCAGTTGCTAGCGGTGCGTTCCGCACTCGGCGCGCCGCCCCGTAACGAGCCAAGCCCATGCGGGCTCGCGTGCCAGATACCTAGAGCGTTCTGGTCAGGAAGACGCTCAGCGGGTCGGGCCGGTAACCGGCGAACGGCTCGCAGTACTCGAACCCGAACTTCTCGTACAGCCGCCGGGCGGGCGCGAAGAACCCGGCCGAACCGGTCTCCAGGCTCAGCCGGGTGAATCCCATCCGTCTGGCCTCGGTGATGATGTGCTCCAGCATCATCGACGCGATCCCGCTGCGCTGGCGCGCGGCCAGGGTCCGCATCGATTTCACCTCGGCGTGCCGTGCGTCCAGCCGCTTCAGCGCCCCGCAGCCGACCACGGTCCCGCCGTCGATGACCGACCAGAACGTGATCCCCGGTCCGCGCAGCATCTCCAGGTCCAGGGCATGCTTGCTCTCCGGCGGGGTGATCGACTGCATCTCCCTGACGTGCTCGTCGAGGAAGCTGGCGATCTGCGGGCCGGTCAGGTCGTCGACCACGATTTCCACCCGGTCAGCGTAGCCGCGGCAGGACCGCCGTCCCGGGCAGGGCGACGCCCTCAGCGTCGCTGAGCCCGTGCGGGGCGCACTCGTCAATAGCCGGCCGGTCTTTGGCTACCGTCCGGGGTTCTCGTCCTCGAGCCCCGTGCTGTCGAGCAGGGTGCGGCGCATCTCGTCGAAGTCGGGGGTGATGACGACGTACAGGCCGGACCGGGCGGAACCCTTCTGGCGGACGGCGATCAGCGACACGCCTTCCCAGGTCCGCTGGGTGCTGAACTCATAGCCGGGGAACTCGGCGGCGAGTTCGCTCAGCATGGCGGAGTCGCTGATCATAGTCATCAGCTAAAGTACGGATCCGTACTTTAGGGTCATGCCGGTTACTGTAACTCTGTGGCCGAAACCAGGCAAGCAGGCATGCTCGCCCTCACCCACGAGGGCAAACCCGGGCTGCCCCGCGGCCGCAGCCACTTGCCCCCGCCGGCCGTCAGCGCGTCGCAGCGGGAGCGGCTGCTGCGGTCGGTGATCGCCGCCGTGTCCGAGCGCGGCTACCAGGCCGCCACCGTCGCCGACATCGTGCGCCGCGCCCGGGTGTCCAAGAAGGCGTTCTATGACCACTTCGCGAACAAGGAGGAGTGCTTCCTGGCCGCGACCGGCGAGGGCCGGGAACTGATGATCGCCCGGGTCACATCGGCGAGCCGCGCGCTCCCGGCCGGGGCCGACGACGAGGATCTGCTCCGGGCCGCGGTCCGCGAGTTCCTCGCGTTCCTCGCCGAGGAGCCCGCCTTTGCCCGGGTTTTCTACATCCACATGCCGGCCGCGGGTCCGCGGGCGGCCAGCCGGCTCGACGCCGCGCCCCGCCGGTTCGCTGAGATGAACCGGCGGTGGCATGAGCGGGCGCGCGAGCGCCACCCGGACTGGCCGGCCGTCTCGCCCGATGCGTACCTGGCGCTGGCCGGGGCCACCGCGGAACTGGCCCGGTCCATGGTCTACGCGGGCCGCACCGACGCCCTGCCAGGTCTGGAGGACACGCTCGTGGCGCTCAACCTCGCGGTTCTCGCGGGCCGCCCGTGGCCGCCGGGCATGCGATGACGGGCTCCTGCCCGAAGCATATGGTGATGGGCCCGTGCGGCGGAGTGCGGGCCGACGGCCGCTGCGAAGTGGTCCCGGAACCGTGCGTGTTCCCGGCCCCGGCACAATGGGCCGAGCCGGTGCCTGCCGTCCCGCTGCGTGCGGTGCCGCTGATCCTGACCGACTTCAGCTCCGAACCGTACTCGGTCCGGATGCTCACGACGGTGGCGAGGACGCTGGCGCCGTCCTGCGACGCTGTCCTGGTCGGCGAGCACCAGGACCGGCCCGATTTCCCGCCCACGTTGCTGGCCTCGATGCTGCAGGACGCCGGGGTGCGGCCGTGGATGACGCTCGCCTGCCGGGACCGCAACCGGATCGTCCTGGAGGAGGAGCTATCGGGCCTGCGCCATCTGGGGGTAGACGCGGTTCTGTGCGTGACCGGCGACGCGCGGGCCTACGACGTCCGGCCGGACGTGACGCAGGTCTTTGACCTCGACGGGCCGCGGCTGGCCGCGCTCGCCGCGTCGATCGGGATATCCGCGGCCGTCCCGGAGACCCCGGCCGCGCCGCCCCGGCACCTGCGGGGGGCCCGCCTGGCCCAGAAACAGCGCGCGGGGGCTGCGGTTGCGGTGCTCAACCACGACACGGTGGCCTCGGTCACCGCGTTCATGTCCGACGCCGTGCGGGCCGGGGTGAGCATCCCGGTCATCGCCTCGGTTGCGGTCTTCACTGACGAGCCGTCGGCGGCCGTGCTGAGCGGGCTCCCGGGCCTGGAACTTGATCCGGCCGTCGTCCGCCGCGTGCTGGACGAGCCCGACCCGGTCGAGGCCGGCATCGTCACGGCGGCCCGCGAGGCCAGGGCGCTGCTCGGCATCCCGGGCGTGACCGGCGTGAACATCTCTGGCGCGGCATCGGCCCGTGGCTACGAATTCGCCGCTCTGGTCAAAGCCGAATTGGCCGGGCGCATCAGGGAAGAACGCGAGCATGACCCGTGACGCCGACGACCCGATGGAGGCCGAGTTCGACACCGTGGCCGAGTGGACCGCCGAGGTGGCCGCCGACCTGGGCCCGGAGTACCTCGTCCCGGCGGCCTGCCGGGGGAGCGGGAAGCCCGCCGCCTTGGACTGGCTGCTGGCCGGCTTGCGGGCCGGGGTCGGCGACCTGCTGGTGGACGTGGGGGCGGGCCTCGGCGGCCCGGCTGCCTACGCGGCCGACCGGACCGGCATCCGCCCGGTCCTGGTCGAGCCGGAGCCGGACGCGTGCCGCGCGGCGGCCCGGCTCTTTGCTGCGCGCGTCACCCAGGCCGACGCGATCGCACTGCCGTTCGCGGACGGCGCGGTCGGCCTGGCCTGGTCCCTGGGCGTCCTGTGCACCGCGCCGAGCCGGGACGTCCAGCTGGGCATGCTGCGCGAGATGCGCCGCGTGGTACGCCCGGGCGGCCGGATCGGCCTGCTCGTCTACCTGGCCGTTACCGAGAAGCTGGACGATCCGCCGCAGGGCAACCACTTCCCGACCAGCACCGACCTGCACACGCTGCTTCGCCGCGCGGGCCTGGAGGTGCTGGCCGTAGCGGACTCCCAGGACATGCCCGAGCCGCCGGCCAGCTGGCAGGAGCGCACCGCCGCCGTCGAGTGCGAGCTGGAGCGCCGCTGCGGCCACAACCCGCAATTCGCCGCCGCCACCGGGCAGAGCCGCCGCATCGGCCACCTGCTCGACATCGGCCAGCTCACCTCCCAGGTGATCCTGCTCAGCCGAGAGTACGAAGGGGAACCATGACCGCACTGCTGCCCGGTTTCGAGTACCAGCGCGTCGAGGTCGAGGGCGTCACCGTCAACTGCGCCACCGCGGGGTCGGGGCCGCCCGTGCTCATGCTGCACGGCTACCCCCAGAATCACCTGATGTGGCGCGATGTCGCCCCTGCCCTCGCCGAGGACCACACCGTCGTGCTCGCCGACCTGCGCGGCTACGGCGACTCGGGCAAGCCGGAACCGGACCCCGCCGGTGACGCGTACTCCAAGCGGTCCATGGCCCGCGACCAGCTGGGGCTCATGCGCGAGCTCGGCTTCGCGCAGTTCCAGCTGGTCGGGCACGACCGCGGCGCCCGTGTCTCGCACCGGCTGACGCTGGACTACCCGGAGGCCGTCACCAGGCTCGCGGTTCTCGACATCGTGCCGACCCGGCACATATGGCACAACGTGACGCGGGACATGGCGACGGCCTATTATCACTGGTTCTTCCTCCCGGTCGGCAACGGCATCCCCGAGCACCTGATCGGCGCGGACCCCGGGTTCTGGGTCCGCTCCATCGTCGGCGCGCTCCTCGGCCAGGGCGCGAGCCTCGACGCCGCCGTGATGGAGGACTACATCCGCTGCTTCAGCGACCCGCGGACGATCGCGGGCTCGTGCGCCGACTACCGCTCGGCGGCGACCATCGATCTGGTCCACGACGACGAGACCTTCGCCGCGGGGCACAAGCTCGAATGCCCGGTCCTCGTGCTCTGGGGCAGCCAGGGCTTCGTCGGCCGCGGCTACCACCCGCTCGGCGTCTGGCAGGAATACGCCATCGACGTCCGCGGCGAGGCCCTGCCCACCGGCCACTTCCTCCCCGAGGAATCCCCGCCCCTCGTCACCGCCGCCCTGCGCACCTTCCTCCGGTTACCATCGGCTCCATGGACCCGGTTGACCTCGCCCACGACGACGCCGGCGGCGGTCCGGTCGTCGTGCTCATCCACGGTCATCCCTTCAATCGCGGCATGTGGGCGCCCCAGCTGGCCGCCCTTCGTGGCCGCTTCCGTGTCATCGCCCCCGACCTGCGTGGCTACGGGGACAGCCCGGTCACGCCGGGCACGGTGCCGATGGCGCAGCTCGCCGCCGACGTCGGTCACCTGCTGGACCGCAAGGGCATCGCCGGTGCGGCCCTGGTGGGCCTGAGCATGGGCGGGCTAGTCGTGATGGAGCTCGCCGCGGCCCAGCCGGAGCGCTGGTGGGCGTACGGTTTCATCGCGACCACCGCGCAGCGGGTCACCGAGCAGGAGCAAGCCACCCGCCGGGACAGCGCGCGGACCATGGACGAGCAGGGGATGCAGCCGGTGGCCGGGCAGATGGCCGCCCGGCTGTTCGGCCCCGCGCCCAGCGATGAGCTGACACAGACGATCATGGCCATGATGCTGGCCACGAACCCGGCCGGGGCCGCGGCCGCGGTACGCGGACGGGCCGAACGGCCGGACTATCAGCCCGTGCTGAAGGCCCTCCGCGCTCCGGCGCTGGTGTGTGCCGGGGATCACGACTCGTATTCCACCGCCGAGATCACCAGCGAACTGGCCGGCTGCCTGCCCGATCCGGAAGTCGTCGTGATGGAGGGTGTCGGGCACCTGCCCAACCTGGAGCGGCCGGACGCCTTCAACACGCACCTGCTGCGCTTCCTCACGTCCGCCCTCCCGTAGCCTGGCCCCATGTGGCCCGCGGTGAACTACGAGCAGTGGCGCGAGACCTGTGACACGCTGCACGCTCATACTCAGGTCCTGGGCAAGCTGGCGGCGAGACTCGCCCCGGCCGAGCCGCAGCTCCAGCACGCGGCACTTCGGCTCACCGCGCGAGGCTGGGAGACGTTGCCGCTGCCCGCACCCGACCGTTCGGGATCCATGGTCGTCGTCCTTGACTTGCGGGCCCACGAGGCGGTGATCGAGCACAGCGCCGGCCGGACCTCCCGGGTGCCGCTCACCCCGCACCGCCCGGTCGGCGCGGTCACCCGGGACGTGCTGGCCGCAGCGCGCGACCTGGGCGGACCGGTGCGAATCGACCCGACGCCGCAGGAGGTCCCGTGGCAGGTGCCGCTGGACCAGGACGAGGAGCATGCCCGCTACGACCCGGAGCAGGCGGCCGGCTATTTCGCCGCGGCAACCGGGGCGGCGCAAGTGCTGGCCGCGTACCGGGCGCCCTACCGTGGTCGCTCGAGCCCGGTCAACGCCTGGTGGGGGTCCTTCGACCTGGCGGTGAGCCTGTTCTCCGGCCTGCCGGCCGAACCCCCGTCGGACGACTTCATCATGCGCAACGCCGGCGACGCCCAGCAGATCGAGGTCGGCTGGTGGCCAGGTGACGCGCGCTACGGCCGGGCCGCGTTCTTCGCGTACGCGCATCCGGCGCCGCCCGGCTTCGACCGCGCGGCCCTGCCCAGCGGGCGCTGGGATGGCACGCTGGGGGAGTACGTCCTGGACTGGGACGATGTCCGGACCGCGGAGGACCCGTTCGGCACCGCGCTGGAGTTCGCCCGTTCGGCCTTCCGGCACGCCTGCGCCGTGTGCGGGTGGGACCCGGCGCTGGCGGCCAGCACCGAAGGAATCCCGCCGCCGGTCGTCTAGGCCTGGCCCCCGCCGAACGCCGCCGCGGCCAGCCGCACGACCTCCTCATGCGGCACGTCCTTGATGTGCTGGTCGATCGCCCATCGATGGCCGAACGGGTCGATGAACTGCCCCGTCCGATCGCCCCAGAACGCGTCGTGCAACGGCTCGAACTCGGTCGCGCCTTCCGCCATCGCCCGCTGCCAGACCGCGTCGGCGTCCTCGACGGCCAGGTGCAGCGCCCCGTATGTGCCGCCGAGCGTCAGCGGTGAGACCACCCCCATCTCAGGGAACTCATCCGAGATGGACAGCGTGGTGTCGCCGAAACGCAGCTCGATGGTCAGCACCTGACCGCCGGGCAGCGTGATCCGGCTGGCTTCGGCGGCGTCGAGCACCGAGGTGTACCAGGCGGCGGCCGCGTCCGGGTTCCGGGTGACCAGATGGCAGGTTAGCGTGCTCATGACCACACTATACACACTGTCCAGACGGTATGTATATACACGGTGCCGTGTAGGCTCCCGGCATGGCGACAGCATCCCGGGCCTCCGGGTCCCCCCGGCCGCACGGGCGCCGGTCCGCGAGCGGCGGCGACACCACGGACCTGCGCGAGGCCATCCTGGCCGCTACCGCCGGGCTGCTCGCCGACCGTCAGTTCGGCGACCTCGCCGTCGGCGACATCCTCGCCGCGGCCGGCGTCTCCCGCGGTAGCTTCTACTTCTACTTCGACAGCAAGCACGACGTCCTGGCCGAACTCGTCCGGCGCGCCGTCGCCCGCGGCCACGACGCCGCCGCCCCCTGGCTGGCCGTCCCCGCCGACCCGGCGGCCGCGCTGCGCACCGGCATCACCGCCGGGGCCGAACTGTGGCGGCAGAGCGCGCCGGTCCTGCGCGCCATCGTGGAGAACTGGCGGACCGACCCGCGCCTGGAGGCGCTGTGGACGGAGCAGATGCAGACCTTCACCGACGCCACGTTGGCCCAGATCAACGCCGACCCGCGCGCCCGGCAGCGGCTGGCCGGCCAGGACATCCCGGCCCTGGCCAGCGCGCTGACCTGGCTCGGCGAGCGCCTGTACTACCTGGCCGCAGTCGGCACCCCGCCCTTCGACGACCAGGACACCCTGGTCGCCACCCTCCTGCACATCTGGACCACGGCCCTCTACGAGGACACGTCCACGCCGTAGCGCGCCGCGAGCGCGGTGACGGTCAGCGCCTGCCCGGTCAGGCCCATCACTTCCGGGTCACCGGCCAGCGCGACGATCGTCCGCCCGACCCCCTCCGGCGATTGCGAGGACGACAGGTCCACCTGGTCCGCGAACTGCATGACCCCCTCGGTCCGCACCCAGTCCGGGTGCACCGCGAGCGAGGCCACGCCGTGCTCGCCCAGCTGGATCGCGGCGGCCAGCGCGAGGCGATCGTCCGCGGTCTTGGCCATCGCGTAGGCGGCGCCGAACGCGTGCTGCTCGGTCTCCGGCACCGCCACCGAGACCGTCACCACCAGGCTGTGCGGGGTCGCGATGAGCAGCGGAGCGCACACTGCCGCCGCGACATAGTGCGCTCGCACCCCGCCGCCAAACATCGCGTCGAACAACTCGAGGGGCTGCTCCCAGAACGGCGCGTTCCATTCTTCCCAGCCGCCGGCGTTCAGCCTCTCGTAGCCGGCCCACGCGTTGTTGACGAGCAGGTCCAGCCGGCCGTGGTCCGCCGTTATCCGCGCCGCGACCGCCCGGACCGCCTCGTCGTCGCGGTGATCGCAGGCGACCGCGACGCCGGATCCGCCGGCCGCGGTCACCGCGTCCGCCGTCTGCTCCACCGTGCCGGGCAGGTGCCCGGTCCGGCCGCCCGCCGAGGATCGCGCGGTCACGTATACCACCCAGCCGGCCTGCCCGAGGGCGACCGCCACGCCACGGCCGACCCCGCGGCTGCCGCCGGTCACCCAGGCGACCCGCCGCGGCGGAGCACCGTCCTCATCCGCCATGCGCTCACCCTAGCGCGCGCAGCCACGCCGATCCGGTGGCCCGCCGCACCACACTGCAGACGATTGTCGCGGTAGAGACCTGTTTCGCTCCGGCGCCTATCGGGCAGGGCAGTAACCAGCCTGCGACAGCAACGCGGCTGACCCGCACCCGCGATCCTGGAGCACGAGGATGACCTTCCCGGAAACACCACGTCATGTCGAGATCAAGAACGGCGGCCAGGTCGTGGTCGCGGCCGAGGTGACCATGCCCGCCGCGGGCACCGCGAGGACCTCACTGCGCGCCGCGGCCGGTCACGTCGCGCCCGGCTGGCGCACCGACCTGGTCGACGCCGTCATGGATCTGCCCGAGGTACGGGCCAGCCACCGCCTGGAGGCCACCGTGCCGCTCGGCGACGGCGAGTTCCTCGGACGCTTGCGCGAGCGCACGACCGGTGCCGTCACCCGCCCGGCGGGCTCGACCGTGCTGCTGGACGCGACCATCCCGCCTCAGCGCCTGCCCAGCCCCTGACCCGCGGTGATCGCGCGCCCGGCCAGGGTCGCATCATCGGGTGTCGTTTACCCGTCCGCCGGCCCTTGACAAAGTAGTGAGTGGTTACTAACTTAGTCCTCATGACCGTACAGACCAGGCAGCGGATGCCGGCCGCCGAACGGCGCGAGATGGTGCTCGAGGCCGCCGTGGCCGAGTTCGCCGCACACGGGCTGGCCGGCACCTCGACCGAGGATGTCGCCCGCCGGGCCGGGATCAGCCAGCCGTACCTGTTCCGGCTCTTCCCGACCAAGAAGGCGCTGTTCCTCGCGCTGGTGGAGCGGTGCTTCCGCCGGATTGAGGGCGCGTTTACGGCCGCCGCGGGCGACCTCACGGGCGACGAGGCCATGACGGCGATGGCCGGGGAGTACGAACGCCTGCTCGACGACCGGACCCTGCTCCTGCTGCAGATGCAGATCTACGCCGCCTGCGGCGATCACGAGATCCGCGAGGTCGCCCGGACCGGCTACAAGCACCTGTGGGAGATGGTCGAGCGGATCACCGGGCTGCCCTTCCAGACCGTGGTGGACTTCTTCGCCGTCGGCATGCTGATGAACGTCGGCGCCGCCCTGGACCTGCCCTCGGTCGACGAGCGCTGGACGAGCTGGTGCCCGAAGGACTGACCTCGCCCATAACTAAAAATTTAGCCCAGCAAGTTAGTGACTACTCACTTCTATAAGGAGAAAGCGATGACCGCCAGGCACCGCACCGCGTGGACCTTCGCGATAACCTCGGCCGCGCTGTTCATGGCCTCGCTCGACAACCTCGTGGTGACCACCGCGTTGCCCTCGATCCGGGAGCAACTGCACGCCTCGCTGGAAGGGCTGCAGTGGACGGTGAACGCCTACACCCTCACCTTCGCCGTGCTGCTGCTCACCGGGGCCACGCTAGGAGAGCGTTACGGCCGCCGACGCCTGTTCACGATCGGTCTCGGCTTGTTCACCGCCGGGTCGGCGGCCGCGGCCATGGCGCCCGGCATCGGCGCCCTGGTGGCCGCCCGGGCCGTGCAGGGCGTCGGCGCCGCCATCGTCATCCCGCTTACCCTCACGCTGCTGTCAGCCGCGGTATCCCCGCGACGCCGCGGCTTGGCCCTGGGCGCATGGGGCGCCGTCGGCGGCCTGGCCATCGCGATCGGTCCGCTGGTCGGCGGGGCGGTGGTCGAGGGCGCCTCCTGGCAGTGGATCTTCTGGCTGAACGTGCCGATCGGCATCGCCCTGCTGCCGGTCGCCCGGCTCCGCCTCACCGAGAGCCGCGGGCCCTCGACCAGCCTGGACCTGCCGGGCCTGGTCCTGGCCAGCGTCGGTCTGCTCGGCATCGTGCTCGGCGTCGTCCGCGGCAACGACCACGGCTGGACCAGTCTCACCGTGCTACCGCCCCTGGTGATCGGCGCCCTGCTGGTGGCCGCGTTCATCGCCTGGGAACTGCGGGCGCGCGAGCCGATGCTGCCGATGCACCTGTTCCGCAGCCGCGGCTTCGCCGTGACCAACGCGGCCTCGCTGCTGATGTTCTTCGGGATGTTCGGCTCGATCTTCCTGCTCGCGCAGTTCCTCCAGGTCGTTCAGCACTACAGCCCGCTGGAGGCCGGGCTGCGGACGCTGCCCTGGACCGCCATGCCGGTGTTCATTGCCCCGGTCGCGGGCGCGCTGTCCGATCGCATCGGAGGACGGCCGCTGCTGGTCACCGGGCTCGCCCTGCAGGCCGTCGGGCTCGGCTGGCTGGCCATGGTGACCAGCCCCACCGTGTCCTACCTGACCCTGGTGCCGGCGTTCATCGTCTCCGGCATCGGCATGTCCCTGTTCTTCGCGCCCGTCGCCAACGTCGTGCTCAGCTCGGTGCGGCGGGACCAGGAGGGCATCGCCTCCGGCGCGAACAACGCGATCAGGGAACTGGGTGGCGTGTTCGGGATCGCCGTACTCGGCGCGGTGTTCGCCGCCCGCGGCGGTTACGCCAGCGGGACGGCGTTCGTCTCCGGGCTGGCGCCGGCGGTCTGGGTCGGCGCCGCGGCGGTGGCCGCCGCCGCGGCCGCGGCGCTGCTCCTGCCGCGGCTCCGCAAGACCGAAGCCAGCCCCGCCGTCGAGGAAGTCCCCGTCCTGGTTCACTGACCAGGCCGGAGCGGGAGCCCGGACCCCTGGGGTCCGGGCTCCCGCGCGTCACCGATCGCCGACCTGGTTCAGCACCGCCTTCACGTCGATCACCGGCGTCCCGTCCAGGGCCTCGAGATGATCCACCCGGACCCGGAGTCCGTCGACCGCGACCACCCGGACGCGGTGCAGGCCGATGGGGTTGGGGCGGTCCGGGGACCGGGTGCTGAACACTCCCGTCATCGGATTGCGCGGATCACCGCGCGGGATCGTGAGGAGCACGCTGCGGTCCGCCCGGTCGAGCCAGGTCAGCACCAGGATCTCGGTCCCGGGCCGCAGGTCGCGCAGGGCGTCGGCCACGCTGGCCTCGAAGACCAGCCAGGCCGGCGGCGCACCCTCGTCGGGTTGCATGGGCGCCCGGGCCATCTCGGTCAGCGGCGATTCCACCCGGCCAACCGGCACTACCTCGATCGTCATCCGCCCAGTTTCCAGCGCCGCCGCCAGCGCCTGCAAGACATGAATCGGCGATGCCCGATCTCGCGCCTTCCGTCACCCTCACGGTCCCGCTGACCAGTGGATGGCGAAATCGGCCAGGGTGTATCCGAGCGCGTTGACCGTCGGCTGGATGAAGTTGTTCTCTATCATCCGGGCCGCCTGCGCCTCGGCCGCGCTAATCAGCGGGCCGGTTACCTTGGGGTTCTGTCTGACCTGCGTGAATGCGAGGTTTTGCGCCTGGCCGTAGAGCACCGCCTCAGAGAACTGCGGCCGGATCAGGGCCCCGCAGCCGAGGCCGGGATAGGTCCAGCTGTGCTGCACGTCGATGGGGCGCGACATCGTGTCATCCACGGTGACGTCGTGCACGGACTGGGGCAGCTGCGGCCGCGGCAGGACGATCGCGACGCTGACCCGGCCGGGCACGCCGCCCGCCGGACGGCTCAGGACCCGCAGCCGGTAATGGCCGGTCGCAGGCTTCCACCAGGCCGGCCCCGGGTTGAGGTCCACGGTGGCCGACGCGTGGCCGACGGTGGCGAAGGTGGCCGAGTACCAGCAGGGCCAGATGCCGATGCTCTTGGACACCTTGTGCGTGAAGGTGAAGCTGAAGTTCTCGCTGCCGAGGGCGGGGCGCGAGATGCCCTGTATCTTCTGCAGCACCCAGGGGCCGACATCGGTATCGGTGGTGGTCCCGGCGCTGACCGACTGCCACGGCCAGCCGAACCTGACGTGCGGCAGGTGCATGTTGATCCCGACCAGGTGCAGGGTCGCGCCGAGGGCCGTCAGCGCCGCCCAGGCGATCGCCTTGCGGAAGATCAGGCCCGCCAGTATCAGCAGCGCGGCCCACTTGAGCTTGCGCGGGATGCGCGGTCGCCGCCGCACCCGCTCCGGCCGGAACGGCATGGTCCGCGGTTCGCGGGCCGACTGCGGCGGCAGGTCCGGCCGGGGCGGGAGAAACCACGTGGCGTCCTCGTCGGGATCGGCCCGGTCCCGGGCCGGGCGCCATGAGACCGTCCCCGGGCGCCGGGTGGACACCATGCCCACGAGGAAAATCAGCAAGCGCAGCATCTGGCCCGCCTCCTATTCGCTGGTCATGGGGAACTAGGCGATGGCCGGGTAGCCGAGGCAGAGCACGGCCGGGACCGCCCCGAACGCCAGCCGGAACCGCGTGCCCGGCTTGTCCGGCGCGTTCGGTTCCTTGATGTCGGGCCAGCGCATCTTGACGTGCTGATCGGTCAGCCCGGCCACCGAGTAGGGGAACTCCATGGCCGATACGTTGTGCAGCTTGAGCAGGCCTCCCCAGCGGAAAGCCGCGAACACCTTGGCCAGGTCGCGGACCGACAGCGGGCGCCGGGCCGTGATGTCGATCCAGTAGACCGCCATGGCCAGCTCGATCAGATCGCTCGCGCACTGGCCGAGCGCTTCGGATTTGGTGCGGTAGACGGTTCCGCCCGCGTTGACCGTGCCGAGCTTCTCGCCGTAGACGGGGGAGTAGCGGGGCCTGGCCTGGCATTGCATCCAGTCGCACGCGGCTAGCAGCTCCCATCGGATGCCGGTGCGGCTGGCCACGTCGTCGTACAGCGGCTCGGCCCGGCTCAGGGGTTCCTTGGCCGTCGTCACGAACGCGGCTGTGACGGCCTGCGGGATCTTCGGCGCGTACCGGCTCGCCTTGACCTGGCCGGTCCCCGCCTGGCGCGGAGCGACCCGTGCCGCCGGGCGGCCCGACTGCCGGGCCCGGGCGTGCGGTGCCGTTGCGGTCGGCGCGGAGCTGGCCGGCCTGGACTGGTAGGCGTCAGGGACGCCGGGGATCGTCGCCCCGCCGGGTCCGGCGGCGCCGGCCCGGCTGGCCGGCCTGCCGAAGCTGGCCGATCGGCTCTGGCTGGCCGATCCGCCCGAGCTGGCCGATCCGCCCTGCCTGGCCGGCCTGCCGAAGCTGGCCGATCCGCCTTGGCTGGCCGATCCGCGCTGGGTGACCGGGCCGCCCTGGCTGGTCGATCGGCCCTGGCCGTCTGATCCGCCCTGGCTGGCCTGCCCGTTCAGGTTGACCACGCCGCCCAAGCCGAACGTGCCGGCCTGGCTTCCCGTGCCGTTGATGTTCGCCGTCCCGTCCGGCTGTCCACTCGGCGCCGCGGGCACCTGCGCGGCCGGTACCTGCGCAGCGGGTGCCGGCGCAGGCGCCGCATGCGCGGGCGCAGCATGCGCGGGCGCCGTCGGCTGTGCGTCCGGGGCGCTGTAGCGGTACAGGTTGTACAGCTTCATGATGGCGATGAGGTTGGATCCGTAGTGCGGGTCGGTCGCGTACACGCCGGTCAGGTCCGTGGCGAAAGCGTCGGGCAGATGCCGGTCGGCCATCGCGTGCTGGTAGCTGGAGCTGGTGGCGAGCAGATGGCCATGGTCCGCGATGCTCTGCGCCACGTTGTGGTACACGCGGAACGGCGCGTTGACCGTCACATACTGCCCGTTCTGGTATTCCTGAGTCGGCAGCATGTCGCTGCCGGCCGGCCCGGTGCCCTTGATGCCGAACAAGTTGTGGTCCCTGATCGCCAGCGCGCTCTGGCCCCAGCCCGACTCGTCGATCGCCTGAGCGATCGTCACCGCCGCCGGGATGCCGTACCGGCTCTGCATGGCGATGGCCCCCGGCGCGATCTGACTGATGAATGCCTGCTGGGCGGCGGTGCCCGGGACGTGCGTCGCCTCAGACGACGGGACGTTCCTCGTGTACGACGGACCCGCTGGCGCCGGCGAGCTGCCGTGCGTGTCAGCCGCAGGCGCCTGCAGCCCCGGGATCACCGCCGTGCCAGCCCCCCCGGACGCCCGGGATCCCTGGCGGGCCTGGGTCCCTTGCCGGGCCTTGGGTCCCTGCCGGGCCTGGGTCCCTGGCCGGGCCTTGGATCCCTGCCGGGCCTGAGACCCTTGCCGGGCCTTGGATCCCTGCCGGGCCTGGGATCCGCCGTGCGCCCCGGCTTTGGCCGGGGCGGCCCCGTCGCCCGCCCCGGCCGTGGGGCCGCCGGTCCCGCCGGCGAAGTCGGCCATCGCGCCCGGCATCGCCACCATGCTCTGCGTGCCGAGGCTCCCCGGCCGGCCTGCTGTGCCCACCATCCTGGTCGCACCCTTCCTCGCCGTCGCGCCATGACCTTGGGCCGTGCCGCGTCCGCCTCCCTTCTCCGCCGTCGCCGTGGGGATCGACGTGAGCGTCGTTCCCGGCACGGCCGCCCCACCCGTGCCCGCCTGCCCGTGGCCCAGGAACCCAGCCGTCTCGACCCGCGCCGAACCGCCCGCAGTCGCCGTGGCGCCCGCGGCCGATCCGCCGTCCTGCCTCACCGCGCTGACGAGCTGGCCGTTGTTGACAAAGCCGTTCACGCCGTGCGCGGCCAGCGAACCGCGGAACGTGTGCGCGTTGACCGAGAGGTTCGGCGCGGAGTCCCCGCCGATCGTGCGGAGGGCTCCGGACGAGTAGCTGGTGACCACCTCGACGTGGCCATCGAACAGCACCCAGTCGCCGGGCTGCGGCTGGTAACCGTCGCCGAGGGGATGCCAGCGGTGATGTGCCTGCGCGTCCTGCATGACCGAGACGATCTGCGGCGAGTCCGGGTTGAGGTCGACGCGCACGTCAGCCCATTTATGCAGCGGCCAGGGATACGTGGTCCCTCCGGTCACCCAGCTCTGCTGCCCGGTGGACTGCGCGCCGAGGGCAAGCGTGAGGCTGGCGAAGGCGGCGCAGGACTGACCGTGATTCGCGCCGTCGACGCTGTCGACACCCCAGATCATCGCCTCCATCTCGGCCGGGCTCTTTGACTGCGCCATGCGCAGGTAGTACTTCGCCACCTTGACGATGGCCGACCGCAGCGCGCTGTCGCCGGTCTGCTCGGGCTTGGCCGGCTTGTCCAGGGCAACCAGCTTGACCGGCATCCGGGTCGGCGACGTCATCTCGTCGACCGTCCCGTGGGCAAAGGCGAACCCGGTCATGGCGCCGCACGTGCTGAGGCTGACCAGCGCGGTCGCCTGCTGCCAGGTCGGTTTCCTCAGGGGCGGCATGGATTCACCTCCGTTCTCGTCTGCGTTCGGGCGGGCGGCGTCGGGATAGGGTGCGGTGATTTCGGTTTCCGGCTCCTTACCTCACGTTCGGCAGCGACTTGAGAATCGTCTGGACCTGCGGGTTACCTGGGTTACTGGCGTTGGAGAACAGCACGCCGACGTCGTAGGCCGCGGCGGGCGTGGCGCCCACCACCCACTGCCGGTACGTGTCCGCGACCAGCGCGGCCTGACCGGTCGTGCTGGTCACCGGCTGCGCACACTGGCTGGGGAAGCCCGGATGCGAGACGACGGCCGACGAGCCGGTGTACTTAACGCAGTTGTCCGGGTCGCTCTCCAGCCCTGGCTGAACCACCGGCTTGCCAGTCCTGCTGGTGAGCGTGGCCCCGCCGATGATGTTGTTGATGGCCCTGGCCGCAACCTGCAAGCTGTCCACCGGATCCATCGGGTTGTAGGGGTGATGCAGGTTCAGCGACCACGCCACCTGGCCGCCCTGGGCCGGCGTAATCGGCTCCAGGCCCTGCCTGCCCGTCTTCGCGTCGCTGAACTTGGCGTTGTTGCCGCTGGTCATCAGCGAGAACACCCACAGGATCTGGCTCGTGTCCTTGCCGCAGGCGAAGTTGACCTGCGAGGGCTCGGACGCCACGTTGGGGTTCTTGCAGGCGGTCTCGATTTGGCTCTGCACGCTCGCCACGCTCGGCGGCCAGCCCGGGCTGGCCCGGAAGATGAACAGCGAGGCGATGGTGATCAGCGCGGCGATGCCGGCCACGATCAGCACGCCCTTGCGCGATTTCGGCATCCTGGGCCTGGCGGCCTTACCGCGCCCGGCGCTGCGGCGGCCGCGGTCGATGAGCGCCTGCGTGCGCTGCTGGGCGGATGCCCCGGGCCAGCCCGCCGTTCTGATGGCGGTGGTCAGCTCGTCGGGCTCGTCCTCCTCGATGGCGTAGGGCGGTGCGTCGTCCAACTCGTCGTCGAGTGGCCGGGTCGGCTGGGGCGGCGTCCTGACGGGCGGCGCCGGCCGAGGCTGGGCTCGCAGCATCCCGGGGCGGCCTTCGCTGGTTCGTTGCGGCATCCCGTCCAGGCCGAAGCTGCTGTCGGCGATTTCCCTGGCGTGCGCCTCGCGCCAGTCGAACAGGTCGTTCTCGAGGTCAGTGGCTCTGAGTTCTAGCTCACGCAGCCATTCTTCGTCACGATCGTTAAAGTTTTCGAACTCATTGGTCATCGGTCTCACCTCCAGCGGCTCACGTGAACTGGGACCCTCCGGGCACCTGGCCGGCCTGCGGTCGGCCTCCGCGATCGCGACCTAGCCGGGCGGCTCGCGTCCGGGCGGGAACAGAGGCGGCGGCTCGCCGGTGACCCGCGGCGTCAGCCGCGCCCCTGTCTCGCGTCGCCGACTCATATCAGCTATTAGAACACAACTTCG